>Ga0310695_10001092_pt1 | contig 66221 bp, 54 predicted proteins | sample RumenRJG_04DNA_FD_203882 | JGI IMG/M metagenome (GOLD analysis project Ga0310695, IMG submission 203882) | Bovine rumen microbial communities from Lethbridge, Alberta, Canada - RJG_04 (v2) (version 2) | ecosystem: Host-associated > Mammals > Digestive system > Stomach > Rumen | place: Canada... | reverse complement strand
TGCTTTCGACAAGATATTGCTCAAAAGTGGCTCGGATATGCTCGCGCACCTGATATGCTTCTTCTTCGCTAAAACCTTCCGGCTTTACAAACAGTTCGCTGATGAATGTGCGGGCATCGTCAAGCGTTATCCATTCAGGGAAATTCTGAGTCACAAGGTAAAGAGCCGCCGGAATGCAGTTGACCGAGTGCTGCTTTACATAAAGGACGGTCTCAGTGATTTCAAGCGCGCCTTTGTAAAGTTCCTCACCCCAAAGCCGCTTTTCTGTCTCGGTGAAATCTTCCGTGCCGAAAATATGGCGGTAAAATCCGAACGCAAGAAAGACCGTGGCGACATGAAGGCTCGGAACGCACAAAAAATGAGGGTCGAGCGCGTGAATCTGCCTGAATTCTCGCATCTCTTTGTATTGAGGGCGGTCAGTTGTGGTGAGCCGGAAATGATAAATCTTACCGCAACACTGATAAAGTTTTCGGAAGCGGAGCATCCATTGCTTTGTAAGACGGCTTGCGTGCCAGAATCCGAACTTTTTGACCAGCATGGCAAGTGGCCGAACCCAGAGATTGATAAAATCCAGATAAATTTTGACCTTCTCAGGTGTAAAAGGAATCTTTTTGTCGAGCGGATGGTCAACATGCACGACAGAAATGTGCAGAATGTGAAATTTCTCAAAATATTGCAAAAAGAAAAATTCTTTGAGAATCGTGGCGAAACATTTGAAATTGGTAATAAAACTCGGCGGCCCAAAAAGCACACCCGCGTAGGCAACGAGAGGATTAAAAGATTTGAGCGGTTTGTTGTCGAAGATTCTAGGTTTCATGGATATTAACGCCACAGAAGCACGATTATAGTAGAAAACGCGGGAAAATTCTACGGCAGGCCGTGTTACTTGTAATTTTCTTAGTTTTCCTACTTCCCGAAAAAGGAATTTTTCTTACTGGTTTTTTGGTTCAACTAAATCCTTTATTAATTCCAAAAGATATTCTGACTGTTTTGGGGAAAGTTTGCGGAAATATGAATGAAGGTTCTGGATATTAGTATTATTAAAATCTTCTTCTGCAAAAAAATCAGACGGCGAAATGGAAAGATATTCGCAAATATTCAGAAACGATGAAATTGATGTCGAAGTTTTGCCGGTTTCAATTTTATTGATGTAGCCTTCATTTTGTCCCAAAGAAAGGCTCATTTCGCGTGCAGAAACTTTTCTTTCGTTTCTTAAAAAACGCAACCTGTCTCTGAAAAATTCTTCCGTTATCATATCACTCCGCCTTCGTATGACATGATATGCTATATTTTTTCTTGATTTATCGCCTTATTTGCTTTAGTATAAATTAATCTATAGCTTTTAAAACCATATCCAGTCATCTATATGGGATGAAAAGCTGTATAAAAATTAAAAGCTTTTTTGCTGATTTCTAAGGAGATTAAAAAATGAAGAAGTTTTACAAAATCGTTAGAGTACTAATGACAGCACTTGCTTTTTCGATTGTTTTTACTAGTTGTGGTGATTCAAATTCATCTGATGATGATAAAAATCAGTCACCACAGACGGAAAAAACAAAGGAAAAACAATCTGGGGATCAAAAGATTTCAACAATAGAATACGATTTAGGGCTTACAGATTTACGTTCCGGCTGGGATTCTGAATATGACAGCACATCAAAAACAATTACTTTTTCTTCACAATGGGCTGGTCGTGGTTGGTGGCTGGAAAAATTTGATGCAAGCTCTTATTCTTCTGTCGAAGTTCATTTTGAATCTTCCTCTTTTGATGTGCAGCTTGTTATCGAATACAGTACAGGTGACCAAGATAAACAATATGTTGTTGCTGGGGCAACCTCTGTTTCAAAAAATCTTGACTCTTCGAAAAAAAACAACATAAAACAGATTTTTATTCAGAACAGCGAAGTTGGAAAACTGAAATTAAAGAAGGCCATATTTATTGGGACCGGCACTTCTAGCAGCGAAGTAAATAATCCGGAAAATACAAGTGAAGCAGAAAGTATATATGGAACTTTTGTTGACGAAGATTTAAATCTTGCAATTACATACAATGAAAACAAAACATATTCAATTTATCAAAGCGATTTACTGATAGAGGAAGGTACTTTTGAAGAAGAAGATGTGGAAGAAGATGTGGAATTTTGGGAAATAGAAGAAGATGATGATGCATCTCGAGCTGCAAAAAAAACATCAAAAAAGACTGCTACCAAAAAGACTGCGAAGAAAAAAACAACTCAAACAAAAACAACAGCAAAGAAAAGTGGTGGATCTAAAGGAAGTACGAAATCGAAAAGTTCATCTTCGGCATCCTCAAGCTCTGCAAAATCAAAAAGCAATACAACTCAAAAATCAAATGTAAATGTTTCAAGTAATGGAACTGTAACAGTAGGAAAAACTAATCTTACAAAAAAGGATAATAAGACTTCAAGTTCAACCAAACAAACAACTCGAACAATATTTGTAGAATCAAATAAATCTTTAGGGGCTCCTAATGTTTATGTAGATAATGGAATTATTGGTCAGAGTGTATCTGCTAAATACATTACGTCTGGAGCTGCAAAAGGCCAGAATATGCGTTGGTATAAATATTCTGCCAAATGCTATGATACAAATAATTTAATAATAGACTATCCGTCAAATTCTTATTTCAGCACAGCTCGCATTTTTGCTATAGGCAGTTCAAAGACTGTTTATGTTACTTCAGAAGGAAATATTAGTGAAAAACGTCCTGCTGGCCGTGCCATTGTTGATGACGTTTTTGTCGGTGATAACGAAAAATACTATCTTGTAGGAAACTTTACTCCAGATTCATATAAGACTGGTAAATTCTTCACTGGTTCAGACGATTCAAGTTGGCCAATGAAATCTGGCTATAATAATATGACTGAAACAGATTCAGGAATTTATTCTGTTACACTTTATCTTCCGTACAATACTTATGGATTCAAAATTCAGGCTAAAGATGGTTCACACTCATATTTAAGGAATATAAATAAAAATGGCTTTGTAAAGAAAAATCAGTGGTTTGCTGTTACAAAAGCAGAGCAAAAAACAGACGGAAGAAACTTTGCGATTGCAACAGGTGGTGGATTGTATACATTTACTCTTGATCTTACAGAGTCAACGCCAAAGATGTTGATTACAACAGATGAAGTTGATGATTCTGCTTTTGAAGACACAGATTTGTATGTTGTCGGTACTATGAATGAATGGAAATTTGATGAAGAAAATGGTTTGCTAAAAGAAACTCTTCCAGAAAGTGGCATTTGGCTGGGAACTCTTACAATAAATGATACCACAGCGGAATCAGATTATGACCATTCATTTAAAATTACTGATAAGGCATGGGGCGGAATAAATGAGGAATATTCGGCAGATAGTGGAAACCAGCGTTCTCCTTATTATATGTGGCAGACCGGAGAAAAGTTCTCTCTTATTCCAGTGTTTAAGTATCAGGTTGCAAGAGCAAAAAGGGTTATAGCATCAGACCTTACTAAAGGATCTTATACGGTAGTTCTTGATACGACAAAAGAAGTTCCTAAGCTTTCAATAACTGAAGAAAAAGGGGCTGCTGTTATTCCATCTTCATATACAAACAAATTCAAATTTGAATTTGATATAGAACTCTTTGACAATGCAGTAAAAGACGATGCCGATAATTATAAATTATGCGTTCAAAATGGCAAGAGAGGAATCGTAAATATGGATTTCACTTCTTTCAAGGTTACTGTTAATGGCTCGACTATTTCAGACAACTATATAAAGAAACTATTTGTTGGATTGAATGAATATACAGATGATGACGGCAATCCAAATAGTAACTATCAAGCCATGCTTTCATGGTTACCTACGGATGCAACAAAAATTCCAAAGAAAGGTGATACATTACATTTTGTTCTTGAAGGAACTTCAAATGTAAATATCGAAAAACTCTCATTTGGTATTGTTGATAATACAGAAGATGCTAATTGGTGGAAAATACTAAGCAACTGGCCGGAACTGGAAAATTCAAAATAGCATGTATTTAACGTTGTAGGACTGTTTTGCTTTCAGGCACTTCTCTTCTAGGGAGTGCCATTTTTATATCAATGAATCTTTTTTTTACTTTGTATTGTCATCACCAATAATCTTTGTTAGACTTTTCCACAATGTTGAAAAATCCAAAGAATTATTCAGGCGAATTCGTACTCACAAAATCTGGAAATATAGATTTTGGTGAAATTTCAGAGGACATAGCAAAGTTAATCAAAAGACAAGCTGGAAAAATTCGTCTTAGAATAGGAAAGCAAGTCAACGGTGAAAAAGATAATTTTGGGGAAATGCATATAAATCGAGAAACACGATTAAAACAATTAAATGCTATCGGCTACGGAGATGCGCGTGAGGCTGCCGAAGATATTTCTGTGAATTATAATGAAATATATGAAAATGGTGTTGGTTTGCTGCTTCGTAATACAAATAATGCCACCGCCTATATTTGCATCGAGCCGAATCTTGAAAATGCGGAAAATGATTTTTATGATATAAAGACTATTTCGCCGTCAAATGACCGATATTTTAAAAACAAAAAACGGCTATGGAAACGACCACAGCCGTCTAAACAATGAACCGGGAAGCACGCCCAACTTCCATCAAACGACCCCTCGCGAATTTGCGGGCGGCTCACTGGTCTTAATATAACACATTGTGTTGATTTGTCAACGGCCAAACACTTCCTTGGCAATCGACACAGACACCATCGCATCCTTGGCGTAATAATCCGCCCCAATCTGGCTTGCATAGTCTTCCGTGAGGACTGCCCCGCCCACCATAATCTTGCAGGTCTTTCCCACCGCGCCGAGTTTTTCCCGCAGAAGTTTGATTGTGTCTTCCATGTTGGCGACCGTCGTTGTCATGAGCGCGCTTAGTCCGACCAGCTGAATGTCTTTTTCGAGCACTGTTTCCACGACCTTTTCTGCCGGGACGTTTTTTCCCAAATCGATTACCGTGTAGCCGTAGTTTTCAAGCATTGCCTTGACGATGTTTTTTCCGATATCGTGGATGTCGCCGAAGACCGTGCAGATTACGATTGAGCCTTTCGATTCCTGAGCGTTTCCTGAGGCTTCGAGGTGGGCTTTGATGACCGCAAAACTGTTGCTTACCGTGTCAGCCGAGAGCAAAAGCTGTGGCAAAAACTTTTTTCCGACCTCAAAATCCTTTCCTACGATGTCGAGGGCAGGCACGATGCAGCGGTCAATGATTTCCACAGGCTCTTTTCCTTCTTCAAGCAGGCGTTTTGTGGCATCCGGTGACGAATCTTTGAATCCCTTGCAAATTATGTTGATAAGCGAGTTTTCTGATTCCGAAAGATTTTCAGGCAGCTTTACGCTTGAGCTTTCAGGTGATTTTGCCTTTGTTACTGAGGAGGGTACCCCCCTTGCTGATGCAGCCTGTTCTGCCGTAAGTCCGTAGACCGGAGCCGGAGTGTCGTTGTATTTTTCGATATAATCGAGACAGTTTTCGTCAAAAGCGGCGAGGGCTCGGTAGCCGTAGTAAGTTTCCATCATCGGCTGCATGAGCGGATTGATGATGCAGGCAGAAAGTCCGGCGTAGAGTGCCATCGCAAAGAATCTGGAATTGATGATGTCTCTTCGCGGGATTCCGAAGCTGATGTTTGAGACTCCGAGCACGAACTGTAATCCCTGCGAGCCGTATTTGGCTTTTAGAATCTGAATCGCCCGGACAGTTTCCAGTGCTTCTTTCTGCTGACTTGAAACCGTGAGCGTAAGCGTATCAATCACGATGTCACGAATTGGAATTCCGTATTTTGCCGCTTCATTGATGATTTTTTCTGCTACCGCAACGCGACCTTCTGCCGTGGGTGCGATTCCTGCCTCATCGATACAAAGTGCGACCACAGCACCGCCGTATTTTTTTACTAACGGAAGAACTTTGTCCATTACATCCTGGCGGCCGTTCGTTGAGTTTATCAGGGCTTTTCCGTTGTAATATCGGAGTGCCTTTTCAAGAACAGGAGCCTCACTTGAATCAATCTGGAGCGGCGTGTTGAATGCGCCCTGAATCGTTTTGACAGCATCAACCATTGTCTGCGCTTCGTCGATTCCTGGAAGCCCCACGTTTACATCAAGAATCTGTGCGCCGGCGTTAATCTGGCTTTCTGCCTCACCAAGCACGAAATTCATGTTGTGGGCAAGCAGAGCCTCTTTGACCTTTTTTTTGCCGGTTGGGTTGATTCGCTCGCCGATAATCTGAGGACCAGCCCCGCCGCCAATCTGAACGCTCGAATTGTATGAGCAGATAAAACATGCGTTTTCGAATTCGCACGGCTGTCGTTTCTGCGGAGGAAGGGCTTCAATTGCTTTGACCATCGCCCCGATGTGCTCAGGTGTTGTTCCGCAGCAGCCGCCAAAAACGCTTACTCCAAGCCCGCGATATTTTTTGTGATGCTCTGCAAATTCTTCTGCCCCGACAAGAAAGACTGCCTTTCCGTTGATAACAGTCGGCAAGCCTGCGTTCGGCTCGACACAAACAGGCAGGTGTGCGTAACGCATGAACTCAGCAACGATTTTGTCATCTTCGTTCAAAGAACCGCCGCAGTTAAATCCAATTAAATCGACTCCAAGCGACTCAAGATAAACCACAACCGTGCGGATGTCAGCGCCGGTCAAAGTTCGCAAATTGGGCTGGAAAGTCATGCTGGCAAAAATCGGAAGGTTAGTGTTTTCTTTTGTGGCAAGAACCGCAGCCTTAACTTCCCGTAAATCAGCCATTGTCTCGATAATCGCAATCTCGGCTCCGGCTTTTTCCGCAATCATGGCCGCTTCTTTGTAAGTCTCGTAGGCTTCGTCAAAAGTCAGTTCTCCCATGGGCTCCAGAAGACGACCAATCTGGCTTGTGTCCCATGAAGCGTAATGAGGGCGTGTGTTTCCTTCTGCCTCAATTTCTTCGATACATTTTTTTTCTAGGGCAATTTCTGCCTCGATGTACTCTTTGCAGGAATATTTTGCTGAAATCAGTTTGAGCGGCAAGGCACCAAAAGTGTTGGCCGTAATCACATTCGCGCCTGCCCGGAGGTAAGCCTTGTGTATGTCCTCGATAATCTCCGGCTTTTCAATTGAAATATCTTCTGGAATGTCGTAATCGGTATAGCCGGTCTTTTGAATCATAGTGCCGATTCCGCCGTCAAAAAATACCGGTAGTCCGGCTTCAACCTGAGATTTCAAAAATTCACGGAAAGTTGGTTTCTTGCTCTTATTCATAGAAACTTATTTTATAGAAAAAACAAGGCTAGTTCAATGATAGGCAAAAATAGCCCGTAGCCCGGAGATTCGCGCATGAAAATTTCGTTGCAGAATCGTGCTAATTCCAGTTAATTTGTACTATTCCGTACACATTTTTTATTAAAAATACTTAATAGATAATTGACTATAATTTCTATAAAAGCTACTATCTTCTTATTATAATCTAATTATTTTTATATTCTAAATGGAGAAAACAATGGCTACAAAGTACGTTTACTTCTTCGGTAACGGCGACGCTGAGGGCGATGAGTCAATGCGTCCAATTCTTGGTGGCAAGGGTGCTAACCTTGCTCAGATGGCTAAAGCTCCTTTGAGCTTGCCTGTTCCACCTGGATTCACAATTTCTATCGACGTTTGTCAGGAATACTACAAATTGGGCAAAAAATACCCTGCAGGTCTTGATAAGGAAGTTGCAGAGTACCTCAACAAGCTCGAAACAACATTCGGCAAAAAACTTGGCGACGAGAACGATCCGTTGTTGGTTTCTGTTCGCTCAGGTGCTGCAGAGTCTATGCCAGGTATGATGGACACAATCCTCAACCTCGGTCTTAACGATAAATCAGTTGTTGGCCTTGCTAACAAAACAAACAACCCGCGTTTCGCATGGGACGCTTACCGCCGCTTCATCCAGATGTACGGTAACGTTGCTATGGGCGTTGACCATGACAAATTCGAAGAGATCATTTCTTCTGTAAAAGCAAAGGCTGGAGTTAAAGAAGATACAGAACTCACAACAAAGAACCTCCAGGAAATCGTTGCTAAGTACAAGGAAATGTACAAAAAAGAAAAGGGCGAAGACTTCCCACAGGATCCACAGGTTCAGATGTGGGGCGCAATCGGCGCTGTATTCGGCTCTTGGATGAACGAGCGCGCTATCATCTACCGTAAGCTCAACAACATCGACGAGAACGTTATCAAAGGAACTGCTGTAACTGTAATGGCTATGGTATTCGGTAACATGGGTGAAACATCAGGAACTGGTGTTGCATTCTCTCGCGACCCATCAACAGGTGAAAACCACTTCATGGCTGAGTACCTCATCAACGCTCAGGGTGAAGACGTTGTTGCTGGTATCCGCACTCCAATGGATATCTCTGCTCTCGAAAAACAGCAGCCAGAAATCTTCAAAGAAATTTCTACAATCCGTGACCGCCTCGAGGCACACTATCACGATATGCAGGACATGGAGTTCACAGTTCAGGAAGGCAAACTCTTCATGCTCCAGTGCCGCAACGGTAAACGAACAGGTCCAGCAGCTGTTAAGATGGCTGTAGACATGGTTGCAGAAGGCATGATCACAAAAGAGCAGGCTCTTCTCCGCGTTAAACCGGATCAGCTTGACCAGCTCTTGCACCCACAGTTTGAGGCTAAAGCTCTCAAATCTGCAAAACCACTCGCATCTGCACTCAACGCTTCTCCAGGAGCTGGTTGTGGTGAAATCGTATTCACTGCTGACGAGGCTGTTGCAGAAGACAAAGCAGGCAAAAAGGTTATCCTCGTTCGCAAAGAGACATCTCCAGACGACATCGCCGGAATGTACGTTGCTCAGGGTATCTTGACTTCTACAGGTGGACGTACATCACACGCAGCTGTTGTTGCCCGCGGTATGGGTACACCATGTGTTTGTGGTTGTTCAGACGTTGTATTCACAGGAAAAGATACTGTTACAATCGGTGGTAAGGCATTCAAAAAAGGTGACTACATTTCTATCGATGGTTCAACAGGTAAAGTATACGGCGAAGTTATCCCTGTAACTCCAGCTTCAGTTTCTGGCGACCTCGAGACATTCCTCTCTTGGGCAGACGAAGTTCGCGCTGCTTCTTGCCGCACAACTCCATCTGGAAAAACTGTTAAGGGATTCGATGTTCTCGCTAACGCAGAGCAGAACGAAGCTCCACAGGCATTCCGCTTCGGTGCAGCTGGTATCGGTCTTTGCCGTACAGAGCACATGTTCTTCGAAGAGCCAAAACTTACATCATTCCAGAAGATGATCATTTCTGACACAACAGAAGAGCGCAAGGCTAACCTCGCAGCAATTCTCCCGCTCCAGCAGAAAGACTTCTACGGAATCATCAAAACAATGGAAGGACGCGCTGTTACAATCCGTCTTCTCGACCCTCCACTCAACGAGTTCGTACAGGCTGAGACTCCAGAGCTTGCTTCTGCTCTCGCTAAAAAACTCGGTGTAGCAGTTGAAGTAATCAACAAGAAATATGCTGAGCTCAATGAGCACAACCCAATGCTCGGTCATCGTGGTTGCCGTCTCGCTATCACATATCCAGAGATTTACGAGACACAGGTTGAGGCTATCGCTCGTGCTACAGCACAGGCTGAAAAAGAAGGTCTCAAACATGACGTTCGCATCATGATTCCAAACGTAACAACATTCGCTGAGCTCAAACAGATTCGCGCTCAGGCAGAGGCTGTTATCGCTAACGTTAACAAAGAGCTCGGAACATCACTCAAGTTCCAGATTGGTTCTATGATCGAGTTCCCACGTGCAGCAGCTACAGCTAACCAGATTGCTGAGTACGCTGACTTCTTCTCATTCGGTACAAACGACCTTACTCAGACAACATTCGGCTTCAGCCGCGACGACTACTCTAAGTTCATCGATTCTTACTTGGATCAGAAGGTTCTCCTCCAGGATCCATTCAAGACTTTGGACGAAGACGGCGTAGGAGTTATGATCGGCCTCGCAGAAGAGAAGGGACGTGCAGTTAAGGCTGACCTCCACCTCGGAATCTGTGGTGAGCACGGTGGTGACCCAGCTTCTATCGAGCTCTGCTACAAACTCGGCTTGAACTACGTTTCTTGTTCACCGTTCCGCGTACCTGCCGCTCGTTTGGCTGGTGCTCAGGCAGTTATCAAGTCTAACAAATAAAATTGCTTGCCGTGTCAGCTAGTGCAGGCACTGCGCACGGCAATGACAAGAACTGTCATTATCAGACTTTGACAGTTCCTGTCATTATCAGATTTTGACAATTCTTGTCATTATCGGGCTTGACCCGATAATCTAAAATGAACAAAAAAGGCACTTTCTGATTTTGAAAGTGCCTTTTTTTGTTGATAATTATTTTTTGCAAAAGAAACTATAAATCATCGGACAAAAGCTCTGCAAGATAATAGACTATTGCACATTCATTTTCCTGCCAGATTCTAAGACTTCGGTCTACGGCACACACAAGATAACCTTTGATTTTATCCTTTTTGCGTATTCGTGAAATTAAAACAGATTCAAAACCGTTTTGTGAAAGCACATTGTAGAATTTTGGGGAATGTTTTTTGATTAAATCTAGAGAGCCTTGTGAGAACAAATCGTCTTCCATGATGTTTTGCAAGTCGGATGCGTCTCCGTTGAAGTTTTTGTCCAAAACTGCATGAATGTCACCGTTTGAAGTGACATAATAAAAATCTTTTATTTGTAAAGTTTCTGTAAGCAGCGGCATGACTTTTTTGAGCTTGTTTTCAAATCCCGTCTCAGATTCTATGCCGGTTCGCAATTTGTACATGCTCTTGAATATTCCGCTTTTGGCTATTTTACGGATTTCAACATACTTATGCTTTTCTTCTTCATAAACTTTATAGCAGTTGCGCCCCATGTTCTTGCCGAGATAGAGCATTTTATCAATCAGGCCGAACAAGTGGGAAAAATTGTCAGAATCTTCCGGGAATGATGCACAGCCAGAAGTTCCAGTGACAAAGGCAGCTCCGTTTTCAAAGAAAACTTCTTTTCTTAAAGTTTTTGACTTGCCATAGAGATTTTCGAAAAAATTGGTTTTCTCTTTTATTGTGATATTTTTAAGGTCTATCAGCAGAAGCTCGTCGCCGCCAAACCTTCCTGCGAGTGCAAAGCCGTCTGTGAACTCTGCGAGGCTTTTTGAAACTGTTGCCAGTACTTTATCACCTGCCGTATGACCGTAAGTGTCATTGATAAATTTGAAATTGTCGAGATCTATGATTGTAAAGGTGAATGGAGTTTTGCTTGCGATAAGAGAGCGAACGAATTTCATGGCATAAGAGCGGTTTAGGATCCCTGTGAGTGGGTCAAGGATTTCTTCAAGGCTTATTTCATCGATGATTTTATCAAAAAAGCTATATTTTCTAAGTTTGTCGATTGTATAAAGAACTTGTGTGCCGTCATTTTTTTCTTTTCGGCGGATTACATCGGTTATATCGACGAAACTTCCGACAAGGCCGACGATTTCATCTCCGTTGTACAGCGGCCGTTTTGAAGCGATGATATCCCTTTCTTCGCCGCGGATGAAACATTTCCCTTGTACTTTGTATGTAGTTTTACCCGCAAGAACTCGCAGCTCATCCTGCCTATAGGGATCCGGGTCGGAATGCCAGCCCATTTCCTCATCGTTTTTGCCAATGAGTACATCTGCAGATTTGAATCCGTAATAATCCAGGAAAGCCTGATTTACACCAAGGAAGCGTCTGTTTTTGTCTTTCCAGAATACGCAGTCCTGTGAAGTATTAATAATGCTGTCAAATAAATCTACTGTCATTTCCATTGTTGCTCAACCTTTAAATAATTATAAAATATAAAGGCTTATTCTTCAAGAAAATATTTGAGACAGGATTTATTTGCGCAGCTTTTTATTTGTTTGTTGCCTTGATAATCTCGTTTACGTTGTTGATGATTGCCTTTGCGATTGCAGGTTTGTTCATCGTGTAGATGTGGATTCCGCGCACGCCGTTTGAGATTAAGTCGATAATCTGGTCTGTGGCGTATGCGATTCCTGCCTGCATCATGGCTTCTGGGCTGTTACGGAACCGATCGCAGATTGCGAGCAGTTTTCGCGGAATATAGGCATTTGACAAATCTACCATGCGGCTTACTTGGTTGGCGTTTGTGATTGGCATGATTCCGGCCAAGACAGGAACGTGAATTCCTGCAGACTGGAGCCTGTACAGGAATGAATAAAGCATGTCGTTATCGAAGAACATCTGTGTAGTCAGAAAATCTACTCCCGCATCAACTTTGTGTTTGAGATTTTCGATATCTGTTTCACGGCTCGTGCTTTCCGGGTGCCCTTCCGGGTAGCAGGCTCCGCCCACGCAGAATCCTTCTTTTTTAAGCAAGCCCACCAAATCCGAAGCGTGAACAAATCCTGATGGAAATACGTTTTCTCCAGTTACAGCATCTTTTGGAAAGTCACCTCGGAGTGCAAGAACATTGGAAATATTTTTTTCTTTGAGATTGGAGATGATGTTATTCAATGCTTCTGTTGTTGAGCGGACGCAGGTGAGGTGGGCGAGGGCTGCCGTTCCCTGATTTTCGATTGCCTGTGCGATGTCGGCTGTGTAGCCCTGAGTTGTGCCGCCAGCCCCGAATGTAACGCTGATAAAATCTGGATTGAGAGATGTAAGCTCAACGGCTGTTTTTTTGATTGATTCAAGTGCTTCTAATTTTTTGGGCGGAAAAACTTCAAAAGAGAGCGAAACTTTTTTCTGATTCAGAATGTCTATGATTTTCATAGGTTGAATTATAACAGATTACCGCAGTTTATGCGAGTTTATTCAATTCCAGACAAAATCTTCCTTATCTTGGCTTCGTCCAGCTTGATGAAGAGATTCTTTTCGTTTGTTGGCAAAACAGTGCCTTTTGGGGCATTTTTTGCCCGGCGCAAGTGCTTTACTTGAGTGTAATACAAATCCGCGCTGGCATTTTTCCGGGCTTTTGAGAAATAAACCGCAAGATTGCCTGCTGCGAGTAAAATTTCTAGTGGAACGGTTTTTCCGGGCCTGTTTTTGATGAATACATAACCGCCGTGATAATCGCGCACGTGGAGCCACATATCCGCGCCTTTGACCGTGTGACGAAGCAAATCGTCGTTTTCGGTGGCATCACGGCCGACGATGATTTGCCAGCCGTCAATCAAAAAGTCCAGTCCTGGGTGAGACTTCTTTTCTTGCTGCTTGGGTTTCTGTGTTTTTCGCAAAACCTGTTCAAGCTTAATAGGATTTTTTTCGGCGACAATCTCGTTGTATTGCTTTTCGAGCGCGGCGAGTTCCTTTTCGGCTGATTCAATGTCGAAATCAAGATTTTCCATGCCGCTCGTCTGTTTTTTGTAGGTATCGTAGTATGATGCGGCGTTTTCCTGTGCGGATTTTTTGGGATCAATCTTGATGCTGATTTTTTTGCCAGTCTCAAAATCTTCACATTCGAGGAAGTTTGATTTGCCGTCAATTTGATAGCCGTAAGCAAGAATTAAATCGCCCTGATGTTTGTATTGGCATGCATTTTTGAAACTTTCGCGTTTTTCTTTGAGCCGTTCGAGTGAGGCTGCGAGTTTACTCCTATGAGACTCGTACCATTTTTCGGCCTGTTCCAGAAGCGATTCAAGCGAAGTGGCCGCCGCATTCTCAGAATAATACAAATCGACTTTTTGGTTAAAAGTGAGATCTGGATATTTTGGATTTTTGGCCGCATAATCGACTGCAAGCTCGGCAAACTCACGCACCTTGAACTTTTCGTTAAGAGCGCGGAGTTCTTCTTCGGAAAGCGATTTTTGCTCTGGCAATTCAAGTTTTTCGCCAGTTTTTTCGCCTTTTGCTGGGCGGCGGTAAAATGAATCAAGAATCACGTCGTCTTTGTCACACAGGAAAATATTGCCCGCATTTGACCACAATCGGATGTAAAGCGTAAAAAACTCGTCTTCATCATCATTCTGCAAGGATTTTGCTTTTTTGGCGGCATGTTGCTGAGCTTGTGGCATGACGTAGATTGCACCGGCCTTTTCAAGCTCTACTTTGATGATTCGCTCTTTTTCAATCTGTGAGCACGAGAGGATACGCGCACCCTTGATTTTGGATTTGAGCATTTCGTTGAAGCGGAGAGGCTTTTCGTTTTTGGTGATTTTTCGGCGTGTTTCGCAAATACGACATTCACCGGCTGCAAGCGAGATAAAAACTGTTTTGGGAAGCCCCGGCTTGTAAGTGTAGATAGCGATTGAATTAAAATTTGGCTGAACGACTTCCTGAACGAAACCGCCAGCCAAATCTAGTTCGGAGAGAATTAAATCAATTTCGTTGCAATTCAGGCTCATTTACGAAATCCTGCTGTGACAGGTTTAGTTCTCGTATGAATTAGGCTGCCTGAGCGAACCTGGAACAACCGTTTGTGCATTGAGGGCGGCACAGTGTATACCAGCCTTGATTGCGCTTTCGATATTTTTGTTCAAAAGATAATCATGCAAGAAACCAGCTGAGAAAGTGTCACCGCAAGCAGTTGTGTTTATAACTTTATCAACCTTTTCGATTGGCATACGATAATTTTTGCCCTTTTCTGAAGCAAGAATATCTTTGCAATCGCGTGTGACAACAATGATGTTCTGAAGTTCTTCGCTCTTCTTTGAGATTGCCGCAGTAAGCTCTTCTTCGCTCAAAAGCAATCCGCCGAAAGTCTGGCAGAATTCTTCTTCGTTGATTTTGATAATATCTGGTTTGCAAACTTTGAGTGTGCCAAGCAAATCTTCGCCACGGAAATCTGCAAGGATAAACTTGCCTGCTTTTTGTGCGACTTCGCAGATGCGTGCACAGATATTTGCTGACCAGTTGTGTGGGCGGCTTCCTGCGAATAAAAGTGCGTCAAAGGAAACCATGTATTTGCGTACGAATTCGAGAAGTTTAAGTTCTGCCTCGGCACCCGCAATGTGAGCAGGGTTGTGTGCCTCATCAGTGACTACCTCAGTTGTCGTTCCTTTTGATGTGTCCAAAAGAGTCCAGCATTCGCGTGTGTTGCCTTCGATGTAGATTGGAGTGACATACAAATCGCAGTCATTTGAGGCAAGCACCATAAATCGCTCTGCATTTGCATTTCCGACTGGGCACAATGCAACAGAACTTCCTGGTTCAAGCTGATTGAGGACGCGAGCTGCATTTAAAGCTTTGCCGCTGGCATCTTCCCGCCAATTTTGTGAACGATTGATGTTTTCGACAGAAAAAGAATCGAAACAAACTGTGCGCTGGATTGTCGCGCTCAGACATACGCAAAGAATTTTCATAGCATTTTATGATACTAGATTCTGCGTAAATTTTCAATATTAATTTTGAGCTAATAGTTTATATAAAATTCCGTAAAGTGTTTTGGCTTCTTCCATTGAAATGTTCAGGCATTTTCCCATCTGCTCTGGGACAAAAACGGCTTCCTTCTGCAAGTCCATTCCTTTTTGTGTGATTTCGATTGTAACAACCCGCTCGTCACCTTTTTGCCTTGTGCGCGTAAGAAGTTCTTTTTCTTCCATTGACTTGAGCAGCGGGGAAAGCGTGCCAGTGTCGAGATAAAGTTTTTTGCCAAGCTCACCGACGTTCAGAGATTTATGTTCCCACATGACCATCATTACGATGTACTGCGTGTAAGTCAGTCCGATTTTTTTGAGAAGAGGAGTGTATTTTCGCAAAATTTCCCGGCTTGCCGCATAAAGTGGAAAGCAAAGCTGGTTTTCAAGTTTCAAGCAATCGTAGTTTTCCATTTTTTCTCCATATATAGGGCGCAATTAACTAGCTACCGCTGTTCCGCACTTCGCTAACGCTCATAGCCTTCGGCTACTTCGGTGCTTCATAGCGGGCGCGGCATTAATCTGATACGTCAAAATCGAACTGAGCCTGAATATCGTAGTCTGGGTATGCTTCACGAACGTCATCAAGGACGTGGTTGTACATTGTTTTCATATTCGGTGAGTCAAACGACACGACCAAATCAAAGCGCATGATTTTTTCGATTTCGTTGATGTAAAATCCGTGCATCTGAAGAATGTCTTTGTGCTCATGCACGATTTTGCTTACGTTCGAGCGGATTTCTGCCGCAGAGTTATGCTTTGTGTTCACGCTGTAAACGCCAACTGCCGTCATCGAGACATTGTGCTTGTGATAGATCTCACTTGTGATTTTGCGCGTTACAGTGTCTATTTTGTCCGCAGTCCAAGTGTCAGGAACTTCGATATGAATTGAGCCGAGGTGCTTGTCCGGGCCGTAGTTGTTCAGAACAAGGTCGTAAGCACCACGAATTTCCGGGTCTACCGTTAAAACTGTCTTCTTGATTGCGTGTGCCATTTTTGCGTCGATTCGCTCACCAAGGATTTTGCTCAATGTTTCCTGTAAGGTTTCGTAACCAGCTTTTATGATTGCAATTGAAATGAGAATACCGAGATATGCTTCGAGTGAGATACCGAAAATCAAAAATACTGCCGCAGCGACCAAAGTTGATGCCGCAATTACAGAATCCATGAGAGCATCTTTTCCGCTGGCAACAAGTGAATCAGAATTTACTCGTTTGCCTGTTGATTTTACAAAAAGCCCAAGACTGATTTTTACAATGATAGCCATGCCAACGACAATCAGTGTGAGCGGTTTGTAATCAGGCGTGCTCGGCTCAATTATTTTTTTGACCGATTCAATCAAAGCCGTAAGACCCGCATACATGATGATAATTGAAATCACGAGCGCGGAAATGTATTCCGAGCGCCCATGACCAAATGGATGCTGCTTGTCAGCTGGTTTGCTCGCAAGTTTCATTCCGATAATCGTAACTACGGAAGAAAGCGCATCGGTAAGATTGTTTACCGCATCCAAAATGATTGCGATAGAGTTCGATAAAAAACCTACCGTAGTCTTAAAACTTGCTAAAGCGATATTTGCTAAAATTCCGAGAATACTCGTGCGTATGATTGTTCTCTCACGGTTCTGCTGCATAAAAGCCTCTTGCTCTTATTATGCCTCTTTTTTAAGGTTTCGGATATAGTCAACAGCACTTAATCCTGCAACTCCGCCTTCATAAACGGCCTTGCATACTTGGAGCAATCCGCCGTTTGCGTTTCCACATGAGAAAATTCCAGGTGCGTTTGTAGCCATTTTTTCGTTTGTGGCAATTGAGTCGCCGTTGAGCATAAGGCCAAGCTTTTTAGCAAAGTCCGCTGCCCCGGCCGAACCGAGAGCAACGAAGATTCCGTCCAGTGAAAGACAAGTGTCATCATCAAAAATCAAGCCTCCGACTTTTGTATTCTCTTCGTTAGAAATGATTTTTGAGACTTTTCGGGTGTCGATTTTAATCTTTTGCGAAAGCTCTGGGGATTTTTCAAGTTCTGCACGAACTTCTGAATCATCTTTTCCGTCTGTGAGGATTGTAACATTCTCAGCAATGTGCGCGAGATAGCTTGCTTCTTCTACGGCAAATGTTCCGTTACCGATTACGGCTACGTCCTTTTTGCGGTAGAAAAATCCATCGCAAATCGCGCAGTAAGAAACGCCTTTGCCCTCAAAATCAACGATTCCATCTATTGGAGGTCGGAGTTTTTTGTTCCCTGTGGCAAGAATCACGCTTGGGGCAGTATATTCAGTTCCGCTTGCTTTTACTGAGTACTGTGCCTTTTGTGGTGGGGCAATCATTTCGATATGAGTGACTTCGGCCTGAATCACTTCAATGCCAAGATTTTTTGCCTGTGCGATTCCGTTTGCATACAAATCGGAGCCGGTGATTCCTTCCGGGAAGCCGTAATAATTGTCGATTTTGTGAGCTTTTTCAAGCTGACTCTCGCCTGAATAAATTACGGCTACGTTGAGATTTGCGCGCTTTGCATAAAGGGCTGCCGAAACACCAGCTGGCCCTGCTCCGATTATAATCACATCATAGTTCATAGATTGCCCCCAGTCTTGAATTAAATCTTACAACAGCTTTTCGATTTTTTCAGCAATTTTCTTTGGCTCAACCGTAGACTCGAATCTCTCGATTACGTTACCTTCACGGTCAACCAGGAATTTTGTGAAATTCCATTTGATGCTCGGTGTTTCCTTGTAATTTGGGTCAGATTTACCGATGAAAAGACTCATGAAAGCACCTTTTGCACCTGTGAAGCCAGCAAAACCTTTCTGACTTTTGAGGTATGTGTAAAGCGGAATCTCATTCTCGCCGTTGACTTCGATTTTTTTAAAGTTGTCGAAACTTGTGTGGTACTTCATCTGGCAGAACTCGTGAATTCCTTCGTCGTCTTCCGGAGCCTGATGACCAAACTGGTCGCATGGGAAGTCGAGAATTTCCAAGCCTTTCTCGTGATATTTCTGCCACAATTCTTCAAGGCCTTTGTACTGCGGAGTGAAGCCACAGCCTGTCGCAGTGTTAACGATCAAAAGAACTTTGCCTTTGAAATCTGCCATTGAAACTTCGTTTCCCTTTCTGTCCAAAACTGTGTAATCATAAATTGCCATATTGACCTCCAATTCTCGTCGGTAGAATTGTATTGTATACAATCTAACTGGGTTAAATATATTGTATCCAACATAATTTGTCAAGCGATAAAATAAAAAAATCCCGCCTTTTTTGTGAAGGCGGGAAGTGGCTTTATAAGGATTATTAGACTTTGAACAAATCAATCTGGGTGCCAATCTTACCGATTGCTTCCTGAACTTGACTTGAAATATCAGCCAGAGCCGCACCTGTTTCGTTGATTTTTCGTGCACCAGATGACATTTCATCCATGCTGCCCTTCATTTCGAGAGTTGCAGCCTGAAGGTGCTGAACTTCATTAAGAATCATCTTGTTTCCGTTTGACATTTCGACAGATGCCGCACGGACTTCTTCTGTGCTGTCGTTCATAGTTTTGAGCGCGCCGGTAATCTGCTGAGAACCCTGATTCTGCTCTTCCATAGCGGCCTTAATCTGCATAACGAGCTGGTCAGTTTCCTGGATTTTTTGTGATACAACTCCGAATGAGCGGCTTGACTCGTTTGAAGCTGCAACGACTTCGTTAATCTGAGCTTTGATTTTGTTGAGCTGCTCGCCGATAGTTTTTGACTGTGCAGATGAAGTTTCTGAAAGCTTACGGATTTCGTCTGCAACGACTGCGAAGCCTTTGCCTGCCTCACCTGCGTGAGCCGCCTCAATTGCCGCGTTCATAGCAAGCAAGTTTGTCTGTTCTGCAATGCTTGAAATTGCGGTGTTTGCATCTTGAAGCATTTCGCTCTGCGTTTCAATCTGCAGGATTCGTTCATTGACATCGTTCTGCATTTTGAAACCAGTGTTTGCATTGCTCTGGAGCTCTTCGAAAGATGAAGCCATTTTTTCGACTGAGTTGTTTACTGAAGAAATGTTTCCGATCATCTGTTCGACTGCCGCACTAGCCTGGCTTACGCCCGAAGACTGATGCTCAATCATCTGGTTCAAAGATTCGATATTTGCAGAAATCTCATCAACTGCACCCGCTGTCTGCTGAACGCTTCCGCTCTGGTTGTTGATTTGATGAGAAATGCTTTCGATATTTGAGATAATCTGTGTGATAGAACTTGCAGTGTCCTGAGTGCTTGCTGACATGCTTTCTCCAGAACTGCTGAGCTCGTCTTTTGATTTTTTTGTCTCGCCGATAATCTGCTGCAATTTGTCACAGAATGCGTTGAAGTTGATAACCAAATCACCGATTTCATCAAGGACGCGGAGTGTAACGCGCTTGGTAAGGTCAGCCTCGCCAGTTGCCATTTCTTTGAGCTGCTTACTGACGTTTGCAATACGCCACATGAGCCAGCGGATGAAGAGGTAGCTGAGGAACATGAGGCCGATGGCAATTGCCAGTGCGATAGGAACGACAATCTTAATGGTCATGAATTTGATTGCCTCGACATCTTCGAGTGATTTTGCAATGAAAAGCATACCGGTGATTTTGCCGTCATCGTTTTTGAGCGGAGTATAAACAGTGAAGTAATCCTTTCCTTTGATTCTGTTTTCGCCCTTGTAAGTTTCACCTCTTCCAAGAACCTTGTCTGAGATTTCATTGTTTGCGAGAGGAGTACCTTCAACTCCAGGAATTGTTGATTTTACACGTATGTCATTTGAAAAAATTGTACATTCAACATCGTATGAAACCTGCATGAGATTGAGAAAATCCGTAGTGGCCAGACTGTAAGCAAAAACTGCCGCCGAAACAACCCGGCCGTCAACTTTGACAGGATATGCATAGATTGCACTGTAAGGATAGCCAGGAATTTCCTCGAAGGAATATGCTGGCGAACCAGAAAGTGCCTTTGAAACGGCATAACTCGATGAAATATTTTTGCCTTTTTCGAAACCGTCTTTACCACCAAGAGTAACAATACCATTTGAATCAACAAAAGCCATGAAGTCATAATCAAGAATGTCTGTGTATGTGTTGACTAGCTCGTTGAAAAATTCATCGTCTCCAGTGGCATAGGCATTTGAAATATCATTGCGGTTTGCAGTTATTGCGGCACAATTCTTTAATGTATCAACCCAGTCCTGCATTATGTGCAATGCACCGTCGGCGGAATGAAGGAGCTGAACTTCGGTTGCCTGAACTTGTTTTTTGTCAAAAACTGTGAGACTGAGTGTAGCGACAATGAAAGAGCTGAGAACAATAACACCGCCAATTAAGGCGATAAGTTTGGTTTTGATTTGAATATCTCTCGCATTGGGATCTACAGGTTTGTTGTTTTCAATTTTACCAGCCATAATATTCTCCTGAAATTTTAAATCTTTCTTTAATATTATCGCTTTAAAATAGAAAAAAGTAAACTGAAAAAAATCTGATAAGAATATTGAAAAGAATAGAAATTAGCAAAGAGTAATGAGAAAAGTAAAGGGGATGTCTAATAAGTATATGTCATTGCCGTGCTCGACACGGCAATCTATTGCATTATAAGCAAATAGATTTTCGGGTCAAGCCCGAAAATGACACTTTTTGAACTTATTGGACAGCCCCTTAAAATTTAGTTTTTAGGGAATTTAGCTTTGAATTCCTCAAGAACTTTGTCTGGGCTGCCTTTTGCATCGATGTCTACGAGATTACCTTTGCCCTTGTAAAAATCGATGAGCGGAGCTGTTGACTCGCGGTAAACCTCAAGACGATGTTTGATTGACTCTGGCTTGTCGTCGTCGCGTGTGTACAATTCGCCGCCACATTTGTCACATTTGCCTTCTGTTTTTGGCTTGTTGTTTACGACATGGTACATCTGACCGCAGTCTTTGCAGCAGATTCGTCCGCCAAGTCGCTCAACTACGGCATTGTCCTCAATGTCGAAATTAACTGCCGCGTCGATTTTGGCGAATGTTGCCAATGCTTCTGCCTGTGGGATTGTGCGTGGAAATCCGTCGAGGATGTAGCCGTTCTTTGTGTCGTCTTTTGAAAGACGGTCTTTTACAAGGCCGATTGTGATTTCATCGCTGACCAGACCGCCTGCATCGATGATAGCCTTTGCTTTTTTGCCAAGCTCAGTGCCGTTTTTGATATTCTCGCGGAAAATGTCGCCTGTAGAAATGTGAGGAATTGCATAAGCGACTGCAACTTCCTTTGCAAGTGTGCCTTTTCCAGCTCCCGGTGGTCCCAAGAAAATAAAATTCATGATTTTTTTGTCTCCTTTTTGATTATCGAGTTAAATTTATTTAACAATTTTATCACAGAATTTGTAATAAGAAAACAGAGAACTTTCCGCTCTCACTTTTTAACTTTCCGTTCTCAGTTTTCCACTTTCCACTTTCAAAAATTCAATTTCCGTGGTCCAATTGAAGAGCGTTTTTTGGGCGGCGGTTACGAGGAGATTTTTGATTCGCTCCAGGTCTTCGTTGCCGACTGCGGAAGAAAGAGCCGTGCCGTATGCAGAATTTTCTGAATCGAACCACTTGCTGATTTCAGCTTCGGATATGCGGCGTTTTTCGGTCACGATTTTTGATGCTGATTTTACCTCGAATCCATATTTTTTAAAGCTTTCGGCAATTGTGTCTGCGTTCCAGTTGAAAAGCGGATTTTCCTTGTCGCCGAAGAATTCATTTTCAGCAAGTTCCATTTTCTTCAATATATATTCGAACTTTTGCGGAAAGTCGCTCATGTTGCCTGTAAGAATCTGATTTCGCACAAGGTCGCTGATTCTTTGTCCGTGGCAGGGAATTCTTTGTGAGATGATGACGGAAAAGTCTTCGGACAAAAGAGAGTTCGTACCGTCATTCTGTGTATTTGAAGACAATCCGTCTGAATCTGTGGAAATCTGTGCAAATCTGTGGATTTCGTCATTCTGAGCCTGATTCAGAACCTCATTCAAAGAATATGCCAGAACATCCGCCGAATCCTGACTTGTAAACGGGTCGCGGAAGAAAATCCGGTCGAAGATTATGTCTTTTTTGGAAAAATCTTCTAGAATTGCCTTGAAATTCTCGCTTGAAAGATAGTTTTCGCTGGTTTGCGGGCGCACTGTTAGAATCGGCCGGTCAAGGTCGTCTAGAGTACGTCCGTACTGCTCCATTATTTCTTTGCCTTTTTGGCTTCGGCAGATTCCACAGGTGATTCCTTCGGGTGTTTTTCGGCTTACATCCCAAAGTAAAAGCCCGTCATCGGCGTTCCAGACAAGACTTCGTGTGTGACGGGTGAGCTTTGCAAGGTTTGTCATTGCATCGCGGATTGAAAGCAAAACTTCTGCCCGGTTTGAGTCCAGGCGGCTTCGCCATGATTTATCGGCACGGTCGAGGGCACTTTCTTTGCGTTCGTCTTTTGGCGTGAAAGTGAGGTTTTCGGATTTGACCGTGTTGTTCTGATTGAAATTTTTGTTAATCCACCATTCGCCAATTGGATTTTCGTAATCCTGTGAAAAATGCGGGAGCGGGTGCATTCCGCAGCTAGCACCTGTGTCCGGCTTTTCCGGCTCAATGTGCTCTAATATAGAAGAAATTTGCATTTCTCTTCGGCTCAGTACATCGTCGCGGATTTTTGCTTCGTAGCCCTGTGTGCTCGGCGTGTAGAAAACCCGGCCGACAAGTTCCGTGGGCAAATATTGCTGGGCAACCCAGTGGTCTCGGTAAGCGTGCGGGTACAAATACCCGTCTCCGTGTCCGAATCCTTCTGCATCTCGGCTTGAATCGCGCAGGTGGTTGGGAACTTCGACATCTTCCTTTTCGACTGAGGCGAGCGCATCAAAAAATGCCATGCTTGAATTTGATTTTGGAGCGGTGGCAAGATAAAGGGCGGCATGTGCCAGGTGATAGCGGCCTTCGGGCAGCCCCACGCGGTCAAAGGCATCGGCGCAGCTTGTTACGACTCCCAGGGCGTAAGGATCGGCAAGTCCTGTGTCCTCGCAGGCAGAAATCAACATTCTGCGGAAAATAAAATGCGGGTCTTCGCCGGCTCTGATCATGCGGGCAAGCCAGTACATGGCGGCATCCGGGTCTCGCCCGCGCAAAGATTTTATAAAAGCTGAGATTATGTCGTAGTGATAGTCGCCGTCTCGGTCATAAAGCACGACCTTTTTTTGAATCGACTCTTCGGCAGTTTCTTTTGAGATGTAGATTGTGCTTCCGTAAGCAGGTTCCGGGATTCGTCCATCGGGATTCCATTTTTCGGGAGTGGTTTCGACGGCAAGTTCAAGGGCGTTCAAAAGACTTCGTGCGTCACCGTTTGCCGTGTCCACAAGATGCTCCAAAGCTCCTTTTTCAAACTCGACCTTCCAGTGACCGTAGCCGCGCTCCACGTCCGAAAGTGCCATGTGAGCCGCTTTTGTCAAATCTTCTTTTGTGAGAGCCTTGAGCTGGAAAACGCGGCTTCGGCTTACAAGTGCTTTGTTTACTTCAAAAAATGGATTTTCTGTGGTGGCTCCAATCAGGATAATTGTGCCGTTTTCGACCCATGGCAAAAGCGCGTCCTGCTGAGCCTTGTTCCATCGGTGAACTTCGTCAACGAAAAGAATTGTTCTTCTATTATATAGTTTATAAAAGTCATCCGCAGTTTTGATTGCGTTTCGTATGTCGGCCACGCCAGTAAGAACGGCGTTCAGCGTGATGAAATTTGATTTTGTGTGATTTGCGATAACGCGGGCGAGGGTTGTCTTTCCTGTTCCCGGCGGGCCGTAAAAAATGACGGAAGTGAGCTGGTCAGCCGCAATAGCACGCCGCAAAAGCCGCCCCTTGCCAACGATATGATCCTGGCCGATATATTCGTCCAGGTTTCGTGGTCGCATCCGAGCCGCAAGAGGTTGTTTTTCGCTTTTTGCGTTATCAAATAAATCCGCCACTACTCTCGGTTCCATTCCCTTGTGGTTGCAAAATATGACCACAAGCCTACGTTATTGAGTGATGCGGATGTGCTTGACGTGATACATGTTGCGAAAATTGTTGCGGAAATTTCTGATTGAAGAGGGTCAAGAACTAGTAAGGCTGGAACTTCATAGTAAGAAGAAAGTGCTGAATCAGCATTTGTGGAAAAGTTTGCATTTCCATAACTTGGAATATTCGATATTAATGGCGTATGAACGATTCCGCCAGAAGTTCCGGCAAGAAGATAATCAGCAGTTACGGCAATTGAATGAATCGTGTTGCAAGACAGGCTTGAGTAGCCCCATGTAGAACCGTCTGAAGAATACCAAACATAATCTCCAGTTGCACAATAAATGTAAGTTGAGTCAGAAGTGGAAGTTTCGTTTGATGTCATTGCATAAGATGAGCTAAAATAAACTGTGCTTCCAAGAACAGCACAGCTGTTTGCAGTTATTATTGGTGTGGTTGAGCGATCTTGAACACCTGTTGTCATGAAATTTGTGCCAAGCATGGTGGCACCAGCTAATTCATAAACAAGACTTCCGTATCTGAAATATGCGTGGCGATTTTCTTTTTTTATGGCGTTTGTGCAGAATAAGACGGTGTGTAAGTCTTTGTTGTAAATTGCTGTCCATATTGCCGCCCAATTTGTGCCGTCATAGCACCAAAGAGTTTGGCTACTTACGATATTGTATCCGTCATCATCTTCTGTAATATTTGCCGAAAGGGCATAAAGATTTGATGCGTCTGCCGCCAAAGAATAAATGTAGCCGGATGGGGATGGAAAATCGGTAAATGTAATTTTGAATTCACCGAGTTTGTCTGCAACGCTGCGAGATTTAATTGTTCCTGTTGAAATGAAAATTCCATCGCCATAACGAATAATGTTCTGAATATCTCCAGAAATTTCGGCATCTGCAAGCTCTACTTCATCTCTGACTGTATCAAAAATTACACCATGGCATGAAGAGAAAAGATACATCAAAAAGGCAGAAACAACCAAAAATTTTATATTTCTTGAAATTCGTTTATTCATTTTTAGTTCCTGTTTAAGTTAGAAGTGATATCTTGCGGTGATTAACATCGAGCCAAACACACCATAATCATTGTACTTAGAGTCGCTGTACCATTGTGGCATGTACATACAATCACCTTCGATTCCGAATGACCAGCTTGGAGTGACTCTGTAAAAAACTCCGGCTGCACCGCGAACTATGAGACCTGGAAAATATGTTCGGCTGAGATAGTTTTCCATGGCCGCACCGATTCCAAAAGTGATTGGAAATTCAAGTTTTTTGAAAGTTGGTTGAATCGTTGTGTCCAAAACGAATGGAATATAAGTGAAAATATTCTCACCAAGAGTTGGGTGATAACCAAAGTAAATGTTCGCTCCAACAGCCCACCAGCTTGTGATAAATCGATGGTAGCCAATCATTCCTGCACCGCCAGTTGCAAGTTTTCCTTTTTTATATAGAGGAAAATCACCTCCGAAGTTGAGCGGACAAGTTACCATAAGACCAATTTTGATATACTGATCGCCAGGTTCATTTATATTTGATGATGTTTTGATGGTAATATCGCTTCCTTCTTCTTCGCCTTGGTCAATGTCGTCGTAAATATCAGCGTCGTCATCGTCTGCAAAAGCGAAACTGGAAATCATAAAAAGCGCACAGAAAAGCGCAAGAAAACGTTTCATAAATCCTCGTGTATTATAAAATAGATAGTAATTTTACTGAAAATACGGTATATTTTCAATTCTATAGAATAAAGAAAACAAATGCGAAGAGGTTACAAATGAGCGCACAGATTATCGATGGAAAACAGATTGCTTTGGATGTTCGGGCAGGAGTTGCCGAAAAGGTTGCGGCTTTGAAGGCTAAGGGCATTACGCCTTGTCTGGCAGTAGTGCTTGTTGGTGAAAATCCTGCGAGCGTGAGTTATGTTACAGGAAAGCGAAAGGCACTCGCTGAGGCAGGAATGGCTGACCGAAGCGAAGTTTTGCCAGAGAACACAACTGAGGCTGATTTGCTCGCACTTATCGAAAAGCTCAATAACGATCCAACTGTTCACGGAATCCTCGTTCAGCTCCCTCTTCCAAAACATATCAATGAAGACAAAATCATCATGGCAATTTCGCCAGAAAAAGACGTTGACGGCTTCCATCCGGTTAATGTCGGTAATCTCGTAATCGGCAAAAAAGCATTCCTTCCTTGCACACCGCACGGAATCATCGTTCTGCTTGAACGCATGGGAATCGAAACTAGCGGAAAGCACGCCGTTGTAATCGGTCGTTCGAACATTGTCGGAAAGCCGGTTTCACTTTTGCTCGCCCGCAAAGAAACAAACTGCACCGTTACAATCTGTCACACAGGCACAAAAAACATGGCGGAAATCACTCGCCAGGCAGATATTTTGATTGCTGCAAGCGGTCATCCTCACACAGTAACTGCTGACATGGTAAAAGACGGAGCCGTTGTAATCGACGTTGGCGTAAACCGAATCCCGGACGCAAGCAAAAAAAGCGGATTCCGTCTGATTGGTGACTGTGACTTCGACGACCTCAAAGAAAAAGCCAGCTACATCACGCCGGTTCCGGGCGGAGTAGGGCCAATGACAATTGCAATGCTCATGTACAACACTCTCGAAGCTGCTGAGAATACTGCAAACTAAAAGTGGAAAACGGAAAGTAAAAAACTGATGGTTGATATTCAAAATTCTTTTGATACACGCGAAGTTCCTCTGCAAAAAGTGGGCGTTAAAAATGTCCGCTATCCGATTCAGGTGCTGGACAAGAATCGCAAGACTCAGACCACCACCGGCACGGTCAATCTTTTTGTCAATTTGCCGCACAATTTTAAGGGCACGCACATGAGCCGTTTTATCGAGGTGTTCCACAAGTATCACAACGACATTTCGATGAACAATTTCCTTGAAATGCTCGAAGAAATTCGTGCCAAACTGGACGCGGAGCGAGCTTTTGGACGAATCAGCTTTCCATACTTTATCGAAAAATCTGCCCCGGTTTCAAAATCCGCCGGCCTCATGGAATACACTTGCTCTTACGAAGGCGAGGCAACAATCAGCGAGGCTAAGTTTTTTATTTCTATCAAAGTGCCGATTGCGACTCTTTGCCCTTGCTCTAAGGCAATTTCGGAGTATGGGGCGCATAATCAGCGCGGCTTTGTGAAAGTGAAGGTGCTTTACAGCAAATTTTTCTGGATTGAAGATGTGATTTCTATGATTGAGGAATGTGCATCGACTCCGCTTTATTCGGTTTTGAAAAGGCAGGATGAAAAATTTGTTACGGAACATGCTTATGACAATCCGCGCTTTGTTGAGGATGTCGTTCGCGAAGTCTATCTTGGCTTAAAGAAAATGGACTTCAAATGGTTCACGGCCGAAGCTGAGACAGAAGAAAGCATACACTATCACAATGCATACGCCTATGCTGAATACAGCGAGAATTGATGAGAAAAGCTGAACTTCTTTCCATTGTATTGAGTGTTTTTCTCGCTGGTTTTGCTTTTTCTGAGAGCAAATCAGAAACATTTGTCGTTGAATCTGACAGCGAAGATGAAAAACTTTCTGCATCTTTTGAAATGATTGAAATCCCCGGAAAAAAATACGCGATGGGTAAAACCGAAGTCACCTGCGAAGTCTACGAAATCGTCATGGGCGAAAATCCGAGCTCTTATGCTGAAGGAAATTTCCCGGTGAACACGGTGAACTGGTACGACTGCATTGTTTTCTGCAACAAACTCAGCATGCTTTTGGGAAAAACGCCGGTTTACAGCGTGAACGGAAGCGTAAATCCTGACGACTGGGATTATTCTCCTCACGGAGGAAGTGCAATTGCGGGCGAAGTGATTCAGCACACAAGGGCAGACGGATTCAGGCTCCCGACCGTAGAAGAATGGGAATATGCGGCAAAAGGCGGTCAGAATTTCAAATATTCTGGCAGCGACAATCCGGACGAAGTTGCCTGGTTCAAGGATAACAGCGAATACAAATCCCACGAAGCCGCCACCAAAGCACCGAACGGCTACGGCCTTTACGACATGAGCGGAAATCTCTGGGAATGGTGTTGGGACCGCTTCAAAGAAGATTCAAATTATTACCGGCTTCACAAAGGCGGTTCATCTGCAAGCGGCAAAGAACTCTGCGAAATTAAATTCACCGGCCATCATTACGGCTCCCGCTATCAGCCTTGTTATTCGTATTACAGCTTCGGCTTTAGGATTGCGCGGAATTTGCGATAAGTTCCGGGTGATATTCGAAGTGCATGTTGTCTAAGATAACCCAGTAACCGCCCCAGATGAAGCCTTCTTCTTCGAAGATTTTTCGGACTTCGGCGGGGGGTATCCAGCGTTTTTCTAGCGGAACTAACATCCATTTGTCGCCGAGTTTGTCTTTTTCCCAGCTCCAGTAGATTGCCTTGCGGTTGAGTCGCTTTGGCAGGATGTCGATTGCGATTCCGTAGGAATGGAACGATTTTCTTGATGTTTGTATGATTTCTCGCCAGTGGTATGCGTCACAGGATTTGAGGTTTGCGAGAAATGCGCTGATTTCGGGGCTGCTTTTTCTTGCGAGGATTCTTTTTTCTACATTTTTGAGTGGTGTCCAGATTCTTTCGTGGATTCGGGTTGATTTGCCCAAAAATGTCGTCCGAATTATGTGGTCTTCGATGATTTTCTGGGATTGAGCCGAATAAAGCCAGTCGAAGAAGAACATTGGTGTGCCGCCGTCATTTCTGCGATTTTCTGCAGAGCCAAATTGTTTTATTTTTTCGATTTCTTCTGCTGTGTACGTTTTGGGGTCACGCAGCTTGTTTTCGTATTCATATTGAAGAACCCAGTAATTTTCTTTGTTCGTAAGCTCTTCTTTTGGTAATAGCCTGCCGCCTGCCCAGTAAAAACTTGCGGATTTCTTGCCTTTTGGTTTTTTGGTGCGCTCAAAGAATAAATCTGCTGTCATGTCGATTTTCCAGTCGTTTAATTCTAGATCGAAAGTGGTCGTGTAGTCGATGTCGGGATAGCAACGCATGAAATTTTTGATTTCAACTGGAACAAATACTTTGTTTGGTATCTGCGACTGCGGAGAAATTTGTGCGAAAATAGGGAACAGGAGAAAAAGCAAAAAGGAAGAAAGTATTCTTTTCATCAATGAAGAAATTATAACATGAATTTTTATCATTGCGGACAAAAAGAATACTTTTTCCTTCTAAATAAAATTATTTGATAGAATCTACGATGCCTGCGAGTGCTGCAATATTATAGAAATTAGCAGGTTTGCTGATACGAAGATCCGGTTCAACGCCCCTGTCGATGTCGTAGTTAGAACCGTTTTTGTTGAAGCTCATAACATACTTGCTCGACATACGGAATGTTGTACCGTCTGCTGTGCTGGATGGCTGAACACAACTTGAACCACCGCTTGAAGTAACGCCCAAAATCGAAACTCGGTTAGAAGCTTTGAGCATTGCAGGAACCATGTTTCCGCAAGAGAAGCTGCACGGAGAAATAAGACAGAAAAGATTTTTGTCGCTGATGGTATCTTTTTTGTCGGCAACTGTAGGATCGTTTGCATCATACTTGCCGTCAAAATTGACATCAGCCTCATAAGTTGCGCTCCATTTTGCACCAGTGATAGGGTTTGTGAAATCAAAAGTACATTTTCCGAGCATCCATGCAAGTACGAATCCCGCAGAATGGTTTGCACCGCCACCATTGCATGAAAGGTCAAGGACTACATTTTCGATAGTAGGATTATTCTGAATCTGTTCGTTTACATAGTGAATTAATGCAACTGTGTCGTAAAGCTCTTCAATGCTATTTCCATCAGCGTCTTTGCCATGTGCATAGTTAGCATTTATACTGTTAAAAGTTCCATTGTCAGTATAAGCTTTTTTAGTTGCCTTATCCATTTCTTTGAGAGTGAATTCGTCAAAACGAACGATGGCTGTCTTTCCGTCTGTAGAAACTACATATCCTGGGGCACTGTAATCTCCATATTTTAATGACTCCTTTCGTGCGTTTATATATTTAAGCATGTTAACATTATATGTCGAATCTTGTGCGGATGTTTTATCACCTTTGATTACTTTAGTTTTTAGAAGGTAATGAGAATTTTCCAAGTAATTTGAATGTCCGTCACCGAAATAGAATTCGCAGACATCTTTTAGAGACTTTGAAAATTCTTCAGCATCTGTACTCTGTAATTTGGTTTTGAGTCCGACACATTGGAAATAGGTGTCAAAATCAGGATATTGCTCGATACCGTGTATTGCTTTGAGACCGTAGTTGAAATCAAGGTTGAGACACAATTCATTGTAACAAAATTCTGCAAGAGCCTTACTTCGAGTTCCAGATTTATCTCCTTCTGACCAATATGTGTCTTGGAGAGCTGATGAAAGATATAAGTCTTTGCCATTGTAAATGAGGAAAGTCATGCTAGGTGACAAAAATACATCATTGAAGAATTGCAGCGGAACGGCAAGCTGATACTTGTCACCTTCTTTCCAGAGACAAACTCCGATGTCCTGTGTTGCCCAGCCAAGCGCGATAGGCTGGCCTTCGATGTTTGAATAGTCAGTAATTTTCATGTAATCGCATTTTCTACAGTCTGTTGCATCCATGAATACATCATCGGAATTTTTGAAAAAGAGATCGTAGTTCTGAAATGCAAGGGTTCGTGCACTCAAATCAAATACTGCAGATGTATTCCGCTTTGTATTTATAAGCGTTACTGTTGTAGAATCAGCTTTTACTTCAGAAACTTCAACTTTCATATCTGCAAAGGCGAACAGTTCTGGAGTAATAGCGACATATGGAATATCTGCAATTGGATTACCGTTGGAATCTTTCTTGAAGGCGAGGCCAATCTGACCTAAATTATCATGTCCTTTAATACCGATACTGTTCGTCGTAAATTCTGCGATTTCTACATCGTAAGAGTCTTTGGCTGGTCCTGCAAGTGGTGACCATTCGGTGCCGGTCCAAACATAAGAGCATTTATCTTTTGTGTTGTAGTATGCCCACAAATATTCGGGATTATTAGGTGCTGAATTCAGAGAGCCTTTCCAAGTAATGCTTGTGCCGTTAACGCCGTTGATACCGTCCCTGCCGTCGTCTCCATTATGGGCACAAGCGACAAATGACACCGCAACGCTGGTAAGAATAAGTGCTGAACATAGCAGTCGCGAAAGTTTTTTCATAATTTCCTCCTTAAATTTAGAAAATGAATAAACAATATAAAATTATCAGTCTAAATTTAAGGTTTTGTCAAGCTTATTTTTTCTTTCGTTTAATAAAAGCTATACCGTTATTATGGAAGTTTATTTTTCGAAAATCCTCTTTACTGTTGTTTTGAACTGGTTTCCGCGGTCGAATTCATTCTTGAACATGCCAAAGCTCGTTGCTCCCGGCGAGAACACTACGATTTGCGGAATCTTTTGATCTTCTGCGTTTTGTAAATCAGCTTTGAGGACTGTGAGCATTTCTTCGAGCGAGTTGAACGGCCCTTTGTAAGCGATTTTCTTTGCATTGAAGTCTGGAATCATTTTGTCGGTCGCGCTTCCTGCGAGCAAGTAAACTGCGCGTGGAGCGATGTTCTTTCCGTTGTCACAGATTCCGTTGGCTACCGGGCTTAAATCCAGGCCTTTGTCCGTTCCGCCTGTGAGGAAAATTACCGGCTTTCCGAATGCCTGTGTTGCTTCGGCTGCGGCTTCTGGCACTGTGGCGGCTGAGTCGTTGTAGAAGCGGTAAGTTGTCTTTCCGATTTTGCACTCGTGGAAGAATTCAAGGCGGTGCTCGATTCCGTTCCAGCGGCCGAGGACTTCGATGATTCTGTCTGGTGACACTCCCATTATTCGGAGCACAAGGGCTGCGTTCAAAACGTTCGCGCGCATGTGCTTTCCGGGAACGATTAAATCTTTGAGAACTGTTTCTGTCGTTTTTTCGTAATCCTGCGGGAGCGTGTCCAAGATTTTTGTGGAAAGACGGGCAAGTCCCGTGCCTTTTTTGTCCTGCCAGACGCCCAAAGTTCCTTCCGGGAGAGGCTTTTTGCTGTAGCGGAGAATCGTTGCCTTACATTCTTTGGCAAAAATGTCGCCCCAGTTGTCGATTAAAGTGCCGCCGTCTGCTGCCGGGTCAGAGTCAAAGTCAAAAATTGCGAAATCTTTTTTGTTCTGGTCGGCGTAAATCAGTTTTTTGTCGTTAACATAGGCCAGCATTGAATGGTAGAAATTCTGATGGTCTGGAATGATTTTTGTGATGATTGAAACTTTTGGTTTGAGAAGTTTTCGGCCACGAAGATCCGCGAGCTGCCAGCTTGAAAGTTCCAGAACGACCGGAGTTGTTGAGTCAGTTTTGTCGAGGAAGGTGAGTGGTGAGACTGTGATGTTTCCGCCTAAAAATGCGCTGAAGCCGGATTGTTTGAGTCCGTAGTAAATTGCGCTTACTGTCGAAGATTTGCCCTTGCTTCCTGTGACGGCGATAATCGGAGCTTTGCTGAATGCCAGGAAAAGCGAAATGTCTGTTTCGATTGCTTTTGCGGCTGCGAGATATTTGTTTCCGTCGTATTTTACGCCCGGGTTTTTGATTACACAGTCGGCTTCTTCAAAATCTTCGATACGGTGCTCGCCCAGGCGGTAAGTGAGCCTGCTTTTGTCCAAACTTGCGTCGTTGTTGATTGAATCTACCGTGGTCTGTAAATCAGTCTGAGATTTCATGTCAGTTACGATTACGTAAGCTCCGTGATTCAAGAGGAATCGCACGGAAGCCTCGCCGCCGCCGTTCAAGCCCAATCCCATGACAACGACTTTTTTGTCTTCGATGTCGCTGAGTGATTTGAAAAAACATCCCTGTGGGTAAGTGTGTGGAACTGGTGGAAGCGGTTCGTGTGCGTCTGACATGATTTTCTCCTTTATATAGAAAAAGTTTACATCAAATACCAAAAAAAATGAAGGAAATTCGATAGAATCTGTTATTTATGATTTTACTTTGGCAGAAAACCATGTATAATATTTTAAGATAAATTTTAACTTTCGAGGTGTTTATGAAATTAACTAAACTTTTATGTCTTGGACTTGTTTCTTTGGCTTTTGTTGGTTGTGGTTCGACTGCAAAAACAACTGTCACCAAAACGGAAAGTGGTCTCAATAAAAATGTTGAGGCTGCATCTTATCAGGGGTTGAAAAGAACTGTCGCTATTGCCCGATTCTCAAACGAGACAGAGTATGCGAAGGGTGCTTTCTATGACAAGGATAATGACCCTCTCGGAAAACAGGCCGTTGATATTCTTTCGGCAAAACTGGCTGCAAAAGGCAAATTCATTCTTTTGGAGCGCGCTGATGCTGACAAAATTCAGGCTGAGGTAGAAAATCATGGCGGTTCTGCACAGAAAGTTGCGGCTGATTACCTCATTATCGGTTCAATCACTGAGTTTGGTCGCAAAACTACTGGCGAGGTTGGGCTTGTTTCTCGAAGCAAAAAGCAGACTGTTGAAGCTGGCGTAAATCTTCGACTTGTCGATGTTTCTACAGGTCAGATTATTTACTCTGAAGAAGGAAAAGGCGAGGCTGAGACAGAATCTTCTACAACACTCGGCATGGGTGGTGTTCAGGGATTTGATGCTACTTTGAGCGACAAGGCAATTTCTGCAGCTATTGAAAAGCTCGTTGATAATATCGAGCAGACTTGTATGGATCGACCGTGGAAATCATTTTTCCTTTCTTACGATGCTGACGGAATTATCATTGCTGGTGGTGCAAAACAGGGCGTAAAAGTCGGTTCTGTTCTTTCGGTTTATGAGCGCGGTAAAAAGGTCAAAAATCCACAGACTGGAATGATGATGGAGCTTCCTGGAAAAGAAGTTGCAAAAGTTACTGTCCTTGCAACAGGTGGCACAACTGTTACTGATGAGTATGCAATTGTTGATTTGACAGAAGGTACTGTAAATTCTGCAAAACTTGAGAATTATATAATTCAGGACAAATAGGTAAATCGGATAGTCGAATTAGGCTTTGGTCTTAAAAAATAGGAGATTTTGCTGATGAAAAAATCATTGGTGAATGTAGTCAAACTGATACTTGTTGCCGGTATTGCTATTCTTGCAATGTCTTGCTCTTCAACGAGCCTGTACAGCTGGTATGACTATCAGGAAGATTATTATATGTGTCTCAAGAATTCTGATGAAAAATCTGCTGCTGAACTTGCCAAGACTTATCAGAAAATCATCGAAAAGCAGAAGGATACTCGTGGTGTTGTTCCGCCGGGAATTTACGCTGATTATGGCTGGCTGCTTTTGCAAAGTGGGAAAACTGCCGAAGGAAAGGAAATGCTTGCCAAAGAAATTGAGCTTTATCCTGAGTCAGAAGTATTTGTAGGTGCAATTTTGAAGAGGTACACAAAATGAAAAAATCAATGATTATTATGGCAGCTGTTCTTTCTGCCCTTTTGTTTGCTTCTTGTGGAACTACAAAAATCGCGGCTTTCCCAAAAATGTATGAGGAAAAGCCTGTTGTAATGCTTATCATGCCGCCGATTAACAACAGCAATAATGTTGAGGCAAAAGATTTCTTCTACACAACCATGAGCGTTCCTGTTGCTGAGGCTGGTTATTATGTTCTTCCTCCTGCAATGACAATGGCGACATTGCAGCGAGAAAGTGCGTATGATTCAGAAATGTTTATCAACGGTGATTTGAAGAAATTCGGCCAGATTTTTGGTGCTGATGTTGCGATTTTCACAATCATCAAGTCTTGGGACAAATCTTTAGTTGGTTCACTTGTTACAATTGAAATTGAATACATTTTCAAATCTGTAAAAACCAACGAGGTTTTGTATCATCGCGATGCGAAAATCAAATGTGACACTTCAACTGGCGCACAATCAGACAGCCTTTTGGGTGCTTTGATTGTTGCCGCAGCTGATGCTGTAAAAACAGCGGCCACTGATTATATTCCAGTCGCCGTAATGTGCAACGAAACAGCATTAAGTGACATTCCGGCCGGAAAATATCATCCGAAGCACGGAGCAGACGGCGGCGACTCCGCAATGGATATGAAGGTAACACTTACCGCCAGCAAATAATTGTTTGGTATAAAATAAAAAAATCCGGCTCAGCCGGATTTTTTTGTCTATCGTGAAGTCTGCAAATTTCGAGTCTTTTTAAACCGCGCTATTGCCTCATTAATCAAGAGGTTTGTAAGGCTTGTAAAATCAAGCCCGAAAGCTGCGCACATCTTTGGGAACATACTGATTTGTGTGAAGCCAGGCATCGTGTTGATTTCGTTGAGGTAGAGCTTGTCTGTGTCCTTGTCGATGAAGAAATCTACGCGGCTCAAGCCTGCCAAATCGAGCGTGGCAAAGGCTTTTTTTGCCAAAGTTCGCACTTCTTCCAGTCTTTCTTCTGGCAAGTTGGCTGGAATAAGCAAGTCTGCTCCGTTTGGATCATTGTATTTTGCATCGTAGTCGTAGAAGTCGTGTTTCGGGGCAATTTCGCCAGGTCCGTAAGCGGTAAGCTTTTCTGCCGGGCAAGAATCATCGTCAATAGTCGGGTTTCCTGTGACAGAACATTCGATTTCGCGGGCATTAATTGCCTTTTCAATTAAGATTTTGTCGTCCCACATGAAAGCTTCGATAATCGCTCCGTTAAGATGCTGTAAATCTTTTGCGAGGGTTGCACCGTCTGAGCTTCCTGCTGCACATGGTTTTACGAAAAGAGGGAAGCCAAGTTCTTTCTGTGCTCTTTCAAGAATTGTGTCGTATCCGTTTGTTGTTGCCAAATCCGAGCGACGAACGCATATTCCTGGCACAACAGGAATTCCTGCCTGTGCGAGAGCAACTTTTGTCTTTTCTTTGTCCATTGTGATTGCGCTTCCTAGAGCGGTACAACCAACGTAAGGCACATCAACCATTTCAAAAAGGCCCTGAATCGTGCCGTCTTCGCCGAAAGGTCCGTGCAAAACCGGGAAAACTACATCGCTTGAAAGAATTTTGCTTCCGACGCGGAATGTTCGTTTTGAACTGCCGCCTGGAATAACGCTGACTTCCTGAGATTTATCTTCGATGATTTTGAAGGCCGCTTTTGAGTCTGCCTTGATTCGCTCAAACTCGCTTTGTGGCTGCAAGAACCATCTTCCGTCTTTTGTGATAGCGATTAGCTGGACTGTGTTTTTTGTATCAATATTTCGTGTAACTGCTGCCGCTGAAACCAAAGAGATCTCATGCTCACCGGATTTTCCACCATAAATTACTGTAACTGTCATAATTCCCACCAAATTTTTTAAAATTCAATAGGATTATAACAGTTTGACAGAATTTATGGTAGATATTCTTTTTTAACGCTCCCGTGCTCGAAGCACAGCTTCGAATGAGACTCGCCTACAAACTCACCTCGTGAGTTTGTTCGCTATCGCGACCGGCTCCCTATCTACTACCAAACTTCGAAGAACAAGCCTGCGAGCGGTGAAAGCACAATCATGATGCACGAGAATGTGAACGACTCAACGGAAATCAAAGTCGCTCTCTGCTCGGACGGGAACATATCTTGGAGACGTGCATTCGTTCGAACCTGGAGTGCATCGTCTGCAAGTGCCGCCAGAAATCCGCCCAAAGTCATAAGGACATAAAGACCGGAATGTTCAAGCGCAATTCCCGAAAGAATTATAATGGTAGAAAGTGCAAAAACCGTGCGATAACGGAAATTCTTTGCATAAAGAATGATTTTCGCACCGATAACACCGCCTGCCTGCAGCACAAGAAGAGCAATTCCGAGTGCCCAGTTTGGAATTCCTGCCATCGGGAGTTTTGCCTGCAAGAAGAACAAAAGCAGAATATCCATCGCGCCCACAAAGGAATTGATGAACATCATCGCGAGTGCTTTTCGGGCTTCTTTCAAGAAAAGAAGACTTTGTTTAAAACATTTGCTGATTTCCTTCCAGATGTGAAACTCTTTTGCTGGTGGTTCAATCCGTACTTCAACAAGACCTGCGAGCAGGAAAAGCTGAATGAAAGACGCAAGAACACCAGTTGAATAAGCGATTTTGTAGCCCAGAACCAGAGCAAAACCTGCTGTCAAAGTCGAAAGCCCTTCGCACGCACGGTAAATGACAAGCTGATTCGAAGCATATTTTTCAAATTTTTCCTCTTCGCCCACGGATTTTAATGAATCGTAGGCAAGTGCATCGCCGGAACCGGAAGAAAAATTGTAGCACAGGGCATGAAGTCCAATCGAAATACACACCATCGCAAAATTGTTCGAGAAAATCATGACGATATCCCCAGCCATTCTCATGAGGCAGGAAATAACGAGCGTTTTTTTGCGGCCAAATACGTCTGCAAGAACTCCCGAAGGAATCTCAAACACAAGGCTTACGATATGAAAAATAGTTTCGGCAAAGCCAATCTGAGCAAGCGAAAATCCACGAGAAGCAAGAATTGCGACCCAAGCTCCAGAAAGTGAAAGCTGTCCTAAAATTGCAGATGAATATAATCGTCCAATCTGTTTTTTAATGTTAAACATAATATACCACCTTTTTACGGTAAAAAATAAAATTTGAAATGAAAAAACGTAAAAAAGGGGAAAGTGAGGATGTAAATGTAATTGGATTTTAGAAAAAAGGACTTAAAGAACCACAGTTTTCTGAAAAAGGCCCACTACCCCTATCGAAGGGTTGTATAATAGCATTTTTCTAACAATAAAACTGGTGTCTTCCACATAATAAATTTATTTTAAGAAAAGAAAATTAAATTGTCAAGAGAAAAATTAAATTTTCTTTCTTTATGTTCTTTTAGATTCCTTCTGCAAAAGTCACGCGCTTTTCAAACTTGAATGCATCGAGGAATTTCTTTGCACGCTCAGTCTTTGGATTTGTGAAGAACTCATCCGGGGTTGCTTCTTCGACAATCACGCCTTCATCGATGAAAATGATTCTGTCGGCTACGGCACGCGCGAATTCCAACTGGTGGGTTACAATCAGCATCGTTCGCCCTTCTTTTGCTAAGTCCATCATTACGTCCAAAACTTCGCGAACCATTTCTGGATCGAGGGCGGCGGTCACTTCATCGAATAAAAGAACTTCCGGGTTCATGCAGAGAGCTCGAACTATAGCGACACGTTGCTTTTGCCCGCCACTAAGCTGGCGAGGGTAGGCATCTTTTTTCTCCAAAAGGCCGACTCGTGCCAGAAGTTTTTCTGCCTGAGCCGTAACTTCTGCTTTGTCGCGTTTTTGTGCTTTTACCGGGCCAAGCAGGATATTTTTGAGGACTGTCATGTTCGGGAACAAATCATAGCTCTGGAAAACCATTCCGACTTTCTGACGGATTAAGTGCATGTCATTTTTTCGGTTGGAAATAACCTCGCCGTCAAGTAAGATTTCGCCACCCTGAATTGATTCAAGACCGTTAATGCATCGGAGCAAAGTTGACTTCCCGCATCCGCTTGGTCCTAAAATCACAACGACTTCACCTTTTTCGACATCGAGAGAAACACCTTTTAAGATTCCGCCTGCTTCTTTGTATGATTTTTCAAGATTTTTGATTTTCAAAAGTGCCATAATTCAGTTCCTGTTTAGTCCTTAATTCCTATTCTTTTTTTCGATTCTGTCTGCGGCAAGTGAAAGTGGCCAGCAAACGATGAAGTACATGAAGAAAATCACGCCGTAAACTGCAATGCTCGCCGTTGGAATCGTAAGTCGGTTCGATTCAATAATCTGCTGCCCGATTTTCACTACTTCAATTACGCCCACGAAAACTACGAGCGAAGTCGTCTTAATCATTCGCGTAATCAAGTTCATGCTGAGCGGAACGAGCCTTTTTACCGTCTGCGGAATTATTATATAGAAGAAAATTTGCTTTTCTGTGAGACCAATTGCACGCCCGCTTTCATACTGATGCCGTGGAATCGACTGCAAAGCACCGCGAACCAAATCGCCCATCTCGGCTGTTCCCCAGAGAGTGAAAACCAAAACAGAAGCCGCCTCGCCAGAAATTGAAATGCCGAATGCGTGAGTGATTCCAAAATATGCGAGAAAAAGAAGAACCATCTGCGGCATAATGCGCATGAATTCAAGATAAAAATGACAGAGCCAGCGGATTGCACGATTTTTGACATTCATTACGATTCCGAACAAAAATCCGAGGAAAATTGAAAGAAAGACCGAAACTGCCGCAATCCAAATCGTAACACCCAGGCCACCCAAAAGACGGACAAAATTTTTACCTTTGAAAAGAACGCTGAAAGCCGTTGTGACCGCTGTAAGAATCTCCGGATTATCCATTTTAACCTCTGTTTAGCTCCTGTTGAAGTTCAGTTTCTTTTCGATGAAATGTGACACGACCGAAATCGGAAGCAAAATTATGAAATATGCAACGACAAGAAGCAAAAGCGATTCCTCAGTCTTGTAATAAAGTCCGATTAAATCTTTTGCAACGTACATCAAATCTGCCAGAGCAACCGCACTGAAAACAGAAGTTTCCTTCAATAAAAAGATGATGTTTGCGACCAGGCCCGGAACAGAAACTGCCATCGCCTGCGGAAGAACGACATACTGAACAAGCTGAATCCTGTTCAAGCCGATGCACATTCCGCTTTCAAGCTGAACCCGGCCAACCGTTTCAAGAGAACTGCGGAAAGTCTCTGCCATGTAAGAACCGCCCAAAAAAGTAAGGCCGATGATGCCGCACTGCTCGCCGCTCAATTTAATTCCCATGCGTGGAAGCGCAAAATAAAGGAAGAAAAGCTGAATCAGAAGCGGAGTGTTGCGGGAAATTTCCGTGTAAATGCGAACGATTAAATTAAGAACAGGGATTTTCCAGTAACGCACAATCGCGCAGAAAATCCCTGTCAGAAATGAAAGAATTATTCCGATAAAGCCAATCCGAAGAGTGAGGAAAGTGGCCTCAACATACATCGGAATGACTTGTTTTATAAAATCAATGTCCATCTTTTTTACATCACCCCGAATTAATTTCGGGGCTAGTTTATTTTACAGCTTTCCGCCTTCTACAACAAGGCTGTCTGCATCAGAATCTTTTCCGTAAACATCGCGGAGAGTAGCCTCGTAGTCAGCGTGGAAGAAGTTTTCTTTGCCAAGCTCCACGATTTCATTGTTGAGCCAGTCGAGCAAGTCCTTGTTGCCTTTCTGAACAGCAGGAGCGATTGCGTCCAGGCTTCCGATTGAGTCTGCGCCAGCACCAACTGCGAATGATGGATTTTCGATTGCCCATGCAAGAACTTCTGTGTTGTCTGTTGAAAGGCCGTCACCACGACCGTCCAAAAGTGCGTTGTAAGCTTCTGAATACTGATCGAATTTCAAGAGTTTGATTTCTGGATAGTTCTTTGAGAAGTAGCTTTCGGCTGTTGTGCCTTTTGCGATAATCAAAGTTTTGCCGTTGAGCTGAGCCGGGTCCGTTACCAAAGCTGATTTTGGAGAAACGATTCCCAATGCGACCTTCATGTAAGGAAGTGCGAAATCAACTTTTTCTGCACGCTCAGGAGTGACTGTGAAGTTTGCAAGAACAAGGTCAACTTTGCCAGTAGCAAGAACTTCGACGCGGGCAGCGGCTTCAACTGGAACGTACTTTACTTTTACGCCCAGGTCTTTTGCGATTCGGTTTCCGAAATAAACATCGTAGCCCTGATATTCGCCGTTCTCGTCAACGAAACCAAATGGCTTTTTGTCGCTGAAAACCGCGATTTTGATTGTCTTAGATTTTTTGATTTCCTTGACAGTGCGGCCAGTCTTTGGCTTTGCCGAAAGTGAAGAAATGGCAGAAAGTGCCAAAACAGCTGCGATAAGAAGTTTGAAAGATTTTTTCATAAATATGCCTCCGTGTTTTTTAATTCCTAGTAACGTTGTAGGTTTTAAGTATGCTGATACTGTAATGATAATAACCTACTGTGTCAATGGGTAGGGGGCGTTAAAAAATCGCATGAGATGCGATTTTAGCGAGTCTCGTTCGAAGCTGTGCTTCGAGCGCGGAAATTAAGAATTATTTCCGAAAAATACAGTGCTCCAATCTCAATCGCTTTGGGATTTGCGGCAAATTCTGGATTATGCAGCGGTTTTGTCTTTCCGACTCCCAGCCAGACCATAATTCCTTTGAATTTTTCCTGATAAAATGCAAAATCTTCGCCGACCATGGTGATTTCGGGGCGAACTGGTTTGAGACCTAGGTTTTCTGCTGTTTTCCATGCGTATTGTGCGAGTTCTTTGTCGTTGTTGGTGCAGGGTGGGGCATTTTCGATTTCGACCGTGGCTTCTTCTTCGTAGGCTAGGGAGGTGTTTTGTGCGATTTCTTGGAGACGTTTGCTTACGAATGAGCGGGTGGCGGGATTTGTGGTACGGATTGTTCCTTCTAAAAGCACTTCCTCTGGGATTATGTTCCAGTTTGAGCCGCCTTCGATGTGGGTGACGCTCACCAGAGCCTGATCATTTGGATTTACGTTACGTGAGACGATTGTCTGCAAAGAGCTGATGACAGCCGCACTTGCTGCAATCGGGTCTCGGCCTGTGTGGGGTTCTGCTCCGTGCGAGCCTGTTCCGTGAATCTTTATTTTGAAGAGATCGACTGCTGCCGTAATCGCGCCTTCTTTGATTCCGACTTGGCCGACCTCTAGAAGCGGGCTTGAATGAAGCGAGAAAATTGCATCGATTCCGTCGAGGACATGAGTTTTTAAGACTTCAAGCGCCCCCTTTCCGTTTTCTTCGGATGGCTGGAACACAAAAAGCACTTCGCCGCAAAGTTCAGCCTTTTTCTGATTCAGGATTTTTGCGGTTTCGATTCCAACTGCGATGTGAATATCGTGACCGCAGGCGTGCATTTTCCCCGGATTTTTTGATTTGTAGGGAAGATTCGCCTTTTCTTCGAGCGGAAGTGCATCGATGTCAGCACGGAAAGCGATTTTTTTACCGGGCTTTGAGCCTTTTATGTGCGCGACAAGGCCTGTTTTGAGCGGCAGGTCAAGAATTTCAATTCCTTCTTGGATGAGAATCTTTTTGATAAAGGCGGTCGTCTCAAATTCTTCAAAAGAAAGCTCTGGATTCTGATGAAGATGTTCAAATATTTCAGTGTAGGTCATAAAACTCCCTGACGTTATGGGAACATGGTTTCGATATTTTTCAAAAAAGTGTATTAAAATGATCCCGAAAAATCAATCAAAAGCGTTCAAAATGCCACCGAAAAAATCTAATGCTTTAATCAGGTCAAAATGACACACTTTTCGGAGAGGGACCTTAACAGCAAGCTTGGAGAGGGTGCTTAACATAGCTGGGAGAAGATGGAAGATGAGCTAGGAGGGGGAGAATTTGGTGATACCAAGGTAGAGCTTATTTGTATCTGCATAACTTTCTTGTAAATTTTCTAAATTTCGGTATTATTGGAGAATAAGTATTTTCATAATCAACAAAAGAGCGGCAATAAGAAATTTATGATAGATACGGAGAAATTTTGTTATGTGGACGCCCGCACTGGGGCGCATCTATATAGAAAAATTTACATCTTTATAAACACAAATTCAACTTTTTGTGATATAATTTACGGTTGATGGAGGTATTTTATGTATGCAATGCCGACGACTAAACAGGAAGTAATTCAATATCTCGATGAAATGAATGAAGAAAATACTGTCCGTGTGCTTTTGTTTGTAAAGGCTTTGGCGGCTAAGAAAAAATCTCCGTACGGAAAATTCAGGACGGCAGAAGAATACGCAAACGCCCAGAAACTTTGGAGTGATTTTGAGTCTCTGTGCCAGCCTTCGATTCTACCTAAGAACTACAATTATAGAAAAGATATGCACGAGGCACACTGGAGAAAGTATGAAAGTCTTAGTTGATACGAACATTCTGCTTGACTGTCTTTTGCAACGCCCGAATCTCTACGAAAGTTCAAAGCTGGTGGTTCAGCATTGCCTGTTTACCGTGCAGGGATATATTGCGGCATATGCCTTTTCCTATATGTTCTATGTTCTCCACGAGAGGGAAAACAGGTCTTTGGAGTATTGCCGGAATACATTCATAAAGCTGTGCCAGACTTTTGAAATCTCGAATGTGGACAAACAGCGGATTATCGATGCTTCAAATAATCTGAAATTCAATGATTTTGAGGATGCCTTGCAGGATTCTTGTGCAGTCTACTCCGATGTTGACTACATAATCACAAGGAATGTCGATGATTTGAAGCGGCGGAGGCACAAGCTGCGTGTACGAGGCCTGCACTGCCGACGGCACGGTTTTTCAGATTTCAAGCAAAAATGTCATGAGCGTGTCTAAGAAGGGCTCCACCTACGATATCGATACAGGAATCGAGCCGCACTACTACATCAACAAAGCGGAAAATTTCTACGACATGGAAAAAATTTCGGCTTTGGTGAATAACATAAATCAAATGAAGCTTGCAAACTAATAAGTGGAGGAAAAACATGAAAAAAATTATCAGACTTGCTGCTGTCATGGTGGCAGAAGCCCTTGTGTTCGGATTTACTGCCTGTAACTATAATTCAGACGACACTTCTTCTGGCAGTAATACTCAGACAGAGAAAAGCGTTTCCCTTAACGGAAGCTATGCTGTTATCGGAAGCAATTTTGACGAAACAACGGCGGCACTTCTTTCTAGTGCAAAAGGAAGCAGGTGTTCCGCAAGCCTTAGTGATGAGACTTTGCCATCTGGCGTAAAGACGGTCTTTATCGACTGGGATTCTTTCAAGATGATTGGTAACGATATTGGCGGAACGCTCTCAATCCCTGTTCAGAACCTTGACCGACTGTACAACTGGACGAAACAGGGTGCGACTCTCGTTTTCCACAAGCCCGAGTCTTGGTCAACATATACGGTTTTGTTTCATATAAAAGATCGATTGGCAGAGATGGAAAGCACTGTTGGAAGTCTGACAACAAATGCTTCAATTTCAAATCAAAACTTGGCACGAAACGCAAGTAATGAAAATGAATTCGGGGAATTTGAATACGACATTGTAGCGATTAAGCCAGACGCTTCTACCTATTATTTGCATGATGTGTATGCAGCGGGGAAAGAAACTACGGTTTCTGTTGAAACAACCAAAACTACTTTTACTTTTAATGACCAAGGTGAGATTGTTGAAGAAACTGAGCCAGAAACTCAGCCCGAAACGAGTGAAACAGTTACCGCAACAGAACCAAGCGCAGAACAATATGCGCTCTGTGCTTCAGAAGTGGTGAAATGGCTGAATGAGACAAAAACTGAATCACAGGCACGCTTTGCAACTGCGGCAAGGGGTGCGGGCATAAGTGCAGAAGAGCTTTTCAGTCAGGTTTGCAGCGAAACACGAACAATTATGTGCGAGGCTTATCAATATCATATATGCCGCGAACTTGGCTATAATCCAAAAACTCCGCTTACCCTACGTGTATGGACAACATGCATGTATAACTTTGATAAGGATGAGGATTATTACCATGTTCTGCTGGAAGAAGAATTTGATGCCTCAAGTATATATAAAGGCATCGTTATAGAGGGTGACGTCATCGGAAAGTACAAATATGCGGGCTTTACATGGAAAGATATGGATGTCCGTGCAAGATTTACGCCTGCTGGACGCGGTCTGATACTCGATTTCATAGACCTTATTACAGGTAATGGTATACATAACGCTTATGAAGTGACTTCCCAGTGGAATGTGCAGCCGAACGGAAATGCAGCTCCTATAACCACAGAATCCATAGAAGGATGGTCTGTCGGAGCGGAGGTCAGTGGTTCTGCAAAAGGTCTTTCCGGCAAACTTACAGGAAATTATACATCAGAAAAACATGTAAAAACAGTGGAAAATAATGTCTCTGTGGTCAACCACACGAATGTGGACGGAAACTGGATGCAGTGGGAATATTCGTTTGCGCAGCAGCTAAAGTTTGGCTTGAAAAAATTTGCAAAAATAATTTTTACCGAGCCTGCTCGCGATTCCGCAAGCAGGAGTAAAACTTGCCAGAGTCAATCATGGAACTGGATTGTAAAGACTTATGGTCAGTACAATTCTCTTAAAGACCGGGGAGATAAACCGTTTACTATCGACTTTAAGCTGGAACACATGAGAGCGCAGTCTGCTTTTGTTAACTCCGGAACTACTTTTGGGCTTTTTTTAGAAGGTTGGACGTCTGAAGATGTTTGTGAAATGCTTCCGGAAGCGAAAGCCTACCAGACAAAAATCACCCTTCCTGTTCCGGAACGCTTCAAGCATATCTACAGCCTCACAACTGACGAGGTTTCCGATCTTTCCGAGTTCAACAACCTGATGACAGCCCTCAACAATGTGAGCAGCAGTTTTAATCAGCTCTACGCAAAACTTATCCGTAAAGATTCGGAAGGCAATTTATGCGGACGCACCGGCGTTACCGAAGATGCCGTAAAGAACATGGTCGGCAAAGAATGGTACGCCCTTGCGCACGAGGTTGAAGGCAAAAAAATTACCGTTTCAAAGCCGTACAAGTTCTATGTAAAGGACGAAAACGGCAACAAACTCAGCATGGTTCAGTACAACAATGGAAACGGCAAATACGAAGCCATAGGTACATACCTTGTAATCGATACTGACGGAATCAAGATTACGAACGAATAAAAAGTAACAGTAGAGCAATTATGAAATCTTAACAAGAAGCACCTCTTTTGGCAAATGTCCCAGATTTGCCAAAAGACAGCTTTTTATACCGTGCCTTTGACAAAAATATCGGGATTAAAAACTTCTTTCCGCTTGAGCATGTAATAAACCGTACGCCCGAGTTTCTGCGCAATGATGCTCATGGTGAGTTTTGTGAACCTCTATTAATACAATAGAGCACAAAGCTCAATAGCGAAGCGTACTTTTGCTTTTCCATACCGCTGCACAAGTTTATCATGCCACCTCTGACCACGTTCATTATTACGGAGAAAGAGAACTGCTCCTTCTGAGAATGCCCATTTGAGATGCACGTTTCCGATTTTATTATGTTGCGGTCTCCGCATGGCTACGACCGAGACTCGCTCAAAATGCTCCACCGGAGCATTTTGCCGGCTTTTAGTCGTCGCTCCCTACCTTTTCCTTCTTACCGGCGGATTCATGGGAACATTTTACAAGACGGCTGTAAGAGATAAACTTACCGACATCTGAAAAACGATGGATGTCATCAATCTCGTAAAGAATTGTAAGGGAGAGTATAAAGCCGAGGCCCGGAACTGAGTTTATAATGCTGTACGAAACCGGATCCTGCACTTCCATGCAGTTCTCAATCTGAAACTCAAGTTTTGTGATTATGTCGTGGTAAGCCTGGAACATGGCAAGATCTGCATTCACCATTTTTAAGGTTGCCGGATCAGTGAACTTCTGGGGAATTGTATTTCTGTAAACTTCACTCCTCATTCGGGAAGATGTCAGGGGTTCATTTATATTGTACTGATGATTTGTATTTTGAAGATGAACGGAAAGTTCGGCACGCTGTCTGACAAAGAAGAGCCGTCTTCTGAGCAGGTCGCGTACTGCACGCTTTGCTTTTGGATAAGCATATGCGATCGGGAACATACCTCCGCGAAGCAGGTTTGCAATTTTCTCTGAATCGATTTTATCGCTTTTTGTTTTTCCTCCGTGGATTGACTTCATGTAATAGGCATGCCCAAGTGCAAAATCGATTCCCTGCTTAGCACAGAAATCTGCAACCCAGTACCAGGTGAAGATGCATTCAACGCCAAAACAATGTCCTTTCCGAAAGTGTTTGTCACAAGCTCCAGATTATCTCTGGAACATTCCATGTTTTTGTGGAATACAGTTTCCCCGATGTTGTTGATGACACAGATGTACATCGTTCTTGCGTGAAGGTCTATTCCAATGTAAAATTGATGCTGGTTCTTATAGAATCTCATTAAGGTTCCCTCCAGTAAAAGTAGGATATTGTGCCAAGATAGGCTTATCTATCTTAGCATGATAAATCTGGGGCCTTAATGATTTTCAAAGGTTCGTAGCCGACAGGCAGTCAAGCTGCCTGCGGTTTAAAATATTGTTATGTGGACGCCCGCACTGGGGCGCTTTTGGAGTTATATAAATGATAAAAAAAGTTGCGATAATAAGTTTATCCAGGGGAATCCTCGGAGAGCCGTTTATTTCTCATGAATTAGAAATCGGGCTTAACCGACTGAAAAATTATGGACTTGAAGTTATTACTACGGAATCAGCTCTAAAAGGGATGGAATATATAAAGAATAATCCCAAAGAAAGAGCTAAGGATTTACTGAATGCGCTTCGCGACAAGTCCATCGATATGATTTTGTGTGCAATCGGTGGTGATGATACTTATCGATTGCTTCCATATCTTTTTGAAAATGATGAACTAAAAAAAGCAATAAAGGATAACAAAAAGATTTTTCTCGGATATTCAGACACGACCTGGAATCATTTTATGTTTAATAAAGTCGGATTCAAAACATTTTATGGGCAGGCTTTTATCACCGACTTATGTGAGCTTGAAAACGAAATGCTTCCATATTCGAGAAAATATTTTGAAGAATTGATAAACAAAGAATCTATAAACAAAATTGAACCTAGCGATGTATGGTATTCAGAAAGGACCAATTTTGATGCTTCTCAAATCGGTACAAAAAGAATAGTGCACAAAAATGAAGGATTCCAATTATTACAGGGAAATCCAGTTTTTTCAGGAGAGATTTTAGGTGGTTGTATTGAATCAATTTATGATATGTTCGACAACAGCAGATATTCTGATACAGTTGAATTATGCAAAAAATATAATCTTTTTCCTTCAACTGAAGAATGGAAGGGGAAAATTTTACTTCTTGAATCATCTGAAGAAATGACAAAACCCGATTTATATAGGAAGATGATAAGAACATTGAAAGAAACAGGAATCTTTGATTCGATAAGTGGCATTCTTGTTGGTAAACCCATTGATGAGATTTATTATGATGAATATAAATCTATTTTGCTAGAAGAAATAGAGAATAAGAATTTGCCTATTGTTTACAATATAAATATTGGACATGCAACACCTCATTGTATTATTCCATTTGGGATAAAGTGTAAGGTAAATATGAACGAACAGACTATTATCTTTAATCAATAAAATCACATAACAAAGGTTCGTAGCCCTCTATGCCAAGATAGATGTCGTCTGATGGAGAAACATGACTGAAAAACTGAATCTTCTTCTTGAGTATCAAAAAATACCTCAGGAAGAAAACGGTGAATGGCTTAGAAAAAATGGTCTGCATGAGGAACATCTTGCAATTTTTCAACAGGAAAGGTAGCAGGTTGCATAGATTTTAACATTTTAAATCTGTTGAAATTTTGTATTGATAAAACAGTGTGATTTAGTCCTTGTTCTGTGCAAGCAGTTTTTATTTGAAATTGAATTATCCTATGAAAAGTTTTGTAAATTATGCTAGAATCGTATGGGGATTTTAATGGAAATGCATGCATGATATATTGATTATGGAGAAATTATGACAGGATACATTCATCAATTAGAAAGCTTTGGCTGTGCCGACGGACCTGGCAGCAGATTCATCATATTTTTTTCTGGCTGCCAGATGCGCTGTCTTTTCTGCCACAACCCTGATACATGGAACATGAAGAAGGGGAAGGAATATACTTCTGATGAACTTTTACAGGAAGCCCTTTCGTGCCGCTCTTACTGGGGAAAGAAAGGCGGAATTACTGTTTCGGGCGGAGAGCCGCTCCTTCAGATTGATTTTTTGCTGGAACTTTTTACCAAGGCCAAGGAAAAAGGAATTAATACTTGTATTGATACCGCAGGCGGTCCTTTTACGATGGAAGGAGCGTGGTTTGAATCATTTAAAAAGCTTATGGAAGTTACAGACCTTCTTTTAATGGATATAAAGCATATTAATGATGAAGAGCATATTAAGCTTACAGGACAACCAAGGGAAAATGTCGTGCAGATGTTCCGCTATTTGGACGACATTAATAAGCCGATTTGGATCCGCCATGTACTCACACCTGGAATTACGGATAATGATGAATATCTTACGCAGACAAGGGATTTTATAAGGACGCTTCACAATGTTCAGCGCGTAGAAGTTCTTCCGTATCACGGACTGGGCGCAATGAAATATAAGGATTTGGGAATTGATTACGTCCTTAAAGATACAGAAAGCCCGACTGTAGAACGCGTAGAAAATGCAAGGCGCATTCTTGAAATAGAAAAGTACGACGGCTGGAAAAAATAGGTTCCGGCTAAAATAAAGGGGCTGACTTTTTGTCAGCCCTTTTTTATCAATTCAGCTTGAACAGATTTTCTGCATTTTTCCACATTAATTTTTCATAATCGTTTTCAGAAATCAATGTCTGGAGCTTTTTGAAGTATTCCCTGTAAATGGAAGGTTGTCCCCATTTGTTTTCTGAATAGGTATCCAGTCCGTCTATAGGCATGTCCGAGCCGAACAGGAGTTTTTCACTTCCGCATTTTTTTATGAATTCTACTGCACTTTCTATTGGAACCCACGCTGTATCTGCATAAAGGTTAGGAAGTTTTGAGCACAGTTCAATGGCTTCTTTATTGTCAGTGCCAAGTCCCATATGTGCCATTACAAATTTTACGTCCGGATATTTTTTTGCAATATCGTAGACGTGGTGGCAGGCAGAAAAATCATCTTTTGCAGTGTGTGTAATAACCGGCAGTTCCAGAAGCTGGGCAAGCTCAACGTAAGATTCTACTTCTGGAGAATCAAAGGAAATTGCTGAATGAAACGGATGAACTTTTATTGCTTTTACAATATCCTGGTGAACCTTAAGCAGGTATTCAAGTTCGGCTGAAGGCTGTTCAAGATGAGGTTTTACCCAAATGGCAGCAAATATTTTACCCTGGTTGTCTTTTGCAAAATCGATTGTTTTTTTTGCAGAAACAATCATTGGAATCTGTTCTTTTTCAGGGATTGGATTCTGCTGTGCATCAAATTCTGCACCCTCGCAGTTTGAAACAATTGCCTTTGAAACAGAATACTTTTCCATTGCAAGCAGGACGGTTTTTTTATCAAGCTTAAAATTTAAAATCGAACCAAAATGAACATGACTATCAATAATCATTTTTTCTCCCCCTGTTCTGATCAGAGAGTGCTTTTTTAAATCAATCTTTAAGGAAAGTCAGAGAACCTGTCTTTAAGTTCCCTGATATCACTCTGTTATAATTATAGCATATATCTGTCGGATATAAAGATTTATATTTAAAAGTTCCTGCAATTATTTGAATCTGTAGCCGATTCCGATAAACGGTTTTACTGCAAGGTCGGCACATGATTCTGAATCTGATGTTGTGGCAGTTGTTTTTTTGTAGTGTGCATAAGGTTTTAATAAAATTGTTTCGTTTTCAGATTCCAAAGATGACCAGTTGTAAAAATTAAGGACGGTTTCCAGACCTGATGTAAGGTAAAGCCCGTTGCTGAATACAAAGTCATATTTGAATTTAAGTCCTGCGCCGATTTTTACTGTGTTCAGGGTATATTCGCCAGTTTCAATCTTAATGAAGTTTCTGCTTGTTCCCCAGCCAAAGGAACTGTATTTGTTTTCAGAGTAGGTCAGGGAAAATCCTGGTATTACAGAAAACATTGAATGTTCTGTCTTTACCGGAGAAATTACCGGCCCTAAAAATGTACTGAATGAGTACCATGAATCATAGTTGGACTGGGTTACATAGGCATCATCTGTTTTATTTATAAGCGGATATTGATAGCCGGCGGAAGCGTGCAGGCCCCAGAGTTTTGAAAATTTGAATGTAGCGGATGCATCAGACCCGATTGCGCTCTGAAATTCATAGCTTGTACCGCTTGGCGGATTCAGGTTGAAATTAAAAAGCCCGTAAAAGTTTCCGTCAAGAAATATTTCCGGTCTTTCTGCAGAAAATGCAGAAAACGAAAGCCCTGTTACTAATGCAGCTAAAATAATTATTTTTTTCATACGGTTATGACTCCGTTTTATATATTTTTATAGTAGAAAACTTTCTGACAATGAAAGGTTACGATTAAAATTACAACAAAACAGACAGGTTTTCAATGAGGTAAAAACTATCTGTTTTGCAGGGTGTTCGTTCATTTTACACAGATATCACCAACATTAGATTTAAGATGAATTCTCTTTTTATTGTTTGTTCCTGTTGATTCATAATTTTTGCTGTATTCTCGTCCTGCAATAGAAATGTCGCCTGTGTTTGTACTTGCAGAAACTGAATAATCTGATATTGAATCAGACATTTCAATATTTAAATCTCCAACGTTTGTTTTACCGTTCAAAGTGATAAATCTGGAATCGGAAACATTAAGATCTCCGACATTTGAACAAAGTTTCAGTTCATAAAATTTAAGCCCGTAAACATTAATATCTGAAACATTTGTTTCAACATTCAGGTTGTAAAGTTTGCAGTCTGGAACAGTAAGTTCAACAACGCTGGATTTAGAATTATTTTTGAAAAAATTATGCATTTTAGAATCCTGAATAATTTCTAAAGCGCCGTCCACAATTTTTACTTCAGGCTTAGAATTCCTGTATTTCAGAAAAAGTTTTGCATTTTCTCCTTCCTTTACAGTAACATCCATTACTGCGCCGGAAATTCGGATTTTAGAAAATTCTTCGTCAAAATCTTCATTGAGGATAAAAGTTTCGCTGTTATCTTCAATATTAATTATAGAAGGAAAATCTTTAATGTAACTGCGGATTTTCTTTGTTCCATAAACGCTACCGAATACCAAAAATATAATAAAAGCCAAAATTGCTGTAGTTCTTATGATATCAAGGGCTAGACTTGCTTTTTTAGAACTTTTGGTTTCTGATTCAGATGGTTTTTCCGTGAACTCAGGTTCTTTGTACCATATTCCGTCAGATTCAAGTCCGCATAGTTTTGTATAAAAGCCGTTTAGATGGTCAGCATATTTTTTGCAGAAAATCCCGCAGGAAAGAACAAGAAACAGGGCGCTTAAACGGAATTGCGCATAATCTGTATTCTTTAATAGGAACAAAGGAATTATGCAGAGTACGCAGAGACCGTTTCCAACTGTCTGGAATCTGACAGTTTTCTTGAAATCTTTGTTTTTTTGGCTGTTTACAAAAGCTTTGCCGGAATTTCCGAGAGAACATTCGCTATTATCAATTTTTTCCCATTTTGAAAAACCGTAAGAAAGATATTTTTCAAGGGCACAGCATAATGCAATAAATACAATGAACAGCACAAAATTCAAATTCCATTCTTTTATTTTAGAAAAAAGGCTTGAAACTCCAAGAAGAGCCATGGCAGGGTAAAGTGCCGACAAAACAGAACGTTTTTTTGCGTCCTTTAAATATTCTTTTAAAGTTTCAAGGGAAATTACCTGTTTTTTAGAAGAGGATTTCTTTTCATTGATTTCTTCATCAATTCCAAGTTCTGTAGCTAGCTCTTCAAGATTACCGAATTCCCGGATTACAGTTCCGATAGCCTCGTTTTCAGATTTTCCTTCATTTTTTAGTTCTTCATATTTATCTTCCATCATGGAAAGAAGTTCTTGCTTTGCCTTAAGAACTTTTCCTGTCTGGGGAAGATTTCTAAACATTGATTCAATATATTCTCTTATTGTGTCCATAAACTACTCCTGAATAAATTTTTCAACTACTTCTTTGGTAAGGTTCCACTCATCACATTTTTCTTTATAATAGGCTTCGCCGGCAGGGGTTATTTTGTAATATGTCCTGCGCTTGCCGTTTTCAGCTTCTTTTGAATAAGATTCAACATACCCGTTGTTTTCAAGACGTGTAAAAGCTGAATACAAAGTTGTTTCCTTTATAAGATACTTTTCATCCGTAAGTTTTTTTATGTCTTTTGAAATTTCATAACCGTATGAAGATTTTTGTTTCAAAAGATATAAAATCATTGTGTCATTGTAACCGCGGATTACATCACTGCTGATTGATACCATTTGCTCTCCATTTTTTTTATACTACGACTTACATAGTACGATTGTCGTTACTACGACTGACGTAGTTAATATAACAGTAAGTTTTTTATATGTCAATGAAAAGATAGCGTTTACGACGTCTTTTCATTGAGCAGCAGGGCGGTTTTCCTGTATAATGAGTCATTATTTTTTCAGAGGTATTATATGTCAAATATGAATGTAGAAATCTTGGACAGCACTTTGCGCGATGGAGCACAGGGAGAAGGAATCAGTTTTTCGGTTCAGGATAAAATTCACATTTGTCAGGCATTGGATGACCTTGGAATCGGCTTGATTGAAGCTGGAAATCCTGGAAGCAATCCTAAGGATATGGAATTCTTTCAGGAAATGAAAAAGATTCAGCTTAAGAATTCTAAGCTTGCAGCTTTTGGTTCTACACGCAGAAAGGATATTAAATGTGCAGAAGACGTTAATCTTCAGAGTCTTCTGGCTGCCGGCACTGAATACGTTGTCATTTTTGGAAAAAGCTGGACATTCCAGGTTACAGACATCATTAAAACAACTCTTGAAGAAAATCTTGCCATGATTAGGGATACCTGTGCCTTCTTAAAAGAAAACGGCCGTCATGTTGTATATGATGCAGAACATTATTTTACAGGCTACCTTGCAGACCCTGAATATGCTTTAAAATCTCTTGAAGCTGCCGTTGAAGGCGGTGCAGAAACTCTTGCTTTGTGTGAAACTAAAGGCGGCTGTATGCTTAAGGACTGTGAAAAGGCTGTTAAAGCCGCGGTTGAACGCATTGGTAATCGCGCTGTAATCGGTATTCACACACATAATGACTGCGGACTTGCAGTTGCTAACAGTCTTGTTGCTGTTGAAAGTGGTGCGCGCCATGTTCAGGGTACTTTCCTTGGCTTTGGTGAACGAACTGGTAATGCAAACCTTAGCTGTATCATTCCTGACCTTCAGCTTAAGATGGGCTACAAGTGTATTGCTGAAGAAAAAATGAAGGAACTTACTGATATTGCTAAGCGTGTTGCAGAAATTACAAATATCGCGCTTAACAGTCAGCTTCCGTTTGTTGGTGGAAGCGCATTCAGTCATAAAGCCGGAATGCACATTGATGCAGTTCTAAAAAATCCGGAAGCTTATGAACACATTGCGCCTGATGCAGTTGGAAACGAACGCGTATTCCTTATGAGCGAAGTTGCCGGACGCGCTACTATTATAGAAAAGATTCAGAAAATTGATCCTACAATTACAAAATCAAGTCCTTGTGTTGCTGATTTGGTTGCAAAAATGAAGGAACTTGAATTTGAAGGCTACCAGTTTGAAGGCGCTGACGGTTCGTTTGAACTTTTGGCACGCAAGGTAATCGGCCGTTACAAGCCGTTCTTTAAGCTTCATTATTACCAGACAAACGGTGTAAATCCTCGTCCAGAAGAAGGAGTTTGTGCCTGCGCTCAGATTAAACTTGAAGTAGAAGGACAGATTGAAGTAACTGCCGGCGAAGGTGACGGTCCAGTAAACGCTCTGGATATCGCGCTCCGCAAGGCTTTAAGCCGCTTCTATCCGGCTGTAAATCAGATTCGTTTGATAGACTACAAGGTTCGCGTCCTTGATGGAAAGAGCGCAACCGCAAGTAAGGTTCGCGTTCTGATTGAATCCAGCGACGGCAAGAACTCATGGACAACCGTTGGCGTTTCAAGTGACGTAATGGAAGCCAGCTGGCTTGCCCTTTGTGACAGCTTTGAGTTCAAGCTCATAAATGACATTGAAAAGCATCTTGGAAGATAGTTCTTTAAACCGGATTTATTTTGGCACGATTATGCCGCCAAAATAGTCCGGTGTGTTATTAATGTCAGTTATAACAAACCCTCGGAAAGTAACCAGAATATAGGTTCCGTCTGGTTTACGCACGCGGTAAGAAACCGGATGAACTTCAAAATGATCGACCAGAATTTTTTTCATTACGTTCCGAAATTCGGGTAAATCATCTGGATGAATAAATTTTCCCCATATTTCATCTGCTGCATACATGTATTCGCTTTTTAATCCAAAATCATCTACAAGAGAAATGGCCCATCTGGAAAAATCATGTTTCATGTCGTTCAGGAAAACATAGCCGTCTCCTGCAATTGTAAGGTAAGATTCAAACAGACCGTCCAGCATTCTTTTTCGTTCTTTTGTAATAGGCGTATTTTTTACGGTCGTTTTTTGTGGAATTTCCGTTGTAGATTTCAGTTCCCTTTTATTTTCATACATAAGGCTGTCGGCACGCTTAAACACATCTGAAAACGTCCTGTCCCTTTCCGGGTCGTAAACTGCAAGGCCGCTTGCAACAACAGGTCCGACGCGCGTTTTTTTATTTGTAAGGGATTCTTCCCTTAATAAGGCAAGCAGTTCTTCCCTGTTTTTATAGTCATTGTCTTTCAGCAAAACTATAAATTCATCTCCACCGATTCTGAATACAGGGCTATGCTTAAAGACTTCGCAGAGCATCTGGCTGGCTTTTTGAATTGCCTCATCTCCAAAAGAGTGTCCTCTTGTATCGTTTATGGTTTTTAAGTTGTTTACGTCGCACATGACAACTGCAAACATCTGCGTGGATGCGTTTTTCATTATTCTTTTGTCGATGAGCAGGGATTGTTCTGAAAGTGCTTTCTTGTTTTTGATGCCGGTTAATTCATCCCTGCGCGCCATTCGTTCTGCAGACATAAGATTATATTTTTGTTCGGCTTTTTCAAGGAATTCATTTTCTGTATTTACAACACAGCATAGAATGTGTTTTTTATCTTCGCATATGATGATGATGTGCCTGATGTGTATAGTTTTCTCATCAATGATTAAACGTATGGGAATAGAATGGGGACTTCCGTTTGAAATCAATTCCTGCAATTTTTTTCTGTCATAGAGATTCAGGATTTTTTTCAAATCATTTGGATGCACAAATTTATGCGCGGTCACTTTTGCAAATTTAAGGAATTTATTTCCTGATTTTTGATGAGGAATGTCCTTAAAAAGCCTGGAGGGTAAAAACTCCATAAACAGTTCGGATTCGATATCAACATAATACATGCAGTCATAATAGTCGGATAAAGCTATTGATATCTGATAAAAGCCTGTAACATCAATATCCATATTCTCTCCTATTTTTAAGTATAGCATAGAATTCTGTAAAACAAAATTTTTTTTACAGAAAGGTGTTCATTAATTAAAAATCCCTCTTCAATTGAATATAAAGGCTGAATTCGCTAGAATTAGTGCAGAGTAGAAAAATTAATTAATAGAGGAAATATAAATGGAAAAGACTATTGCTTTGATTCCTGGCGACGGAATCGGTCCTGATGTAGTTGCAGAAGCAGTTAATGTTCTTGACGCTGTTGCAAAAAAATTCGGTCACAAATGGAATTACACTAACGTTTTGGCCGGTGGTTGTGCTATTGATAAGTTTGGACACCCACTCCCACAGGAACAGCTTGATATTTGTCTTAAATCTGATGCAGCTTTGCTTGGTGCAGTAGGTGGTCCTAAGTGGGATAATCTTCCTTCTGAAATCCGCCCTGAAAAAGCTTTGCTTGGTATGCGCGGTGGCATGAAGGTATTTGCTAACCTTCGTCCTGCAGTAATGTGGAAACAGCTCAAAGATGCTTGTCCACTTAAAGACGAAATCGTAGGCGATGGTCTTGATATCCTTATCGTTCGTGAATTGACTGGTGGTATCTACTTTGGTGAACGCGGAACAAGCGAAGACCAGAATACTGCTTGGGATACAGAAAAATATACACGCCCGGAAATTGAACGCATCGTTCGCATGGGATTTGAATATGCTATGAAACGCCAGAAGAGACTCTGCGTTGTAGATAAGGCAAACATCCTTAACTCATCACAGCTCTGGAGACGCGTTGCAGAAGACGTAAAGAAGGACTACCCAGAAGTAACTCTTTCTTACCTTTACATCGACAACGCTTCTATGCAGCTTGTTCGTAACCCACGCCAGTTTGACGTTATTGCCACAAGCAACATGTTTGGTGATATCCTTTCTGACGAAGCAAGCCAGATTACTGGTTCTATCGGTATGCTCGCTTCTGCTTCTTTGGGAGATGGAAAAGGTCCTGGACTTTATGAACCAATTCACGGTTCTGCTCCTGACATTGCAGGTAAAGATTTGGCTAACCCATTGGCTACAATTCTTTCTGCTGCTATGCTTTTGCGCTACAGCTTCGGTCTCGAAACAGAAGCTAAGGCTGTTGAAAAGGCTGTGAACGATGTTCTTGACGCTGGATGGCGCACAGGTGATATCGCAGGAAGCCACATCGACGAAGTAAAGGCTGCTGGAAAACTCGTTGGCACAAAGAAAATGGGTCAGCTCGTTGTTGAATACTTGAATAAGTAATACAGTCAGTTCTGTCTGTTTTAATGCCGGTTGCATTGTGCTTCCGGCATTTTTTTTGAGAGTGGAACTTTTTTGTATCACGTAAGGCATATTGCAATCAGACTGTCATTTAGGTTAGTATTTTTTTATGAGACACTTTATATGCCTGCTTTTGATTTTTGTCTTTTCTTTCTATGCATTTGCGGAGGGTTCAAGGGTTTCTGCAGTACGCTTTGAAGGTCTGAAAAAGACAAAGGAATCCTATGTTCAGAAACTGCTTGAAAAATATGCGGGCATGGAAGAAGAAAATGTAGATATAAAGGAAATAGAAACTTTATTGCAGGCGCAGGGACTGTTCAGCGAGATAAACGTCTCTCTTTCTTCTGAAGGTGAAGAAACGCCGCACACTGTAATTGTCATAAAGGTAAAGGAAAAGATTACGTTTCTGCCGCTCCCGTTTGCTTCTTATTCAAGTGACGGATTTATGGGCGGCTTTATGCTAATGAATATGAATGCCTTTGGAAAAAAATACACGCTTGTAGGCGGCGGTATTTTCAGCCCTTCCGCACAGACTGGTATGCTGGCATTCGCTAAGCCGGCCGTAGACATGCAGCACCCCGGCTTTTCCTTTTATACTTCGCTCAGCCGCAAGAACCTTGAATTCCTGAATTTTGCCGGCGACACGGTAATGGAAAATAAATATTTCACGGCCGCCGCCGATCTTTCTGTAAGCGAAAAGCTTCTTCCGTTTTTTACATGCAGCATCGGCTCTCATTTTGATATGGCAGATGTCCTGGAAACTGATGAGTATCCTGTTTTATATCAGTGGGCGGGAACAATGTCGTTTTTCCTGCAGAATGTTAACTGGAACGGCTGGTATCTTATTTCTCAATCTGCCAGTCTTAAGGGAGAATTAGGCTGGTCGTCGGAAGACAGGCTTATCGGTGGCGGTTCGTTCAAAGGTGAACTTCAGGTGCCTTTTGTCCCTAGGGTAAGGGGAATTCTTTCCGGTGCAGGCGCATTTACTTACAATCAGAATGAGGTATTCAGGCTTTCTAAAAGTTCAGGAGCTTCTGCCATCCTTGATTCAAAATTCAGGACAGATTTCATAGCGGGAACCGGTTTTACAGTCGAAGCTGCCTTGTTAAAGCGTAAATTCGGAACTGTTTCTGTCTACGGCTCTTATGAATACGTTATTGTGCATGATTTTGACGATACCTTTAAGTCTTCAAATGGTCCGGGCTTTGGCGGAAAGCTTTATCTTCAGCAGGTGGCTTTCCCGGCTGTTGTAATGGGAGCAGCATATAACATCAAAAGAAATAAGTGGCAGTATGTAATTTCTGTTGGAGTTAATTTCTGATAAATAAGTCTTTTTCCTTGCGAACAAAGCAAATTCGAATTAAAATATATTGTATGGATGAGTCAATTTCAAAGAAAAACGGTCTAGTGTATTCTGATGAAGAAAAATGCGTTGTCGGCATAGACAGTGCATCATCTGAATTTACTGGAACTGTTCCTTACGGACCAAAGCGAATAGAAGAGGAAGCATTCTCCTGCAGCTCTTTAAAGAATATTGTATTGCCGGAATCTGTTGAATCTGTGGGCGCAAATCTCTTTTGTAATTCAACGGAGCTGGAATCAGTATGTCTTCCTGCAAATTTAAGGGAACTTTCTCCTTTTATGTTCTGCGGCTGTAAGGCTCTTTTAAAGGTTGAAATGCCTGTAGAAGTAGAAGATTTTACTGAAGGTCTCTTTGCTGAATGTTCAAGCCTTAAGGAAATTCCGTTCTGTAACGGTGTAAAGACTCTTCCGGAGGGCGTTTTTGACGGATGTACTTCTGTAACGACAATGGTTATTCCGGACAGCGTTACAAAAATATGCAGCAATGCAATTGTAGGCTGTACAAGTCTAACGACGATAGTTCTTCCAAAAGAACTTGTTGAACTTGAAGATAACTGGATGAAAGACTGTCCGAATGTTAAGCACATCAGGATAAGCGAAGATAATCCGAATTTCAAAACTGACGAAGAATGTCAGGTTCTGTACAAGAAAAATTCCGGTGGAATTGATACAGTCCTTATGAGAATCGAAAACAAGGATGAAAGTTCAATTCCTTCGTTAAAAGAGGATATTGAAGAAACTCCGTCTATCATCTCTTATGATGACTCAGAGGATGAAGTTACTGAAGATACAGAAATCATTTTAAGTGATGATGAAAAAATTGAATCGTCTGCAGATAATGAATCAGATCAGACTGATAATGATATGCAAAAAGTTTCTGGGGGGGCTGAAATGACAACAACAGATTCTACTGAAAAATCAATGGAAGATAAACTTGCCGAAATTCTTGGTCAGAACAAGATGTATGATGAAGGCAATTTCTCTATTATGGATATTCCTGAGGCAACAGAAGAAGAAATTGAAAATTCAAAACTCGAAAGCAGGGGAGAGGAAGAGTATACTCATACTCCTGTAATCCAGATTGAAGTTCCTGTTGAACGCGAAGGTTCAATGGAAGACCGCCTTAAGGAAATCATGGGGCAGGAAGAAAATGCAGAAGGATTTTCTATTTTTGATATTCCTGTTGCATCTGATGCAGAACTTGAAGCAAATAAGATTATGGCAGGAGAAGATGCTGAATTGGTAGAAGCTGATCCTGAAACTACGGATGATGAAGCTGAATCTGTTCCTGCTCCTGTTGCTCCAGAGCCGTCTGGTGACAAGATGTTCATGCAGAACCTTATGTTTGAAACAACAAAGGTTGTTCAGCAGAATACAGGAATTGAACGCGATTCACAGCGTATTCTTTTTGTATTTGCCGAAAACGTTGTTGAAACAGAAATCGGTTCAAAATTCTCTAAGCGCCTTGAACGCTGCTGCCAGAAGCTTGCAAAAATCCATGGCTTTACCGCAATTTACTTCCTGCATGAAGTACGCCTTGATACTGACAAATTTATTGCTCAGTTTGAAGAGTTCATGAAGGACAAGGATATTGTAATCGCCTGCGAAGGCGGAAACCTTCTTGATATTTCTGACCGAACAAAGATTCTTGCCGGAAAGGTTGGAATCTCGCTTACAAAAGAAAGCATAGAAAACGAAATCAGTCAGGCTGCAGATCCGTCTGTTCCGTGCCTGAAGCTTCTTATTCAGGACAATCTGGCTGACTAGCTGCTCAAGCTCCGGAAAATTAAAAGTTTCGGGGCTTTTTTTGAAAATTACTCGCTTATATATTATTTCTCTAGAGGTGTATAGCTATGGAATTTTTGAAACAGATTGGAAATAGAATTATTTTTTTATTAAATCAAGTAAAAGAATTTCTTCTGGAAAAATTCGATTATTTACAGAGAATAAACCGTGAGAAAGACAAGAAGTTTGAAGAAAGAAAACTTGAATTCTTGAAGCGGAAAGCAGAGCATGAGCAGCGACGGGCAGAAAATCGTAAGAAAGAACAGGAAGAAAGGGCGGAATTTTTAAGAAAAGCTGCTGAATGGCGGAAAACTGCCGGTGAAGCAAAGAAGAAGCAGCGTGAAGCAAAAATGCAGGCAGACATTGAAAATGAATTTTTCAATGAAGAACAGAGCGAGTTGCAGGGAACTTTGCGAAAAATCCTTCATTTTTTAGTTAATTCTCTTGATGTAATTGTGGATATATTTTTTGTTCTGGGAATGGAAGTTGTTTTGTTCACAAACAAATGGAGTATAATTTCAAAAATAAATGAATTTCTTTTTAGAAACTTTGATTTTCATGTTATTAAAGAACCTTTCTATTTTATCTTCGCAATGTTCTTATTCTTCTTCATTACCGAGAAATCTCTGGTTCTTAGTGTACTTTGCAAAAAATATAAGCTTACTTCTTTTCTTCTTGCCGTGATTACAATTTTATGCAGTCTGATTTCAATACAGATTGTTTGTTATGAACATGATTCTTATATAACTTTAGTCCCAGCTGTTTTATTTTCTATTATTCCGCTGTTCTTTTTCCAGGTTTCGCTTGGAATTCGTGATAAGGCAATATTTACAAAACTGATTTCTGGTTTCGTAGGGGTTGCTTTGGTAAATATTATTTATGTATGCCTACCAAAAATTATTGAACAGTCTCTTATTTGACAGTTAAAGGAATCTTTTGTAAAATTAAAGTCTCATTGTTTTTTGCCGGGTGGGGAAAATGGCATTTGTAAAAAATCTTTTTGATCAGAATTTTATTCAGTATGCAAGTTATGTAATCAGGGATCGTGCAATCCCGGAAATTATTGACGGTTTTAAGCCTGTTCAGCGTCGTATTATTCATACGCTCATCAGAAATGATGACGGACGCTTTTCTAAAGTTGCAAACGTTGTCGGTAAGGTAATGGCTTATCATCCTCATGGTGATGCTTCAATTTATACTGCTCTTGTAAATCTTGCAAATAAAGAAATTTTTATAGACAAGCAGGGAAACTTCGGTAACCTGTACACTGGCGACAGTGCGGCCGCTCCCCGATACATTGAATGTCGCCTTCGTCCTATAACAAGGGATATCCTTAATACTAATCCTGCTATTACTGATTATGTAGACACATATGACGGACGCGACAAGGAACCTGTTGCCTTTAAGGCAAAGCTTCCGCTGGTACTTATAATGGGTGCAGAAGGAATTGCTGTCGGCATGAGTACTCAGATTATGAGTCATAACATTTTGGAAGTTATTCAGGCAGAAAAAGCGTGTCTACGTGGCGAAAAATTTCAGCTTTATCCTGATTTTCAGACAGGCGGTCTTATAGACTGTTCTGAATACAAGGACGGACTTGGAAAGCTCATTACCCGCGCAAAAATGGATACCAGCGACGAAAAGAAAATCGTAATTACGGAGCTTCCTTACGGTTCAACTTCAGAAAGCCTTATGGATTCAATTGAAAAGGCTGCCAGAAACGGCAAAGTAAAAATTGCTTCCATAAACGATTACACTGCAAAGGAAGTTAATATCGAAATCAAGCTACCGCGCGGTGTCTACGTAAAGGACGTTGTAGATGCGCTGTATGCATTTACGGACTGCGAAAAAACAGTCTACTGTAATCTTCTGGTAATCAAAGATAACATGCCGGTTCAGATGACCTGTACAGAGGTGATCCGCTATCATGCAAAGCAGCTTACACAGATTCTTCATGATGAACTTGAGCTTGAAAAAGCTGAACTTATGGAAAAGCTTCATCTCAGGACTCTGGAACGCATTTTTGTTGAAGAAAGAATCTATAAATCAATTGAAGAGATGAAGACAGAAGCCGCTGTAAACAAGGCTGTAAAAGACGGATTTGAGCCGTTCAGCGCAGAACTGATTCGTCCTATAACAGACGATGATGTTGAACATCTTTTGAAAATTCCTATCCGCCGCATTTCGCTTTATGACATGAACAAGAACCGCAAGGAAGTTCAGGCCATAAATGCCCGCCTTAAGGAAATTGCACGGCTTTTGAAACATATTGTAGATTACGCAATCAGCTATCTGACTGGAATTGAGCAGAAACTCGATCCTGAAGTATGCGCAAGAAAGACAACACTTACAAATATTAAGACTGTAGACGTAAAATCTGTAGTTAAGAGAAATACACCTCTGCGTTATAACGAAAAAGACGGAAATCTTGGTACACAGGTTTCCGGCGGTGTAGAAATCATGAAGATTACTCCGTTTGACCGCATTCTTTACGTCCGAAAGAGCGGTATTTATTCGATTACAGAAGCTCCTGGAAAGGTCTTTGTTGGTCCGGAACTGCGCTACTGTGGTTTTGCTGACAAGGATTCGCTTTCAAAGGTTCTTTTTACAATCCTTTACCGCGATCCAGAAACAAAATATGTTTATGTAAAGCGCTGTAAGATTGCTGCCTACATCATGAATAGGGATTATTTCTTTGCGCCTGACGGTATGGAAGTCCTTCATGTTGATACGCGAAAGAATTTTACATTCACCCTTAATTACGTTAAAAAGCCTAAACTTAAGGTGCTTTCTGAAAAATTCAAGGCTCAGGACTACATGGAAAAGGGGCTTAAGGCTCAAGGAACCAGAGTTGCTTCAAAAGAAGTTGAATCTGTTGCAGTAGAAGCATCAAAAGCTGCAAAAGAATAAGACAGAATAAGATGAATATCCTTAAAGAGCACACAGAAACAGAACTCAATGTAAAGGGCTCCAGATTTTTGAGCGAAATTTTTCCCTGCTCTGAACAGGCTGAAGCAAGAAATATTATAAAAAATCAAAAGGCCAGATATGCAGATTCTACGCATGTCGTTCATGCTTTTGTGCTCGGGCTGAGCGGAGAAATCCTTGGAATGAGCGATGACGGCGAGCCGGGCGGAACAGCAGGGCGTCCAGCACTTGATGTGCTTAAGGGTCATGGCTGTACAAATACTGTTCTTACAATTACCCGCTGGTTTGGCGGAACTCTCCTTGGAACTGGAGGTCTTGTAAAGGCGTATGGTGACTGTGCAAAGCAGGTTTTGGCTGACGCTGATGGAAAAGGGCTTTTTGTGCCTTATGTAGAAAGAAAAGAATTTAAATTTGAATGCGATTATACGTTGTATCAGTCTGTAAAGAGGTTTCTGGAAACACTGGATGTAGAAGGTCTTTCTGAAACCTTTGAATCTCTTGTTTCTGTAAGCGGGAAAATTGCTTGCACGGAGTATACAGTTCTTTCTGCACGGCTTAAGGACATGAGTAACGGCAGAATCGTTCTTCTGTAGGACATGTTCCTGATCCGTGCTTATTGTATGCCTAGTGCGTATGTGTAAGCATTGCAATGTCTGGGACCTGTGTTTTTGTTTCCCGCTTAAAAAGATACTTTAACGGATGAATGTCAAATGCGTTCAACGCCCATCCGCCCACTGCATTAAGGTTTATTACGTTTACGCTTACCGGATGCTGAACAGGCATTATTACAGCTTCATCAAGCAGAATCTGTTCGGCTTTTGAAAGCAGCTCAGAATGCGTAGAATCTGTGTAAAGCGCAGACTGGTCAAGCAGGCTGTCATATTCCGAGTTAGCCCAGTTGGAAACATTCATTGTTGAGCCGCCGCGGAAAAGTTCCAGGAATGCAAGAGGGTCTGCAAAGTCGCCTATCCAGGTGTAGGTAAAAAGATCTGCATCGATTGTTCCTATGCTGGAAAGGTATTCAATGTCCGGAACCTTTATTATTTCAAGATCAACGCCGATTTCTTTCCATGCGGACTGCAAGAGTTCAGCTTTTTTTATCATGTATTCTGCGTCCGGGACGGCAAATTTAATTGCAAGACGCTCATCCTTGTTTATGCCCAGCGATTTTTTTGCGTCGGAAAGCAGCAGCTCTGCTTCGTTTTTGTCTGTGTACAGGTAGCCCTGCGGAACAGGATAGCCGGCAAGCGGATAAACAAGTGTTGTCGCCTGAACATATGAGTTTTCGCGGATTTGTTCCCATGGAACGGCTTCCAGAATTGCGGCGCGGAGTTCCTTGTTTTTCCATATGTTGTCTCGTATTCTGAAAAAGAAATACTGGGTCGCGAATTCTGCGCAGAGTTGAACGGAGTCCTTTATAAGAAGGCTGTCGTTCTTAAAAGAGGCAGAAAGCCAGTCTGCACTTCCTGTATTGTATGCAAAGGTGTTTTCTTCGTCGTCACTTGAAAGAATTACAGTAATCTGATTCAAAGGAACCTTTTCTTTGTCGTAATAATTTTCGTTTTTAGAAAGAATCAGTCTGTCCGGCAAAACCTGTGAAATTACAAACGGACCGGAAAAAGCGGCCTGTTCTGCATCTACTATAGAAAAAGCAGCCATGCACAGAAGTTTTGGAAGGTATGAAGCAGGGGAAACAAGGTGAACGGATACTGTATGTTCATCAACTGCGGTAAGCCCTACAGATTCTGGACTTGATTTTCCGTTTCTGAAATCTGCGGCACCTTCTACAATATCAAAAAGAGACGAAAAACTTGCATTCTTATTTGAAAGAAGCATGAGCCAAGAGCGGATGACGTCTTCTGATGTAACAGGGGAGCCGTTGCTGAATTTTACGTCGTCACGCAGAATGAAAGTCCATCTTTTTTTGTCGCGCGAAAGTCTGTAAGATTTTGCAATTGCCGGAACAGGATCTAGAGTAATGGGATCGTATGTAAAAAGTCCTTCGTAAAGGCCAGTTAAAAGCTGGGCTTCTGCACTGTAGGATGCAGTATGTGGGTTCAAATCATAGTTGTGGCTGCTTACTATGATTGTAAAGTTGTCCTGCAGTTCGGGGTTAAATCCGCTTTCAAGGGCGTTTAAAAATCCGCAGCTTATAAAAAGAAGTAATGCAAGGGTTTTCTGCATCATTTTATTTTTTTTAGTGTACATTGTTTATTCCAAGTTTTTTCATCTGTTCCTGTTCTTCAATGTATGAACAGTATTCAGAGCGTTTTTGAACGGCTTTTACAATAATATTCTTGATTGTAATAAGATCCATCTTGAGACCTTTAATTTTTCCCCTTTCAGAAGCTGGTACATTCTGCTTGAAATATTCATCTGCCGCATCAAGAAGGGTTAGGATTTCCTGGTTTTCCATGATGTTCTTGTTTGTGAACTCAAGGATTGCATTTTCTTCAAAAGTCTTTACTTTATGGAATTCCGTACTGCCCTTGTTTGTAAGGGGAGTGTAA
>Ga0310695_10001091_pt1 | contig 66238 bp, 135 predicted proteins | sample RumenRJG_04DNA_FD_203882 | JGI IMG/M metagenome (GOLD analysis project Ga0310695, IMG submission 203882) | Bovine rumen microbial communities from Lethbridge, Alberta, Canada - RJG_04 (v2) (version 2) | ecosystem: Host-associated > Mammals > Digestive system > Stomach > Rumen | place: Canada... | reverse complement strand
TTTGACTTGATGGAACTGCAGAAGAGGCATATGCTTTATCAAGTATTTTGCGGTGTCAAGATTTGACTTAATGTAAGATTTCTGCTTTGATGATATTCCAGTCTTGCTTTGTTCATTTAATAGTCTTGCGATCGCTTGAAGCAGCTGTTTTTTCCATGAAGGAAGCATCTCAGTGAATCCAGCATCATGGAACTCATCAAGTTCTTGCACAATGATTGATGCTGCTTCTAGACTTCTAGCGTCATTTGAGACATCTTCTTCATCTTCATGCAGTTCATCGACTATGCTGTTATCATCGACTATGCTGTTAGCTGCAATCTTGAACTTCTCATAGTTGTCAATTTTTGACATGACAAGCTTCATCATCTCTTCGCTTTTGAAACCATATATTGCCTTAGTCAGCGCAGTCGAATCTACTGAGTTGAGTCTTCTTTGATAATGGACTCCATCATCGAGAAGAATAATGTCTTTCTTAGGCTTCCGTAAGAACTTGTAAGCTAGATAATTTGGAATTGGATTGCCGCCAAGCTTCTTGAAATAGTGCTCTATCTTATTTGACACTTCAACCAAGTACCAGTTGTCATATGGCTCAATGTCATTCTTTATTATAGTTTGCACAGCAGCTTTATATGCTGGAATTGTACTCAATTTTCAAGAAAATGTTGAACTGATGTAGTTCATTGTCGAGAATGAATCATTTGCAATTACGTCTATCAACAAGTCAATATTGCATGCAAATGCTTGAGCGACTTCATCTACCTGTGAAGCAACAATGATGTGCTCTTCAGTGAACTTGTCTTGGATGATTCTACGGACCATGCTCTTAGTGTCAAGTTCATAGTATTCTTTAAGCCATCTTTGCAGATGCTTCTTTTTGCCTATGCTGTTCTTTATGACTGGATCTTTCAATTGGTTTATGAATGCACGCAGTTCTTTCTTCCAATGGTTAAAGTTGTTGTTCTCTGGATCAAACATCTGGCACCATTTGCAAAGGCACCAGTTCTCGACAAGATCATGCATATAAAACTCGATCTTCTTGATGTATACTTTTAATGGCATTGCCATTTCAGTCATCATCTGTCTAACTTGCTTATTCTTCATAACCATCTTCTCTATGTCTATTAGCTTCTTCATATATGCAGGTCAAATGTTTTTTTAAAAGATAAAAACTCTGTCTGAGCCGCGAGCATCAGACAGAGCTATTTAAGTTATTGAAATTCTCTTATTCTAAGCTCGCGGCATAGAACAATTTATATTTACATTATACCTCAAAAACTTAAGGCTGTCTTAGATGTCACTATCATCCTGTTTCAGGTGGATCTTCTGGCCCCAGTCACAGAAGTCTTCAGTGCCGTTCTTCGTGATGACCCAGAGTGTAGGGATAGAAGGAATGGGATTAGTTGGAATGTTGTCAATGTAGCCATCAGTCATAATGCAGATCGCGTCACACTCGATCTGGTGGTCAAGAATGTAATCATAAATGGGGCGCATTGCCGTCCCGCCACCACCTGTCATCGCGTACTCGCCATTCTCAAGGTCCGCGTCAAGGTTGTCGTCTTGAGTGTAGTGCTTGCACGAGCCGACTTCAGCGTCGCACTCAATGATCGTCAAGTCAAACAGTCCGAAGGATTTCACAAGGCTGTTCAACTCGCCGAGGAACTTAGAGCGGTCACCCATGGTGCTTCCGCTTGTGTCAATGCCGACGCAGATCTTGATCTTTGACGCCTGCCTGCTCTGCAGATACACGTCATTGTGCACGTGCCTTCTGTTAGGCGGGATCCAAGAGCGACTGCCGGAGTTATAGCACTTAGTAACCCACTGCGCGAGGAGCTCTTGCCATTTCAACTCTGCTGAGAGCATTTTCTTCACGAGCTCTTTGACATGGGCAGGCACGCTTCCCTTCATTTTCTCGCAGCGCTGTGCTTCAGAGATGACTGTCTCGCGCATGCGGTCGGCAAATCCCTTGGGGACAGAAGGCTGGAAGTCAGAGTCGAAGCCGACTTCACCGTACTTGTCCATGATCTTCGATCCACCGCTCTGCTCGCCGTCTCCATCTTCTTCGCTGCCATTCCCGTTTTTGTCAGGCCCGTTGCCGTCTTTCGGCTTCTGCTGTTGGTCGCCGTCATAGATGTGCTTGTCAAACTGGCCTTCGAGCTTACCGTCTTTGTTGCCACTCTGCTGGTCATCGTCTTGGTCATCTCCAGACTGGCCGCTTCCACTTGAGCCGCCGTTCTTGTCTTGCTTGCCGCTTCCGTTTCCACTGCCGTTTCCCTGCTTGCCGCCCTGCTTCTTCTGCTGCTGCTTCTGCTTCTTGAGCATCATCTCGTATATCTCTTCAGCGCACTTGCCTACTTCGTCTCCTTCTGGGAAGCAGAGGTGAGAAGGAGGAGTGAGACCGTCTTGCTTGAGAAGGTAGTTCACCTCTTTGTCAGTCGCGATGTTGAAGAGCTCGGAATGACGAGTGCCACGACGAGTGAGATGCAAGAGGACTGCGTGCCAGATCTCGTGCGCCAAGACGAAGATGCGCTCTTCGTTCGAGAGGGACGAGAGGAACGCGATGTCGAAGTACACGCAGTTTCCATCAGTGCAAGCAGTGCGGACTCGGACGTCGCGCACAGGCACCAAGTCCATGCGGAGCGCGATAGAGCCGATGAACGGGTACTTGGTGAGGAGCGCGTGGCGCGCGTGAGAAAGGACGTCAAACGCCTTCTTCTTGAGTGTCGCGAGCTCTTCTTCTGTGATTGTGCTTTCCATTGGATTCTCTCCGTTTGAGTTGTTTGTTGACGGGTTAATTATATCAAAGTCTCGCTGCAGTTTTCACTCAACTGCTGCAATGCCAAACAGCCGGCGGGAACCGCCCGCCGGCTTGGCTACAAATCTTGCAGCTTGCGTGAAGCACATCTTAGAAGCTGATCTTCGTGTGCTTGGTCGCGAGGTCCTTGTACTTGTCCATCGTGGAGCGGTACAGAGGATGGCGGTAGAGCTTCTTGGCAGAGATGCCCGAGAGCTCTTCAGAGCGGCCGTACATGGCGCCGTTGATGCACATCATGATGAACTCAGGGCGCATCTTCTGGAGGATCTTGAAGAAGCCGTCCAAGCGCTTGTGCTCGTCCTCTTCGTCCTTGCCGCGCCACAGGACATACACGAGGCTGGAGCACATGGCGTAGAGCATGTCGTTCTTCTCGGGGATCTTGATGGGGGCACGTCCATAGAGCATGTCCACGATGTTGTCGAAGTTCTTGTTGAGGCGGTGGAACTCGATGTACTCGACACCCTTGGCAGGACCCACGAGGCCGTAGACGATCTTGCGGAGAAGCTCTTCATTGTTGCCGTAGATCTTCGTCATCTGAGAGACTCGGTCCCAGGAGCGGGGTGAAGGCCAGCCACGCTCGAGGTTCTCCTTCTCCATGTTGAACAAATTCATAGGCCGGTACTGGATGAACCCGATGACAGACGGATGCACGTCGTGCGTCATAGCCCACTTGCACCACTGCTGGTCATCAGCATCAAGCTCTACGTGCATGAAGCGGTTGGACAGAGCCGAGGACATGCTCAAGGCTACGGCACGGTCAGTCGTGAGGTTGCCGGCAGACACGATGTACCAGCCATCAGGGACTTTGTAGAAGTCACCGATCTTGCGGTCGAGGATGAGCTCATAAGCAGCCACCTGGCAAGACTTGTCGCAAGAAGTGATCTCGTCAAGGAAGATGATTCCCTTGGAGTTGGGGTCACGCGGCCAGAAGTCGGGCGCGTTCCACTTCATGACTCCCTTGTCCTTGTCGACAGAGGGAAGTCCACGGATGTCGACCGACTCCATCTCAGCCAGTCGGACGTCCACGAATCCGATGCCGAGCTTCTGCGCGACTTGGCGGACGATAGAGCTCTTGCCGACGCCCGGCGAAGAGTGGATGAGGATTGGAGGGATCTCAGCTGCCATACCGGGATTCTCGATGATGAGCTTGCAGTTCGTCATGAGGATCTCTTCGAGCTCGCTCATGCTCATGTGGTTGTGGGTGTCGATAGCGACGGAGTCATTCTTTGTAGCCATTTTTTGTTTCCTTTGTTTAAGGGTTGTTTGTTGTTTACGCTGCTAATTCTATCAAAAGTCTCTCAGTTTTTTCACTCAACTGCTAGAGTCTCTGGCAAGCAATCTCTGCTTTAGAGTTGATGTCAAGCACTCTGCCAGTGCCAAAGCTGTAGCGGTAGCTTCTGCCAGTCAAGCTCTTGAACGCGTCAAAGCAAGCATTCAAGCGAGAAGCCGTAGTCCTAGTCTCCCAGCCACAGTCACTCCACTTGAACTTCCAAGTCTTCCTGTCAAGCTGGAAGACCTTGTGTCCGTGCAAGAAGCACTCAGTCTTGCCATTGCTCGTAGTAACTACGGTGTTTCCACCACTGAAGCGGCAGCCGTTCAAGACTGCGTCGCTGATCTCTTGTTCAATTTTTCTCATGGTTGTCTCCGTTGTTTGTTGACGGGTTAATTATATCAAAGTCTCGCTGCAGTTTTCACTCAACGTACGTGAATCCAATTGGCTGCTTCTCTTTGCCTTCAGAGCCAAATTCGACCTTGAAAGTGAAAGAGTTGTCATTGAAGCCTACAAGCTCGCACTCTCCATTGAACTTCTTAGACAGCTTCTTGAACTCTGTCAGCTTCTTTATCGCGTTGTCAATGTCCATTTAAGTCTCCGTTGTTTGTTGACGGACTAATCATATCAAAGAGCTTCTCCAGTTTTCACTCAACTGTCAGTGCTCTTTCGTGTTCTCTTGCTTTGCGGTCTCACGGCTCTTGGGGTCAAACACGTCATCTAAGTTGTGGATGCCGTACTTAGCGAGCTCTGCTTTGAGCTTCGCCAATGCTCGTCTCTCGATCTTGAGAATGCCCATTGGAGTCATAGGCTTAGCTTCTTTGTCTGGATTCCAGACTGCGAAAGCCGTCTCGTCGAGAGTCAAGCAATCTCCAGCTTCATGCTTTTTCATGCACTGCTTCTTGAACGCAAGCATAGCTCCACGGCTAGAACGGCATGAAGGCAAGACACCTTGCTTTATTGTCGGTAAGTCATTCATAGCTTTCACTCGTCAAACACTGCGTCTACCATGCCTTCAGACACGCTTGGGCATATGCTCTGCTTGATCTCGAGCGCCTTCAACTTGTTGGCGATCTCGAGCTGCCTGAGGATGCTGAGCAGTGTCTGGGGAACTGACATCAAGAACTCTTCTTCTGCACGTGGCATAGACGTCTCCATTTTGTTGTTTGTGGTCAGAATTATATCAACTTCCAGCGGTCTTTTTCACTCAACCACCAGTCGACTTTGTCAAACAGCTTCTCTCCTGTCTTCAAGTCTATAGTGCAGACTGTGTAAGACTTCCAGTTGTGCTCGAACACCCAGTTCTCGATAAGCGGAAATACCTGCTTGTTGATGTTAGTCTCTACAAGGAACTGCTCAAATGGCCCTATAGACCCAATCTGTCTGAATCTGTTGTCTGCATACCAAGAAGCTACACACCCTTCATGCACTATGCACTTTGTCTTGATCCGCTTGCCAAGCACGAAGTTCTTATATGTCCTGTAATTGACATTGCACGGCCGCACCAGCGCATAGTCAAACTTGTCTTTGTCAAACTTGAAGCTAGTTAACTCTACTTTCCAGATCTTCTCGAGTATGTATAAAGTGTCGTCTTTCATTGCAGCTCTTCTATCTTTATGTTGTTCATGTCTGCCCAGACTATCAGCTCTTCTTTGTTCCGGCTGGCAGCTATAGTGTATACGATGGGTGTGCCTTTATAGAACCGCGTTCCACATATCTGCCACCACATGTCATGTGTTTGTCTCAGCTTGAAGTCTCTCAGCTTGCGCACATTGATGCTTGGCACATAATATTGATATACCATAGTTCAAGCCTTTTCTACAATTATTCCATGTATGTCTGCCCAGACTTGAAGCTCTTCTTTAGTGTTTGCGTCTGCGACGCAATGCTGCTGCACGACTTGATTATCTTCATTTTTTATCAATCCAATTAGCATCCACTTCCCGACTATTTCATAAACATAATAGTTAAGATGGAACTCGTCATAGATGTCTAATGAATGCCTGTCATTATACATTACCATGAGTCACTCCTTGTATCCCAAGTACTTCAGCAGCTTTTCAATTGGCATTGTCATGAAGAAGTCTCTGACTGAAGGGACTTTCTTGTCAAGAAGTCCGAAGAACAAGCCTGGGATCTTGGCGTGCTGAGTGATCCAGATCGCTTTGTCTTTGCGAGTGCTCAAGCTAGAGTCTACTTTAAGATAGTCATTCCAGCAAGCTTCACAGTCTTCTACGAGCTTCCAGAACTTTGACTTGCACTCTTCAAGCTCAGACCTGAACTCTTCAAAGTAAGAGCAGATCTCGTCAATCTCATTGACTCGTACAAGCTCTAGTGCTCGAGCATATGACAGCACGCCATTTCCTTTGAGGTTGTGCGCAGCGACATATGCAGGAGACTTTACTTTGATACGATTAAAATTGCCGTCACACACAACATACCCTTCTTCATCCCATGGCAATTCTTTTGTAGCGGCCAAGCATTCATCGATTGACTTCAATGGAAAGACTCTTGGTGTATCAAAGAGTCTTGGCATGACTGAGTCATCTGTGAAGTATGTCTCTTCAAAAGTCGTGTTGTCGCGCTTTCCAAGGAAGTATAGCTTGTTCTCGGTGTGAGGTACAACTACTCGAGTCCATGGAGAGCAGAGCTCGAACATGTAAGTGAAGCCTTCTTCAAAGTCCATGTAGCACACTCCTTCTGGAGATGCATACCTGAAGCAGTACAGCACGATGTCTCCAAATGACTTGAAAGGACATCCAATCTGCTCGGCGACTGGCGCTTTGAAAGCATCAATTGTACCATTAGTCGAAATCAAGAGCATGCCTTCGATCTTGACGATTTTCACTAACGATCCGTCTATCTTCTCTCCACAGCGAGCAGTAGTCCAGTCTATGTCAGGGCAGTAGCTTTCTCCAAAGTTTCCAAACTTCGTGAATGGAAAACTCACTATGTCAAATGTGCTTTCATCAAGGATCAAGCCACGGCATTCACGCACAAGCTCGATGTTGAAGTCAGAGTCAATTTGGCTGTACTTCAGCATGATGAGCTTCTTGCCGTTGAATTCGTCTCTAGACACAGTTATGCAATATGGCTTCTCGGCTAGAAGCTTCTCCCAGTCGCTGTGGCTCTCAATGAACTTCTGGACTTCTAGTTTCATACGTTGATCTTCTTCAGCATGCTCTTGATCTCACCAAGCTGGCGCTTCAGATTCGCGTTCTCTTGCCGCAGCTTGAACATCGAGTCAATGTGGCTCTTCTTAGAAGGCTTGAACTGCGTAAGAAGACCATCTTCATCTACTATGAACAAGCAGTTGTGCGTGTCTAATGCGATGAGGAACTCTTCATATGAAGATACATGCAGATTCTCGATCTCTACAAGGTCTCCAATCGTAGAGACTAATGTGCCATAGTCAGTGCCATCATTCGTGTAGATGCAGCTTAAAGAGCACTCTTTCTCTAAGTCTTCATCATATTCGAAGCTCAAAGTGCACATCTACAACGGCGCAAGCTGCACTTCAGTTCTATCGTCATTTATGACTTTTATGTACTTCACTATCTAGTCTCCTCTTTGATGTTTTACGCTAGAATTATATCAAAACCAAGTCAAGACTTTCACTCAACTCCATTCAGCTCTAAGTTCATCATGATCTCTTCATAAGAAGAGCCATACATCTTCTCTATGTCAATCACAATCTTTCGCTGGAAAGCTGGACTATATATTGGCTGCCTCACCAGTTTGTTGAACAGCTTTGCATATGTCGGCTTCTTGTCTCTAATGCCGAGAAGGTTGAGATCTGTCTTTCTTGCGCTGTTCTCAAAGTAGTTCTTGTTCGCAATCCACATGTAATTGTTATTGTGCCATCGACTTTGATTTATGTAAAGCTCGAGATTGAACCTCCGGTTCAAGTCTTCAAGAATCTTCAAGAGCAGCTCTTTAGCTCTTTTCTCTTTGAACATCAATTTTCGCATGTCTTACTTCTGCACTTCTAGCACTTTAATGCCATGTGTGTCTGCCCAGACAAGAAGCTCTTCTTCATTGTCAGAGTCTGCGATGTAGTTCAGCACAGTGCCTTTGTCATTGATTGTTCCAAGCAGCATCCACTGAGTCACGGGGTCACTTGGAAACATATTTCTTCTGATGAAGAACTTGTTGTAGAAACTGAATTCTCTATGGTTTAAGATCTCTACGACCATGGCTTCTCCTTTTATTTGACAGTTAAATTATATCAAAGTCTCAATGGAATTTTCATTCAACTCATGTAAATAGATACATGCAATTAGTTTCAAGAGAAGTCTTGTTTGACGTCATGTCTAAAAAGCGGCCGGTGAAGTTCAAGCTGCCAGATTCGCTTGATGAAGACGAAACTGATTCTTCAGCATTTAGGTCTTTCATGACTGGAGCTAACAGACTGTATGACAAGAACAACGGTGACATGTACTACTTCAATGACGACATGTTCAATTTCATGAAAGATAATGAGCAGAACATAAGGTATGTAGGCGAAGGGTCATCACGGATCGTATATGCTCTAGCAGACGGCACTGCTCTGAAAGTAGCTAAGACAGACGCTGGAGTAGCATAGAACAAGCAAGAAGCTAAGAACTGCATGGATCCACTCCACAAGTACGCGATATTTCCAGACTTCTATGACGTAGACAAGCAGCGCTGGCTGGCTCTCAACTGCGAGCTGTGCGCTAAAGCCGACAAGAAAGACTTTGGCCGCTTGTTCAGAGCGCAGCTCAAGATAGTAATTGACGTCATAGAGTTCATAGTCAAGCACAAGCTTGAAGACTTTGAGCTGCGTAAAGCATATGACAACTTCAAGATGAACTAGTCTCCTGTAGCTGCGTACTTTGTCATGAACTTGATAGACAACAAGACTCCAGCATTTGACGCTGTACGGTCACTTATAGACTTCTACAGGAGAAATGGACTAGACGCGATGATGCTTGGAGACATCGAGAGCGAAGGCAACTGGGGCACTACATTCAGAGATGGACAGCAAGTGCTGGTCATAGTTGACGCCGGATTTGACTTTGAAGTGTATGACAAATACTACAAATGAGAGAAAGACAATGGACGAAAGAAACGAGATATACTATTGGGCTCACATGCTAGATGAGAGCGTGCATGAGTCTTACTATGAAGTGTACATGAGACAGCATCCAGAAGACAAGCTTCCTGTCTTGATAGACACTTTGATTGGAGAGTTCGCAGCAGACATGAAGAAAGACAATGTCGACTTCTACTCTCTAGTCAAGAATGACGACCTTGACTTCAAGCTGCTTGATGAGCTGTGCGACAACATGAAGCACAGATATGTCTGGGACCGGATAAAAGCTCAGACATACGCAGCTATAATCTCTCGGTTTGTCGCGTTGACTCACAACGCTCAGGGGCAGCGGTTCAACGAGTCTGACTTCATGACTTATGGAGACGTCTCTCATGGCGTCTCTAGACGCGTCATAGAGCAGTGCCTTGACATAATATGCCACAACACGAACGTTCTTGAAGCTAACAACAACATCCGCTTGATGCCTGTTGGAGACTTCCCCACAAACGTCAACTGCAAGTATCCAGACATTGTCGCGAAAGCTTTTGAGAAGCATGGCATTCCGCTGCTCGCAAGAAAAGACCCCGGGACTAAGAACGTCATTGAAGACTACCTTGGCCCCATAATCTTGTACAAGGCTTGGGGCTCTTATGCCAAAGGCAGAATGGAGAAGTACGTCAGTGACTCTGACAACGGTCCAGAAGCTCTGAAGAAAGTCTTGAACTCTTGTGAGTATGGCGCAGACTATGTTGACTTAGTCGTGATGCTCAACCGCGCTCTTGACGTCGTGCACCTGAGATGCGACTTAGCTGCAGCGTTCATTGAAGGTGGACAAAACACCTGCGCTATGGTGAGCAACCTTCCAGACCAGTTCGTAGTCTGAGAGACTCTACAGCTTCTCGCAGCTTGACTGGAAAACCATCATGTGCTTGGACGCAAGAGCAGAAATTAAGTCTCTTGTCTAATGGTCCGACAACATACCCTCTGTGCATGTGCCCGTATATCTGCGGGCACATAGAGTTTCTAGCTGGCTTATGGTGCACAGTGATTCCGTGTTTGTCTAGAACTATCTCGTTGAAGACGTCATCAAAGAGCGCTTTGTATATCTCGTCTGAGAACAAGTCATGGTTGCCTCTGACTAAGATGATGCGCCCATTCAATGTAGACCGCCACTTCATCGCTTCAGCCAGAGTGCCGTCACAGAAGTCACCGTTGTAGATGACAGTCTCTTCTGGCTTGACGACGCTGTTCCATTTGTCTGCTAGCTCTAGCTCTTGCTCAGCTGTGAAGACATTGAAGCACTTCAGTCCAGAAGAGCCGAAATGGTGGTCGCTAGTCACGAAAGTCTTGTCTAAGTCAAAGTCCATCTTTGCTCTCTACAATCTGTGGCTTCTCGAGCACTTTGACTTTCAAGCCTTGGAGCTCGTTCATGAGCTTTGCAGCCGCTTCTACTTCTGAGTCTGCCTCTATGTACGCGTTCATGCACGGCTTCTTCGGGTCAAGAAGCTTGCCGTCTGGCCACGTTGCTGTATAGCATATCTTGTACTGGTTCATGTCATCTCCAATTAAAATGGACATATCACAACATTGTCTTGCAGTATGCTGTCTTTCTTTATCTGTAGATCAAGTTCAATCCAGAGCATAGCTTCTTCAAAACTGCTGAATGCTGCAAGATGCTTGTCTGCGACAAAGCATTTCTTGTAAAATTGTCCTTTAATGCTCCAGACATCATATTTGACTAGTTTGTTTGGATATTGAGTCTTTCTCAATATAACTGCTGGATTGCACTGCTGTTTGTCTATAGAGTCGAGAAACATGCCGACAAGTCTGTCATTGACGTACTTCACCACTGCTCTCGTGTCTTCTTGTTGAGCTCATGCCGCGAGTTTGCCTTGTCTTTCTTAGACAAGATAGTCCGAGTGCCAGTGTTCATCTTGATGACGACGCGTGGCATGTAAGGGGTCTTTCTCTTCTGTCTTTTCATTGCAGTCTCCTTTGTAGTTGACATGTCTAATTATACCAGAAGAGACAGATATCTTTCACTCAACGTCATAGCAGTCTAGCATGATGCCAAGTTCGTCTAAGCTCTTGCATGGCTTCGGAACCAATGGCACAGATATTGGCTGCATTTTGTCTTTCATGCTGTTTCGCCATTTGTCATGCTCGTCAAACATAGCTTTCACTTTGCTCTTTAATTCTATTTTAGACATGCTCTTCTTTTGAGCAAGAAGAGCTTTTGACCGGACGCAGAGCATATTCTCTCTTTCAACTAGCATCTTCTTAGCTTCTGCTTCTGCGGGGTTCGGGAACAAAGCAAATGATCCATGCTGCATGAACATCTGGAGAATCATCTCTAATGCAGTGTCTGAGAACTTGTACGCGAACTCGTCTGCAAGAGGAAGCACTACAACTCCAGCATGGAAGTCTCGTAAGTACAATTGGCCAACAGGAGAACTTTCTAGAATTCTAGTTGGAACATCTGCGAGTCTGTCTATAGACGGCACGTATGACATGAACTTCGCCCCAAGCTTGAGGCATTCACCATTGTCACGGACAATCGGTATGTCATAACAGCAACAGACTTGCCAGATGTTGTAGCAAGCTTCAATGTACAACCCTCTCTCGAAGTCAACATCAAAGCCGAGCTTTCTTGCTTTTGCAGTAGCGGCATTGCACATCCGCTTCAGAAGTGATCTCATCTCTGCAGCTTCCACAGTCGTCTCCTCTTTTGAAAGAATTATATCAAAGACTGCATTGACGTTTCACTTAACTGTCTAATGCTAAGTCTATCTCTACAAGCATCTCTTCAATAGAGACTGGACCTTTTAGCTCTGCGCCTTTAGACTTGAGGTTGAGCAGGCACTCTTTGAGATATGCTAAGTCATGCTCGGGATAGATCATCAAGCATTTGTCTTTGTTATTCTTCACATCAGTCATGAACTGCTTGAATGACAGTCTCTCTATGTGGTCATGGTAGACACAACTGCCGGTCTCTACTAAAGTCGCTTGTGGAAGACTCTTGCCGCGGTATGTCCTCAAGTACCATTTCATGTCTGGCTGCATAAGACGTCTACTCATAGTGTACATCACAGTGCAGTGGTACTGGTAGAGCCTTCCAAGATCATACTTGAAGACATAGTCTACAACACTGTGCTTCTTTCCCCAGCCTTTTCCTCGTAGAGCGCAGCACTCTCGATGCTGGCCGAGAAGACGCTTGTCGTCTAGAAGCGGGATCAAGAACTGGTGCCAGAGTCTCATGCTGCGTCTTTCATGTCTAGCCAGACGCAGAGCTCTTCAGCACTGCGCATATTCTCTAGATCTGCGATGTTGCCGAGAGCATGGATAAAATGCATGTGCATTGGATTAGTCACGCCAATGATTTTCTGTGAAAGGTCAAAGCATACAGCTAGCTCGCCCGTGAACCGATTAGTGTAGAACACGACTTCATGGACTAAAGGCTGTGTCTTTGCCCACTTCAAGATGTACTTCTTGGTCTTTGATGGCCAAAGCGCTTTAAGCGTGTTGACTATCCCCAGACTTCTCCAAGTATATACGACTTTCATACTCAGTCTTCTTCGTTGTTGACTTTGCGCGTGATCTTTGCGATAGACTCGCACGTGTCATCATCATATCTGTACGCGTCACCATACTTGGCATAGAAGTTCGCGACAGCTTTCAATGTCGCTTTAGCTTCAGCTCGCATCTGCTTGTTGAACTCTTTGTCTTCAAGGCAGAACTCGAATGTAGAGTCATACTCTTTAGCTGAGACGATAGAAAGCCCGAGCTCTTTCGCGAGCTTCCTCACTTCTTTCTTCGCGTCTTCAAACTTGATCTTGAAGCAGTCTCCACCAATGAACACTGTCCGAGTGTTCTTAGGCACTGATACGCCTGTGAATCCTTCAGGAAGAGACTTAATGATCTTCTCAGGGTCAAACTTCTTTGAGTCCATTGCTTGTCCTTTGCTTGTTGTTGATGGTTGAATCATATCAAAAGTCTATCTAGACTTTCACTCAACTAGACATGAAAAAGCCGGCCTTGCATTGATGGCCGGCGTAGTATACATATATGAGACCTGCAGTCTCAAACTCACTTAGCCTTAGCAGTCTTCTTAGCAGCAGGCTTCTTAGCGGCCTTCTTTGTCATCTTCTTAGCAGGCTTCTTAGCAGCAGCACGCTTGACTGAAATGAAGCGGCCGGTCTTAGGATCACGATTTGTCATTTTGGTTCTCTTTCTGTTTGATTTGCCGTCATTGGCATTCATGAAGATATAATACACAACAGCTGGCACTTTTTAAACCATTAAGTAAATAAACATGAATTTCCACAAAGAAAGAGAACATAACATGGCCGTAAGAAGAGTAAGCGATCTACCAAACTTAGACGTAGTGCACTAGAACTCACAGTTGAGCAACTGCTTGATAGAAGTTTCATATACGCCAAATCCAGAGAGCAATCCACGTTTGTACTAGTCATTCTATGAGCATGGTTCAAGCTTTGCAGTAAAAGTCGGAAACTACTTGACAAACTCTAACTAGTTCATTACGCCAGCTGACTTGTCAACACTTGGAATTGGTGACTTAACAGATTTAATCAACATGCTGAATGGACTGTTGAACACAGAAGACTTGTACTTGTTTGTCGCGCAATGCGGTGTTCCTTACGGCGTAGTAAATGGAACTGGTGGACTGCGGTATGAGTCTGTAGAACTGCATAATGGAAGTGATGCAAAAGTCGGTAAGACTCTTGTCTGGAAGTCAGATCCAAACATTTTGACTCCTGGCTTCAACTCTTATTACTACACTGCTTAGAAGCATGACTTGATCTTCTTCAAGACAATATATGACGCGATGAAAGCTGCTCAACGATTCAAGTTCTTAGAGGGAGCTGGAATAAAGATAATAGTCTGCACTGATTTAGTCGAGCCATTGAAGGTGAACTTCTCAGTGCAAGCTGGCAATAAAGTCAAGATCAATAGCGTGACGTTAATGAGCTAGAATTTGACTCACTCAGACTCTTGCGCTCTAGAGATAACTGGCATGAAGATCAACTCTATGTCACGTGTCTACTCTAAGCAGACAAAGAAGCTTGAATACTGCAAGATGTCATTCACGCCTAAGATGCGGACAATATATAGAGATGCATATTCATTGTACAACGCGAGATATGGAAACTTTGTTTCATCAAATCTCATCACGACGTATTCTTACATCATATTTGATGCTGGAAGTCTCATTAAATATGACAACATCACAGGGTCTAACTAGTGCATAGCAACAAGCAACAGCGACCGTACGCAATTCAACTGCGTCGCGTTCTTGAAGCATGACACTGCAGTGACTGGATCCAACATCACGACTACAAACTGCTCTTTCAGCAGATGCGACACTTGTCTGTACATAATTGGAGGCAATAGGACAACTATAGCTAGCTCATTTGAGTCACTAAGCTGCACTACTGTTGTAAGTGACCGTGAAGCTGGAACGCTCATACGTGATCAAAATGCTAGTGGCTTGATATACATCAAGTCAACGGTGAACAATGCTAATTTTGGAACAGTGCAGTCAAATGGAATAATAAACATCAAGACGGCAATAAACTATGCTCCAAGCCAGTACAACTAGTTCATTTCAGCGGCAGTCAAAAGCGGTTATTCAGCTTCAGACTGGACAGACGTGTCTTATTCAGACATGGAGAACTACATACGTAGCCATTAGCCTAATGTGACATCACTGGGGAAGTTTGCTGTCAATCCATTGCGCAATGCATTAGTCATTGACGTAGGCAACAACCGGAAAATATATAAATACGACTGCAGTGTGTCAGCCTTCTCGAACTTCATGAAAGAAGTCACGGGCAATATTCCAAGTAGAACTCCGCCAAGCAATGCAGGCTATGCTGGACCAACGGCAAGCGATGGATATCTTGACTTCAGTGTAGATAAATTCTAGTAGACTGTCGTGTCTTACTCTAGTCTATATAATGACTATGAGACAGCAAGATTCAGCACGACATCTAGACTTCGTTCAGCGTTCGCGCATGGAGGTCAATTGACCATGGGAAACATCTGGGATTCTGACCGCTACAAAAGCAACTACAAGAATGATGGTCAACTGCAATAGGACGTAGCAAGCAATGAGAAGTTCACTATGAATGTGGCTAATGATCCAGACACTGGAGAGTCAGTGCGTTAGTATGAGATATTGAATGACGTGGCGTCTATATCTCCAGTTGGATATTCACTTCAGCAATATCGTACTGAAGACCATACTACAAACTACAGCTTCAATGAGATCAACTTCAATGATGCATTCAAGCAACTGACATCTACAATGGAAACACAATATGGATACAGCATATCACAGACATTATGAATCACATCATCATGTCTGAAGCTATGAGTATCTCAGAGACGCTGACTGCTTGTGGTGCATAGCCAATGAAACGTCCATCTTTGCTGAAGACTCTTCCACAGAATCCAGACTCAATGGCTTCAACCATGTCATTGAACGCAGATTCATTCAGTCTTGACTTGCTGTCAAACGGCAAAGCGTAAGTAAGCCGCTTGCCGTCTTTGAATTGTATGTCTATCCATCTTTCATTGACTAGAAGCTCTGCGCCATAGTCTTTACACGTTTCTTCAAGACGGTCAAAGAAGCTGGAAGCTCTTCTCTTCTTCCTCTTAACAGCCATCAATTTGCTCCACTGTTCAAGTCTGCCCAGACAACAAGCTCTTCGATTGAGGACACTTCTGAAGTCATGAAATTGAAGTCATCTTTCTCAAAGTATGGAGACTCATCACTGAGTCTTGCTCCAAACGCGACAGCAGTCACGTTCCAATTGTATCTCAAAGCGTCTGATATTGCTCTCTTGAAGCACTTCACTGTGACGTCTGCGAGCTTGTATTTGTCTAAGCTGAACTCTTCTACAAGCTCGTCAAACGTTATTGTCTGTGGACGCAACATTATCTTTGGGTGAGCTTTCTTCATCATGCTCTCGATGCCACCAAACGTCCCGATAGCGTCATATGCATACTTGCCTTTTCCATTTATTGGAAAGAGCTCATATAGATGACCATCTTTTGCTTTGACTCTGAAATAATATCTATTCTTATTCTTAGATGTCTTGACATCAAATGCAGGAATTGCTCCAGCTGAGAACGCTGCGGTAAATGCATAGACAAAACGTAGAGCTTCTTCAGATGTCAATTTATTTAACTTCATATTATTTAACTTCATACAGTCTTCTTGAATGGCCACGCTGGCGGGACTCGAACCCGCAGTGGAAAATACTTCCGATGGCTTAGAAGGCCATTGCCTTATCCAATTCGGCGCACAGCGTGGTTGATTTCAGCAAAAAGCTGTCACTTAACTTTCTTAGCTCGACGCTTGATCTCCTTGTGGACACCAAGAGCATTGCTCTTGCCAAACTCTTCAAGTGCGGCATTTGACGCGCTTTTCACAGCAGGCTTCACCTTTGTGAGAAGATAAAGATGCTTGCTAGAACGGTTCTTGATTGGCGGAACATGTGTGCCTGGGATCTGGATCATTGTTATCTCCTATTTGAATTATTTGTTGTTTACACTGCTAATTCTACCAAAAGTATCCTTGCATTTTCACTCAAACGTTGTAGATCTCGCCTTTCCAGCGATAGACGTTCTGGCTCTTCGTCTTGCCAGTCTTCTTGTCTTTGTAAGTCTTTGATGACTGGCCATAAGCGATCTCTACGCCTTCTGCTCCCGCAGGAATCACTACTTTATGAGCATCGTTGTCATAGACTGGAAATCTCAACGACTTTCCAAGTGGCTTAAAATCATATTTGTCCATAGATAAATTGTACTTTATTCAATTGAAGTTTCAGATGATTTGATTGAATAGACGCGCAGCTTGGCTGAAAAGCTTGGCCGCATCGCTGTATATGTCACATGCTTGATTCTGCGCGCAGTTGTCTTCAACTGCCTTCTTGAGCTCTGCATTCATCTCTGCAAGAGAATCACGTTCAACACGGCACGTCTCATATTGACTGTTGAGCTGGCTGTAGCTTTTCTTAAGACTGCTGATGATACGTCTATAGCTTAGAACTTCATCTTCAAGCATCTTGCAGCGCAAGTATGCATTCTGCAGGTCAGTCTTCAGCTTAGCGTTCTCAGCTTCAAGCTTGCTGGCATATGTCTCTATCTGTTCTTTAACTTTAGACGTTTTAGAAGAACCGTTTGCCGCACTAAGCAAGTTATTCACGTAGTCATAGCCGTCATCTGTGATGCACCAGCCATTAGACGTCTTCATCACGAGTCCATTTACATTAAGACTGTGGAGAGCATTGCTGATCGACTTACGGTCTTTGAAGACTTTGTAGTTGATCAAAAGTGCTCTGTCATCATCAGTCAACTGCCCTTCACTTGGACTGCATACTGCCATCCAGTACAAGAGAGTCTGTGGCTTTGTCATCTTATTGATGTCTGTCATTTTTACTGCTCCGTTGGTTGTTTTATTTACGCTGCTAATTCTATCAAAAAGCTTTCTTGTATTTTCACTCAACTGGGTCCATACCACGCTTTTACAGCTTCATAGATGCTGAGCAAGTTTTCTTTTATGTACGTCTGTCCACAGAAACTGTAGTATCTGTCAAACATGTTGTAGTACAATACATCTCCAATCTGCACGTGCTTAGCTTCACTAGCTATGCGGCATGCGAGCTTGCTGTCATGATGCTGTGCTGCCATCGTGCTCAAGATCTCAAGAGCATGCTTCTGGCAGAACTTCTTGTTGTGGAATCCAAGCAAGTCTTTGTTCACGACGAACTCTTCATAGTTCTTCGAGCGCGCCAACTTGAGTATCTCGTCTGACGTCAACTGCTTCATAGTGAATTTTGAAATCTGAAAGCCTCGGCTTCTGACAGTTCTTTGACAGCATAGTCGTGCAAGTCAGCGAACACTTGCAGCTCTTCAAAGCTGTCAAACATTCCAGCTACAGACTTCGTGCTGTCATCTATCAAGTAGAAATTGCAAAGCCAGTCACTTATGAAAGACGCGCGCACGACATATGCTGTCTTCATGCTCTTGACTCTTTAGAAATTGAAAAGCCTGGAAAGGAAAGGAGGAACTCTCCAGGCTAAGAGCGCTTTCGCACTCGACTCGTCAACCAATCTTCTTGACTCTAGCTGGGAACATCATGTCCATGCGAGCTGGAATGACAATCTCGAGATTACACTTGTCACAGCAAAGCCCTTCGTCTTTCACAGGAGCGGGGTTGTTGCCATACTCTTCAAGCTTCTTGCCGCAGATGCAGCACACGTTCTCAGCACTTGACATTATGCCTCACTTCTTCGTGACGTAGACGACATCACCATCAAACCTGAATGCCATAGTCAAGACGTCTTCATCTACAATAGCATTGTGGATGTTGTCTGGGAAGTCGAAGTGCGACAAGATGTACTCGATCCAGTCACATCCATCCATGCCGACCTCTCTCATCTCGACTTCAACATCATCTTTTCTCCAGCTGCCGCAGATGTCGGGGTCATTAGACTCGATCGTCAATTTAGTCTTCATTTTAGTTCTCCATTTGTTGTTGACGGCATAATTATATCAAAATGCCGTCAAGACTTTCACTCAATCGGCAGCCAGACTTGGCAAGAGCAGACTTCACAGTTGAACTTCCGCGAGAGAATGTTGTACGCGAACTGCTCAATGATGTCATTGAAGTCATTGCCCTTCTTCTTCGCTTGGTTCAATGTGCTCTCAGGGACGTCAAGCGCGAGCTGCACAGGAAGCTCTGCGATGACAGTACGGCGAGACGCCGTTGTGACGTCCCAGTGGATGTTGCATACGAGAATCTGGTAAGGCTCTGCGTATGATGTGTCTTCGATGTTCATTCAGTTTTTCTGTATGACTGCTAGACTTGTCTCAAGCGCTGCACGGATTTGCATATGCGTTTGCTGCAAGAAGCTCTAGCACGCTCTTGCATTTATATTCTACAACTTGTGAAGAGACATTTAAACATGTTTTTCTCCAAAGAACTCTAGCTTGCCGTGCTCGTTCTTCTTGCATCTGTAGAGCTGGTTGGGAGAGCACCTGAAGAGCTTGTTCAAGTAGACTATCAACTCGTCATCTGAGACTATTCGCCAGTTCCAGACCATGCATCCAACATTGACATTGAGGATCTTGTGGTCTAAGTCAAGGCAATGCCGCCATAGACTGTGGATATGCCCGCAAAAATGAATAGGCGCGTGCAAGCATGATGCGTCACAGCGCTTGTCATAAGTAGGATAGTGAGATAACGAGACTGAAGGGTACCGCTTGCTCAAGAACATGTGCATCGAGTCGCATATAGACTTCACTTTGTTGTTGAGGTCATGATTGCCGCGGATGTTTATGAAAGTCGCTTGGATGTCTTTCAAGACTTCATCAGGCTTGATGTCAAGCCCTTTAGAGTTCAAGTGAGAGTCTTGCTTGTAGCAGAACAAGTCTCCCAGATGATAAATGATGTCACCAGGCTTCGCGCGCTCTTTGCAAGAGCGAAGCAGAGCCTGGTCATGCTTCTCAATAGACTTGAAAGGCCACTTGTCTAGTTCAAGTAGAGCATCAAAGCCTAAGTGAAAATCTGCGCTCAGAAATCTACGCATCAATCATCATGCTTCGCGAGAGTCCATCCAGCATAGAAGTCAGGCCCGATCTGAGTGCGGTGGTCAGACGCCTTGGGGTCATAGCGGTTGAGGCCCTCGATGTCATTGTTCATTGGGTTCGTGATCCGTGGACGGTCCATCCATGACACAGCTGACTTTTTTCCCCAGTAAGGATCTGTCACTCGCACTTCAGGCTCTGCTATCTTGCTGACAGCTTCAGCTACTTCTTTAGACAGCGGGTCAATCCCCAGCAGCTCGATCGCGAGCCTGCGCTTCTTGTCGTCAAACTTCTTGTTACGCTCTTCGTCTGTCATTTTCTAATTCTCCTTTGATTAATTGATTTTGTCTTCAAACTCGTCAAAGTTGATCTCTTCGACTATCTCTTCAAGGTTGGTGATCATGAACTCATCATCACCGAATGTGCGGCCAAACATCTCTCCAAGCTCGTTTCCGACCCATTCATAGATGTCAGACTCATATGGAGATACGTAGTCAATGTCTACAGGCACCCGAACGAAGTCTCGGTCAAGACCTTCAGCGACTTCTTTGTTGAACTTTACTTTAGCGTCAATCTTCATTTTAAACTCCTTTGTTCTTTGACAGTCTAATTATATCAAAAATCTATTCATTCTTTAACTCAACTGCTGAGCACTTTGACAAGGTGGAACTTCCAGTTGTCTAAGTCTGGCTCTGAGTTGAAGAACTTGAGCCATTGGTCTGGCGTGCCAAAGCCTTTCACGTTGTTAACGTTCTCCGATGGAAATTTCAAAGCTTCATTCATGTCATGGACTATCTTGTATGGCTTCTTAGCTTCTAAGTCAATGCCGAGCATGCCAGTCTCGTCTTCATTGTCTTTGTTGTATCCCATCAACGCGAACCACTTGACTGCAGTCTTCTCAGTCTACGTCTTCTTGTCTGGAGCCGTCTTACTCTGCTTTCTGCTCTTCTTCATCATCTTCCTCTTCTTCTAGATCTCCATCATCCATCTCTTTCAGCAGCTCAGACTTCACGACAGCGCTCATGAGCAGCTCGTACTTGAAGAACGCGAAGCCCAGCAAGCATATCATCCAGAGCTCTGCTGCAGCTTGGTTCACGTAGTTCTTCAGAATTATGTACACTGCTGCGCCTATCAAGAGCTTCACGCTTGACAGCATCAAGACTGTCTTAGTCGCAGCTCTCTCTAACGCAGTCACTATCTTTGACGCCGTCTTCTTGGCGTCGTCTTCACTTATGCTCACTTGCACACCTCAAATGATATCGCGCTCATGATTGACAGAAAAAGTAAGGCTGTCCATATTAGAAATGGCATGAACACAGGACTGAGCATCAAGAGCCAGCTTGCCACAGACCACTGGTTCATGGGCTCTGCATTAGGCTGCAGAGCCCTCACTGTGATTATGACAGCTGACAGGAAAACTGCAGGCCAGGGCATGCAGCCTATGCTGAACGCAGGCTTCTTGCTTGTCTTCGCGTCTTCTTTTTCCATATGCATACTCTACATACTTAGCTTTCTTGTAAAGTCCAGCTTCCGTTCACGATCCAGCGAGCCAAGTTGTCTTTCCACTCAGACTTCCGGGGATATCCATTGTTGTACGAATATCCCTGTAGGACAACACGCTTAGCAGTAACCTTGAGGACTGGGAAGCACTTGCCGTGGCCATTGAAGAGCTTCATGCCAGGCTTGAATGACTTCTCGACTTCTTTGATGCGTGCTTTACGCGCTTCTTCATCAAATGCAGTGATAGATTTCTGAGAGTCTTCATACATGAGTATGTCTGCACGGTATGCCTTGAATGCTGGACTGTTGATGAGCGCTGTGAACTCGTCTAAGCTGTCTGCAGCAAGACTCAAGAACTTGATCTTCCTTATCGCAGGCTTGTCATCTGCAAAGTAGTCACTGTAGTCAATAGACCTCGTGTAGATGCCCGCTTTGTAGTTTCCAGCTTCATCTTGCTTCGAGAAGCTCATAATGATCTTGTAAGACGTATTGACTCCCTCAAAACAAAGAGATGGAGTCAAGTTACGCTCGTCGACTACTCGAGCTTGCACAAAGTCTTCAAAGCCATGCTTCTTGATGAACTCGTCAGCGAATCCCTTGAGCTCGTCTGTTCGAGCCATGACTGCGACGTCGACTGCGAGCTTAAGGCTTTCTTTCCGGTCTACGAGATCTTCACGTGTCATTTTAGTCTCCTTTTTGTCTGGTTTACGGACTAATAATATCAAAAGACCGTCGTGTTTTTCACTCAAGTAGAATGGTACCAGCTGCGGGACTCGAACCCGCGGTGTGGTGTCCGTCATTAAAAGTGACGTGCAGTCGCCTCTGTGCCAAGCTGGTGTTGATAGCTTATTGTGCTAGAAATTCATTGACTTTCTTCTCGACATTGTCGAACTCATACTTCATGTCTTCTTCATCTACACAGACTGGAATGTTGACACCATCTGTCTCTTCAGCGAGGTGCATGAGCAATTCATCTGCTCCATACATTCCCCAAAGCGAAGACGTAGTCATCCACTCACGGCGCTTAGCGTCCCACTTCTCGATGATGTAGCCATACACATGGCCATCATACCAGTCTCTGTAGAGACGTCCTTCGATCTTAGCGAACTCTTCAAGCTTCTTCTGAGTCCAGTAGCTCGGATCTTCGCTAACCATCTTCTTGCAGCGCTCTGGAGTCGTGTAGAACGTGACTCCCATTGGAGCAAAGTACCACGTGTAGATAGCTTCAGCTGGGACTTCTCCATCTGCTTTCTCAAAGACGAGGTCTTCATTGTCGCAAGGCTCACGAGGATTCGACTCACGCACGATCCTAGCACGGTAGTCTGCAAGACGCACCTTGTCAGAGTCCTTGAGATAGATTCGAGTGTCATTGAACAACTTGCTCATTGTCTTCTCCCAGTTATGCTTCTTTGACGTAGACGATGTGGGCGTTGTTCAACACGTCAGTTATCTGAGTTCTTGCTTCAATGACAGCTTCTTGCTCTGATGCCGCATCTACAAGCATGGCATGAATCTTGCCATACAGATCAAGCTTCACAAACCATTTCTTCTTCATCAGATTTCTCCTTTAGGTTTAGTTTAAGGTCTAATTATATCAAAGAGCTCTCCAGTCTTTCACTCAACTGGAGAGCCACTTCAAATGCCGGCATCGCGCTTGTGGAGCTCGTTCAATGTGAACTCAGACTCTTCATAGAACTGGTCAATGTGCGGAAGCTCTATGCCTAAGTTCTGCAGCAGCTGGTGGAACCGTATGTCTGGGTTCCGCTCGACCTCAACCGCGAGGACTGCTAGAATTGCTCTGTTTGCCGTCAGTCTGTCCATTCTTCTTTCCTTTGATGTCTTTCAGCCAGTCCGCCGTGACGTCTAGAATGTCAGAGCTGATGGTCTTCAGCTTCTGGCAGTTCTCAGGATTCGCTAGCGCCGGCACGACTTTGATAGCTGCCATCTCTCGTGTAGTGGGGATGAACATTGTCAATACCTCAACTGCAATGCACAATGAGACAGCTAGAACAGCAATAGGCCGAGTGATCTTCAAGATGCTGTTTGCTGCCTTCCAGTCTGAGTCTACATGATTTTCACGATTCCATTGTTCATTTGCAGTACGCACTATCCAAGATATGACACTTATTACTATGGTCAACAGCGCTGTTAGACACAGCAAGCATCCAAAGCTATTCAAGAAACTGTGCACGTGGTCAAGGCGCGTCAGCCAGTACATTGTTGATTCAGTCATTTTTATACTCCTGTTTTTGTTTTTGATGTTTGAATCATATCAAAGTCTTTTTAGTCTTTTCACTCAACACAGTTCATATCATACCAGATGTAGAGCTCTTCACTTGACTTCCATAATGGATTCTTTTTGCCAAACTCTAGTTTTATGATTTGACATGCCATTGAGTCATATGTCGCATAATAGAATGGTGAGTAGCCTGGAATGTACATCTCAAACCATCCATCAGGCTTTTTCTTTACATATCCATGTCCAAAATAGCCTATATGAGATTGAGCAACATATTTTTCTACAAACTTCTTGGTGTCAATCAATGTGCTTCGCATATCTACATCTCTTTGTCATAGAAGTAGATGTTCTTAGCACGAACCATTCGCAGCATTCTCATGCAGTTTGCGCAAGGCTGTGAGTTCTGGCAATGGCACCCTTTGTCAAGGCGGATGCAGTAGAATGACAATGCTGAGCAGTCATCTACTCCTATCTTCAAGATAGAAGATATCTCAGCATGGAGAGACGGCACATATGTCTTCTCACCATACTTCTTGTAGACAGTCTTGAGATGACGGTTGTAGCCACTCATGTCACGGTCATAGTCATTCAAGCCTATCGCGATGACTTGAGACTTCTTGACCGCGAAGCAGACATTGAATGTACGACCATGGCTAGTAGCTCCACGCCTGAAAAGAGCTTTCGCGAGGTTGACGTACCTGTGCATCCGGTTCTTGACTGCATTGCTCTGCACAAGACTAGACTGTATGTCTAGAGCATAATGTCTAGAACGAGCTGATGCATATTCTTTAGGCCGGCTGTCCATCATTCCCAGCAGTTCTTCTCATTAGTCTCAATGTCACTCTCTACAGCTTGCTGGATGACATGCGCAAGATGCTCGCTCCAAATCTCAGCTAGCACAGAGCCATCATCATTCGCGCATATCTGCCAGACTTCGAGATCACCATTGCCAGTAACTGCGATCTGCTTCTCAATGTAAGTACGCTTCATTTTCTAGTCTCCTTTGTCTGTTGGCAGTCTAATTATATCAAAACCCCCAATTGAGATATACTCAACTGGGGTAATTTTATATTAGTAAAATTATTTTATTTAAAAATCATTTTTCTTCCTAATTTCCAACCGCGTTTTAAAAATATTTTTACATCTTTATGTTTTACTCGTTTATTCTATTTAAGAATTTCATTAAACATCCACGTTGTTCCATAAGCACCATTTCGTTTACCACGTAAACGAATAGAATTTTTTTCACTAATTTTTTTCTTTGTCTTTTCAGTATGATGTTTTCCTAAAAACGTTGGTGTTTTTGCATGAAAATTATGAAAAATTTCTGGATGTTTTGTCCATATTATTTTTAATTTATTACTTATTTTTTTACTTATTTTACATTTTTCTTTTAAAGAAATTTTTTTCCATCTAGTAATATTAGCATTAGATTTAATTTTTGAATTATTATTAATAAAATCAAATCCACCTTCACCACCCTATTTTAAATTATAAATATCATTACGTTTTAAAAAATTCTAATTTACAATTTGAGCTTCTTTCATATTCATTTCATCTCTAGTTAAACATTCAAATAAAATTTCACGCTTAAAATTTACTTTACCATATTTTTTAATAGCTCGCAATAATAATTTGCCTGAACCTAAATATCCATCATCTAAATTATATGTCTCATGTTTACCAATATAAATTTTGCCATTAATTAAATTTGTAGTTTTATAAACTAAATAATATTTTTTCTTCATTATTTTTTACCTTTTATGTTGTTCCCATAATTATATTTATTTACTTTTACATATTATAAAAAATGCTTTTCTTTTAATTTTGGCGAAACCGTATTAAAAGAAAAGCATATAAAAATTTATTTTTAATTTATTTATTCTGACCAACTGAATTACGGGTCCTTGAAGTCACTTCTTGATCTTGCCGTCTCGAGTGAACTTGGTCTGGACAAGCTTGCCTTTCACAAAGCGCCAGAATGTAGCTTTTGGCTCTGCCATGCCGTCAAAAGCGGCAAGGTTCACAGCTTCACGAGCTTCTTTCTTAGCTTTCTTGACAGTGCTGAAAGGCGTCCCACGGCAGTAGTCGTCATAAGGGCCGTCACAGCACCACAAGTCTTTTCCGTCCATAAGATAGCATTCATGGTCATTGGCATTCCACCAAGCGACTGCGCCGTCATCTTCAGAGTGGACTCGAACATAGATTTCCATTTTTGTCTCCTTTGTTTGTTGACGGTCTAATTATATCAAAGAGACCTCAGGTCTTTCACTCAAGTCTCTATTGAGATGACTTTCTCTACTTTGTGCACGTACACATGTGGACAAATCACTAACTTCTTCATGAACTCGACTTGAGCGTCAAGCGGATTATCTGCTTCTACAAACATCTCATCAAGACTCTCTAAATCAAATAACACAGTGCTACCGTCTATAGTTGCACTTAAAGAATAAGACACCTTATAGATCGTCTTAGATTCATGCTTCTTGAATGGCCACATAACTGTCTCTCCTCAGGTCTAATTATACCAGAAGTCTAGACTCTCTTTCACTCTACTGCGCGATCTTCACGAGAGCATCGAAGTCTGCCTTGTTGACCATCATCTGGTAGAGCTCTCCAAGAGAATACTCATTTGCCATGAGTTCAGCCCACTCAATGAGCTTCTTGCCCATGTAAGTCACTTTGTCATACATCTCTTCTCTTCCTTTGGTCAATTAGATATGCGTCTTTGTAGATTGCTTTGTGGAACTCAATGAACATGTTGATGTTTGCGGGGTCAAGAAGCTCAGCAGCTTCCAGCTGGTGCAAGTCTAAGAAAACAGCTGCTGCTGGAAACCACTCTCTCAGCAAGTCAAAGTTCTTTGCTATGAACTTAGTCACTTCCCTGCAGTCTTTAATTTGCATGAAAGCTCGCCAAGCATCATACTCTGGAGACGGGTTTGCCATCTTTATGGCTTTACCCTTATAGCTGAAATAAGCGTACCCAATCATTGTGCCGTCATCAAGCATTGTCTCTTCGTCAAGGAGAATGTTCTTGTCTTTGCAGAAGTCTAACCACATCTTGTAAAGCTTAGTCTTCATCCCACGTCAACTCCAGCTCTACTACTTTGAACTTGTCTTTCTCAGACTTAGGCATGTTGATTATGTTCTTCTGCAAGTCTTGCAAGAGGTCTTCAGCTTCTTCTCTGAAAGAGCAAAGGCTTCCAAATATCTCAGATCCCAGCTTGTGGACCGCGTACTTCTTGCAAGACTTCTTCATCATTATAATTTACTCAAAAAAGCTTAGGCTGTCAAAGACAGCAGCCGACTTTACGCAGCCAGTCCAAGTACACTTCTCGCTGGGACAAAGGCACATAGATGTACTTGATGCGGCCACCTGTAGAGTTCCATGTGTCAAGAACTTTCTTAGTGGCCATGTCAATTGCAGCTACATGCCCGCTAGACACAGTCGCGATCTTTCCTTCATTCACAGGAAGTGTCTTAGAGAGCCGGATGAAAGTTGCTCTTGACACATAGCGGTTAGTCAAGAAGATCTTCGTGAATCCTCGAGAGAGAAGAGACTTCTCCCAGACTGCAGTGTGCCGCCATGTCAAGTTAGTGCCAAGTGCGTTCTTCAGCTGCTCGTCTCGGATCAAGCAGTAGTCAAGGCCGGTGCAAAAAGACAAAGCTCTGGTCGTGCAGTCGTGCTTGATGTCGAGGCTGTCAGGCTTGTTAGTAGACATGCACACGATGTCTGCGTGCTTCTCGACCCGAGGAGTGAACATAGGCGTCTCGCCGTTCCGCCAACGGCGGATCTTGAAGCCGCCATCATAGACCTTCTTGATCTCTTGCCTGAACTCTGCTCGAAGACGCTCAGTCTCATTGCTCGAGCTCGAACCCCAGATAGCGAGATTGAGCTGGGTCAACTTGCGGCAGATCTCTTTTGCTTCATCAAGCGTCATTGTCTTCTCCTTTTCAACTGGTTTACGAGTCAATTATATCAAAAGACTGCCGTCGTTTTCACCCAACTGCAGACTCAAGGTCACACTCAAGAGCAAGCGACTCCATAGTGTCAGACACTTTGAGGAACGGCTTGCTGTCACAGTCTTCAAAGCCGAGCTTGTACAATGTGTGTCCAAGAGCAGTCTCAAGCCAGACTCGCTTGAAGTCTATGTTTGAAAGCTCTTTGTAAGTGCGCATAGTAGTCACACATGGACTGTTTACGCACATTGGAAGATGCTCATGCACTTGAGGATTGACAGCTTTATTATGTCCGTCATGTATTGAGTCGATATAGCATATCCTAGATCCGAAGAGCAAGTCAAGCACACAAGTGCCGTCTACATTTCTCCGGAAAGCTGGTTGTGGCCTTGACCAGAAGCTTGAACCGTCATGTGAACGTGCATGAAGACGTTTCAGCATCGTCTTCCAAGCTTTCTCTATAGTTGACTTCTTGTACATGTGTTCTCCTTTGTCTGCTGGCAGTCTAATTATATCAAAACTGCATTTTCTATTTCATTCAACTGTTGAGTGAAAGTCTTTGCAGTCTTTTGATATAATTCACTCGTAAACAACAAAGGAGACAACAATGAAGAGTTATTCGCAGCAAGTCATTGAGCTCGCAGAGAACGGCATTCTCTCTTGGGAAGATATCGCCCGGGAGTGCATCCAAGAGATGTCTGAAGACGATGTCGAAGACATGTGCCGGACATGTGACTGGCCGATCGATAATGATGACTTTTTTGATGATTGACATGATTTGAGGTCTGCTACCTCGTAAAACAAGCAGTGAGTCATGTGTGTAAAAGCCTCTAGGGCGAGCTGGACAAGTTCGCTTTAGAGGTTTTTTGATTTCACGCTCTATGATATAATTTGACTATGGCAAGTTTTGAAGAACTGAAGAAGACATGGCATTCTAAGAAGAAGCTTCTTGACCGGTACGCTAGAGCGCGTAAAGGCGGAATCATTGAAGGAAGGACTGGAGATGGCTGGGACATACTGCTCCAATTGGTAGAGCTCATCTCTCCACATTCTATAAAAGGAGTCTTATATACAAGCGTCGGAGCTACATATCCAGAAGTTTATGACGAGCTTCTAAAAACAGTAATGCGCTCTAACGGATGGAGCACTGTAGAAGAGATAGAAGTGTGGCTGGACTTGAACAACTGTTAAACACTGAATATTACTTTGCAATTTAAATTCTTCTCAGCATATTTAATAGTGTGCTTCATTGATAAAATATGACGATGAAGAATAATTTTTGTCAATTCATTTCTTGACAATACTCCATCATTGACTAACTGATCAAAATAATCAAGATCTTTATTAATCTGCTTTATTGAGCGTTCTTTTTCAGTCAGTCGTCGTTTCATTCAAGTCACCCGTTATAATAAATTCATCAATAATAGTCTTTATTCGTTCTTCTTCTGTTATGTCTTCTATCAACTATTTATTTGTCTTATAATGATAATGCTGCTAACCAATAATCTATGTGAATATCAATCTTCTTTGTCTATCAGTGTAGAAATCACTTTTTGCATTTTTGACTTTAAATAAAAGTTGCTTGTCATTGAATATGCTCTTTATATATTCATATGGAAGTTGATATCTTTTACTAAGTGCAAATCTACGCTTACTCATGCATATTGTACCTTTATTGAAAACTTTAATGCTTGGATCTTGTTCAATCAAATTTTGATATTTGACATAATGGTTGTTTTCATCTTTTCCAAAAATATGCTGTCGTTGAAGACTAGTCAATGATGTCGAGTTAAATGCGACAATGTATTTGTAGATTTTAGGGCTGTATTTTAATTTTCTTGCTTGCCACTATTCCCATATTAATGGAGCTTTATAGTAAAGATCATAGTCTCCTTTGAAATGATAACATATTTTTGTCACAATGTGATATGTCAAGATTTTCTTAAAGTCATTTAGACGTGATTGTTCAAGTTCATTCATTTTATGCCTTCTTATGTTTAATGTTTCATATCATGAAATATTCATTCATGTTAAACCTGTCTTAAAAAAGAAGGCGTTACTCACTTCAATGAAGTTTTTGCAATGAATGAAATATTGCATTCACAATATTACTTCATTTTTATTTACACTTTTAACATTAATATGCAAGTATTATAACTACAATATAGTCAAGTATTATAACTAAAATAGATCAAGTATTATAACTAAATTGACAAGTATTATAACTACAAAGTGACAAATATTATAACTATAACAGCTAGTATTATAACTCTATAACAAGTATCAAATTAATTTAATATGTTAATCAAATATCTAACATCTATTAAAATCAATATATTTGTGCAGCATAAATATCATGTCTTGATTTTGATGTTTTATAAGACAAAAAATGCGCCGCGTAAAAGCGGCGCAGATGTATGAAGTTTTAAATTAAAAATCAATAGTTCAAGTATTTCCCGTTCAATATGTTGTCTAAGAAGTACTGCTAGTCAATCCAGTGAAGTATCGCGTCAAGCTTCACTACATCAACATCTATCAATTCACCATTCTCTATATGCTGCTTGACAATCTTCTCATATGAGCTTTTGGCGTTTATGATGTAGTAGTAAGTCTGCTTTGCCGTCTTCTAGAAAGCCTCACTCTTGAAGAAGTCAGCTCTCTATTCAACTGTCAATTCGGCGTCTGGAGAGTCATCTATGCTGACATTCCAAAGGCCTTTGCTGTTGTCAAACCAGCTATAGTAGTTCATCTCATCATTCACGTTCTAGAACTTGTACTAGGCTATACTGTAGTAGCATGCCTCTACATTGTGCAAAAGACTGTCTTGCAGCTAGTCTACATTTATGTTGTTCCAGCCTTTGTCTAGAGCTATCTCAGCCAGATTAGTCCATGATGAAGCTCTAGGGCAACCATAACCAAAGCACTGCGCTTGCCTTAAATCTAGACCATCAAATTCGTTTAATGGCTCTTCATTTACTTCTGTCTCTTCATCTGCTTCTCTAAGCACGTCTTCTGGAAATCTGCTTTCATCTATCATAGTAGTTTTATTTACTTCATTCAATGAAAAAGAAAAAGCCGGCGGGGAAAGGAGAACCCGCCAGCTTTAGTGTCAACCAGATTTCTTAGGCTGCAGCTGTTAGGCTGCGAAAGTCCATGCTTTAGAACTGCGCATGAAGTTACGGATGACCTCATCTTTGTTGAGGCAGTTAGCATAGTGGCTGAAGTAGACCCGCTTCGGGGTGACCTTCACGATCTCGTCAATCTTGTCTTTCCCGTACCAGTCCACGCCGATCTTGATCTTAGCTCCGGGAATGAGCTTCATCTCAATCTCAGACTGGCGCTTCATGTCTTCAAGCTTCTCAACTTCACATTCAAATCTCTTCAATGCATCAGCAGCGTTGTATGAAGCATCGCGAGCAGCATAGTACTTCTCGAAGTCGATGTTCTCGAAGCAGCTCTGGATCTCTTCGAGGCAAGAAGCGAACTTTCCAGCAGCGACATAGAAGTTGACTTCAGGCTTGTCTTTGCTTGAAAAAGAGCCGAACGTGCCGACATTGAGTTCGACAACGCGCTTCTCTTTTCCCCACGGCTGGTGGTAGTAGAGGGAGAACGTGTGACCCCAGTCTTTGCCGGGGCGGTCGATCTCGATCTCTACACATGCATCACTGGCATGCCTGACTTTAGTGAAAGCAGCAATTCCAGCGTTCTTGATGAAAAGACCGAGGACATCCTTGATCTTCTCAGTCAGAGCTTGGTATTCAGTAGCGCACTTCTGCTTAGCAGCTTCAGCGTTCTTGACGAGTTCTTCATGTTCCATCTTTGTTCTCCTTTTGTTAGAGGTTTGCGGTTTACGGTCAAATTATATCAAAAGACTGAGAGATCTTTCACTCAAGCCAGTCAAGGAAGTTGCTCTACAATCTTCTTCAAGATGTCTGTCGGCATAGCAGAGACACTTTCACGTATGTTGAGAAAATCTGGACGTCCATAAGCCATACACTCTTCAGACGTGCTTGAAGGCTTGTCAAGCACTACTTCATATCCAACATACTCAATTACTCCAATTATCTTGCAGGGCTTCAAGAAGACTCCTTTGACATTGCCACTAGAGCTCTTTTGAATCCACTTAGTGCCAGCCTTGACTTCGACTGGAGACTTGAGCTTCAAGCAGTGCCGCTTCAACCAAGCATGCTCACTACGATCACTGCGAGGTTCGCACCATGCTGGATTATTCTGCATGGTAGCTCCAGCTGTCTTGATGCTCTCTCGGATCTTCTTCAACTCAGGACGCATTGTTTATTCTCCTTGTAACTTGTTGATGAGTCAATCATATCAAAAATCTGTCTCATTTTTCACTCAACGCTCTCTGTCATATGCGTAGTCTATGAGCAAGACAATGTCAGCGAGAGGACCAGCTTCAGACGCGTACTTCTTGTTGATGAAGTAGTCATCTAAGATGTCGAAGAGCTTCTGCTTCAGCTCAGCGCAGTCAAGCTGCTCAGCTTTCTTCTTGAGCTCTTCTGCTCGCAGCTTTTCCTGGTGCTTCAGCTTCTCTTTGTAAGCTTCCTCTCCACCAGCTTCAAGAATCTTTATCTTCATCGCAAGCTCGTCATTGGCATACTCTGGATGACGCTTCTCCCAAGTGCATACAGGACATTCATCAGCCTTTGGACATGCACGGCATTCACCAAACCTGTTAGCAAAATCAAGGACACATCCTTTGCGCTCCATGTCCTCAAGCTCAAGGATAGCCAATTCACGTGTAGCAATGTCAGGACTATACTCATCTCTGAGCTGCTTGATCATTGTCTGGATTTGAGTCTCATTGAAGTCTGCCATCTTCTTTCTCCTTTCAACTGGTTTACAGTCAAATTATATCAAAAGACTGAAAGATATTTCACTCAACTGTCTTTCCTCAAGAGCCATTGTCTAATGTGTTCAGAGTAGACAAACAGTCTATATCAACTAGACTAGTCAAACGCCTCTGAACTAACCAGATAAACTGCTTTTGAAAAGCTGAGGCTGTCTATATAGAAACAAAAAGGGGCCTGCACTCGCAGGCCCCACCCGTTAACCACTAGGAGAAAAATGTCACTTGAACCGCTCAGCTAGAAACTTGAGGCCGTAGTGCAAGCAAGCAGCCCGCCGCCGAGCGCGCTTAGACTCGTCTGTGATTGCCTTGTTCATCTGCTCAGCGAGGTCCATCATCTTAGAGATGTTAGTCGTCACCATGCCGACACAGCCAATGTATCCTGCGTTAGCTTTGTTGACGATGTCTACGACTCGCTTCTCGTCCTTGTCCCTAGGCTTCTCGAGGATGACGTAAGACTCAAACGGCAGAAGCGGGTCAAGCGTGCCATTGAGAAGGTAGTTCGCGAACCTCTCTTGGGCACGCTCATTCGTCGCGCCTACGGAGATGAGCATTGGAGAGAGCTTGATCTCAGTGAGCTTAGACTCGAACGCCTGCCTCTCGCGCTCTTCAGCCTCGAGCTTCATCTTCACTTCGAGCTCTTCTTGAGGAGTGATCGCGAGCGCGAAGCAGATGACTCTGTAGTCATTTGTCTTGTCACGTCCACCAACGACTCTAATGTACTTGCCGCCAATGCTCTTGATCTTGTCTTTGTAGAAGTCTACTTCATGCTTGCGAGCGCCATAGAGAGCATGAGTCGAAGTGGGGTCAAACGTCGTCTGGACGTAATAGCCATAACAGCTTGGATCTTTGCCGGTTATCATACGGCAGATCTCAGAGCAGGACTTTGTAGTGGGAATCACTTTTGCCATCTTCTTTCTCCTTTAAGTTTGGTTTACGAGTCAATTATATCAAAAACCTCAGGCCCAATTCACTCAAGTGGCTGGAACAGAGAAGCCAGCTTGCACTCACAAGCTGGCTCTCTTCACCATCAACCACTAGGAGAAAAATCAGTAAGGCGCTTCTTCTTTAGCAATCGTGAGCTTCTCGTCTTTGAACATCCCGTTCTTCTTCCAGAACTTGATGTGCTCTTGAGCTTCGCTCTTGCGGTCATATCCTTCGCCAGCCCAGATAGAGTTAGCGAACTCTCCACAAGGCTTGTCAGTCTCGATGAAGTACATGGTCTTCTTTGCCATTTTTATAGCTCCTTTAAGTTTAATTTACGGTTGAACAATATCAAAGACTTTTTCTAGATTTCACTCAACAGCAAAGCAATTTGACGTCAAGCACGTAGTTCAGTATGTTGCGGTTCTCTACGATCCGCGCAGCTTCATAGACACCAGAAGCCTTGACCTTCGTGCAGCGGGGGTCGCCATAGTTGTACTGGTAAGTGACGAGATAAGTGTGCTTCATGATGGCTCTTTCACTTGATGATCTCATAGTGGTTCCATGGACAGCTCTTCACGAGCTCCTCATTGAACTTCGAGACAATTGCTTCAGCCTCTTCACGCGTGTCATATCCCTTAGGGAAGATGTGCTTCTTGAGCCTTCCATTGTCTCCCCTCCACCACTGAGCGACATGGTACTTCAATGCAGACTCAGGCGTGCGCTCGTAGTTGAAGCGGTAGTCCATACGTAGAGGCGTGTCTTTCTGGACGAAGTAGACGTGCGGCGCTTTCTTGAGTTTCATTTGTCTTCTCCTTTAGGTTTAGTTGACGGTGAAATTATATCAAAATACCGCTGGAATTTTCATTCAACTGCCGGCGCAGCCGGGATACGACAGACATTAGCAGCTACTGCAATCAATGGACATTGGCAGATTGTTTTGGACGCGACCAGATGAACTTGTGGTGCGTACTAGAGCAGCTTAGAAAAACTGAGGCTGTGTCTAGAAAAAACAAAAATGGGGCTTGCACCCGCAAGCCCCGTCCCGTAACCACTAGGAGAAAAAATGTCAGGCTATAGTCTTCAGCTTCTCGAGCTTCGCGCGCCAAGCGTCGCCACGCTTCTGCATATATGACTTCTTGACTTCTTCTATCTTAGCCGTAAGTTCGCTGATGAGCTTCTTCTCTTCATCATTGAGCACTTTGACTTGCTCTGCATAGTCTGCTTCTACTGCGGCTGCAGCTTCACGCTTCTTTGTCTCAGCTTCGATTTCATCAGGCTGCCTCTTCATTCCGAAGACAGAGCAGATGACAGCAGCGCTGTACTTGGCGACGCCGATCTCTCGGCCAAGCAGCTGCTCATAGACACAGTAGACTTCAGCTACATTGATCTCTTCATCATAGTTCAAGTAGTGGGTCATGAAGTCGGTGTTGTCGCGCCGCCATCCATGAGAGATGGCCTCGTCTCTGAGCTCCATCATCATAGTCTTCTTGACCATGCGCGCCATCCAGTTCTTGATGTCAATGTCACTCATGCCGATGAATCCGTTCTCGATCCACTTGCCATTGTATCCACGTTCACCAGTCTTTGCCGAGATGTGGATAGTGACTTCACCATCTACTTCTTGCACAGCGTCACCGAACTTCCACCAACGGTCATAATAGGGATTATTTTCCCAAGCTCCATCACTCATCTGACCAAATACTGAATCAATAACTTCTTTAGCCTTTTTTGAAAACATACCGGTATGAACAATACGATCATCATCTTGAATAATCATTTTTAATCTCCTTTAGGTTTAATTGACAATATAATTATATCAATTATTAAATTTAATATTCATTCAACTATTTAATTCTAAATCCAAGTTTCCAGCCATTATCAAGATATGATTTTAATTCTGACATTTGAACAGATTTTCTTATGTTACCATTATTTATCCATTTTGTTCCAGTTGTTCCTTTTGACTTTCGAAGCAAGCCAAGTTTCCAACCATTTTCAAGATATTGATCTATTATGTCTTTAGAGATATATTTTTGCTCTTTAGTTAATGGGTTGAAAATCCATTTTTTATTATAAGCACCATTATTTTCACCACTTATTAAGTGACCTTTTCCATACATTCCATTAGCTTTTCCGCGTAATATATGTGAATTAATAAATTCTTTATACTACTCATCTGAAAGAGATTTCCAGTATTTCTTGACAGTTTCACTAGTGTCTTGTGAAGTTATTTGCTTAATTATAGCATATTGTCTAATATTTATTTTGCAATTATGCTTTTTATCAAAACACATTCTTTTAAATGCATAAGCCATTTTTATAGTTCTTTTATCATGCTTTCCAAACTTATTAAGATATATTTTAAACAATAAATGATGAGCTAAAAAATGCTCTTTATATGTTAAAGTGACAATATTATCTTTATCTTTAGCTAATTCAGGATATATCTTTTTTGGTTTAATATGATGTCTTTCAATACTAATTGACTTATCAACAATTTTATTCTATTTTCGATGCTCAATTAATTGAGCATATATTTTTTCGTAGTCCATAAGAGTGTCTTGCCTTTATTTAAATGATGTTTGCCCATCATATTTTTATTTACATAAAAAAGCACCAGTGGCAAAACTGGTGCTTGGTATCTTATGAACCATTTTTATTTACTCTCACAGCTTGTCGACGTTAATCCCGATCTCAGCTATAGATGCCTTGCGCTCATCATTGAACTTCTTCACAACCGCTTCAGCTTCTTAATTTGATGCTGGTCTCAGACGATGTTGAAGAGAAACTCATTATTCCAGTATGAGAAGCCGTTGTCAGCAAGCTCCTTGGCGATTCGCTCTACTTCAGTGAAGTGGACTTCAATTGAGGCTGCTTCAAAGAATCCTTCAACTGACTCGATGAAGTATTCTGCTGAGCTGTCAGTGTAAGCAAGCGGGTTCTTCTTCGTGCCGATGTTCTTGAGCTTCATGACGATCATGCGCCATCCATCACGTGTTTTCATGTCGTTCATCTTCTTTCTCCTTTAGGTCCGGTTGACAGTCAAATTATATCAAAAAGAGCCTCAGTCATTCACTCAAGAAAAACTGAGGCTCCAGGAGAAAGTTCTTTTTAGGCTGTGACTTCAGGACCGGTGCAAGCGACGAACTTGTCCTCAAGCCCACGCCTCCAGCCAATCGCTGCGTCAGTGTTCTTCAGCTCACCAATCTGGACTCCATCTTTGATTAGGCGGTCTTCGAGCAGAGCGACCTCATTCATGAAGGTCTTGCGAGCGCGAGTCCTTCCCCAATTCCGACGCGACGTGTCAACCCTTCCAGACTGAGCGCGATGGTATTCAGCGATGAAGTACAGCTGCTTCTCTTCGCTCCAGCGAATCTCGAAGTTGAGCTGCTCGCCGACGTGGTGCCAGTCACCATCATGAGGGCTGTTGAAGTAGCGGCTGATTACAAGTACAGGCTTCTCCATCGGCTTGATTCCCATTTGGCCATTCTTCTTGCGGTAAGAGTCGAGAATCTTGACATAGATTGTATGACCACAGACCTTCGTTGGAATCGCATTCTCCCCATAAGTGTCAACACAACACCACTGGTGGTTAAGCTCCTCGCACCAGTTTCCGCAAAGCCCTTTGTCAATTCGCTTCGAAGGACTGATAGACTCAAGCTTCGCGATCCACTCATCGCACTTGGCCTGGACTTCGGCATGGATCTTGTCACTGAGCTCCTTGCTCAAGTACCGCTTCACGCGGTACGGCCATGACGTGGCAGCTCCAGCATAGTCATTGTACCACTTGGACTCTTGAGCTTTGCGTACAGCTTTGCGCTCGGGGGGTGAGGGTCGTTCTCTTCATTTTGTCTTCTCCTTTAGGTTTGGTTGACGGTGAAATTATATCAAAATCTATTTCTAGATTTCACTCAAGCTCTAGACTGAAAAAGCACTTGAGTGAATGTCTCTAGAGTATCTGATATAATTCTATACTAGATGCACTAAGCTAGACAGCAGCTTACTCTGCTGCTGTCTTCAAGACTTCATCAAACGTGAGCTGGCTGTTCCACAGTCTGTAAGCTTTGCATGCTTGCTCTGGATCGCTCGGCAAGTCCAATTCAGTCTCGTCATCAGCGGTGTAGAAACTGATTCCGCTTGTCTCTAGTTCATTGAGATAGACATAGCATGTAAATGGCCTACGCTGGTTTTCTCCATTCATGAACTCTATGTGGAACCATGCTACAGCGCCATCGCCTGATATGTCTGACGGCTCTTGGCGGACTTTGAACCCATGCGGAGATACAAGCTTGTCTACCTTTTCGCGCGCGGCGCGGATCTTCTTGTTTAGTTCTTCATTCATCTTCAATCTCTTTTGGTTGGCATTGACAGTCTAATTATATCAAAACACCGTCTTAATTTTAACTCAAGTCCTGTCTGCTAACAGTCTGCTCAATGCGTCTGGAGGTGTTCGACCAAACGTGATATACAATATCACCAATCTCAGTTGAACACTCTAGAACTAGCTTTTCGCAACTCTTGCGCTAACTTGATCTTCGCGACAACGCGTTCAAACTCTAGAATCTCGCAAGTCCCTGTCGCTTCTTCATTTGGGTAGAATGCAGACAGCTGTCCCAAGCAGAAGCGCTTGATGTCTTCAGCTTCAGGCTTCACGAAAGCTGTGTCTAAAGGCATGACTACCATATGGTTAGTCTTCAATGCGCCTTTCAGCATGACTCCTATGATCATCTTAGACCTCCTTCTTTTGCATTGTCACCAAGCGACGATGTAGTGGTCGCAAGTCATCGTATTACGAATCTCGAATCCGTTCTTCTCGAGCTCAGCCTTGACGTAAGGCCACCAGAAAGTGTCTCTGTTAATCTTGCCCCTGTTTATGCATTTCGGAAAATTGTAGTCATTGTAGACTTGCAGCACATATCCAATAATCTCGATGTTCTCAAGTCCATCCGAAATTGCATCTCGGATGTCACGCTCAATTCTAGCCATAATGGCTTTGAACTCAACTGAACCACTGACGGGATCGAGGATTTCGTCGGTGAGCTTGCGGGCTTCTTTAGCAGTAATCATCTTGTTTTCTCCTTTAGGTCTGGTTTACGAGTCAATTATATCAAAAACCTCAGGCCCGATTCACTCAAGCGGCTCTACGCTTTGTCTTCAGGCCTGCAGCAGCAAGCGTCGTCGGCTTGCCTTTAAGGATGTATTCGCCCTTCTCAATGACGTCACCATCATAGCCAGCGAGATACTTTGCTTCACGCATCCACTTACGTGCCTGCTTGAGAGGCACTGCTGTCGCGAAACGCGCATGCTCAGTCATGTAATAACTGTCAACACCACCTCCACAGCTTTTTGGGAAGTAGTCAACAGTAAGCCACAGATAAGTGCCACGGTCAGTAGTAAGGCGGATCTTGACTTTGGTCGCTTTGCTCATTTTGTCTTCTCCTTTCAAAGGCGGCATCACTTGCGGATGACAGTGAATCCAACTTCTACTTCCAAGAGATGATCAAGCTCGTGTTGCTATATCCATTAGGCGAGCACCAGTGCTCCGTGCGTGCATAGAATCCTTCACGCGAGTAGTGCCTGATCGCAGCTTCGATCGAAGGACCACCATACCGTTCACCAAGCACTTCCTCTTTAGTATAGTAGAAGTTAGGCGATATCTTGCTTTCGCCGCGCTTTGACGCTCGAGTTATCAAGCCGTCAATGTACTCACGAAGCGGGCTCTCATTGAACTCTGTGTCTTCAATTGCTTCCTTAGAATCGCGCGCGGACTCTGTCTGCTTGCGGATGTCTTCAATATTCATCTTTTGTTCTCCTTTAGGTTTGGTTGACAGTCAAATTATATCAAAAGACTGTTGCAGTTTTCACTCAACTGTGGTCTCCCAGCCGTGCGCCGAGGCTATTTCGGCTGCATGCTCACGTTTGCTGAAGGCACACCAGTCCTTGCCATCGGGGCCATAGCAGTGCCACTTGCCGTTCAAGAGCTTGATCTTCGCCATAATGCCTCCCTTCAGTTCGCGAGCTCGCCTTCTTCAGTCACTTCCCACACGCCGTCCGAGTCAGTCATGAACAACTTTACGTCACGGTCATTGTAATCATGACGATAAGCTTCACATGCGAGCTTGCACTCGTAGACGCACTGCTCGACAGTGTGATAGCAGTCGCTCACGTAGAGTTGTCCATCGACATTGGGGATCTCGAAATGATAAGGCTTGGCATTTGGATTGTACATCGTCTTCTCCTTTAGGTTTGGTTGACAGTGAAATTATATCAAAAGACTGAGGCTCAATTCACTCAAGCCCGTTTGGCAGACTTGAAATTATACACGGCAGGCCTTGAGAACTAGCTCATCTTAACGATGAGCTAGTCTGAAGTGAAGAAGCCTGTTGTCATTCTCCATCCATGATAGCGTCTATCTGCTCGGCATTCGTAGGATGAACAGGCATGCCAAGTTCTTTGTACTTGAGCTTGAGCTCCCACGCCTTGAGCTTGTTTGCGATCTTCAGCTGCTCGTTAAGCTGCTCAAGAATCTTGCGAATGTCTTCAGTGTTCATCTTTTGTTCTCCTTTAGATCTTGTTGACGGTGAAATTATATCAAAATCTGATTATAGATTTCACTCAAGCTACTTCACATAGTAGTACAGAAGCTCTTCAAGCTCTTCTTCAAGAGCGGGCTGCACGCACAGCTCTTCTTCTGCTTGCTTGCACATCTCATGGACTTTGTCCAATATCTGCTTGATGTGGCTTTCACGCTTCATTGCTTTCTCGTTTATGCGGCTCATTTGTCTTCTCCTTTCATGCACCAGTCTTAATGTCCTCTTCTGCCTGCTTGTAGCCAGCGATGTAAGCACTGACGATCTTCTCTTCAATCTCCTTCACTAGCCAGTCATAAGTATTGCGCATAGTCATTGCCATTGCGTCTTTGCGTGCAAGCTCTTTGACTTTAGTAAGATCATGCTTGTGCAGCATTTGTCTTCTCCTTTAGGTTTGGTTGACAGTCTAATTATATCAAAAGACTGCAGCAGTTTTCACTCAACTGCAGAAATAGAGAAAGCCCTAGAGAGAAAGGAGTAACTCTAGGGCTTTGCCGCACAGCTTGCTCGACTGCGCTTTTGTCAACCAACTTGAGCAAATTATACTGGTCTAGACTTGCCTCACTTGGACTTGCTGCACGAGACTCTCTTCAAGTCCAGCTGTGAACATGTCAGCCATCTTCAAGTCTGGAAACCTGCCATAGACTTCATCAGTAGAGAGGTCAAACACTTCACAGGCCATCTTCTCGTTTTTCTTAGGCTCCAATATGGTCTCTCCAGGCCAGTCTTCCATTGAGTCTTCAAACTTCTTCACCATCTCGTCAGAAAGGCCGTGCACGTTCTTGAAATGGCCACCGCAGCGGTAGACTTCAAACTTCGCTCCATGAGTCTCAGCTAGCTTCTGGTAGAACTCGATGAACTTCCACTTCGTGAAAGTGTTCGCGACAATGACGTCCATGCCGTTTGCTAAGGCTGTCTTCGCCATGTCTCCACACCACGATATCGCATGCTTCATGCTCTCAGCATGCCAGTCATAGACTCCATCATGCATGTGGTACATGTCGTTCTCGAGAAGTAGAGTCCCGGGGAACATCTGCCGGGCAGCAGACGACTTGCCTGCGCCCGGCGCGCCTCTGAATATTCTCAAGATGGCCATTGGCTCTTTCACTTGCTGTACAAGCAGTAGCAGCGGTTGTGGTTAGGCGCGGCATACTCAGGGATGTTGATGTAGTCTGTCTTGATGTCAATGCCTTCAGATGTCTGGACTTCATTGTGGCCATAGCCAGTCACATGGACTTTGTCACCAGCAGACTCAGTCATGAAGCCACGCTTGAGCGCGTTCAAAGCGCGCGTGAAGCCGCGCGAGCCGCGCTCGAAGTAGGTGCCAGCGCATCCGCACCGGCAGACATGGTCGCCTCCATGGTAGATGCGGCTGATGTCTTCTTCTTTCCAGCCGGCAGCCTCAAGAAGCTTGTTGAAGTCGAGCATTTCCATTGTGTTCTCCTTTAGATTTGGTTTACGAGAAAATTATATCAAAAGATTGATCTAGTTTTCACTCAAGTAGATTGATCCACTCATGTCTGAAAGCTCTTCTCAGACTGTAAAGTTGTCAATCTCTTTCTCAGCTTCAAGCTTTTCATTAGCTTCATCTACAGCATTCCTAAGCGCGTTCAATATGAGCTCTTTGATTCCATACCTATGCCAGCCGATGACAAGCGCTTTGACTGCTTCAAGCGTTGGGCGGTCTTCATATACCGTCTTCTTGATTTTCTCTAGATCATCACCAGCATAGAAGTAGTTCTGTGGTGAATGGCGGCTCGTGCTAGGGCAGTCAAATACACTGACTTGAGCTTTGTAGCCAAGAGAGTGCTTGATGCCAATTGTGAAATAATGGCCAGTAAATCTCTGCAATTGAATGTCCATCTCTGTCATGCATGGCGTAGAGCATGCCTGCGTGAGCAGAAATTCACAGATCTTCACGTAGTTTTCATAGACTTTCTTGCTGTCCATTGTCATTCTCCTTTAGGTTTGGTTTACGAGAAAATTATATCAAAAGATTGATCTAGTTTTCACTCAAGTGTTCACTGCTTAGACTCTTATTGGAAGAGTACTGAGATTCAACTTCAGCCTCAGCTTGTTGCGGAAGAACCCGTAAGTCCACCTGACTTTCTGGACAAAAGTGAAGTAAGAACTCGTCCAGCACATCTTGAACTGCTCACTGCCTGAGAGCTTGTGTGAAAGCATAGAAATGTCCTCTAAATGAATCAAGCAAAGTCTGCGTCAATGGCCTGGATGTAGTCATACTAGCAGACTGTGTCATTGTACTTGTCAAGTGCATCGTCTTTTGACTCTGCTTCACAAGTGAAAGGCAGTCCAGGCCATTTGCCTTCTTCTACTTTGCTCTTATACTCTTCGGCGCACTTGAAGAGCACGTCAGACTCAGACATGTGCGAAGAGTCGCCATCCATCATTTGAAAGTCTTTCTCCCAATCCGTGATCTCTATGATCGTGAACTTCTTCATCTTCTTTCTCCTTTAGGTCCAGTTGACAGTCAAATTATATCAAATACTCTAGATATAGTTCACTCAAGCTAGATTTTCTAGCAGTAGCTTTTTGCAATGAACCGCTTTAGAGCATGTGCATCATTGTATGTCATGCCTTCTCCAGCAAAGCCCATCTCGATGCAAAGACTGTCAGACTTACGGAAGACTTGCTTCCATACACTATATGTGCCATCATTAGCTTTGTTGACAGACAGCACAAGCTTCAAGTGCTTCAAGTTCTTAGTCATTGCTTTCTCCTTTCAAAAGAGGCATCACTTGCGGATGACAGTGAATCCAACTTCTTTCAACTCAGGGTGCCTTGACTGGTAGTTGGCAGCTAGAACATCAGCATCAGCGCCATAGAATGACACAATGCCCATAGGGCATCCAGTCTCTCTAAGGACGTACTTGACTTGGATTTTCTTGATTCTAGTCTTCATTGAATTCTCCTTTAATTCCAGTTGACGGTCAAATTATATCAAAAAACTAGAATTCATTTCACTCAAGCTGGAGATCAAAAGATCTCCAATTTTTCATTTCAATAGAATTACTTCATCTATACAATTTCAAGCCTTCATTGAAGACAGTCCACGGAATAGTGATTTTATGACCGAACTTATCAGCACGATTAGCATTGAGCCAATCAGTCCAGTACTGAGCAACCTCTTTCGAGTGAGCGTTGTCAATGTACTTGTATGAGTCTTCAATGTCGCGGCTCGTAGTAAAGCCAAACCCTTTTTCCAGGTTCTTCCGCCATTCACGGTCGTAGATGGCGAACACATATCCAAGATCACGGAGCTTCCAGCCTTGGCGGCTGTAGGAATACTGCTTGACTTTGCGAAGGGTGAATCTTTTCATCTGTTCTCTCCTTTGAGCGTGGTTGACAGATTAATTATATCAAAAAGACCTCAGGTTTTTCACTCAAGAAACCTGAGGCCCAGCCACTTCTTTTCAGCGCGTCTTCTTCACGAGGCCATACAGCTCGCACACCATCATGAAGCACTCTTCGAAGCCGTCTTTCGCAGTCATGCCCTTCTTCGTGAGGGCGCGGCGGGCGATGTCCATCTGCTTCGGGCGAGTGTGCTTCTCGGGGAGATGGAGGACCCACTGGATCGTGGACTCGATCTCGTCCTTGAAGTTCCTCGTGTCAGGCAAGGCTGCGTCAATTGCGGCTGCCATCTCAGGGTGGTTCTTCAAGAGCACGCGCCGGGCGAACATGTGGTTCTGCTTCTCAGGCGCGTCAGGCTGCTTGCTCTTGCACCAGTTGATGGTGTCGAGAATAGTCTGCTTGACGTACTCAGCTCGAGCGAGGTCAATCTCTTCTTTAGAGACAGTGGGGTCGTTCTCAGCGTACTTGGCGTTCGCGAACCCGAACTTCTTCTCAGAGGGAATCCAGATCTTGGCGGTCTCAGACTCGTAAGTCCGCGGCTCCCAGCCATGGCCGTTGTGGCGCCATCCACACGCTCCAGACGAAGTGAGGACTGCGACGATGAAGCCATGGCCCTTCCACTTGCGGCCCTTGGTCACGACCACCGGGGCGAAATCGACATTCTCCACGGTCGTGGGGTCGATCCAGTAGTTTTGCGAGATGTAGATTGTTCCTTCAGTCATTGTCTTCTCCTTTTTGGTTATTCCGGTTGACAGTGAAATTATATCAAAAACCTCAGGCCCGATTCACTCAAGCTCGTCGTCGATCTCACGCATCTCATCAGCGTCGTACTTGAGGTAGAGCTCATCGGCCTCCTCAGGAGAAGAGGCCATTGCGACAGGGATGCCGTCTTTCAAGATCTGCCATCTCATGGTTTTTCTTAGGCTCCAAAGACGGCGTGGATGCTCGAAGCTGTCGTCTTGAACAGCTTCGCGAGGTCATTGGCGTAAGCGTCTCTCAGAAACTCGAGGCCCTTGGCAGTGGCAACGTACTTAAAGTGCTTGTCGTAGTCGATGAAGTCGTGCCACAAGGCGTTTGAGTAGAAGTTTGAATGCTGCCCGGGATTGAACTTCTGCTTGAAGACGGCTTCATGCAGCTGGCGGCGCGTAGCGCCGGGGTGGTCTACCAAGTACTGCAGCACTTGCGCGAGGCGAGTCTTGGAGCTCCGGCGAGTGAAGGTCCACTCTCGCCACAAGTAAGGCTTTTCAACATGCTCATGATGGTGCGTCAAGCAGCTGTAGCTTGAATTGAATCGATGACGCATTGCTTTCTCCTTTTTGATTTGACAGTCTAATTATATCAAAAACGTTAGGCTCGTTTCACTCAAGTGCGCGCGTCACGGAGAGAAGAGCGTGATGGCCATGAGCGAAGCGAAGACCACAAGCCGGCAAGGCCACATGCTTATGCATGCCAGTGCCACCGCGAAGAGCAGCAGCCACATAATGACGTAGTGTTTCATGCTTGAGAAGAGACTAGCCGGCTCAAGAGAGCCGGCTGCCTTACTTGAGTTGATGGATCTGCTTACACCATCTCGGCGCGCTTGATGGTGAAGGTCGTGTAGGGCGTGCGCTTGTAGCAAGTGTCGGGGATCTTGTACCCGAGCAGCTTCTCGACTTCTTCCGTCAAAAGCGTGCTATGCACAGCCGAAGCGATGTTGGCGTAGTACCCGTCTTGGTTGACGGCAGTCACAGCTTCGGCGTCCATCGCCTTGCGGATGACGTCTTTCGCCTTCTTGATGTCGGCATCGAGCTTCTTCTTCTGCGCTTCAAGCGTGATGACGGTCTCGAAAGCAGACTTGACGGATTCATTAAGCATCATTTGTCTTCTCCTTTTTGAGGTTTTCAGTTTACGAGTCAATTATATCAAAAACTTTTGATTTTATTCACTCAAGTGCGCCGCTCGGTAACGAGCTTGCACGTCTGCAATTTGCCTTCTTTGATGCGCGCGAGGCACTCTTCATAGTGCGGGCATCCACCACAGTACTCTACTTGATCACTTGCCATGTTCTTTCTCCTTTGCCAGTTGACGGTGAAATTATATCAAAAGACTGATAATATTTTCACTCAAGCTCTCAACAGCTGAAAGGAGCGGCGCTTGGAGACTGCTCAGTCTCGAACTTATTCCCCGCGACCATAAGTGACCATCCGCTTTGGATCATTTCATTCATGAGATTGAAGTTGCTGTCGACATCAAAGCGAAGAGCTTTTGACATGTCAAGGTCAAGCTCAAGCTGGTCAATGCTAGATGGTAGAAACTTGTTTGAGATCCACCCCGACACAAGCTCACCAAGAGTGTTTCTCTTCTGCGCATACACATACATCTGCATAGATGTTCTCCTTTAGGTTTAGTTGACGGTGAAATTATATCAAAGATCCATTGAGATTTTCACTCAAGAAAAACTGAGGCTGTCGAACTTGAGTGAAAATGTTTCTGCAGATCTGATATAATTGCTCCAAGGTTCTAAAAGAAGCTCGCTTGAGTCAAGCGAGCTTCATTCAGGCTATGCGAGTTGCGCTTAGAAGCTCTGCACTGATGGCGAGACGTCATTGACGAACTGCTTGAGCGGGTAAGTGCTGCCGCACAGGGACTCGTCCCACTCTGCTTCATCAATTTGATGAGGCCCTGGAATCAAGTAGCCAAGAGCTTTCTTGAGGCGGTCAACAAGCTTCTCGTCTGTGCCTTTTATGGTGATCTCGAACACCCCGTTCTCTGAGGCTCCCTCTACATCAATGTCAAGGCCAATGCTTGCTTCATATATCGGCTCAGAAGTGCAGTCAACGACTTGCTTCACATTGAACTCTTTTCTTGCTTTCTCGCAAGCTTCTTCAGCGCTTGAAGCTTCAACGCCGGTGAAGTAGAGGTTTTTCTTTACATTGACTTTGTAGAGCCGCTTGTCAGTCTTGTATGCCATTTCTTTTCTCCTTTTTAGATGCCCGGCGGCGATGTGCCGCCGGGCTTTTCACAGTTTAATTATATCACAATTCAATTGAGATTTTCACTCAAGCCAATTATGCGTGGTACATCTTGCCATGCCAGATGTAGACATTCATGGGCACCCACTTCTTGAGGTCTTCGTCATAGCGGCGCAAGTGGCTTGCATGGAAGGCGATCTTCACGTCAAGCGCCCCGGCGGGGATGACGACTTTGCTGTTGCACTTGACATCGTACGCGAGCGGCTTGATGAGCTTGATGAACTTCATTTTTATTCCTTTCAGTTTCGGGGTTTTTGAACAGTGAAATTATATCAAAAATTTTAAAATCGATTTATTCAAGCTATTAAACAATTTATATATTGCATAAAAAATTGTTGGTCTTTTTTAATAATTTCCTTAACAATGTTTTTTAAGTTTAAGCTGAAAACATAATCTGAATCAGAAAATGTAAGTTTATAACCTATAAGCATTTTTAATTCTGGATGACAAGTTACAGTAAATGTAGCATTTGGATGCAGATAACAATATTTTTCAATAAAAAGCTTGTCATTTGCAATGCGCTTAGAAAGAGTACTATAAGTTGCTGCCATTTATTTTTCCTTTCTTTTAACGGTGAAATTATATCAAAATTCTTTTTAATTATTCACTCAAGTGCGCGCAAGTCATTATAGTGGCTTGCAAGCTCTATGATGGAGTCTCTTATGCTAGTCCAGTCATCTTCACTTGAAGTTAAGCTGCTGATCTTGCCATATATCTCAGTCCAGTCTTTTATGATGAGGGCACTCAGCTCACGCTTGCGCGTAGGCATGTTCTTGATGATTTCAGGCATCAGCTTCTCCTTTGTTTGTTGACGGTGAAATTATATCAAAGATCCATTGAGATTTTCACTCAAGTGCAATCTCAATGGATCTTCTTGGATTCAGTCCAAGTCAGTGCAGAGCATTGAGCACCGCCTTGACAACCACGTCAGCGCCCTTCCAAGTCGTGCGCCACCAAGTCTTGCGCCATCCCCATTTTGCTGAGGCCCACTCGGGCTTGGTGAAGCGCTCGAGGAAGCCGCCGTTCTCAAGCTGGTAGAGCTGGTCAGGCATGATGTTCTTCTTGCCGGGGTAGATCTCACTTATAGTCTTGAAGTCCATGCAAGTCGCGAGGATGCGCACATACGTATGTCCGAGGGTAGGCTTGAGGCACTTAGCGGGCATGCGTTTGCCGTAGTAAGCAGGGGCTGTGTGAATTTTCACGAGGTCCATGTTTTCTCCTTTTTTGAGGTTTACGGTGAAATTATATCAAAAATCTCAGGCCCGATTCACTCAAGCTGTCTCATCTGAGGCAGCTTGGGCGAAAAGGCTGAGGCTGTCACTCAAAGGTGTAGACTTGGCCATTGCAAGCAATGCGCTTGACTCCTTCCAAGTTGACTGTGCGCCACTGGAACTTCTTGTCTGAAGTGAGCTCTTCAACTTGGAGCAAGTCGCGCACTTCATAAGTGGCTTTGCGAGCGGCAGTAGCTTCTGGGGCAGTGCCCTTCACAGACGCTTCAAGCAGCTTGCTCTTGCGCACTGTCATGGGACGAAGCTCGCCCGTCGTCTTCTTGATGAAGTCGACGCTGAGGAACTTGCCAGAGCTCATGCCTTCTTGAATGAGCTTCTTGACAATTTTCACTTTCTCTTCGCGTGTCATTGTGTCTCCTTTTTGTTTTTAACAGCATAATCATATCAAATAATTTTGAGATTTTTCACTCAAGTGCAATTTGTCAGATGAACATCCCCGCAGCATCCATGCACGCGAGGATCTCCTCTTCGCTTGCGATGCTTGCAAGTGCATTCATAAACATGTCATTCATGGCTTTTCTCCTTTTTTGTGGCTTGGCTTTCGCAATTAAATTATCTTTAATTTAATTGACGCGAAAATTATATCAAATATTTTATAAAATATTAACTCAAGTGAATTCCAGTTAGATAGAGCTTGAGTGAATTTTTAATTTATTTTTTGATATAATTTCGCCGTAAATTAAATTATTTTTAATTTAATTTATAAAATTAAAAAAGCAAAAAAAGGAGAAAGCAATGATCCACCTTGAAATTGGCTGTGAAGTATGGAAAGGCGACCGCTGTGGCCTTGACATTACGACCAGGGCAATGAACTTCACTCGCTGCAAGCGCAGCTCGAAAGTTATGCAGATCCTGCGCACGATCATCATGCATCCAAGGCAGCTCACTGCACGTGACATCAAGCGCAAAGTCTATGGCGCCGACATCGGGAAGCGCTGCCATGGCTTCTTCTCGGCGCTGCATCACTACGGCCTTGCGAGCTATGAGCGCCACGGCCGCACTTGCCTCTGGGCCCCGACCATCAAGGGTATCTGCTTCTACATGAAGCTGAAGCATTAATGAAATTGCTGTAAGCACAGCCTGCGGCGCATGGAGAAGCACGCCTGCGCCGCAGGCGCTTGAGTGAATTATCTCAATTAAATTTGATATAATTCCACCGTAAAACGGAAGGAGCCATCATGAAAATCAGTGAACTCGTCTTGCAGCTTGAAGAGCTCAAAGAAAAGTGGGGAGACTTAGACGTAGAAGTGCGCGACAAGCTCACTTACTCTAAGCCTTGGCTTACAGTCAACAAGCTCACGTCTGGAAAAGACGTCATCGCAATCAATTGAGAGCTTGAATGAAATTCTTTCTAGTCTTTTGATATAATTTCACCGTCAACTAACCTCAAAGGAGAAGACAATGAACACAAAGCTCCAAGTCATCCGCCAGAGCGGGGACAACGTCATCCTCTTCCGCAACTGCCCCTTCTGTGGTAGGGAGACTCGCAAAGAGATGAACGCGAAGGAATTCGATGACGGGGTCTTTGCTTACCAGATGGGGGCGCTCATCCAAGACGCTTTCCCCAAGGCTGATGCCTCTACTCGTGAGCTTCTCATGACGGGCATCTGCGACGCTTGCTTTGGCAGTCTCTAATAGGAGTCTCCAAGATGAAGAGGAACAAGTACTTCATAGCGCTCATTGACCAGCTGCATAACTTCAGGCGCTTTGTGACGGTCATGGCTTTCACTGCCAAAGACGCTGCTATGAATGCTGTAGAAGAGCACAGAGCTGAAGGCTATGACTTCATCGAGAGTGTGATGCGGATAACTTGAGAAAAAAAGACTGAGGCTATATCAACTTGAGTGAATTTCTAGACAGTCTTTTGATATAATTTCACTGTCAACCAACTGAGGAGAAACTCATGAATGCAGAAGACAATGTTACGGTCGCTTGCAAGAACGTGACCATGCTCGCCAAAGCACTGCTTGCGGTGGCGGCCATCTACATGGTCGCCGAGATGATTCTCTCAATCTGACTTGAGTGAATTTATTCTCAGTCTTTTGATATAATTTCACCGTAAACCGAAAACCTCAAAAAGGAGAAGAAAAAATGTCCACGCGCACTTGGCACCCCACTGAAGCAGAGCTCAAAGTCAAGATGTTCGTCAACTTCAAGCTCTTCGGCATCTTCGTCAAGTCTATGGCAGAGACCATCATCAAGGGAATGGTCCACGTGAAGGAAGTTGACTTCACAAGCAACAATGACGACCATTACTGCTTCGTCTCTGTTGAAGAGCCTCAAGAAGCTTGATGCAAGCAATTCACAACACACCTCCAAGCCGGCGGGTCTCCTTTCCCCGCCGGCTTTTTTCATGCACTTGTTATTAATTATATCAGATATTTTCTAGATTTTTATTCAAGTGCAAAATCTAGAATTGATCTTGAGTGAAATTCTCTCTAGTCTTTTGATATAATTTAGCTGCAAAAAGGAGAAACTAAAATGAATCAAAAAGTAACTGTTGCTGATCTTATCAATTTGCTTAATGAAGTAGATGACAAGTCTCTTCCTGTCAAGTGCATTTGCTTGTTGCCTGAAGAAGACAATATGCCTTGCCAATATTCAAGTGAACTTGACTTTATTCACTTGGTTGTAGATGATGATGGTGATGAAGTCATGCTGACAATGGATTTTACTTAAAAAAGTAAATAATTAATATGGTTGACATCTTCATGACAATGCTTTAGATAATCTGGCTTCTGGCTGCTTCGCTGTCTGGAGTCTTGGTCATTCTAGACATCATGACAGCTTCAGACAAAGCACGCAGTCAAGACGGTGCCGTGAGACGGATGAAGCAAGCTCTAGTCTTGTTCACGATAGCCGTCTCTTCAAAAGTCTTGAAGTACGTCATCAGTCTGTTTTGACTTGAGTGAAATTCTCTCTAGTCTTTTGATATAATTTAGTCGTAAAAAGGAGAAACCATATGAAGAAGCTGCTCAAAGTCGTGCGCGCCATTGCCATCGTGGTCGCCATCGCAAGCATCGTCGCCTGCGCCATCCACTCCAACTGGCTTGGCACGACCATCAACACTATCATGCTCACTGCCAACACCATCATGCTCACCGCCATTCTCAACGCTTGACCATGAAAGAGAAACTTACCGTCTGGCACATTCTCGGAATGTGCTTTCCTCTTCTTCTCGCCTTCTGGATTGGCATCAACGCCGCTCTCAGCTGGCTTGAGTGAAATCTAGAGTCTAGCTTTGGTATAATTCTAAACATGCAATGCCAGTTCAAAGTAGTAGTCGGCCAAGGGAAGTATGATGTTGACACTTACTCTACAAGTGTCACTTCTAGAGAGTCCGCAGCAGAAGAAGTCAAACAATATGTTAGAGACAACAACATCAAGTGCCTCGGCTTCTTCATCACGTCTCTCTTTGAGCGAGACCAGAAGTCTAGAAAAATCAAGACAGTCTGGTCAATCAAAGACGCCGACATAGACAAAGCAGTCAAAGACATTCAGTCTATAAGGCAGAGACGCCATAGATGCCTCTTCCGTAGAAAGCTGAGCTGAGCTTGAGTGAAGTCTAGAAATAGAATTTGATATAATTTTATTTGTCATAAGCAAGAGCAGAAAGAGACGGAAGACTATGGACAAATTCGCATGCATCATAACTGCCGGTGAGCTAGATCCAAATTGGTATGGCCACTATCTCAAGAACGACCTCTACCATTTTGAAGTAGTGAAGAATAGTGAAGAATAACGTCACTATGGCAGAAGCTCAGGAGTGGCATGGATCAGCTGAGTGCATGAAGCGTGTGCAGGAACTTGAGGACCTTGGACGAGAAAAGTTTGGCAAAGACCATTGGATGAAGTGGAATGTGAGCTATTTCTTCACTTTAGCAGTGAAAGACAATGACATGTAAAAATAGTAAATTCGCGTGCACTTGCTGTCAATTATATCAGATATTTTCTAGATTTTTATTCAAGCGCAAAAATCTAGAATTGAGCTTGAGTGAATGCATCTCTAGTCTTTTGATATAATTTGACTGTAAAAAGGAGCGCATATGAAAATACAAGGCATCCCCTGCAAAGGCGAGCAGCCAGCTGTCAAGAAGTTCATGGACCATATTCTAGCTAGATATGGCATCCAGTCTACGCTCAGCTCAGACGGCACTTGGTCTTTTGATGGCCCAGATAATGCCGTTATAAAGCTTGTCCAAGACATGTTCTCTTTAGACGGAGCCGAAGCCGCCCTTGCTGTGCTCTAGTCTTCTCTTCTCTTCTTTGCTCTACTCCAGCTCTGCAGTCTAGAAGCAGTCTTTAGGCAGCCAGTCCAGCTGGCTTGGTCTTCCAGTACCCAGTCTTTGATCTCTACCCTGGCAGCTGGCTGCTAGCTAGATATGACAGCTAGATGCCATTCATTACCCTAGTGGCGGTAGACAAGCTAGCCCAGTCCAGTCAGTTATATGATCCAAGACATATATAGATAATACGCTAGCCCTGGTTGATGTATGCGTCTAGCTGCCAGCTGGGATGTCTAGATAAGACTGGATACCTAGCTAAGTAGTATCCTAGTCTAAAGTAGAGACACAACTAGATGCTTCTAAAATGACAGCTAGCTCAGCAGCCAGCTAGGGCTGGCTGCTGGTTGTGAGGCCTTTACGTAGAGGACTTTTCTCGAGCTTCACGACTAGTTGAAAGGAGGCCTTTAATATATGAATTTAGAAGACTTGATAAAAAGACTTTAGAAAAGCGTGCTCTTCTAAGTGTGCTCTTCTGTTTAGTTTTTCATGTCTGCAATGTAGAATTCATGTCATGAGCAAGCCAATAGAGTCATTGAAGAGAGAAGAAGAGCGGATGAAGAAGTCAATAGCCGCAGCCAAGAAGAAGCTCAAAGCTGCTGAAGAGAAACTTGAAGTTCTCCACAGAAGATGGCCATTTAAATGCAGCAAATGCAAGATGGCTTTTGAGCCAGAGGAATTGGCTTATAAGACTTGGCATCGGATATGGAATAACATGAATTGTCAATATGGCGGTGAGTACGACATTCGGCAGATTGAAGACCATCGGCATATTGCATGCTGCCCTAGTTGTGGCCATTCATTCAATGTAGAGGTCAAAAAGCCTGACATAATGCATGAAACTCGGACATACTCTAGATGGGAAGACAAGCCTGACTTCCAGAAGTGCTGTGAGGAGTGCATCAGCAAGAAGCCAAAGAAGCTTGAGCCTGGAATGGTCAAGTACATATTGTCTAGAAAGCATGAAGACTGGTGCTGAGAAATGAGGAGAAGAGAGACATGAATCAAGAAGAAATGCTCGTCGGTAAAAGAGTGTTCATAGCTGGGCCAATGCGTGGCTATGAGAAGTATAATTTCCCCAAGTTCGACAAGATTGAGAAAGCTTTGAAGGACCATGGTATAGAGTGCATCAATCCTGGCAGGATTTCACGGAAGTTCAAAGAGAAGGACGTAAACAGCGACATCAACGTCTACAATGAGATGGTCAGGCTGCAGCAAGAAGCAGAGAAGACATGCAACGCCATCTTGCTTCTTGATGGATGGCAGTGGAGCAAAGGAGTTCAGCTTGAAGTGAAGACCGCAGCAGAGCTCGGCATGCAGTTCTTGCTTGAGTCTGACATTCCAGAAGAGTGGCTTGATAATGGCTTCAATGGCTTCTCGCTTCTGAACTGTAGAGCTTCTGAGACTGAAATGGAGACTGGGACTGCAGACACGCCATTGAGCAGCAGTGAAGCGGCAAGATGTCTATGAAGAAGACGTGCAAGACTGGTGCCGAGAGAGATGGAAGACTGCGCATTTGACTTGAAGACAAGCGTTGAGCTTTTGAGCATTGTCGCTAGAGGGCTTGGGCATGATATGGTGCGTCTGAGGTCCGGATGTGAGCCGTGCAAGACGAAGGATTGCTGTGCGGTGCTTGCATACTATGAGAACTATGACCTTGTTCCACTTAAAGTAGATGGTAGAGATGTTGAAGTCAGATTTGTAGACGGTGAAGGCAATCTGAGAAGCAACGCCAGCATGTATGGTGAAGTCGTGAGAGCAGTGCATAATGCTTTAGAGAATGGTGGGACCGTGTCTGGAGAGAAACGCAGACTTCACGCGCTTGACATCCCTGAGTTCATGGTCAAGTGCAGTTTAGACGTGGTTTGAAAGAATAGAGAGAGAAATAGTGAAGAGCAAGAAGATAATGCTAGAGAAGCTTGAAGCATTCAAGAGAGTGCAAGACTGCACAGTTGACATCAAAGGCAAGCTTGAAGAGACAGTCAAGAGCACATATGGCTTCAATGTCAAGGGAAATTTCATCAAGGTTTACTATGGCCAGCATTGATGAAGCATCAGCTGAGAAGATTTTCAATGAAGTCTTAGACTGCTGGGGACTTGAGCTGTCAAGGATAGTCGCGTGCTCAAGTCACTATCAATTCACAGCAGTTAAGAAAGACAACAAGCTTCATAGCATATATTTGATAGTTGATGATGGCTTTGAAGGCAGATGGATCAAGAGCTGTAGAAGTTTTAATGAAATCTATTCTGGCTTCATTGATGATCTTATTGACATCAACAGCAAGGTCTGGAAGCATTCAGTAGCTTGTTTTGAATGGCGTAATGCGCTTGAGTCTTGGCAAAGCCAGAAGCGAGTTCAGCTGTGCAAGTCTAGAGATGCTCTGCCAGAAGAACTGTGCGTAGTAATTGATCTGGCAGTAGCAAAGTGAGACTCTTCTAGAAGTTTGCAGACTCTGCATTTTGTTGTATGGTGTCTGCTGTGAATGAGCCAGCTTTGAAAGAAGTTTTTGAAGAGGAGACTTTTGAAAAAATTGTCTAAAAATTTTAAACATGAAAATATCTTTGATAATTCAAGAAGCATGAGATGAATGCAGTTTAAACCAATGCAGTTTAAACCATAGAAGACATTGTATAGAATTTCAATGCAGTAGATTTTAGACGCAGAAAGAAGCAAATCATGGAGAAGATGATCTATAAAAATGATGAGCAGTTCAGCGATGGCCGCGAACTGGAAGTCTTGCTGTTCGGGTTCGTGCCGCAGAAGAATCCCGTCGACGAGCCGCTTGCTGTCGTGTCATTCAAGGGCGAAGATGGTGCATTCGGCGCCTTGAAATGGGTTCCAGTGCACATGCTGCGCCCAGTCCCGGCAGAAAGCCAGGCTCCATCACGCCTCACGTTCTGCTAAGAAGCCGCTTGGCAAGCACGCTGGAAAGTGCATTGCTGCAGAAGTGGCTGAACAGGCACGGAAGATTACAGTAGGAGGATGAGATGATGCGGGAATTGAATAGACTGCTGCCACTTGTAGGGATAGGCATTGCATCATGCGCGCTCATGAAGGCGCTTGAGGCTAGTTGGCATGGAGCCGCTGCATTCAACGGGCTGTTCCTTGGGTATTATGCAGCGCTCGCCATTTCTAGGATGAAGTGATGCTAGTAGTAGTGCTAATATAGGCTGCTAAGCAGGCAAGGAAGACTGCCATTGGAGGCTAAGATGCTTAGAAGATTCAATCGATATGTCTTCAACAGCTTGAAGGCAGCTGTTGTCTGTATGAGCTTCTTTGCTCTTCAGCATATTCCTTGGGCTGCAATGCCAACTGCGCCACTTGGTGGAAAGATCTTGACGTTGGTAGATCTAGGCATGCTGTGAAGTCTGCAAAAAATGGAAAGAGAACATGAGACATCAAGAAGCAAAGACCGCTAGCAAGTTAGTTGAGCATTTCCAGAAGCGCTGCATGGAGAGGATCGGGCATATAGTGAAGCAGAAGACATTGAAAGAAGGCATGTCTAATGGATTCTTGCGGAAACTTGGAAAGCAGTCAAACTCTAGAACATACTGGAAGATGGACTTGCAGACTGGCTCATATGTAGTAGTGTATGACAAACTGCGGCATGCTTTTGTGACTGTCATGCACTATGATGAGTGGATGGCTAGTAGACGGCCAGACTTGAAGTTTGACATAAAGCACCCTGAATATGTGAAAGGAATGATGCGTGTTAAGTCTAAATGAAAGTTCTCGTCTTTTGAGAATAGTAGCTGAGAAATTTGACTATGACATAGTTTTACTGAGATTCAGACAATTGGAATCTAGAAGTGAGATACTTGGTGACGACTGTGTCTATGCTATGTTTGGATATTCAGACAGATATGAATTTGTTCAAGTCATGCTAGACAAGAAATTCATTTCAATCAAGTATATAGATGGCAATGGCAATTTGAGGAAAAATGACAGCATGTACAATGAACTTGCAGAGACGCTTTATGACGCTCTTGAGAATGGGGCAGCATTGTCTGATGGAAAAAGAGAACTGCATGCAGTTGACATGCCTGAGTTCATGGTAGAATGCAGTTTAAGAGGATGTGGCTGAGATGAATATCCCTGGTGATAGAGAAAAAGCTGAATTGTTTGATTCAGTGTTCAAGGTGAATGACGGCAGTGAACTACGTGTCATATGTAATGGCAGTAGTTTGAGTAATTCTAGCAGATTTTCATTTTCTAAGAGAAGCTGCGGTCCATGGATAGACCATGTCATTGTAAAATATGTCGTGTATGATGAGAGTGACTTGAAGACCGTCCAAGTCTGGGCTGAGCTGTCTAGCAGTTTCAAGAGATGTCTTGATGGCGTCATTTGTTCTGCTTCACAAGTTATTGGACTAGACAAGCTGAAAGTGGCGTTCCTCAACAGATGCTTGCATTTGTCTAATCTTGGGCACAGCATTAGGCTTTCATATGAAGTGAAAAATCCAGCAATCAAGAAGTTCACGACTCTAGAGAAGCTGCTGGTAGAGCGTGACTTGAGAGAAAATTTCTGATTTTTTCGTTTGAAGTTTACTGATGCTGCATTTTGCTGTATGATGTCTGTAGTGAATGAGCCAACTTTGAAAGAGAGCTTTTGAGATGTTCAACTCAGGATGGCAGCCTGCAGTCGTAGACTGGAGCAGGGCGAAAGAAGTGTATGAGAAGCGCTTGAGCATGAAGTTCAGCAAGCAGTCTGAGCTGCAAACGATCATAGAGAGCGTAGAAGACGCTGCGAAGAGCAGTGTCATCAAGTCTGGAGAGCTGTGCTGGATAGCGTCAGTGCAGATAGAGCATCCGCTGAAGTCTCATCCATATGAGAACGTGAAAATAGCATATGTGTGGAGGCATGAGGCACAGTCTTACATCTATGTCATCTTGGAAGCGTTGCATCCGCTTGTATCTGAGAAAGACGTTATTGAGATGTCTTTGAAGTTTGGAGTAGACTATGGCACTGCCATCAAGTGAAGAGAGAAAGCTCCAAGAGAAGCTCTTTGCTGCTGAGAAGTGCCCGTTCCATGATGTCTTGCCTGAGATAATAGGGCCTAGACGTCTATTGTCTAGTTTTCCAGAGAACTTCAAGCACTCATTCAACATCTGGCTTTTAGAAGAGTTTCCAGACGCGCTCTTGTTTCCAGACATCAACTGGACATGCTTCTGCCCTGAGTGCGCGAAGAAGTCTCCAGCTCCGCATAAGCACAACGCATTTGGATATGGATTCTGCTCTCAGTATTCATGGCAGGCAGCTTTAGCTAACTGGAACAAAGCTTGCATCAGGCACTGCAAGAGAGCTGTTCTGAGAGACTTGAGAGAGTGCATTGAGCATTGATGCAGACTTCACTGCATGCGGTAGTTGCCGAGCTGCAGTTGCTTCTTCCAGTAAGCTACAGCTTCTAAGATCTACTTTCTAGACCATCTTCTTCTATGAGATTCATAAAGCTCGTCTGGCTCCATGCTTGACACAGCTGAGCACGTCTTTGCTCCGCCTTCGACAAATGCTCCAGCAAGAGAGCCGCGGCCATGGCATAGGTCAATGAACCTGTTTATGAACATGATGTACTCGTCTTCAGTTGGATTGACTGGAAGAGAGTTGAGCATCTACTAGATCTTCTCCCAAGTGTCATCACGGTCTGTGTTGGCGACTGGAAACTCCGGGTCTTCAGGGCCTACGAACGAGCATGACACCATGTAGTACCAGTAGAAAGTGAAGCTGATGTCTTGTGAGAGCCTTCCGTCTTCCGCTATCTCTTCAGCGATCTCCTGGCCAGCGAACTACATGAATGCTCTTCTTATAGCTGGGAAGATGGCGTTGAACTTGCAAGCTAAGTCTGAACTGTCTCCTTCCATCATGTCTTCATTTACGAGAAGCACACTGACATTGTGCATGATCTTCTCTACGCAGTCTTCAAGAACTCTAATAGAAACTCCTCTTGAGATCCTGCTCTGCCGTTTCGCGAGGTCTCTTGATATGACTGCCTTGTAAGTCTACGCTGGTATGAGCCAGTAAGGGCCTATGTTCGCGTCATAGACTTCTTTCATGATCTTGAGGTCTTCTGGCTTAGGGTCATACAGGTTCATTCCAGAGAGCTTGAAGCGTCCATCAACGTCCTATATATGGTCAAGAACATGCTAGAACACAGTCTTTGCCAAAGTCGCGTCTTTGAGAAAATGTCTTTCAAAGTCATGCAGTATGCTGTGTAAGAACGTGCTCTTGTGTGGATCAAGACTAGGCTTAGACTTGATGAGCTGTCCGAAGTAAGAGTCTGGCTTTATGCGGTTCAAGAATACCATAGCGAAAATATTTACTTAGACCAGTGTTTAAGCGTCTATAGGAAAGTAATACAATTTTCATTGTGAATGCAACTACTATCGAGCTATACAGTTTGATTTGCCAGAGAGCAAGATGCAACTTCATATCATTGTCTCCTATATTTGACTTTCTGGAAGCGCGCTTGCTAGATGGATCTACAAGATATCTGTGCAAGACTGACGGAGTTGAGACAAACTACATAGACGCATCATCTATTTCAAGTTTGTCTGGCGATGATTTGAAGTCTTCAATCTCGAAGACCTTGCTTGAAGCATGCAAACATTATGACGTCGCAGTCTTAGTCTCAGAGCATGGAAGTCTCCATGACAAGCGAGTCTTCTTGAGAAAAGGCACTACGCTTGAGCAGCTTCTCTTAGAGCGTGAACTTGGAGACATTTCATGAACGGAGTCTTGAGTCCAGTCCAGAGAGAAGACTTGAAAGAACTGCTCAAGTTCATCTATCTTGACTTAGAAGAGTTCAAGCCTGGAGAGTTCAAGTTCCGGCAGCACAGTTCTCTTGACAGCAAGTTCTCACATCCGTCTGCTGTGTCATATGTTTCACAGTACGCAGTTGGACTGTACAAGCTGCCAGGCGTAGCTATGTCAAGTGTCAGTAATCTTGTAGACGTCCTGCTGAAAGCAGACGAGCTGTGGTGGTGCGCGACTCGCATAGTTGACTCTAAGCGCGGCACATTGAGTGTAGATAACCCGTTCAAGAACTGCAAGAGCATAGATGAGGCTAAAGTCAAAGCTGACTTGCTCACGTCTAAGCAGGCCTTGTATTTCATGTCGTCTAACAAACTAGAAGAAGAGGTTAAGTGACTAAAGAAGACGACATCACCTTAGAAGGCTGGCACTTCAGCACAGACGCAGGCTGGAGCAAGGTGTCTGAAGTCAAAGGCATGAGACGTCTTGAGTCTCTATGCAGATCTCTGCTGAAAAGCAAGAGCAGTGCTTCAGAGATGGTGTTCAAGATGATGGTAGAATGTGACTTGCACGGTGGAGTGCTGCTTGATGATGAAGAAGAGACTGACTACTACTGTGACACATTAGGCTGGATTCTTGATGAAGCGTGCTTTGACCGTTCACATGAAGCAAAGTCGAAAGCAAACATCAATGTGAAGGCATGGACAACCGCAGGCAGAGAATGCTCAGCTCAAGTCATAGTGCTGAGAAGCACGAACTGCAGCGTCAATTATGCATACTTCAGCATGACGTCATATGCTTTCTGGAAAGACATAGACAACTGGATGCAAGGCAAGTTCAGGCGCACGAACATAAGTGGAAGCTTCTACAAGTTCGGCACTCATGAGAAGATAGACAAGAAGCTCTCTCTACTTGTACAATATGATTGACATGACGCAGAGACGGTACATAAAAGACTTTCTAAACGGAAGATATTCATTTGCAGTCCATGCGCAGAGCTCTCCTCCAGGAAGAGTGCCTGGCATAGTAGATGTCGAAGAGAGGCCTTCATTTGACAAAGTGATTAAGACAAAAGTCGTGAAAGTCAAAAATGACTCTAAACTTCATTTTCCAGCTGTGTATGTCCTTCTTGGTCAAGTGAAGGTCTTGTTCATTGATGGGGTTGCTGAGAAGTGGTGTGAGATCGCGTACTCTTTTGATGGTAGAGATGTTCTTAGAGTCTGGAGAGACTTGCATATTGGAAAGAGATGAATTCAGGCAGTTTATCATTTGAACCAATCAATAGAGTTCTGTCTTGAAAAGAGAAAGAGATGAAGCAATGGAAGTTAAGTTCGTGTCATATGACGGAAAGTACCCTAATCTATGTCGTGGAAGCTTGACCGTTGAGATTGACGGAAAGAGAGTAACATTTGGCCACGTTGAAGAAGTTGATTTTCCAGAATTCTGGAGCTCTGGTGGAAAATGCCGCATTTCGCGTGATGATGAAATAATTGAAAAAGAACCATGGACGATGGAGTGCGCGAACAAGAAAGACTATCCACGAGACATCTGGCTTGCTCTACCAAGAGTCCTTGAAGTCATGAACGAGAACGTGCCTTATGGATGCTGTGGAGGGTGTCTATGAAGACAAAACTTCTAAGAAAATTGAACGCAAAGATAAAGAAGCATTTTGCTGGAGACGGCGGCAACTTTGTGTTCACTCCACATACATATGATCCAGTGAAAGCTGAGTTTATCGCGAATGACAGCAGACTTATCTACGTCAATGCTGCTAAGCCAATAGCTCCAGTCATATGGAAAGAGCTTGACTTGCGGTCTATGTACTTCATGAAGTACTGGAAGAGCAGCAGGTTCAAAGACTTGATCAAAGTGAGAATTGACTTGGGAGAGAAGCTCAAAGACGTGCTTATCGAAATTGTCAAGTCAAATTTCCACGCATAAAGAGTTTAAATATCTCGATAACTTGGTATATTGAATATGTTTGAAGGCAGAAGCCTGAGAGCAAAACGGTCTTTGAAAAGTGAGTACAATATAAATAGCAGAGCAATGACGGTCAAGTCTCTAGATTGACTTGGCAAGAGCTCAGCAGATGCAGAGAGTTGTCGGTTAGACTTGCATGAGACGTTGTGTTCAAGTTGCTCTCGCTGGATGTAAGCTGCATTCTCTTTTTGAAGTGAGCGCTCCAGTGAATAAACCGTCGGCCTTTCAATAGGAGAGTAGCTCAGCCCGGTGAGAGCAGCATCCTTATAAGTTGTTGGTCGGGAGTTCAAATCTCCCCTCTCCTACCACAGTATGAAATATAAAGAATGTAGAAAAGAGTATAATGGTTCTTATGGTTCGGGAAGATTTTGTGATGCCTCTGTCGTCTAACGGCTAGGACCTCAGCTTTTCAAGCTGATGATCAGAGTTCGACCCTCTGCAGAGGTGCCATTTTAAGTTAAGATGTTTACAGACTATGATATAATGTAGTCATGAAAGACAACCAACAAGAAAAAGAAGAGTTTGCATGTGATAATGCACAGCATAAGCTTGTGTCGGATATGTCAAGACGGATTCTAGAATTGACAGAAGACAATGACAGACTACGAATAAATTTTCTTGAAGTAAAAGACAGGTTGGATGACTTCATAGATGCAACAAAGAAGTTGAATGACAACAAAGAATTGTTTAAAGAATGACTGTTGTTTGATAAAAATGAAGATGAATTTAAGCCAGTATGATGGAATTGCCATACATGAACGACTCAAAATCGTTTGCTGAAATATGCATGTGAGTTGGAATCTCACTACTGGCACCATTTATACCTAAGACTCATGGTTCGCGCCAACAGATCTTGAGTATTTTATATGCAGATATTAATAATTGAATTTCAAGATGCGCCCATAACTCAGTTGGTAGAGTACGACACTTTTAATGTCGGGGTCACGCGTTCAAATCGCGTTGGGCGTACCATTTTTCTTGAGGGCTGTTGTAGCGGTAACAAATTGGGTTTTGATCCCGAGATTGCAAGTTCGACTCTTGCGCCCTCAGCCATTTTGGCAGTGCAATAGATTGCATGAGTTTAATTTTATTTCAAAATAATGTATATTATTAAACATGCAAGAGATCAAGGTATATATCTCATGCAAATTGGTCTTTGAATGTTGAGATGAAGAAGAAACTGGCTTGGCAGTTGGCACAGAGGTGGTTAGGCCAAGCGCGGCAGCTTGCTTGTAAATGTTAGACTGTGAAAGAGCAAGTCTGCGTCCACAAGAGTTGGTTGGTGGTGCTAAACTTCTATTGAGCATTTTTGGTTCATACTTGGTCGGATGACGGCAGCTCAATGGTGGCCCTGAAGTTATCAGACGTCTTTTCTCCTTTATGCCGTCTGTTTTTCACGGGAATGAAGATGATTTATTGCGGGTTCAACAACGCGGAGCAGCGTAGAAGGTCTCATAAGCCGTCTGTCTATATGACTAGCTGTGCAACTCAGCAGCCCGCTAGATTTTCAGCAATGGTGCAAAGCAGCTCATGGCTGCGCCATGACACACCTGCATGAGGGCAGGCGCTAAGTTATGATCATATGTAAAAGCTTAGCATTGGAGAGGCAATGGTCTCCTTGCTGGACCAGATTTAATTGGGATTAGCTTAATGGTAAAGCCGGTGACTGTTTGTCGTATAGCTTAAGCAAAGCACTAAAATAGATGATTAGACATTCGAGTTCGAGTCTCGATACGGCAGCCAAATCACCTGAGTTCTGGTTCGAGTCCAGAATCCCAAGCCATTTTACGGGCCATTAGTGATAACGGTAGCACGTCTCACTTGCAATGAGACAGAAGGTTTTCGACTAACCTATGGTCCACCAGTGTAAATTTTCCGGAGTGTAGCGCAACCTGGCAGCGCACTTGCCTTGGGCGCAAGTTGTTGGGGGTTCGAATCCCTCCACTCCGAAATTTATACTCAAACTCATGGTTACCGCCAACAGATTTGAGTATTTTATTATTTAAAAGTAAATAATAATGTCGCGGTAACGACAGAAAGATAAAAATAAAAATGAAATGTGAAAATTGTAATAAAGAGCATGATGGCTCTTATGGTTCTGGAAGATTTTGTTCAAAACATTGTAGATGTTCCTATATTGCAAAATAGGTAAAAAATAGAAAATCTGGTTTTGCAATGAATGCTCTAAAAAATAGAGCTCCATATGGAACATGGAAATGTAAAATTTGTAATATTATTTTTAATACACGAAAATTATTAGAAAAACATAATCATGAATTTCATCCTATTTAGTCTAGAACTGTTTGGAATAAAGGTTTAACAAAAGAAACAGATATTAGAATAAAAGATCAAAGTGAAAAAATTTCAATTATACTTAAAAATGGAATTAAATCCGGTTATATTAAAAAAAGAAAATGGACACAAAATGATAGATTAAAAGCATCTGAGCAAGCAAAAAAGAAAAAATTAGGCGGATATCATAGAAATGGCGGTAAAGGTAAACGCGGTTGGTATAAAGGAATTTGGTGCGATAGTTCTTGGGAATTAGCTTTGATAATTTATTGGTTTGATCATAATATTTAGTTTTCTAGATGTAAAGAACGATTTACATATTTATTTGAAAATTCAATACATACATATAATCCAGATTTTATACTTTCTGATGGTTCATATGTTGAAGTTAAAGGATGGAAAGATTCTAAATGGCAAGCTAAAATTAATTAGTTTCCTAAAAATAAAAAAATAATAGTTATTGATAAAAATGATATTCAACCATATCTTTAGTATGTAATTTTAACATATGGAAAAGATTTTATTTATTTATATGATAAAAAATAAAATATATTATTTGAAAGTTATATATGAAATTTTCCATGTAGATGGGGAGTAAGACCCAGTGTGCTTAAAGCTTCAACGGCAGCTTGCTTTCTATAGTCGAACTGAGACGCTAGAGACTCTAGAGGTGCTAGTCAAATCTAGCTAGTAAAGCAAGTGCACACCTGAAAATTGAAAGAATGACTGCACGACACGCATATGTTCTCACAGTTGTTCATAATTGGATAAGTTTTAAACAGTTTGGAGAAGTCTTCAAAGGCCATGAAGAGGAGAGTTCTTGACATGGTCCAAGTCAGATGCATGGATTTGATTTCAAATTCTCTTAGTCCTCTATTCTCTCCTGGTGAGCAGCAAATGGGGAGGCTTGACGGCAAGCCTTAGGGTGAAAGAGTAAAGTTGGAGGTGTTAGACAAAGCACGTAAAACTTCCGGAAGCCGTTCCAACAACTCAAAGTAACCCACGAGTCCATGTAATCCAAGGCTCATAACCTTGTTAAACAGGAATGTCGTATTATTTTTGCAGGCTTGACAGAGAAGTCATGTGCCGCCCCTCCAAGGCGGTTTACGCCAGTGCGAATCTGGCAGCCTGCTCCAGTTTACATAGACAAGTTCTATTGAGTAAGTGAGCTTGCATGATATGTAGAGTACTAGAAGCCTGGCAGAGCATGAAGCAAATCTCCAAGTGAACTGGAAGATAGAGCGAGTCCGCGTCTGCACCGCGTCAAGATGCTGACCGCTGTGGATAAGCAGCCAGGAGCAATGCCCTGTAATTAGCATAAGGCACAATTGCAAAGTGCCATCCACTTTTCAAAAGTGGTAGAAGCCGCAATGAAGTCAATAATGACTGTTGCGGCTTTCTTTATGCTTTTTTTAAATAAAGCCTAAAGTTTAAAATTTCCAGACTTTGTTTTACTTTATATATGTTATGGTGATTATGACAACGTTGACAGTATTGTTTTTGTTATTAGGCGGTGTCTTGACACTTGTGTCAGTTGTATTCTGCTTAGATGAGAAAATGCCAGTTAAGCGGTTTAAGCTAATATTCAACATTGGACTATTGTTTCTTAGCTTGGCATTCATGTTATGTCTTGTTCTAGACATTTATAGACGGTGTCATTGAGTAAGTATCATCATGTAGATGATTACAAGAGAAAAACTGCTAAGACTCATGAAGAAGCCAGATGGCATCATAGATGAGTCTGAGAGCGGCAGTTCAATATCATATAAAGAGTTCTTGAAAGTGTCTCATGATGCTTTGAAGAGAGCTAGAAGAGTCCATGATGAAGATGCAGAGTGGTTTGCATGTGAAGAGCTGAAGAAAGGCTGGATCAAAGAGCACTGTCCGCCAATCGAGTACCTTGGTGAGGGGTCAACTCGTCTTGCTATGGCGATTGATGGTGGAAAGTGCTTGAAGATAGCCTTCAATGAAGAAGGCATCGAGCAGAACGAGAATGAGATAAATGCATTCAAGCTCGGCGCAGGATTTTCTTGCTTCCCAAAGCTGTATGCATATGACAAAGTAAGCAAGTACTCTCTTGTAGTAGACTGCTGCTGTGAAGCAAAGCCAGAAGACTTCAGAAGACTGTATGGCACGACTTGCATTCTAGCAATAGGGACTGTGGCACAACTTGTAGATGACAGCTTGCGAGCTGAGAAGACTAGAGAGTACTTCATGAAGTGCATTGAAGACCCTGAGCTTGGAAGTTCAGATGAATATGAGTGCTTTGAAGAGCGCCTTAAGTTCTTAGACAAGCTTGTTGAAAATAAGAGCTCTAAAGCTCAATGGACTGTGATGTGGGACTTAGCTGAGTTCTGCTTCAAGAATCCCGATGCTGTGTCAATGTATGACCTTGAGTCTGAGGTGAACTGGGGAATGATTCCGCGCAATGGAGAACTGTGCCCCGTCATCATTGACGCTGGACTCTAATTTTGTAAATTGTATCAAATGGAAGACTGCACATCAGCGTTTGAGCTTACGTTTGTCATCATAGGCATGAAGTTCACAGTGTCTTTTGAAGAAGGCTACTTTGAAGAGAAAGAGCAGAAAGAGATAACTGACTTCATCGACCAGATGTCACGTGAGATGCACATTGACTCTTCATATGTAGACAGGAAGGGAACTAAGTTCAAGTCGACTTTCATGATTGATGATGGCTGGAAGCAGTTGAACGAGGTTATGTTTGACTCTAAGTTCTGCCAGTACTTGCACCCTAAGAGCCAAGAGACGATAATTGACGCGTTCTGCATGATGGGGAAGTGCTATATGTACGAGTGCTTAGCTCTCTACTATGACTTCCAGCACATAGCGATAGAAGTTGACCCGAAGCAAGACTTTGAAGTCGCATTCTTGAAAGACCAGTCACACGCCTGGAAGTCTTATCCTGGAAAATGGCAGACATGGAAAGATGACGTGTGGAGAGATAGAAGTAAATAATGAATGTAAATCATTAAATCTAATTAGAGAATGACATGACAAATCTTGACAAATACAACAACTATTACGCGACGTTCTCTGGCAAGCGTGTTGACTTGTACAACTACAACAAGCAGATAATCAGGCGGTTCAACATGAAGTCTGATGTCGTGAATGCGCAAGTGACTGGAGCTGGAAAAGACGCCTATGTCGCGATAGTGTGCAAAGACGGACGAAATTATTTGTACAAGTCAAATGGCCAATTGATAAGGCAATGACATTTAAATCTTGAAGTCATACGCTATGACTTTCACGAGTCTGTCATACCATTCATTTCGCTCTTTCATCAAGACTTGTATTTTGATCTCTTCATATTCATGATCATAAGACATGCTTGCAATGTCATCTAAGACAATATGAGCTTTCTTCTTCTCAAGCTCTGTACCAGAGCTTATGGCATTTAAAGTAG
>Ga0310695_10001089_pt1 | contig 66278 bp, 56 predicted proteins | sample RumenRJG_04DNA_FD_203882 | JGI IMG/M metagenome (GOLD analysis project Ga0310695, IMG submission 203882) | Bovine rumen microbial communities from Lethbridge, Alberta, Canada - RJG_04 (v2) (version 2) | ecosystem: Host-associated > Mammals > Digestive system > Stomach > Rumen | place: Canada... | reverse complement strand
AGTTTAGCCTTGCTCTGGCCTACATTGAAGATGCCGCCGCCAAAGCCGCCGCCACCTCCGCTGCCAACTCGGCGGAACATTGTGAAGATGAGATATGTGAAGAACAGTATCGGAAGCCATGTAAACAGGATATGGCTGAAGTCCTGACTGTGCTCGAAGGCAAACTTGCCGCTGAACTTTCCAAGTTCGGTCTCGGTGTCGATGAAGTTTTCGAGATTCTCTATCGAGCCGTATTCAACCGAAACGTATGGGGCAGCGCCAGTCTTGTCAGGACCAGTCTTGAATATTTCGCGAATGTATTCTTTCTTGACATACATTCTCAGCATACCTTCGTCTTTCTGAACCGTTATCTTTTCGGCATATCCGTTGTGAACATATTCTTTGAACTGTGAATATGTGGCCGATTTGTACAGACTGCTGTCGCTTTGTGTAAAGTACAGTATGCCAAGGGCAACGGCTATAACGATGTACAGCCATGTCAGGTTAAAAGTAAATATGGGCTTGAACCCCTTCTTACCGTCATTTTTTTTAGCCATAAAGGATAATTTAGTCTAAGTTTGGAATTTCTGTTAATTTAGCGTCCTCCCAAAGATTCTCGATGTCGTAGAACTCTCTGAACTCGGGAAGGAAGATGTGAACAATCACGTTGGCGAAGTCCATAGCAATCCATTCGGCATTGTTGAAGCCGTCAATGCCTATCAGGTCTTCGCCTATGCGCTTAGCAAATATGTCAACCGAGTCGGCAATGGCTTTTACCTGACTTGGCGAGTTTCCCTGACATACTATGAAATAATTGCATATAGTGTCGTCAATCGCAGTAAGGTCGGCAACGACTATGTCTTGCCCTTTTTTTTCTTGTATTCCTTTTACAATTGTGTCTAAGAATTTTTTGTCTCTGTTCATTAAAATAAAGTTCTATTAACTTAATAGCGTACAAAGATACACCTAAATTATTACATAATCAAAAAAAGGCTGCACAGAAATGCGGTATATAATAGGTGCGAAATGAAGTTTTTTTGAAAAAATGCATTTTTTTTGCAAAATTTTTCTGAAAAGTTTGCCAGTTCAGAAAAAGTGTGTATCTTTGCACCGTCAAACAAAAACAAGGGTTTGATACTCCAAAATTGGGATATGGTGTAATGGTAACACTACAGATTCTGGTCCTGTCATTCCTGGTTCGAGTCCAGGTATCCCAACAAGAAGCTTCTCTATCGAGGGGCTTTTTTTTTCGCCTAAATACCCTAATGTGTCGGCGAGTTTTAGAAACAGAGTTTTAAGTTGGTTGTTTTTCTATATTAGAAAAGGGAACAAAGATTGATTCTTCAATCTGCGTTCCCTTTTTTTGTTATCTTATTCCTGTTCTTTCAGAACCGAAATCTTCTGCTTTATAAGTTCTATCTCTTGCTTCAGGTTCTCTACCTTGCGGTTGATGCCCGAAATCAGCGAGTTGCCTTTCTTTGACGATAGGGTGAGGAAGCCGAGGTTGTTTTCGTACTGCTTCATCTCGCTTATCTTCTGCTGAAGGCTGCGCTCAAGTCTGTAACGCTCGTTCTGCGCGCCGTCCTTGCTGTTCTTAATGTTGTTCTTGAAGTTGTCGAGGCGCTGCTTTGCGCGGTTTATGTTCAGTTTCTTGTAAATCTCGTCGAGAACGTCCTTGTATGCCTTGTAAGTCTCGTCCTTTACGGCAAACGGAACGTGTCCGATGCTGTTCCACTCGGCAGAGAGTTTCTGAACTGCGTCCTGAACCTTGCCGTCGGCGTTGCCGCTTTCGAGAATCTCCTTAAGACTTGCAATTATACCCTGCTTTTTTTCAAGATTTTCGTTCTCCTGAGAGTGTGCTGCCGCATTGGCATCGTTCTTCTGCTTGTAGAAGTGGTCGCACGCAGCGATGAATCTCTTCCAGATGTGTTCGGTATCCTTTCGGTTTGTAGGGCCTATTTCCTTCCATTCCTTCTGGAGTTGTGCCATTATTGCGCTTGTCTCCTTCCAGTCGGTGCTGTCTTTCAGAGCCTCTGCCTTTTCGCATAGTTCGAGTTTCTTGTTCTTGTTAGCCGAAGCCGTCTCTTTCATCGACTTGAAGTTCTGCGCCTTTGTGTCGAAGAAGTTGTTGCAGGCCAAACGGAAACGCTCAAAGATTTTCGTATTCATCTTCTGCGGAGCAAAGCCGATGGTCTTCCATTTAGCTTGAAGCTCGAGCACTTCCTTGGTTTTGTCTTCCCAGTCGTTGTACGATTTCAGTTCATCGAGGTTTATGCTTTCGATAGCCTCGCAGATGGCAGTCTTTGCCTCGAGGTTCTCGTTTTCCTTCTGCTTTATCTCGTCAAAATGATTCTGGTGGCGGCGGTTGATGATTGTCGATGCCTCCTTGAATCTGTTCCACAACTCCTCGCGCACTTCCTTAGCCACCGAGCCAGTCTCGCGGTATTGCTGGTGAAGGTCTTGCAACTGATGGAATGCCGAAACCACGTCTTCTGCCGTCGTGAGTTTCTCGGCCTGCTCGCACAAGCGTGTCTTGACCTCAAGGTTCTTCTTGAAGTCGTATTCTCTCATCTCGTTGTTTATCTTGAGGTTGTCGTAGAATTTGTCTCTCTCGAGCTGATACTGTTTCCAGATGTTCGTAACTTCTTCGGCAGGAATCTGTCCTGTCTCGTTCCATTGCTGCTGCAACGCCTTGAACTCGTCGAGATGCTTGCCGCATTCCTCGCCGTTCTCGTTCAGAGCCTTCAGTTTTTCGATAATCTCGCTTTTCAGCACGAGGTTGTTCTTCTTTTCCTCTTCCTGCTTTGCAAAGACTACCGCCTTCTTGTCTCTGATTATCTTCATCTGAGCCTTGAACTCCTGCTCCGACTGGCTGAGCACCTCGAGGGCGGCAGACTTGTCGGCAATCTCTTCGGCCTGCTGGTTTATTGTCTCCTTTTCGGCGTTCAGGATTTTGTAGAAGTTTTGTTTAAGACTGTTCAGTTCATCTTTGGGTGCGTTCTCGGCATCCTGTGCCAGAACCTTTATACGCTCTACGATTTCCTCTTTAGTCATTTTCCATCAAATATTAGTAATGTTGTGGATATTAAAGTACAAATAAAATAAATTATTTTGTAAAACGTGTTAAAAATGTGCAAAAAGTTGATGCCATCGTCATTTATTCATGTTTTAAAGCATGTCTTGATGCTTGAAATAGAAGTACGATGCTGCTCCGAGTACGAGCGACAATGCCGTCACGCCCCAGAATCCGTAAACCGACTGTTCTATTCCGTTGTACAGGTTCATGCCCAGATAACTTGCAATCAGGGTTGGCACCATGATGATGATTGAGTACGACGTAAGTTTACGCATAACCTTACTCAAGTTATTGTTGATGATGTTTGAGTAGGTGTCCATCGTGCTCTCGAGAATGTTACTGTAGATGCTGGTCATTTCCTGCGCCTGATTCATCTCGATGTTGACATCCTCAATCAGCTCGGCATCAAGCTCATCGATAGGAAGGCGGAACTTCAGCTTTGTAAGCAGAGTCTCGTTGCCTTTTATTGATGTCATGAAGTATGTCAGACTGTCCTGAAGTCGGGCCAGACTGATGATATCTTGGTTGTCGACGCTCTTGTCGAGCTGTCGCTTAGCCTTCTCAATAAGAAAGCTGATTTGTTTCAGACGCTTAAGATACCATACGGCAGACGAGAGGAAGATGCGGAAAATCATATCCACAAAGTCGGTAAATCCCTCGCCGCGCTTCTGCTGATATGAAAGGAAGTCAATCATCATGTCTGTTTCGTAGTAGCAAACGGTAATCATGATGTCATCTTTCATTATTATGCCCAGCGGAATGGTTGTGTAAGGCGTACGCGAACGCACATCCTTAACGTACGGAATACGAAGGATGATGAAGACGAAGCCCTCGTCAATCTCGTAACGGGCGCGCTCGTCGGCATCGGCAATATCTGAGAGAAAATAGTCGGGAATACCAAGTTTTTCCTGAAGAAAATCCTCGTCTTCCTTGACTGGACATGTTACCTGTGTCCAACAGTATGGCTGCCACTCATCAATGGCTTTGAGCTTCTTGTTAATGTTCCAATAAGTTCTCATTGCTTCCTCTTAATTACAAGTTCTTTGGGCTGAGGAAGTGTTCGTGAGAGAGACAGTTCCCCGGCTTAATAATTGTTGTTATTTTCCGTAAGATAATCGTCCATTATTGGTGTGATTAATTTTAAAGTGGTGCAAAGGTAAGCAAATAATTATTTTTTGCAAACATTTGTTCTTCCTTTTTGTCAAAATTTAAGTCGAAGGCAGGATTTTTGTGCCTTTTACGCCTCTCCGCCCAGTTCTTTCTGAACCATATTCGTCAGTTCGACAAACTGCTGTATGCTTAGTTGCTCTGGTCGTTTTGTCATCATCTCGCTGCTCCAGAATGTGCTTTCGGCATCTATCGGCTTGCCATGGTTGCCGAAAAGCGGTTTGATGCTGCCGCGAATCATCTTTCTGCGCTGGTTGAATGTTGTCTTCACAACCTCCTTGAACAGTTTCTCGTCGCAGCCGAGTTGTGAAACGTCGTTGCGCGTCATTCTTATTACCGCACTCTTAACCTTTGGCGGCGGGTTGAACACGTTTTCGTGTACGGTGAAGAGATATTCGACATCGTACCACGCCTGAATCAGAACGCTCAGGATGCCGTATGTCTTGCTTCCCGGTGCGGCGGCAATTCGTTCTGCCACTTCCTTCTGAATCATTCCGGTGCAGCACGGAATTATCTCCTTGTTGTCGAGCATCTTGAAGAAAATCTGGCTCGAAATGTTGTAGGGGTAGTTTCCGGTAAGCACGAACGGACTTCCGTCGAAGACCTTAGTGAGGTCGAGTTGAAGAAAATCCTGTGCAATGATATTCTCTGCAAGCCGAGGATAAGCCTCCTGCAAGTAAGCAACCGACTCGCTGTCTAACTCAACCACCTTTGTGGCGCGCTCCTTGCCGATGAGGAACTGGGTGAGCACGCCCATTCCCGGTCCGACTTCGAGAATTGGAATTTCGGGGCAAGAATCAACAGTATCGGCTATGTCCTTTGCTATCTTTAGGTCTTTAAGAAAGTGCTGTCCTAAAAATTTCTTTGGTTTTACTTGCTTCATTCTTGTAGTGAATAGAAATTAAATATTTATATTTGCAAATGTTTTTTGCAAGTGCAAAGATAAGAACAAAAATTGATAACATTGATAACAAAGACGATAAAAGTGGTGTTCCCTTTTGTTTTGGGGGGCGTCATACTATATTGGATGTACCGCGGCTTTAACTGGGATGAATTGAGGGAAGGCTTTTCTGAGATGAATTGGACGTGGATGATTCTTTCGTTCCCTTTCGGCATTTCGGCTCAGGTGTTCAGAGGATGGCGATGGAAACAGACCTTGGAGCCGCTGGGCGAACACCCTACAACTTCTAACTGCATAAATTCGGTTCTTGTGTCGTATGCGGCAAGTCTGGCAATTCCGCGAATAGGCGAGGTGAGCCGCTGCGGAATACTGAAACGCAACGACGGCGTGTCGTTTACGAAGGCTATCGGAACGGTACTTACCGAGAGAATCATCGACTCGGTGGTGGTACTTGGCATCACGGTTGTCACATTCCTTATCCAACTGCCGGTGTTTCTTTCGTTCTTCCGCCGAACTGGAACAAGTTTCACAGGTTTTCTGAGTCGCTTTTCAGCAACGGGATATTGGGTAACGGTGGTGTGCATTGTTGTCTTGGTGGCGATGTTCGTTGCGCTGCTTCATAAACTTCAGCTGATGTCGAAGGTCAAGGACATCTTCGGAAAACTGATGGAAGGCGTGATGTCTGTTAAGAAGGTGAAGAACGTGCCACTGTTCATTTTCCTTACTTTTGGAATCTGGGCATCGTATTTCTTGCATTTTTATTTTACATTTTTCTGTTTCGAATATACTTCGGGACTTGGAATGATGGCTGCGCTCGTCATCTTTGTGGTTGGAAGCATCGCCGTCGTTGTTCCTACGCCAAACGGGGCTGGTCCGTGGCATTTTGCCGTAAAGACGATGCTCATGCTCTATGGCGTCGAGGCAGCCAAGGGCGCTATGTTTGCCCTCATCGTACACACAATACAGACGCTGCTCGTCATCGCCCTCGGCATCTATGGAATGCTTGCATTGAATTTAACAAATAAACAAAAATCATAAAACGTATGAATGAACTTGAGAATTTAGAACCAAAGCGATTGTGGAAGCACTTCTACGACCTTACACAGGTTCCGCATCCATCTTATCATCTTGAGAAGATGCAGCAGCATCTGCTCGAATTCGGAAAGAAAATAGGTGTTGAAACTATACTCGACGAGGCTGGCAACGTCATCCTGCGCAAGCCTGCCACTCCGGGACAGGAGCATCGCAAGGGCATCGTTATGCAGGCTCACATGGACATGGTTCCGCAGAAGCGCAAAGGCTGCAACCACGATTTCCTTACCGACCCTCTGAAGCCTTATGTTGATGGCGAGTGGGTTCGTGCAACCGATACAACCCTTGGTGCCGACGATGGCATGGGCGTGGCTGCTGCAATGGCTATCATGGAAGACGATACGCTCGTTCACGGTCCGCTTGAGGCTCTCTTTACCGTAAACGAGGAGACTGGTCTCGAGGGCGCATTCGGCCTGAAGGAAGATGCCCTGAAAGGCTCATACCTTCTTAATATGGATTCTGAGGACGAAGGCGAGTTTACCGTTGGATGCGCCGGCGGTCTAAACATCTTCGCATCAATGGAATACAAGCCTGAGGTGGCCGATGCAACCGACAAGGCATTCAAGATTTCGCTTGCCGGACTCTACGGCGGTCATTCAGGAATGGAAATCGGCACAGGCCGAGGCAATGCCAACAAAATGATGGCGCGTGTTGTTTACGATGCTATTGCTGAGTGCGATGCCGAACTTGCCGAGTGGCACGGCGGAAACATGCACAACGCCATTCCACGCGAGTGCGAGGCAGTTGTAACCGTTCCTGCCGGAAACGAGGAGGCAATCACATCGCTCGTTGCCGATTATCAGGCTCAGTTTAACGAGGAATACAAGGGCGTTGAGTCTAACATCAAACTTACAATCGAGGCTGTAGAAATGCCGAAGGAGGTTGTTCCAGAGGAGATTCGCGACAATATCGTTTCTGCAATCCTTGCTTGCTTCAACGGCGTCCACAGATACATTCCTGAGATGCCTGAGGTTCCAGAGACTTCTTCAAACCTTGCAATCGTTAATCTTACTGCTTCAGAAGTGCGCATCGAGTTGTTTGCTCGTAGTGCCGTAGACTCAATGAAGCGTTATGTTGCCATTATGATTGAGAGTTGCTTCTCAATGGCAGGAATGAAGGTTGAGACAGAGGGCGATTACAGCGGTTGGTCTCCAAAGTTCGATTCTGCTCTGCTCGAGACTGCAAAGAAGGTTTACAAGGAACTGAGCGGAAAGGATGCTATCGTAAATGTTACTCACGGCGGATTGGAGTGCGGCTTGATTGGCAGCAAGTATCCTGAAATGGATATGGTAAGTTTCGGCCCTACATTGCGCAGTCCTCACACACCAGACGAGCGTTGCTACATTCCAAGCGTTGCACGCTTCTACGATTTGGTTCGCAAACTTGTAGAGACTTTATAATTTAAAAGTTTTATCTATATAATTGAAAAAGCCGATTGTTACAGAGATTGTAATAACCGGCTTTTTACTATATAGAGATTTCTGTCATGTCGTTTCTGGTGTTGCCTCGTTCTCGTTTTCGTCCTTGATATACATAAGGTGTTTCTTCGGAACGTTTGTTATGGCTACGGCAACCACGCCGTTTATTGGCAGAACCACGCAGAGGTGTTTCTTTATGCTCTTAACCACGCCCTCAACTCCGGCAAATGCGCCTTCGGTGATTTTTACGTGTGCTCCCGGCTTGCATGCAAAGTCCATGTTGTCGAGGAATACTACTTGCTCGTTCTGCTCGTTTGTTACGCGTATGAAGTCGTTCATCATCTTCTCCGGAACGTAGAGAGCCTCGCTCGTCTTTGTCTTCTCGAACGGAACGTTGTGCATTATATAACTAAGGTTTATGAATTCGGGCTGCTGCTTTATCAGCGAGATGTAGGTGTATGGCGCGTGCAGGAAGATAAGGTTGCTTATTCGCGGCACGAACTTGGTATGCTCGCCAATCTGCCTGTATTCCATCGGAATGTAACATTCGCAGCCTATTCGGTTCAACTCATCTCTGAGTGCAAGCATTCGCGGAGCAGACGAATATCGCACTCTCATCGGAAACCATAGCGTTTTGTTCTTGTCTATCATAAATCAGAAATTCGAGTTGGTGTAGATGTGGGTTCTGTTAGTCAGAATAGTGAGGTGTTGCGAAGGTCAAAAAAAGGAAGCATCTGGTAATGCTTCCTTTTTATCTCTTCTCTGAAAAGATTAAGCGTTAACTCTCTTTTCCTGAATGCGGGCCTTCTTACCAGTAAGGTTACGCAAGTAGTACAACTTAGCGCGACGAACTTTACCCACCTTGTTTACAGTGATGCTATCGATGTTTGGTGACTCGATAGGGAAGATACGCTCAACACCTACAGTACCTGACATCTTGCGTACAGTGAAACGCTTCTTGTCACCGTGTCCGCAGATTTTGATAACAACACCGCGGTACAACTGGATACGCTCCTTGTTACCCTCGATAATCTTGTAAGCTACTGTGATTGTGTCACCGCTCTTGAATGAAGGGTGCTGCTTGCCAGTTGCGAATGCTTCTTCTGCAATCTTAATTAAATCCATTTGTTTTTGAAATTTTAATTGTTAATTGTGCCGTCACCAGCATAACAGGTTACTCTTCCCTGCCAGCGACTGATGCGAAAGCGGTTGCAAAAATACGACTTTTTTTTGAGTTACACAAATTGTTATTCAAAATAAAGCGTAAGCACCACCATTTTTGAACTTATCTTGTCTACCGCGTCGGTATATTTCAGTAATGTTTTGTCGTTCAGGTCTTTTCTGTCTTTGTCTATTACGTTGCTCAGTCCGAAGCAGAATTTCAGTTCGGGAATGAGTTTGAAATAGGGCAGATAGAAGTCGCAGCCCAAGCCCACCTCAATCATGCAGTCGCCCTTTTTTGTCTTTAAAGCCTGATTGTTCTTGCTTGTGAGGTCGAAAATCGGAGCAACGCCTGCCATGACGTAAGGGCGATAGTTGTTGAATCGCTCTGCGCTGTATTTCAGGTCGATAGGACAGGTTATGTAGGTCGATTTCAGGTCTTGCATATATTTTTGCCGCGATGTCTCTTCGACGAAGGTGATGTTCTTCTCGCCAAAGTGCATCGTAGGTATTATGCGCAGGGCCAAGTGCTTTGTAAGATACAGTTCGGCAAGCACTCCGACCTCGAATCCCGGATTGTATTCGGAAACCTCGGCATACCAACATTCGCCGTTTTCGGTTATGTGGGCATTGTTTGTAAATTCGAGGTCCTGCTCCTGTATTCCTATCAGAAATCCGTAGTGCAGTCGCCGCTGGTCGATGTACGGTCTGTTCTGCACACGCCGCTGCTGTGCGTGCAGGGCAGGGCAGAAGCCGAAAATCAGCAGAAAATATATAAAAATCAGACGTGTCATTGTTTTTATTAACGCAATAAGTTTAAAAGAATTGCAAACTTATACAAAAAATAATTTTTAGCAAAAAAACTTTGTTGAAAGTATTGTAGGACTTAAAATAATGGTTATCTTTGCACAATGAACGGACGATATTTTGAGCCGTTCGTTTTAATGTACTAATAAATAAAATAACAAACGACTATGGCTTTTATTATTGGCGACGATTGTATCGCTTGCGGTACATGTATTGACGAGTGTCCATCAGGTGCAATTTCAGAGGGCGAAAAGTATGTAATCGACCCAGATCTTTGCACAGAGTGCGCTACTTGTGCTGATGTTTGTCCTTCTGAGGCAATCCACAAGTAATCGTTTTCTCTATTGACTTTTGTTTTTAGAAGATTTAGCGGGCTTCCCACAGGGTTGCCCGTTTTTTTTGTTTTTTGCAAGATGAAAAATGCAACCTCACGAAAAGGTTGCATTTTTTTATGCCGTTAAAAATCGTCGAAATCGGTGTCGAGGTGGAAGTTGTAAACGCTCATGTTCAGATTGTATTCTTTAGGCGCGTTGTCATTCCATATCTTGTTGTCGTAGAGATAATAGCCGTTTCCTTCTCCGTTCCATCCGAGGTTGATGTAGAATAGAGTTCTGCCGTTCATTTTCTTGTAACCGTCAAGAAGCATACAATGTTCTGTCTGGCTTGGCTTATCCATTCCGAGCCTTTTCCAAATCCATCCGTTGCTCTTTGGATTGCCCGATAGGAAAGAGATGCCGCAAGGATTGTCTTTCATGTTCAATTCAACCTTCTCCCAGTCGCTGTCATGACCGTATGCTCCGCCAAGATTATAGTTCAGGAACTTTATGGCAACTTTGGTGCTGGTGCTTGCTGTTCCGTTCTTGTCGTACGATATGCCGATATTTTCAGCTATTCTTTTTACGATATTCGAAATATCCTCTGTTTCGTCTTGATTTGAAAAGGTGTTGCGCGTTCTTAATGCGCCCCATGATGTTTTCAGACGGTATCCCTTGAAAATATGAAAGTCTTCACATAATACTGTAAGTGCTTGTGCTGTAGCAATAGTCGTACTGCCTGCAAGAGCCTTTCCTTCTGAACTGTTTTCGCCATTTGAGGCTGGAGATTTCAGGTTGAAAGGATTGCCCTCTCCCCATGCAACTTTGCATTTTGAAGGCTGAGTATTCTCAGAATCTTCCGAGGTTCTTGTTGAATTTGCAGTCCAGTTAGGATTGACTTCACTATTGCTGCTAATACTGTTGATTATTGATGCTGCAGAAACTCCAAGCATGTATCTGAACGATTCTGGAACTTCATTCTGGTTTAGCAGTTTGCCATTGCCGAATTTGAGTTCGAGGTTGTTGATGTGTGCGTAGACTGGTTCTGCACGCTTGTCGCCGGCAACTATTACGGTCGAGTTGTCTGACAACTTGACAAAGTATAGCAGATTCTGTGGAGTATTTGTGCTTCCTCCTCTTGTTGTATGCTCGTGGTTTAAGATTGAGTCTATGCTGACGATATGTAAACCGTCTTTTGATGTCTTGGCAGTAAAGTCGTTTACAACCATCTCGATGTCTTTCTTGTCGACATTGAACTTGTTGCTTGCTGTGGTTGTCTTTTCTTCTTCGTTACATGAGAAGAGAAAAACTAATGAGATTAGTAGAATAATGATTTTTTTCATAAGAATTTTAACATCCTTTCTTTTAATGTTTAGATAGCCTTCTAAAAGCTTCAGGCATTGCTACTTGTTTATTTTGCTGTCAAGTACAGTAGTTTTAAAGTCGACTTATTTGCTGCAAAAGTATTGAAAAAAATGAAAAAGGAAGATGTTTGCTGTTTGTATTTTAAAAAGGTAATTTCTTTCTTGACTTGTATCAAAAAAAATAAATATTTATGTGCAAATATGATTGTTTTATATAGAAAAATCTTGCCCGCCCAGTTAAGGGCGGACAAGATTTCGTTGGTTTATTATATAAGTCTGTGAAATAGGTCTTATTTCAGCTTAGCGCAAGCCTCCTTGATGCGCTTCATAGCTTCGGTGATGTTCTCGTCGCTTGTAGCGTAGCTCATGCGGAAGCACTTTGGACTTCCGAAGGCATCGCCGCCTACAGTTGCAACGTGTGCCTCGTTAAGAAGATACATTGCAAAGTCGGTTGAGTTGTTGATGGTTGTGCCATTGTACGACTTTCCGAAGTAAGAGTCGATTTTTGGGAAGAGGTAGAAAGCACCAGTAGGGTGATTTACGCCGAATCCTGGAATCTCCTTTGCTAACTTCTCGATAAGGTCGCGACGACGCTCGAATGCCTTGCGCATAGTCTCGCGTGGCTCCTGCGAACCTGTGTATGCAGCCTCGGCAGCCTTCTGCGATACTGAGCACGGACCGCTTGTGTACTGACCCTGAAGTTTGTTGCAGCCCTTTACAATCCACTCTGGAGCAGCGATGAAACCTATACGCCAGCCAGTCATTGCGTATGCCTTTGACACACCGTTGATGATTACCGTGCGCTCCTTCATGCCATCTACCGATGCCATGCTTGCGTGCTTTATGCCGGTATAGTTAAGATGCTCGTAAATCTCGTCGGCAATTACGATTACGCGCTCGTGCTTCTTCAGTACATCTGCAAGAGCCTCGAGTTCCTCCTTAGTGTAAACCGAACCTGTTGGGTTTGATGGAGAGCAGAGGATGAGTGCGCGTGTCTTTGGAGTGATGGCTGCCTCGAGTTGCTCTGGAGTAATCTTGAAGTTCTGCTCGAAAGTAGCCTCTACGATTACAGGCTCGCCATCTGCCAACTTGACCATCTGTGGGTAACTAACCCAATATGGAGCAGGTATGATTACCTCGTCGCCCTCGTTTACGAGTGCCATGATGGTGTTGCACACGCTCTGCTTGGCGCCATTTGAACAAAGAATCTGCGCTGGAGTGTAGTCGAGGTTGTTCTCGTTCTTCAACTTGGCTACGATGGCGTTGCGAAGTGCTGGATAGCCCGGAACCGGAGAATATCTTGAGTAATTCTCGTCGATTGCCTTCTTTGCTGCCTCCTTGATGTAGTCGGGAGTGTCGAAGTCTGGCTCACCTACACTTAGGTTAATAACGTCAATTCCCTGTGCCTTTAGCTCGCTACTCTTCTGCGACATTGCAAGGGTAGCCGAAGGCGAAAGTCTGTTCAGACGGTCGGATAGTTGGTTCATTATTCTAAAAGTTATCTATTGTTGTTTAAACTGGTGTGCAAAGGTACGAACTTTTCTTTATTCTTCAAAAAATATTAACGAAAAATAGCAAATGCGGTTTACAAAATGACTTGTAAACCGCATTTTTAACAGAATTTTTCTATTTCTTGATGATTAGTCTCTGCGTGAGCCCAAAAGTCTGAGCAGATACAAGAACAAGTTAACGAAATCGAGGTACAGTTCGAGTGCGCCAATAAGTGCCAGCTTCTGTGTGTTTTCGTTAACCTCGTAGCCGTTCTCTGCAATAAGGTTCTTCATCTTCTGAGCATCGTAGGCTGTGAGGGCTGTGAATACGAGTACGCCGACAATAGAGATGATGAAGCTGAAGCCCTCGCTTCTCATGAAAATGTTTACGACGCCAGCGATGATAAGGCCGATAAGAGCCATGAGCGCAAAGCGGCCGATGAAGCTGAGGTCTTTCTTCAGGAATGAGCCAACTACTGCCATCGCGCCGAATGTTCCGGCTGTGATGAAGAATGTTGAAACGATTGAGCCAATGTTATATATCAAGAATATAAGGCTCAATGTTACTCCGTTGATTATCGAATATACGGCGAAAAGCAATCCTGCCGTAGCAAACGACATTCTGAAGATTCGTGATGAGAGGAAATACACAAGTCCTAATTCTGCGAAGATGAGTCCGTAGAACAATATAGAATTTGTGGCGATTGCATATATCAGAGAGTACGAATTTGCAACAGCAAAGGCTGTGAAGCCTGTTATTACAAGTGCGATAGCCATCCATGCGTACATGTTGCGCATAAGAGTTGCAACTGCGTTCTCTGAATAGAATGAGCGGCTGCTTGATTCTGTGGTGTAACCAGCCTTAGACTGAAACTGGTCGAAATTAGGATAATTTGCCATAGTTAAATGTTTTTTTGTTTGTAATTTATTTGTTGAAGTGAAGGGTATGTCCCATTCGCTCCATTTTTGTTTTCAAATATCTCTCGTTAAAGCGGTTAGGCTTTATTTCGATTGGCACGTTCTCGACAATCTGCAAGCCGTAAGCCTCGAGGCCTACACGTTTTACAGGATTGTTTGTCAAGAGCTTAATCTTCTTAACGCCAAGTTGGCGGAGAATTTCCGCTCCAACGCCATAGTCGCGCTCGTCGGGCTGGAAGCCAAGGTGTGTGTTGGCATCTACGGTGTCCAAGCCTTCTTCCTGCAGTTTGTAGGCTCTTATCTTGTTGAACAGACCGATGCCGCGACCTTCCTGATTCATATACAGAACCACGCCCTTTCCTGCCTTTTCAATCTCCTGCATGGCTGTGTGTAGTTGTGCTCCGCAATCGCATCGCTGGCTTCCGAAGATGTCGCCCGTAACGCACGATGAATGTACGCGAACCAGAATAGGCTCGTCTTCCTCCCAAGTGCCCTTTACCAAGGCTGAGTGCTCAAGGCCGTTGCTCAACTGGCGGAATACTGTCATTCTGAAGTTTCCGTATTCGGTTGGCATATTCACCTCCGGACCTTTCTCTACCGTGCTTTCCTGCTTCAGACGGTAGGCTATGAGGTCGCGTATGGTTATAATCTTGATGTTGAACTTATTTGCCACTTCCTGAAGTTGTGGCATTCGTGCCATCGTTCCGTCCTCGTTAAGAATCTCGATGAGGGCGGCAGCCGGCTGAAGTCCTGCAAGGCGAGCCAAGTCTACTCCTGCTTCGGTGTGTCCGGCGCGACGGATAACGCCCTTGTCCTGAGCGTAGAGCGGGTTGATGTGTCCCGGACGGCCGAATGTCTGAGGTGTTGAGTTTGGGTCGGCAAGAGCCTTTATTGTCTCGGCGCGGTCGTGTGCCGAAACTCCTGTGGTGCATCCGTCCAACTTGTCGACGGTAATGGTGAACGGGGTGCCGAGCATGGATGTGTTGTCCTCAACCTGATGGCCAAGGTCGAGTTCCTTGGCTCTCGAGATGGTGATAGGGCAGCAGAGCACGCCTCGTCCGTTCTGTAGCATGAAGTTCACCTTCTCGGGTGTAATCATCTCGGCTGCGGTGATGAAGTCGCCCTCGTTCTCTCGGTCTTCGTCATCTACCACGATTACGAACTTTCCTTCCTTGAAGTCGGCTATTGCCTCTTCGATTGTATTTAATTTAAATTCGCTCATACCTTATGTTTAGTCAATCAGTTTTTTGTCGCGCAGAACCCCAATGCGTACGCAGATGTCATTGTTGTTCTTTACAATTTTCTTCATATCTCTGTATAGCCTGCGACGAAAACGCCAGATGCGCAGGTAAAGTATAATTCCAAGTGGCAGGCACAGTCCCGACAGCAGATTCTTCCATCGCTTGCCGAACGGGCTTGTATGCGCGCTCACGGCAAGTATCGGATATTCGTTTATCATGCCTATGAGCACCGTGTCTTTTGTGTTGCCCAGTTCTTCGAGCAGAGCCTCCATGCGTTCGCTTATCTCCTCTACCGCCACGTCAGGACGGTTGCGCAGGAATATCCTGAGAGGGTTAGGCGGAACGATGAGCCTGTGCTTGCTCGAGTATGCCTCGCACTCCTCGGTGAGCGCGTTGAATCGCTCGGGTAGAGTGTCGTAGTTTGGCGGATAGATGATGACTTCCTTTCGTGCAACGTGCCTTGAGAGTCTGAGTCCCAGCAGTTTGCGGAAGAAGTTGGCATATGCATCTTTGTTGAATACCGCCGAGTCGTTGTTTGCCTTGTATGTAAGGAACAGTCCCATCGGCGCAAGGATGAACGTGCTTATCCACATTCCCAGTACCACCGGAATCTCGCCGTCGCGCGCCATCTTGTAGCCCGAGTTGTCGATGATGTAATAGAAGATGAATATTATCACCGACACGATTACCGGCATTCCCAGTCCGCCCTTGCGGATGATGGCTCCCAGAGGTGCTCCGATGAAGAAGAACACGACGCAGGCAAGCGCGAGCGAAATCTTTCGGTGCCACTCCGTCTTGTGCTTTCTAATCTGGAAGTCGCCCTCTTCCATTATGGCTTTCTTGAACTCGAAGTCGGTCTTCTGCATCCTCACGCGGTTGTAAACCGAGCGTATGGCGGCAACCTGCGCCTCTTTTGTAAGGTGGCTGAACGCCGTGTCGATGTTGGCGTTGCCGTCAATCTCCTTGGCATATTTGTTGGCTTTCGCCTGTTCCTTCTTCGATATTGTCTGGAAGATAGAAATCTTCACTTCTTTATAGTTCCTTATTCCTACGCTGTCGTAGTGAAGCGTCATGGAGTCGATGCTCTGGTCGAGCTGTGCCATGTTCTTTATGGCAGAGCGTCCGCTGAGGTCGGCATCGGTCATGTTGAATCCCGAATTGAAGTCGATAATTGTATGCTTCTCGCAGAACGTCTCGCGACGGTATGGCACGTTAGCCCTCATCTGTCCGAACTGGTCGCCTCTCAGGTTCTCGAACTGCTCGCCGCTGTACAGGTGCAGCAGCAGATGCTGCTGGTCGCTGCTCATCTCGAGCTTTCCCGAGTCGGCAAGTATGATGTGGGCATTCTCAAATCCGTCGGCTACATTATATATAATCACTCCGTGAAGGATGCCCGTCTCCTTGTCTTTCTTCTCAACGTACAGGTTGTAGCCGCTAATCTCGTTGTAGAATACCTTCTCGGGTATGTCGAGCTCGGGCGATGTCTGCTTCATCGAGATGATAAGTTGAAAGAGCGATAACTGCGCCTTCGGACCCACCACATTCTGAAAGTAGAACGATGCGCCGCCCAGCAGGCATACAAATACTACGAGTGGGCGAATGGTCTTGAACAGCGATATTCCTGCTGCCTTTATTGCCAGCAACTCGAACTGTTCGCCGAGGTTTCCGAATGATATGAGTGATGCAAGTAGTATTGCCAGTGGAAGTGACATTGGCACCAGCGTAAGAGCCGAGTAGAAGAAGAATTGTGCCAAAACTGATATTTCGAGTCCCTTGCCTATGAGTTCATCAACATATCTCCACAGAAACTGCATCATGAAAATGAACAGGCAGATGAAGAATGTGCCGCAGAACAGCGTGATGAACTTCTTTAATATAAATATGTCTAATTTTTTTAATAACTGCATCTATACAGTATGTGATGTGTGAATCGTTGCAAAATTACTATAAAAAGCATAATGTATATATGTTTTTCGGATTATTTTTACTTTTTTATGCAAAAATCTTCAGTAAAAATTTGCAGGTTCGGAAAATTGTCGTATCTTTGCACCGCATTTCAGCAATGAGATGATTTGGCGGGATAGCTCAGCTGGTTAGAGCGCATGATTCATAATCATGAGGTCCCCGGTTCAATCCCGGGTCCCGCTACAAAGCCAAGAGGTTGTACTTTCGAGTACGACCTTTTTTTGTTTATATGCCGCCAAAGCGGATTCTTTTTGATTTATTTACGCCCTAATTCTGATTTTTGCAACGCCGAAAGTTCTGAGGCTGAAAGATTTATTTTAACTTTGTGCTGATGTTCCGGTTTTCAGGAACATACGAAAAACTATAACGCTTATTATGAATATTTCAAGACTTGTTATTGCTATGCTGTTTGTGGTGGCAGGCAGCACGGCCGTGGCGCAGAAGAATGTCGTCTCGGCAAAAGAGGCTCCGTTCCAGATGAACGACATCGAGTTGTTCCAGTTTCCAAAGAAAGATTTTCCCATAACGCGCTACGGCGCAAAGAAAGGCAATGCCAAGGCAAACACTCAGGCTTTCCGCAAGGCGATGGAGGCTTGCAGCAAGGCTGGCGGTGGAAGGGTGGTTGTGCCTGCCGGTTCGTGGGTTACAGGTCCTATACATTTCAAGAGCAACGTGAACCTCTATCTCTCCGAAGGGGCTGAGGTTAACTTTACCGACAATCCCGACGACTATCTGCCTGCCGTGATGACATCGTGGGAGGGCTTTGAGTGCTACAACTATTCGCCGCTCGTCTATGCCTTCGAGTGCAAGAACATAGCCATTACGGGTAGCGGAACGCTCCGCCCTAAGATGGACTTGTGGAAGGTGTGGTTTGCCCGTCCAAAGGCGCACATGAACGCCCTCAGACAACTTTATTCTATGGCAAGTACCGATGTTCCGGTAAAATATCGCCAGATGGCAGAGGGCGAGAACCATCTGCGTCCGCATCTCATTCACCTTAACAGATGCGAGAATGTTCAGCTCGACGGATTCAAGATTCGCGAGAGCCCGTTCTGGACAATTCATCTTTATATGTGCAAGAACGGAAGGGTGAGCAACCTCGATGTCTATGCACACGGGCACAACAACGACGGCGTGGACTTGGAGATGACGCAGAACTTCGTGATTGAGGATTGCGTGTTCGACCAAGGCGACGATGCCGTGGTGATAAAGGCTGGACGCAATCAGGATGCATGGCGACTGGCTACTCCTACGCAGAATATCGTAATCAGAAACTGCGTGATAAAGAAGGGACATTGTCTTCTGGGCATCGGAAGCGAGATTTCGGGCGGAATAAGAAACGTGTATATGCACGACTGCGAGTCGCCCGACGAGGTTATTCGCCTCTTCTACATGAAGACGAATATCCGCCGCGGCGGATTCCTCGAGAACATTAGCATGGAGAACGTGAAGGCAAACCGTATGCGCCGCGCTTTCGAGATTGATACTGACGTTCTGTACCAATGGAAGGACATTGTGCCTACATACGAGGAGCGTCCTACACGCATCAGCAACATCTCGATGAGGAATATTGAGTGCGAGCAGGCAAATGCCATCTACGACATAAAGGGCTCGGCTCTTCTGCCTATTGATACCGTAAGGCTCGAAAACATCCACGTCAAGGAGGTGAATGAGTTTATCAACAATCAGACAAACGTGAAGAATCTTTCGACCAACAACATAACTTACGACAAGTTTGTGAAGAAAGAAATAAAGCCGCTGGGATGGTAGCATAATGGCATAATTTTGCTAATTTTGCAGCCGTTATGACTATTTTTATCATTCTTTTCTGCGTGCTCTCGCCGCTGTTTATCTTGTGGCTTACTTACAAAAGCAGCCTGCTGAACAAGGTGGGAAGCATCATAGTGGCATACATTATTGCATGTACTCTGGGCTTGCTCGGCGTCTTTCCCGATACCGACGAGGTTCATGGCGTGCAGACAACCATTGCGTCGGCAACCGTACCTTTTGCCATTCCGCTTATGTTGTTTTCGGCCGACATAAAGTCGTGGGCTAAACTTGCCCCTGATTTTATAAAGTCGCTAATCTTCGGCATATTGGGCTGTGCCATAGCCATTGCCGTGGGCTTTGTGCTGTACGGACAGTCGGACAGGGTGATGTTTGCCAACATCGGCGGAATGCTTACGGGGCTTTATACTGGCGGAAACGCCAATCTGGCATCTCTAAAGGTGGCTCTTGGCGTTGACGAATCGGTCTTCGTTCTCGTTTCGGCTTATAGCGTGGTGCTGAGTGCCGTTTATCTGTTCTTTGTCATCATCTTCGGGAAGAAGGTTCTCGGACTCTTCATGCCCGATTTTGCAAGCGACAAGGATGCCGAAGATGCCGAACTTGGCAAACTTAGCGTCGAGAATCACGAAAACGAACTGTTCCTTGGCTTGTTCCGCCGCGACAATCTGCGCGACTTGGGTTTGTCGCTTCTGCTTTCTGCCGGCATAATAATTGTGGGCGCAGGCGTGGCTTTTCTATTCCCGAAGGATATGTTCCAGTCTGTCTTTATCCTTGGCATAAGCCTTTTGTCGGTTCTTGCCTCGATGAACAAGAAAATCCGCTCGCTAAAGCGCACGTTCGAGGCTGGCACGTTCTTTATTCTGATATTCAGCGTGGCGGTGGCATCGCAGGTAAGCCTTGGAACGCTAAAGAACATAAACCCCGATATTTTCATGTTCACCACGGTGGCAACCATCGGCGCGCTCTTCTTCCATGTGCTGCTGAGTGCCATTTTCAGGGTCGATACCGATACAACGCTCACCACGAGCATCTCGCTTATATGCAGTCCGCCGTTTGCTCCTGTTATGGGCGGCGCGCTTCACAACAAGGCTGTTATTGGTCCGGGAATTGCCGTGGGGCTGTTTGGCTATGCAGCCGGGACATACATAGGCTTTGGCTTGGCAAAAATGCTTCTGTTCGTCTTCTGACGAGCGGAAGCATTTTTTTAGTTTTGTTCGGGATGCCTTCGGGATTCGTTCGGGTTTTTAGCCTTGCGGAATTGGTTGTTTGGCTGATTGTTTAAGCACCCCAAGTATTTCTTATTTTGCATCCTGATAGATGCTCAGAGTCTCTTCGTAATAGAATCTTTTGCCGTCGCTATGTGTTTGTGGCTCTATTGCTTTCAGATTGATGTCCGCCTTTCGGTTTTTGCCTGTTGTGTTGGGCTTTACCGTAATTTTGTAGTACTGGAAAATCTCGTCGTGAACCACCTTCTCGCACTTGAACCATTCGCCCTCTACTATGTCTTTAGTCTCGTTGGTGTTGTATGTTGTCTTTTTCACGTCGCTGCCGTGCCAGTCGTAGTCGGTGGCATCGATGATGACAGCTCCGTTGTAGTTGTTTATACTAACTGAGTCTGTTCCGCCGTGAATGTTGAAGTTAACGCCATTGGCATCGACCAGTCTGCCGTAGTAATAGTCCTCACTACAGTCGCAGAATATGTTTGAAAACAGAGTGATGAAAATGATGATGGTAGGTAATATTTTTTTCATACGAATATACTTTTTGAGGTTTTTAGTAAGCAAATTTTATTCCGATGGTATAGAAGCCTTGATGACCGAATCCTAACTCTGAGAACACGCGAATGTGCTCGCCGCCAGCCTCTAAGCAGAATGGCGAAATCTGATAGGCAAAACACATATCGTTCTTCTTGCCGCAGTTGAAGTCGAGGTCGTCGTGCGGATTAAGGTCTTTCTCTCTTATGCGCGAGAAACCAACGCCGCCGGCAACTCTGGCATAAATGGCAAAGTGGTTAAGGCTTACGATGTAGAATCTTGCCGTTGGCATAACGTAGTATAGATTGCGTTCTGAATCCTCGGCAACGGCATCGTTAAAGTAGTATTCGTTGTGTAACGTTCTTTCTTCGTAAAACTGTTCCAGTCCGGCTTGCACGCCGATGCCTAATCTGTTGTTAAGGTTGTAGAGGTAGGTGAGATTGTAACTCTGTCCAGCGAGGTCTTTGTTGCTGTAAGACCATCCGTTATTGATGCTGCTTTTTGTCGGACACGAGTCGAAATGATTGTCATGCGGAAAAATGCCGAGTCCGAAATCGAGGCAAAGCTCATTCTTTGGTGCTTTGCGCGCCTTGAAGAATTGTGCACGGGCTGTCTGGGCGCAAAAGAATGCGGCGACTGTCATTGCCAGAATGAATTTTGTTTTCATTTTTTATGTGTCTAAGATAATTTACGGCTTTTGAGCCTTTCTGATTAGTTTGCGATTGAATGTTGTGTTTTCTGCGTTTAAATGGTTTGCATAAGTCTGATAACCATCACTTTTGCAAAGTACGGGATAATTTCTGATATCTGCAAATATTTTACAAAAAAAAGAATTATTTGTTTATAATCCATAAAACCAAACATGCATGTGTGGCAAGTGTAAACAAAACATAGGCAAATCCTAATTTGCGTTCCTTCGCTTTTGTGCCTTTTTCTTTCTTGTATTCTTTATTGGCAATAATTACCAATTTCTTTATTTTGTCTTTATAAACATAATCAAGAATAATAAACAGAATAAAGTAGAAAAAAAAGAATAAACTTTTAATAAAGATATTATAAAAAGTAATTACACCATTCTTTTGTAGAATTTCAAATATTAGTCCTGTGAGTATAGAAAGCCAAATTGTCGTTATTGTTATGATATTACTCTCTATTGAAGAATTGTTGCCAGAAAATCTTTCGTATTTATACAAAAGGACATAATATCTTTCAAATATATTCATAATCTAACGATTTAATATTTCTTTAAGTATTTAATCCACTCTTTTTCAGACTCGAAGCCATATTTGCTCCATCCAAAGCCGAAGAAGTAAGTAAACTTTTCGCCAACTCCAATACGGCTGAAGGCAAGCAGATGCCCCACCGCCTGACCTTTAGGTTTTTCGAACATCTGTTTTTCAATCTTTTCGGGCGTTTTCTCGAATTTTACACCTATATATATGATGCCGTTGCCTGCTTGCGGACTTTGCGAAGGCTCGTTGTAACTCATGAATCGCTTATGCTCGTCGATGAAAAACTCCGTACTTGGGTTGTGCATCACAATTCCCGTAACGATGGTGGCATCGTGCGTAAGTCCCTCGTACCACACCGTACATTTGCACAACTGCGAGCCCTTCCTCAGTTCGAGGATGCGATGTTCCGTAACATTCTTGTCGCCCCCGATGCTGAACGGCGTGAACACAAGGTGAGCCTTGAACACATAAGGACCGTTCTGCAATATCTCGACCGTTTTGTAGCAATACGGATAGACTATTCTGTCGCCGTCGAGGAGTGCGCTCGTTCCTGCGCCAAGCGTTGGCCCTACGGCATAGAAATCAGCACCTTCGCCGTGGTCTAAGTGATAGGTTATTGAGTCTTGCAGGGCGTTTGCCTCTTGCTTCATGCCACGCTTCTTCAACTCGCCAATCCTCTTCCAGAAGACAGGGCTGAACTGGTTGGCATACCACTTGTTAAGGACAAGGTGAGGCACGCGCTTGGCAAAGATGTCGTAGCCGTATAGATTCTCGTTTTTCTCCTGACTTTCAGGGCCGTACAGACGAAAGCCCACGCGGTCGTTCTCGAAAGAGAGGTCTTGTCCGTGTTCCGGGAAAACTCTGCCGTAAACCCAACTCTTCTGCGCATGGACAAGCGAAACGGCAATAAGCATAAAAATGGATATGGTTGTGCGTAGTTTCATAACGGATGCGAAGATAATGAATAAAGTTAAAAAACGGAACGAAAAAGTAATCCGATTCTGAAAAAATATGTACTTTTACATCTGCGCAAATATTGTCCGCCGCCTTTCTTCTTCGAGAAAGATAATCTGCAAGACCGAAAAATGCTTATGCTCAGAGAATTACTCTTTTTGGCTTCGATGCTGTTTACCGACATCAGCAAGGTGCGCCGCCTTAGGCTCAAGCCCATGACGCACTTCCCCTTCAGAGGCTATCTGCTGCTGATGTGGTGCGGCATAATCGTGTTCCGCCGCGAGAACCGCCGACATATTGTATCGATGATGCGCACCGGCGAGTGGAGCGAACTTCTGAGGCACGAAACCGTTCATCTGGAGCAGGCTCGCCGTTGCGGAGGCTGGAAGCGGTTCTACCTTTCGTATCTGTGGCAATGGCTTAAATGCAAGCCGTGGAGAAAGCCGTATAAAAAGGCTTATTATGATAATCCGTACGAAAAAGAAGCGTACAAAAATTGATATTTGTCAATAAAAGTGTGCTGGTATGTCATTTTTTCTGTGATTTTGTATTCGGTGTGTGCGAAAACGATTTAATTTTGCAGTCGAAAATTATTAAGTACGGTATAAAACAATTTGTTTATGAAGAAATTTATTTTGATGCTGATTGTCGCTTTGAGCTTCAATACGGTTGCAATGGCGGGTGAGAAATTGGAGAATAAGTACCAGATTGCTATGGATATGAGCCAGCTTAACGCATATCTTGGTCTGTCTGTAACGCAGTACTCAAAGGTTGAGAGCGTAAACAAATTCTTTGCAAACCAGTTGGCTAATCTTGCAAAGTCAACAGCAGCAAACAAAGAGGAGAGCATCCGCGTGGCAATAATGAACAACTGCCGCATGATGAAGCCACTCCTTGAGGAGGCACAGTACGCTAAGTACACAAAGATGCTTCTGATGATGGCAAAGAACGCAGGCATCGAAAACATCGAAATTCAGTAAGTAAAAAATATCTTTCCCCTGAAGCAGGCCGAAATTTTATGTGAATAAGATTTCGACCTGCATTTTTTTTATACATTATTATTGTAATTGCTTGATTTTTGCTAATTTTGCGCAAAAATCAATTTTATTCGAATAAAATGGCAGAAATTAAGAAGATAAAGACTGCGTTGGTGTCAGTTTTTCATAAAGATGGCTTAGAGGAACTTTTGGCTAAGCTGAACGAGGAAGGTGTGAAGTTTCTATCTACAGGAGGTACACAACAATTTATTGAGTCTTTGGGCTATCCATGCCAGAAGGTTGAGGAGGTTACAACATACCCATCAATCCTTGGCGGACGCGTAAAGACCCTTCATCCAAAGATTTTCGGAGGTATCCTTGGTCGCCGCGAACTTGAGAACGACCAGAAGGAGATGGCTCAGTACGAGATTCCTGAGATCGACTTGGTTATCGTTGACCTTTATCCTTTCGAGGAGACTGTTGCCAGCGGCGCAGACGAGCCAGCCATCATCGAGAAGATTGACATAGGCGGCATCTCTCTTATCCGTGCCGGAGCAAAGAACTTCAACGATGTTGTAATCGTGCCAAGCAAGAACGAGTACAAGCCTCTTCTCGACATAATTACAAAGAACGGTGCTCAGACAACAAAGGAGGAGCGCAGATGGTTCGCAACCCGCGCATTCGGCGTGTCTTCACACTACGACACAGCCATTCATGCTTATTTTGAGGGCAAGTAATTAACAAATAAATCTGGGGAAAAGTATAAATGGGATTTTTTTCGTTTGTCCAGGATATTGCGATGGACCTTGGTACTGCAAATACCATCATCATCTCTGATGGCAAGATTGCAGTAGACGAGCCATCGGTGGTGGCTCTTGACCGCCGCACCAACAACATGATTGCCGTTGGTGAGAAGGCCAAGATGATGTATGAAAAAACTAATGAGAATATACGCACGCTGCGCCCTTTGCGCGACGGCGTGATTGCCGATTTCGACGCTTGCGAGAAGATGATGCGCGGTCTGATAAAGATGGTTCACTCTGGCTCGCACCTGTTCTCGCCTTCGCTCAGAATGGTTATCGGCGTGCCTTCGGGCTCTACCGAGGTTGAACTTCGTGCCGTGCGCGATTCTGCCGAACATGCCGGCGGACGCGACGTTTATCTGATATTCGAGCCAATGGCGGCAGCCATCGGTATCGGTCTCGACGTTGAGGCTCCAGAGGGCAACATGGTTGTTGATATAGGCGGCGGCTCTACCGAGATTGCCGTAATATCGCTTGGCGGAATTGTTTCTAATAACTCTATCCGCGTGGCAGGCGACGACCTTACAGCCGACATTCAGGAGTACATGAGCCGTCAGCACAACGTAAAGGTTAGTGAGCGTATGGCAGAGCGTATCAAGATTCATGTTGGCGCAGCCCTTACCGATTTGGGCGACGACGCTCCTGAAGACTACGTTGTTCACGGTCCTAACCGAATTACTGCGTTGCCAATGGAGGTGCCTGTATGCTATCAGGAAATTGCTCATTGCTTGGAGAAGAGCATCTCGAAGATTGAGACAGCCGTGCTTACTGCACTCGAGAATACTCCGCCTGAGTTGTATGCCGATATTGTTCACAACGGTATCTGGCTGAGCGGTGGCGGCGCGTTGCTGCGTGGCCTTGACAAGCGTCTCACCGAGAAGATTAACATTCCGTTCCACATTGCCGACGACCCATTGCACTCTGTTGCCAAGGGTACTGGCATTGCCTTGAAGAATGTTGACAGATTCTCGTTCTTGATGTAAGAGAGGATATTTTAGTTCGCTGCAAGTTTTTAATATTATAGGTGATTAGTACGTTAAAATCGTGCTAATCACTTTCTTCTATGATATGAACCGACTTCTTGAATTTATTAAGAAATATAATTATTGGTTTCTGTTTGTCTTGCTCGAGATAATAGGAATCATAATGCTGTTCCGTTTCAACAATTATCAGGCAAGCGTGTATCTTACGTCGGCAAACGCCGTTTCGGGCAAACTGTACGATATGTCGAGCGCGGTTACATCGTATGCCGACGTAAAGGAGCAGAACCGCGAACTTACCCGACAGAACATTCTTCTGGAGCGTCAGGTGGCTCAACTGAGACTGAAGCTCGAGAAGATTAACGGCGACAAGGAGCACGTTGACAGCAAGGAGAAGGCGATGGCATCGCTCGACGGTTATACCTTGCTCGATGCTCAGGTGATTAACGCCACAACCAGCAAGGTGCGCAATTACCTGACCATAAACAAGGGCTACAAAGACGGCGTGAAACCCGAGATGGGTGTTGTTGGCGGCCGTGGCGTTATTGGCATCGTGTACCTCACATCGGCTCACTATTCGCTTGTAATCCCGTTGCTTAACGAGAAGTCGAACGTAAGTTGCCGCATCCGCGACCGCGGATATTTCGGTACGCTTTCGTGGAGCGGCGGAAACACTCAGACGGCATGGCTCAACGATATTCCGCGCCACGCCCGATTCAAGGTTGGCGACTATGTGGTTACCAGCGGTTTCTCTTCGGTCTTTCCCGAAGGAATGTATGTAGGTAAGATTGAGAAGGTTTACTACTCTGCCGACGGACTGTCGTACCAATGTCTGGTGCGCCTTGGCACCGACTTCGGAAAACTTCGCGATGTAAACGTATTGCTCAATCCGCATCTTATGGAGCATAAGGCAGTAGAGGATTCAGCACGAATTGCCGATTTAAAGGAGATAAATTGATATGATACTTCAGTTATTAAAACTTGTTGGAATTACCATAATATTGCTGCTCACGCAGTCGCTGGTGCTTAACCATATCCATTTTCTGGGATATGCAACACCCCTGATTTATGTGTATGCAGTACTGAAGGTGTCGCGTTTCACCCCAAGATGGCAGCAACTGCTGTTCGGCTTCTTCATTGGCTGGGCTGCCGACACGTTTACCGATACGATGGGCGTTTCGGCCATTGCTACAACGGCTCTGGCTATGTTCATGACACCTACCCTGAACCTTTTTGTCGATGCCGACAACAACGACGACTTCGTGCCGGGCACCGACACTATGGGCTGGAGCGCGTATGCCCGATTTTTGTTCATGGCGGTGCTCTTTCATCATATAATCTATTTTATTGTCGAGGCGTTCTCGTTCAGCGATTGGAGCGGAATGCTTACAAGTTGCATGGCGAGCGTTGTGTTTACATGTGCACTTATTTTGGCTATTGAGGCCGCATTTGCGAAAAGGAGATGAGAAGAGGCAGCAATTATAATCTGGAAAAAAGAAAGTTCGTGGTGATTGCGATGACATTGTTCATCGTGGTCGCATACATTATGCGCCTTTTCTTCCTTCAGATTATGAGCGACGAATACAAGCAGCATGCCGACAGCAACGCCTTTCAGAACAGGGTGCTGTACCCAACACGAGGAGCAATAAGCGACCGCAACGGTAATGTGCTGGTTTATAATCAGCCGGCATACGACGTTATGGTTGTGATGTCGGAGATTAAGAACCTTGATACACTCGACCTCTGCAACGCGCTGAATATCAGTAAGGAATTCTTTATCAAAAGAATGGCTACGATTAAAGACCGTAGCAAGAATCCGGGATATTCGCGATTCACTCAGCAGATATTCCTTAACCAACTCTCTGCCGAAGAGTTCTCGGCTTTCCACGAGAAGATGTTCCGCTTCAAGGGCTTCTACACCCAGAAGCGTTCAATCCGCGAATATGCCTATGGTATGGGCGCGCATGTGCTTGGCGACGTAGGCGAGGTTTCGGAGGCTAACATAGAGGAAGACCCTTACTATCAGGGCGGCGACTATATCGGAAAACTCGGCGTAGAGAAATATTACGAGAAGGAACTGCGTGGAACAAAGGGCGTGGAGATTCTTCTGCGCGACGCGCGAGGCAGAATAAAAGGCAGATACCAGAACGGACGGTACGACAAGCGTCCTGTTCCCGGACGAAACCTTACCCTCGGACTCGACAAGGACTTGCAGGCTCTTGGCGAGAGACTGATGGAAGGCAAGATTGGCAGCATCGTTGCCATCGAGCCGTCTACCGGCGAGGTGCTCTGCATGGTTTCCGCTCCGTATTACGACCCCCGAATAATGACCGGTCGCCAGCGTGGAAAGAACCATCGAATGTTGAGTGCCGACCCTCGCAAGCCGCTGCTCAACCGCGCCATCATGGGACAGTATCCTCCAGGCTCTACCTTCAAGACAACGCAGGCCCTCACGTTCCTGCAAGAAGGCATCATCACGCCCGAGACTTCATATTCGTGCAGCCACGGATTCTACTTCAAGGGCTTGCATGTGGGCTGCCACGGACACGCATCTCCGCTGCCGCTTCAGCCTGCTCTCGGAACATCGTGCAACGCTTACTTCTGCTGGGGTCTCTATCACATGATAAACAACAAGCACAAGTACGGCCGCGTTCAGAATGCCATGACAACGTGGAAGGACTACATGGTTAGCATGGGCTTTGGCTATAAACTGGGCATCGACCTTGCAGGCGAGAAGCGCGGACTTATTCCTAACGCACAGTTCTACGACAAGGCTTACAAGGGCTCGTGGAATGGCTTGACAATCATTAGTATCGCTATTGGGCAGGGCGAGGTTAACCTTACGCCGCTGCAAATATGCAACCTGTGCGCAACTATTGCAAACAGAGGATATTACATCACCCCTCATGTGGTTAAGAAGGTCGAAGGTCAGGACTTAGACCCTAAATATACCGAGAAGCATTACACTAAGGTGAACCGCAAGAACTACGAGGTTGTTGTAGGCGGTATGCGAAGAGCCGTTCTGGGTGGTACGTGTACCGGCGCAAGAATTCCGGGCATTGACGTGTGCGGAAAGACTGGTACGGCGCAGAACCGCGGTCACGACCACTCTGTTTTCATGGGATTCGCTCCGATGAACAACCCAAAGATTGCCGTGGCTGTGTATGTTGAGAATGGTGGTTTCGGTGCCGATTATGGTGTGCCGATAGGTGCGCTTCTGATTGAAAAATATATAAACGGAAAATTGTCGCCTGCCAGCGAGGCAAAGGCTGCATTGTTCCAGAGTAAACGAATAAGTTATGGTGACAGGCAGAGATAGGGAGACAAGTCTATTCAAATCCATCGACTGGGTTTGCATCATCATTTATCTGCTTCTGCTTGCCGCAGGATGGATAAGCGTCTGCGGAGCAAGCTACGACTATGGTCAGACCGATTTCTTCAGTTTCGACAGCCGCTCGGGAAAGCAGCTGGTGTGGATTGGACTGGCGGTTGTCATCGGCTTTATAATAATGATGCTCGAGACGAAGATTTTCGAGATGCTTGCCCATGTAATATATGGTGCGATGCTGGTGCTGCTTGCCGTCACCATTGTAATTGCGCCCGATGTGAAAGGCTCACATTCGTGGCTCGTACTCGGTCCTGTAAGCATTCAGCCGGCAGAGTTTGCCAAGTTTGCCACGGCTCTGGCTGTGGCTAAATACATGAATACGTTTCAGAATCCCGAACTCGACTGGAAGACGCTGGCTCGCAGCGCGATGTTCGTCCTCACGCCGATGATGCTCATCGTGTTGCAGAACGAGACTGGTTCGGCTCTTGTCTACCTGTCGTTCTTCATAATGTTCTATCGCGAGGGAATGCCCGGCTCGCTGCTCTTCTGCGCGCTGTCGGCGGTGCTCTACTTTGTTGTGGGCGTGCGTTTCCGCGATGATATGATTTTCCCGGGATATTCTTCGGGTGGAGGCTCGGCTCTCACATCGGGCGGCGAGTTTGCCGTTCTGTTTATGATTCAGCTCTTTGTCACCGCCATGGTATTTGTGTACACAAAGGCGTTCAACGTGTTCAAGATTCTGGCTTGTGTTGGCGTTGGCGGAACGACGCTGGCGATACTGTTCTCGGTCTTTGCCATTCCTTATAACGTGGTGTGGGTGCAGCTCATTCTGCTGCTCGTGTCTGTCGGCATAATGCTATACTACGCTTTGCGCGACCGCATTGTAGAGTATTATTACATTGTGCTCTTTGCGTTAGGCTCGGCAGCCTTTTTCTACTCTTCCGACTATGTTCTGAACAACGTGATGCAGCCGCATCAGCAGGCGCGAATCCGTGTGGTTCTGGGTTTGGAAGAAGACCTTTCGGGAGCCGGCTACAACGTTAATCAGGCTAAGATTGCCATCGGCTCGGGCGGACTCGCAGGCAAGGGCTTCCTGAATGGAACGCAGACTAAGTTGAAGTACGTTCCAGAACAGGATACCGACTTTATCTTCTGCACCGTTGGCGAGGAGGAAGGATTCTGGGGTTGCTCGCTCGTACTTGTGCTCTATGCCAGCCTGATTATCCGACTGGTTATAATGGCTGAGCGGCAGGTCGACCGCTTTGGGCGGGTTTACGGCTATTGCGTGCTGAGTATATTCTTGTTCCACCTGTTCATAAACGTCGGAATGGTGCTCGGACTCACTCCCGTAATCGGTATTCCGCTGCCGTTCTTCAGTTACGGAGGTTCGTCGCTATGGGGCTTCACCATTCTTTTGTTCGTATTCTTGAAGATTGACTCCGGCTGGAGTGCAAGTAAAAGATAGATTCTTACGGCATTTTTTTGCTTTCCTTGCAATCGGAAGGCGAAAAAATGCTATTTTTGCACCTGCATTATGAGGACACTCCGATGGTGTCCGTATCATGTGCTTCTGAAACCGCGCATGAATCCAGATGCTGCATTTTTCAATTTATCTGGATTCATGGCATATTCCACTTTTTTTGACGCAGGCGAGGCTGCCGAACGCATCTCGCATCTTGCAGCACGGCAGAAGCCGTTTCTTTTTGTAGCAGATTTCGAATGTTCCGAGTTCATCATCGTCGAAGAACCATTGCGTCAGACCGATGTTCTCTTCGACATTCCGTCGGCTTCGAACGTGAATAAAGACCTGTTTCAGACTGCTTGTAACAAAGGCTTTACGTTTCAACCCGAGCCGTTCGACAGATACAAGCGTCGTTTCGACATCGTGGAGGAAGGACTTCATCGGGGCGACTCGTTTCTGACGAATCTCACCGTTAAAACGCCCGTTCAGACGGATTTGAGTCTGAAGGATATTTTCATGATTACCGAAGCCCGATATTCTCTCTACGTTCCCAACCGCTTTGTATGTTTCTCGCCTGAGTGTTTCGTTACGATAAGCGCGGACGGCAGAATCTCAACCCATCCGATGAAGGGGACTATTGATGCCGACATTCCTAACGCCAAGGATGTTATTCTTGCCGACAAGAAGGAGAGTGCTGAACACGCAACGGTTGTCGATTTGCTGCGGAACGACCTGAGTATGTTTGCCGAGAAAGTGCGTGTTGAACGCTATAGGTATGCAACCGAACTGCAAACCAGTCGGGCGCATCTCTTGCAGATTAGCAGCGAGATAGTGGGGCAGTTGTCAGCAGACTGGCAGCAGAATCTCGGTCGGATAATAACCGATATGCTTCCGGCAGGGAGCGTGTCGGGCGCGCCAAAGCCCAGTACTGTTCGGCTTATAAAAGAAGCCGAGGAAGAGCCTCGTGGATTTTATTCTGGTGTGTTCGGCTATTTCGACGGCAGCGCGCTGGATAGTGGCGTGATAATAAGATACATAGAACAGGACGACAGCGGACGCAAATTCTATCGTAGCGGCGGTGGAATAACGGCTATGAGCAATGCCCGAAACGAATATGACGAGGTGATTGAGAAAATCTATCTTCCAATCAGAAAGCCGACTTTCTCGGAGGTTATCTGTATCAACAACGGCAAGCCGCAACATCTGCCTTATCATCTTAAACGAATGGAAAGGACCGTGCGCGACATCTACAATAAATCGCTGCCCGAACTGCATCTCGAAATTCCCGGCGAGGCGCGGAAAGGGCGGTTTAAATGTCGTGTTGAATATGCCGATGCTGTTCGTAAGGTTGAATTTTCGCCATACACGCAGAAGGTGCGGAAGAGTGTTGCCCTTGTCTTCGACGACAACATCTGCTACAAGTACAAGAGTACCGACCGCCGTCAGTTGGCGCGCCTTGTGCAGCAAGCCAAGACCGACGATGTTATAATTGTCCGCAACGGAATGATTACTGATGCCAGTTATTGCAACCTTGTCTTCGAGGACTCCGACGGAAACCTTTTCACTCCGTCGGATGCGCTGCTGCATGGTACTTGCCGTCAGCGACTTATCGACGATGGGGTGGTGAAGGAGCGTCCCATCCGCGCCGTTGAACTACGTCGTTACAAAACGGTAATTTTCATCAATGCCATGATGGATATTTGTGATGCGCAGCGCATGGCGGTGGCTCAGATTGTCGGTTGTTAGATTAGTCATAACCTACATACCATAAAAAACAACTGGCGGAAAGATGATGCTGTGTGCCTTTATCTTTCCGCCCGATTGGTTATGCCGTCTGCCCCTTCTCGTAAAGCCATTCTGGGGCTATGTCTGCTCCGCGTTCGACCTTTGGTAGCAAGCGACCATAGGTCGAGCGCGGAAATTCGGCTGAATGAAACAATTTATTTTTTATCTTTCTTGCGATTCTGTCGTTCCTCTCTCCTTCTTTTTTTTAACAAGTATTTGTAAAATCCGGGAGATTTGTACACATTAGTAATTGTATGATGATGAAAATCTGGATTTGTAGCAGCCATCCACATATCATCAGAATTCACATATACTCTAAATTTAAGAACAGAAGGCTTTATATAATCAAATGCAAGGATTTCCCTATTATCAAATACGCTATCCGTAATTGGATCTTTTTGCGTCATTTCTCTTTTATTAAAAAGATTTTCTATCTTCTTCTTATCTTTTTCATACAAGATGATTGTATCTCTGAAAGTTGAAAAAATAAAACTTTTTTTTGTTGGATTTTTACCATATAACAATTTACAAATTACAGCACTATCAAAACGTAATGTATCCCTAAAAAAAACATTTTGCGCACCGCTTTTTAACGAAAATAAAAATAAAAGAATAAACGATATTTGTTTCATAAGCAATTTATACTTATTTGTTATTGGAGTTCTCCCGTTCTGACGATATTTCGAAATAAACAGAACATGGGGAACTAAGGAAATAAGTCTGAGTTAATGCGACTTTTTATTTTTTTGCTTTTACTTTAAACAAGGCACACTTAGATTTCGGCCCAGACGTAATAGGAAACAATTTCTTCCCCCTAATTAAGAAAGCATCCTTTTTTCCCTTTCAGATCTGTATAATTATACACAGGAGTAAGTTCTTTTTCTATTTGATCTCTGAATTTATCGGAATATAAAAAGACGGTATCATTTTTCACTTCCCATGTTCCTCCGAATTTTTCTAAATAAGGCTTTTTATACACAAAAGTGCTATCAGATTTAAATTCAGCCACTAATAAGGGGAACATATCATAAACCACACAATTAGTCGTATATGTTCCTACAATCTTGGGCTGTCGGCTTGTGCTACAACTTGCGCACAATAAAATACAAATCAAAGTATATATAATCTTCATACTATCAATGTTTGTAATAAGTTATTTATGGTTGTAAAAATACAAACTATTTTTTTGTAGAAGTCTTTTTCATGGCAATATTTTGAAAAATAAGAGCGAAAAAAGGTGACTCTATGTAAAGCCAAATTTGTCGCTCATCCTCTGTTCGCTTGCAGTCGAAATCCCCTTCGGGATGCCTTCGGGATTCCTTCGGGTTTTTACAAACGGCTGGCAGCTTATTTGGAAAGAAAGAGCAACGGGCTTCTCCAGAGTCTCACACTCCCCATACTAACCCAATTGCTACTTTGACTATTACATGTTAAGAGTTAACCTATTACTATTCTCAATCATTAGTCTACCTTTATAAATCCTTCCCCGTACCTCCCGGCTTACTTGAATCTACCTTGAATCTATCTTCTGTCTTGCTACCATCTTGCTACCTTCTTCCTACCCACTATTTTGTATTTACCAAAAGAATATTTTCCACACAATTTATTACAAATTCAGAACTTTCAATTTTCAAATTTCAAGTTTCAATTCAGAATTGCATCAATATACGCTTTCTCGAATCTACCTCCTTGCTACCTCCTTGCTACCTCCTTACTATCCCCTTGCTACCCCCTACCTAAAAAAGGAGTTTTTTGGCCATCTTTTTGTATAGTAACGCCCTGTTTTGTATATCTATACCAATTAAATATACAATATTCTGGCTTGCATTTATGAATGTTGTTATACCACCAAATTGAAAATTCTGATTGTTTCCATTTTCAACTCTTATATACACGATAACATTTCTTGTTCGAATCTTCTTCCTGAAAAAATATTATTCTGCCTCGACTATTTTCACGCCGATGTCGTGGATGCCGTTTAGCAGTTCGCTGCGCATGTTGTGCGTAATTTTTATTGTTGATTCTTGACCTTTCTTTATGTTGAAAGTGCCTATCGGGTAGGCATATTGCACCGTGCTGATGCCGTTGCCCTGAATGTCGCCCGTCTCGTTAAGAATAGTACATTTAACACTCTGCTTAACGTACTTGGTGCTGTCGGCGAAGTTGTGCTCGGCTTTGAGCCACAGCGTTTGGTAAGGATAGCGCGAGTTTGTCCGTACCTCTACCTGAACCTCTACCTTGCGGTCGGTCCATACGGCAGGGAGTGTGAATTTTGCTGTGTCGTCCTTCTCCCACTTGCTGTTCTCGATAGAATGGAAAGAGTGCAGTAATGTTTTGTCATCACTGCACGCTGAAAAAAGTATAATAAGACACGCTGCCAGCAGACTACTGCTGAGCAGGCGCGTTATTGTTTCTGTTCGCATCATTATTTCTGTTGCCATTGTTTTTATGGCGTGGCTCTCTCGGACCGCGGTTGTTGTTCTTAGGTCTTCTCTGCTCGCGAGGCTCGCCCTGCTGATTGTTGTTTGGCGTTTTTGGCTGCTGGCCGTCTCTCTGCTGGTTGTCGTGCTGAGGACGGTGCTGTTTCTGCTTGCGTGGCTGTTGTCCGCCTGCGTTAGGCTGCTGACCGTCGCCGCCGTTTTGCTGACGGTTGCTTGGCTGACGCTGCTGGTCGTTGTTGGGCTTGCCGCCGTTGTTCTGCTTGTTCGCGCCCTTCTTCTTCTTTCGCTTGTTGCGGTCGAAGCGTGTAAGGCTGTCCTGCTCAAGAATGTCGATAGGCTTCTTTGGGTCTGACGACTCGCCGCCGCTGGCAAGTTGGGCAGGCTTCTCGCCGTTCTTGTTCATGTTTATTACCTCGAAGGCGCGCTTCTCGCTGATGGTTACGAGATTGGCAGCGATATTCTTGTCGGTAGAGTAGGTTATCATGCCCGTAAGAATGTCGCACTTGAACCAGTAGTAAGTGCCGTCGATTGTCTCCAGCTGAATCTCCTTTGATGGCAGGCGGCGCGAAGCCTCTACATAAGTGTCAACTTCGTAGTTCATGCAGCACTTCAACTTGGCGCATTGTCCTGCCAGTTTCTGAGGGTTGAGAGAGATGTCCTGAAAGCGTGCCGCGCTTGTGCTCACGCTTATGAAACTCGTCATCCAAGTGGCGCAGCACAGTTCGCGTCCGCACGGACCGATACCGCCTATTCTGCCAGCCTCCTGTCGTGCTCCAATCTGCTTCATCTCGATGCGCACGTGAAAGGCATCTGCCAGAACCTTGATGAGTTGGCGGAAGTCAACGCGCTCGTCGGCAATGTAGTAGAAGATGGCCTTGTTGCCGTCGCCCTGATACTCAACATCGCCGATTTTCATGTTCAGGTTGAGGTCTTTGGCAATCTGGCGCGAACGAATCATGGTGTCGTGCTCCTTTGCCTTTGCTTCCTCGTATTTCTCCATGTCAACCGGCTTTGCCTTGCGGTAGATGCGCTTTATCTCCACGTCGGGCTTGAGGTTGGCCTTCTTCATCTTCAGCGGAACAAGGCGTCCGGTAAGCGTTACCGTTCCGATGTCGTGTCCCGGGCTCGACTCAACGGCTACGATGTCGCCGGCAACGAGGTCGAGTTTGTTTGAGTTGCGGTAGTATCCCTTTCGGGTATTCTTAAACTGCACCTCGACGTAAGGGCTCAACTCGTCGTTGTTCGGTATGTCGGCCAGCCAGTTGTATGTGTTCAACTGTTTATTCTGTTTGCAGCAGCCACGGCATGAAAGACCTCTGCCGGCTCCGTTCAATTTAAATTCGCTCATATATTGATGTTATGTTTTTATGAGCACAGTCATCTTTAGTGCAAAGTCGAAGAAGACAATCTTCGGATTAACGTTTTGCATTATATGTATCTGTGCTTCAGAAAGTTCGTGCATAAGTCCGATTATGTTCCTCTCGTTTATGAAAGGCGAGAACTTTATTGCAAAGTTACTTTCTTCATTGTTCATTGTATTCAGTTCCTTCTTGTGGAAGTTGTTTATGAAACTCTCGCGGAGCATGTGCTGTGCGTACTCCAGAAAGTTCTTCTGCTTTTCCTTTCCCTTCGATGCCATGGCCTCGCTCCATTGCTTCATCTCCTTGGCCTTGCGCATGTACGAGAGTCGCATTATGAGCACGAACATGTCGAAGTAGAATTTGCGGTCGTCGTTGGTGCTCATCTCCTGCCTTGCCCTCTGATAACTTCCGCCTGATGATAGTGCTATGCCGCGCGCAACATCCTCTTCCATTCCGAAGTTCTGCATCAGCGCCTTCTGAATGTCGTCGGGGCTGAGTGCCGGGATGTCTACGCGTTGCGTTCGGCTTGTGATGGTAGGCAGCATCTGCTCGGGATGCTCCGAAACGAGCAGGAAGAGCGTCTTTGCCGGCGGCTCTTCGAGAATCTTCAGCAGTTTGTTGGCACATTCGGTCTGCATCTTCTCGGGCAGCCAGATAATCATTATCTTGTATCCGCCCTCGAACGACTTTAGCGACAACTTTCGCGTTATGCTCTCGCTCTCGGCGGTGTAGATGCTCGGCTGCCTCTCGTCGCCCATGGCGTTCATCCACTCCTCCAGATTCATGTATGGGTTGGCAAGAACAGCCTCGCGCCAGTCTTTTACAAAATCGTCGCTCACGGTAGTGGTGCTCTTCTTAACCACCGGAAAGACGAAGTGCAGGTCGGGATGCTCAAGTTTAGCCGCCTGCTTGCACGAGGGGCATTGTCCGCAGGCATCACCGTCGGTAGGGTGCTCGCACAGCAGATATTGCGCGTATGCCAGAGCCAACGCAAGTTTTCCGCATCCCTCAGGTCCGCAGAAAAGCTGGGCATGAGCAATGCGATTCTCCTTTATCTCTTGCAGAAGTTTCTGCTTTACAGAGTCCTGGCCTATTATGTTGCTGAAAAACATTCTGTTCGTTCTCCCTTTCTTTCTTGCCGTGGTAGGCGCGACGTTAGCCTACTTACGAGCGTACAAATTTAGTAAAAAATGTGAATATAGATGTAACGATTTGACGAAATTAACCCCTTTAAACTAAAAAACTATGTTTTGTAGCCGATTTCTTTTTAAAAAATATTATTTTTGCAATCGTTTCAGCACCCTTTTTGGTGATGTTATCTTAACGATACTGAGTAAACAAAGACCCCCGTTGTTAGGGGATTATTATAGAAAAGATGAAAGTATTAAAATTTGGTGGAACATCCGTAGGTTCTGTTGACAGTATTTTGAATGTCAAGAAGATTGTTGAGGCTTGTAACGAGCCTGTTATCGTAGTAGTTTCGGCTCTTGGAGGTATAACCGACAAACTGATTCAAACATCGCAAATGGCGGTAAGCGGCGACCCCGCGTATCTCACGTCGTTCGAGGAGATTGTGACGCGTCATCATCAGATGATCGAAGCACTCATCGAGAACGCCGAAAAGCGAACCGAACTGCTTGCGAGGGTTGATGAACTGCTTAACGAACTAAAGAGTATCTATCATGGCGTTTATCTTATACGCGACCTTAGCGAGAAGACATCCGCAGCCATCGTAAGTTACGGCGAGCGCATGTCGTCGCAGATTGCTGCCGTTCTGATAAAGAACGCAAAGTGGTTCGATTCGCGCAATTTCATCATGACAGAGAAGAAGGAGCACAGAAACCTTCTGGACGCCGAGCTTACCAACGAACTCGTGTGCCAGACTTTCTCTGTGCTTCAGCAGGTTTCGCTCGTGCCGGGATTCATCTCGTGCGACAAGAACACGGGCGAGACGACAAACCTTGGACGCGGCGGCTCTGATTATACCGCTGCCATCATAGCGGCGGCTCTCGATGCCGAGGTGCTCGAGATATGGACCGATGTAGACGGATTCATGACTGCCGACCCTAAGGTTATCAGCGCAGCATACACAATAGACGAACTGAGTTATGTGGAGGCTATGGAGCTTTGCAACTTCGGAGCAAAGGTGGTGTATCCTCCGACAATATATCCTGTGTGTCTGAAGAATATTCCAATCTTGATAAAGAATACCTTCAGACCAGAGGCAAAGGGCACGATAATACGCGGAAACATCTCGCACAGCAAGCGTGCCATCAAGGGAATTTCATCAATCAAGGGTACGAGCCTTATAACCGTTGCCGGACTTTCGATGGTGGGCGTTATCGGTGTTAACCGCCGAATATTCACGACACTCGCAAATGCCGGAATAAGCGTGTTCCTCGTTTCTCAGGCTTCTTCTGAAAACAGTACTTCTATCGGCGTACGCGATGCCGATGCCAAGACGGCCTGCGAGGTGCTCGACAATGAGTTTGCCGAGGAGATTGCAGCCGGCTCAATGTTCAAGATGAGCGTCGAGAGCGATTTGGCAACCGTTGCCGTGGTGGGCGAGAACATGAAGCACACTCCGGGCATTGCCGGAAAACTATTCGGAACGCTGGGACGAAGCGGTATCAGCGTAATAGCATGCGCTCAGGGAGCGTCGGAAACTAACATCTCGTTCGTAGTCGAGGCTAAGTCGCTCCGCAAGACACTAAATGTACTGCACGACAGCTTTTTTCTCTCTGAATATCAGGTGCTGAACGTATTCATCTGCGGAACAGGAACCGTGGGAGGCAGCTTGATAGAACAGATTGCAGCACAGCAGAAGACTTTGATGGCAGAGCGAAACCTGAAGATTAACGTGGTGGGAATAGCAAGCGGACACAATGCTATGTTCTGCCGCGAGGGCTTGTCGCTCGATAACTTCCGCGAAGACTTGAAGAATGCCGAGCCAAGCAACATAAAGCGTCTGCACGACGAGGTTATCGGCATGAACATCTTCAACTCGGTGTTTGTTGACTGTACAGCAAGTGCTGATGTTGCCGGACTGTATCAGGATTTTCTTGAGAACAACATATCGGTCGTTGCTGCCAACAAGATTGCGGCATCGTCTGAATACGAGAAATACGAGAAGCTTAAGCAGACTGCCCTACGCCGTGGCGTTAAGTTCTTGTTCGAGACAAACGTGGGCGCAGGCTTGCCTGTCATCAACACAATCAACGACCTCATCAACAGCGGCGACAAGATTCTGAAAATCGAGGCTGTGGTGAGCGGAACGCTCAACTTCATCTTTAACGAGATAAGCGCAGATGTTCCTTTCAGCGAGACGGTTAGAAGAGCCAAGGAACAGGGCTATTCAGAGCCGGACCCTCGCATAGACCTGAGCGGAAAGGATGTAATCAGAAAACTCGTAATCCTCTCTCGCGAAGCAGGTTACAGAATTGAACAGGAGGATGTGGAGAAACATCTTTTTGTGCCAGACGATTATTTCGAAGGCTCGGTAGAGGAGTTCTGGAAGAGACTGCCTGCACTCGATGCCGACTTTGAGGCACGTCGCAAGAAACTCGAGGAAGAGGGCAAGCATTGGCGCTTTGTTGCAAGCCTCGAGAACGGAAAGGCTAAGGTATCGCTCTGCGAGGTAGACAGCACGCATCCGTTCTATCATCTCGAAGGCAGCAACAACATCATCATGCTTACAACCGACCGCTATCACGAGTATCCAATGCAGATTCAGGGATACGGAGCTGGCGCAAGCGTAACGGCTGCCGGAGTTTTTGCCGACGTAATGAGTATAGCAAACATTTAAAAAACACCAACAAAAATGAAACATATAATTATATTGGGCGATGGAATGGCAGACTGGAAGGTGAAGGAACTTGGCGACAAGACTCTTCTTCAGTATGCCAACACACCATATATGGACCTCCTTGCTAAGAACGGCAGGGTAGGCAGGCTGAAGACTGTTGCCGACGGCTTCCATCCGGGAAGCGAGGTGGCAAACTCATCAATCCTTGGATACGACCAGAGCAAGGTCTACGAGGGCAGAGGTCCGCTCGAGGCTGCAAGCATCGGCGTTGAACTTGCTCCCGATGATATGGCAATACGCTGCAACCTTATCTGCATCGAGAACGGAAACATCAAGAACCATTCTTGCGGTCGTTTGGAGACAGAAGAGGCCGACGTGCTAATCAAGTTCCTTCAGGAGAAGCTTGGCAGCGAGCGAGTTCACTTCTATACCGGAATTCAGTACCGCCATCTGCTTGTGATTAAGGGCGGAAACAAGCATCTAAAGTGCACTCCTCCGCACGATGTGCCGGGACAGCCTTTCATGCCGCTTCTAGTAAAGCCTGAGATTCCTGAGGCAAAGGAGACTGCCGACCTCATCAACGACCTTATTCTGAAGAGCCAGAAACTTCTTGCCGACCATCCGCTTAACAAACAGCGCGTGGCTGAGGGCAAAGACCCGGCAAACAGTATCTGGCCTTGGGCTGGCGGCTATCGTCCTAACATGACTCCGCTAACCGTTACCTATCCGCAGATTAAGCGAGGCGCGGTTATCACAGCCGTAGACCTTATCCGCGGAATTGGTCGCCTTGCCGGACTGCGCTGCATAAACGTTGAGGGCGCAACGGGATTGTTCGACACTAACTACGAGGGCAAGGCTCAGGCTGCCATCGAGGCTCTGAAGACCGACGATTTTGTATACCTTCACGTTGAGGCAAGCGATGAGGCTGGTCACGACGGCAACCTCAAACTGAAACTTCAGACAATCGAGGACCTCGACCGCCGACTGATTGGTCCAATCTACGAGGCCGTTAAGAACTTCGACGAGCCTGTCTCAATCGCCGTTCTGCCCGACCATCCAACGCCGGTGGCTCTGCGCACGCACACCAACGAGCCTATTCCGTTCCTCATCTACTATCCGGGAATAGAGGCCGATTCGGTACAGACATTCGACGAGATTGCGGCCGTTGACGGAAGTTACGGTCTGTTTGAGGGCGATGGCTTTATTAACGAGTTTATGAACAACTAATTTAAAATATATGAAATATTACAGTACCAACGGAAAGGCTGAAAAGGCAACCCTGAAAGAGGCTGTCGTTAAGGGACTTGCATCCGACAAGGGATTGTTTATGCCCGAGGCTATCAAGCCGCTTCCACAGTCTTTCTTCGACGAGATACAGAACCTGTCGTTTCAGGAGATTGCATACCGCGTGGCGGATGCCTTCTTTGGTGAGGACATTCCTGCCGACGACCTTAAAAAGATTGTCTACGACACGCTGTCGTTCGATGTTCCTGCCGTTCCTGTAACCGATAATATATACTCGCTCGAGTTGTTCCATGGTCCTACTCTTGCTTTCAAGGATGTTGGCGCGCGCTTCATGGCTCGCCTGCTTCAGTACTTCATCAAGCAGGAGGGCAACGAGCAGGTAAACGTGCTTGTGGCTACATCGGGCGACACAGGCTCGGCTGTGGCAAACGGCTTCCTTGGCGTTGACGGAATCCGCGTGTATGTGCTCTATCCAAAGGGCAAGGTGAGCGATATTCAGGAGTGCCAGTTCACAACACTCGGTCAGAATATCACCGCTCTTGAGGTTGACGGAGTGTTCGACGACTGTCAGGCTCTTGTAAAGAATGCTTTCATGGACGCCGACCTCAACAAGCACATGAAACTGACATCTGCCAACTCTATTAACGTGGCTCGATTCCTTCCGCAGAGTTTCTACTACTTCTACGCATACGCTCAGTTAAAGAAGTTGGGCAAGGCCGACCAGATGGTGGTTTGCGTGCCAAGCGGAAACTTCGGAAACATCTGCTCTGCCTTGTTTGGCAAGAAGATGGGATTGCCTGTTAAGCGTTTCATCGCAGCCAACAATGCCAACGACATCTTCTTCAAGTATTTGCAGACTGGCAAGTACGAGCCAAAGGCTTCTGTGCAGACAATAGCAAACGCTATGGATGTGGGCGACCCTTCTAACTTTGCGCGCATCTACGACCTTTACAACAAAGACCATGCCGCAATATGTGCCGACATTAGCGGTGCAACTTATACAGACGAGCAGATTGCCGACGCCATTCGCGAGTGCAAGGCTTCTACCGGATACCAACTCGACCCTCACGGCGCATGCGGCTACAAGGCTCTTCAGGAGGGTCTGAAGGACGGCGAGGTTGGTGTATTCCTCGAGACTGCGCACCCAGCTAAGTTCAAGAGCACAGTAGATGGTATTATTAACGGCGACATCGAGATTCCTGCCAAACTTGCAGCCTTTATGAAGGGCACAAAGCAGAGCATTGCAATGACAAAGGATTTTGCCGACTTCAAGGCTTTCTTGATGAAACAGTAAGACAATAGATTTACACTTAAATAACAGAGCGGAAAGATGAAGGCTGAATACCTTCGGCTTTCCGCTCAAATTTTTCTAAATCAGACATCTTGTGAGCCTTTATTGTCTCGACTTCTAAAAATAATACAAGCAAATATGGATTCGCATAAAAGAGAATGGTTTGCAGAAAGAGCAAAGGTGCTTGAGTATTATGCAAATAACATTCCAGACAATACCGACGATGTGAAAATCATATTCCACAAGCCTGAATCCGGGTGGATAGACACAGATGTGGTTGTAAACAATAGCGATACGTTTCAGTTTCCAATCTCTTATGCGTATCCTCCTTTCGAGGATTTGATAAAGTGGCTCGAAAATCTGGCTGTAAACAGATACTTCGTGGATAATGTCTCGTCATTTAGCATTTGCATCAATTCGGAAGACATTTATTTCATCTTGGTTTACGAACCGGATTTTTATTCCCGTAGAAATGATGTCGGAATTTTTTATGTTTTTGCTGACGACTGTATTGGGGGAATTTTGACTCGGAAAGTAGTATTGCATGCATATTGCTGCAAAACCGACTTGATACGCAATTTCTATAACTCCTTGACAGAACTTGCTCGTTTCTTGATGAATAACCCAGAAGATGATAATGGTTGGGTTTTTGAGTGGGTGGATGACCGTGATGATGATAATATTGATTATCTGGAGCGTTTTAACTCGCCAATAATCAACGATTATCTATCGTCAAAATCAGCCTGTAGTGTTGATGGCGGAGTTTGATAAAAAAAAGCGGTAGGCAGCAAAAACTGCCCCCGCGGGGCGCCATGCACGTAGCATACGCTTCCTCTTTCGAGGCATTGCAAATATAAGCAACAAACCGAATATAACCAAATGATTAACCGAAAAACTGCTAATAATCAGGTAAAACGAGAAAAGGAGAATTCAAAAAGAACTCTCCTTTTTGAGCCGTATCATAAAATTTCTGATTACTACGCATTTACTGCTGCAATAAGTTATTTGAAATTTTAATAATTTTAGATTTTACTGCAAAAATATAAATATTTTTTGTCATTCAGACATTTGTCTATATATTAATGCTGTTTTAAAATGCAATACTCATGTTCTTTATTTACAACAGTCTTTTTGTTTTGCTTCTTGCGCCAAGATGCTAAACGTTTTCTTGCGAATGACATCAGGCGTTTCAACGTTTCAGCGTTTCAAGTGTTTCTGGGGGGGGATTTTTGTTTCAAACTCCTATATATATAATATAACTAATTAATAATAAATAAGTTATATATTATATGGTATGAAATTGAAACCACCAAAGGGCTAACTGAAACGCTGAAACGTTGAAACGCTTGTGTGCTAAATTACATATTTTCAACTACTTGCTGAATTTCACTAAGAACATGATTCGCAAGATATCGGCATAATACGAGCAAAAACGATGCGAAAAGAAGAAAAAACGCCCCATTTCCAATATCTGAATCAGTCGAAATTGCACATTTCCCGAAGGAATCTCGAAGGCATCTCGAAGGAATAGCGTAGCCTTATGCACATGAAAAAGCCTGCAACCGCACATTTTCTTGATAATTTGCGCTTGCAGGCATTATGAAATGTTATTGTTGAAAGGGCTTGTTTATTTTATCTCAATAATCTTAAAGTCCTTTTTGTTAAGTATCATTATTCCCATTATTCTTTCATTCTGAACATCCCATCGATATTCTCGATGGCATTTTCTGATGTCAGAATGTCGAGAGCCTCGTTGAGGGCTTGGTCAACCTTTGTGCCACGGCGAGTGAAGCCGAGTTTCTTGGCGGCTACGAGCGTCAGGGCATCTGCTCCAATCGACACGTTCTCGGAGATTGTCTCTACAATAGCGTTCATAACCTCGATAATCGGAATGTCGGTTATGTCGCGGCCGTTGTTCTTGCGGTAGCCGCTGAAGGCCTCGGCGTCCTCGCGGCTCTTCCATATAATGGTGCTGTTGCCCTTGTGCTGGGTGTAGAAGCCAAGCGAATCGACCACCTCCTGAACTCCGTTCTGCACGCTTTGCGTTACTCGCTGAATGTCGCGGAACGATGATACTCGGCGGCACAGATAGGTTAGGGTGATGGGCTGCTCGCACGACACGATTTCGGAAACAAGACGCTTGTCGCTCATCTTCGAAGCCGATGTGCCGTTGTCGAACTCGTTGTATTCGGCTTCTTGGGTTGTCGCTTCCTCAACCTTCTCGTCGGAGATGTCGAATACGGTGGCTTTCGGCTCTTCTGACGGCTGCTGTGCCTTGTCTTTTATGCATTTTACTATGCGCTCGATAACTCTTTCGGGATTGTTCATCCAGTCGATGCTCCACACGCGCATTATGCGCCAGTTAAGGTTGCGCAGAACCGATGGCTGAACGATTTCGCGGTCGCGCGTGGTTTGCGTGTTGTGATAGCCCACGCCGTCGAGCAGAATTCCGAGCGAGTAGTCGCTGCCGTCGCCGTTGCTTATGGCAATATCTACCTTGAAGTTTGAGCGGCCGATATTTGTGTTGGCTACGAAGCCTTTCTGGCGGAGCGCATCGGCAATCTGTTCGGCAATAACCGAGTCGGGCGATGTAGGCGCGTTGCTGCTTGGCTGCACCAGAACCTGCTGCTCGGCATACTCGAGGAAGTGCTTCAGACCCTCAACTCCGCGTGCCTTGCTTCGGCGAAGGTCGATGTCGTGCGACTTGAGAGCCGAGAACACCATCATCTCCTTTCGGGCGCGGCTCACGGCTACGTTCAGACGGCGTTCGCCGCCGGCATTGTTAAGCGGTCCGAAGTTCATCGAAATCTTGCCGTCTTTGTCTGGACCGTATCCTACGGAGAACAGGATGATGTCGCGCTCGTCGCCTTGAACATTTTCGAGGTTCTTTATGAAGATTGGCTCGTATATCTCGTCGGCAGCCTCGCGAAGGTCTGAATTCTTCTCGAGCATGTCCATCAAGAGGTCGTCGATAAGGTTCTGCTGCACCACGCTGAAGGCAATCACGCCGATACTGTTGCTGGCGTGGTCGGGCTGTTTCAGTCGGCGTGCAATCTCGGCAACGATGGCCTCTGCCTCTTTCTTGTTCGAGCGTCGTCCGCCCTTGTCGTAAACGCCGTCTACATACTGATATTTCACTTTAGTCTTCTTGTCATCTACCGACGGGAAGGTGATGAGCGAGCCGTCGTAATACTCGTTGTTAGAGAAGGCGATGAGCGATTCGTGTCTTGAACGGTAGTGCCAGTTTAGTTGCAGCGACGGAATTTCGAGCGTGCGGCAGTCTTCGAGAATGCTCTCGAGGTCGTCGATGTCGGCTTCATCGTCGTTTACGTTGGTAGAGCTGAAGAAACTTGTCGGCGGCATCTGCTTTGGGTCGCCCACAACGATAACCGACTTGCCTCGGGCAATGGCGCCGATAGCTTCGCTCGTTGGCATCTGCGAAGCCTCGTCGAACACTATGAGGTCGAACTTGTCTTGCGAAAGGTCGATGTACTGTGCCACCGACATCGGACTCATCAGCATACACTTGCACAATCGTGGCATGAGCGTTGGCAACTGGTCAATAAGGTCGCGCATAGAAATGCCGCGTCCCTTGTTCGATATGTTTCGGTGCAGCAAGCCTATTTCGCTGCTGCTGTCTATGTTGCTGCTAACGTGTGGAATCTGCGATGCAATCTGCGCGTAGAGTTCTTTCTGGCTTAGGAGTTGGAAGTCCTCGGTTAGTTTCTGATAGTGCGCCACGGTCTCGTCGAATATCGAGCCTTCGAACGTGCGGAGCGCAGGCGACTGGGCAATCTTCTCCTCGGCAAGATGCTTGTACATTGTCTTGAAGAACGAGTCGCACAGGGTGTCTGTGTCTATCTCAATCTCCTCAATCTTGCGAGCCACAACACCCAGGCCGATGCTCTGCAACTCTTGCTTGTAGGCGCACCATTGATACCAGTCGCGACTCTTGTCTATGTTGGCAATCCAGTTGCCAAGTCGGGTTATGAACTGACTTGTAACCGCGTTTGCAGGCAGAACATTTTCCGTGCAGTTGTAGTCGAAAAATGCCTTTATCGTAGTCTGAATCTTCTCAATCTCCGTGTGTTTCTGCTGATACTCAATGAGTTTGTTAAGGAACGCATCGGTCTCCGCTTCGGTAATGAGAGCGTTGAATTCTCTTAGTTTCTGCAAGAAACTACGTTTTGCAAAGAATCTCGGAATGAACCACTTAGCCTTGGCCGCGCGCCATTCCTGATAGAGAGCCGTGCCGTTTTGAGCAAGGATGCCTTCGGTGCAGTCGCGAAGAATCTCCTCCTTCAGCTGTGCGGTGTTGCCGAGTGCTGAATTATCCTGACCTTTTGTTATTGTGTCGATGGCATTCTGCATCTGTGCCGTGAGTGCGCCAAGGTCTGTAAGATTCTGCTCGGTTATGTTGAGTCCGAGAAGCGGATGCTTTGACGGCTGACCGACGATTCCGGTAACCGCCGCGATGCGCTGGTGCAGAAGTCGGCTGTACTCGTCTATGTTGCCGAGGCTGAATTTCTGCTTCAATTCGCCGTCGTTGGCGTTGAAGGCGAGCGGCTCGGCTTGGTTAGCCTTGTATCGCGTAATGCAGTCGTAAACCGACAGACCGTCGTTGCCCTTCGTGTCGTGAAGGGCTTCCATATATTCAATCAGTTTTGTGCGTTCCTCGTACAGTTTGTCGGCTGTGCGCGCGTATTCTTCGGGTTTTACAATGTGAGTTACCTTGAGAGCCGTTTCCAGCTGGTTAAGCACATGCCGCTTTGAAATCTTGTTAGAGTGCATTTCGAGGCAGAACGGACCGAGACCAATCTTCTCCAGTCGGTTCTGAACAACGCTGAGGGCTGCCATCTTCTCGGCAACGAACAGTACACGCTTGCCTTGGAAAATGGCGTTGGCTATGATGTTGGTGATGGTCTGCGACTTTCCCGTTCCCGGAGGGCCGTAGAGAATGAACGAGCGACCTTCGCCGGCTGCAATTACGGCTGCCATCTGCGACGAGTCAACAGGCACGGGTAGAGCCAGACCGTCGGGACGCAGATTCTTGTCGGTGTTCTTCAGGTCCGAAACTATTTCCTCAGGCTTGAAGACGAGTTTCTGCTCAACAAGACTGCGCACGATGTCGTTTTCGAGCAGCTCCTTGCGGTGGCTGTGAATATCGTTCCACAGAAGGAATTTGTTGAATGAGAACACGCCCAGAATTGCTTCTTCCTCGATGTCCCAACGTTTTTTGTTCTTCAGAGCATCGCGTATTATGCTGAAAATGAGCGATACATCAACGCCGTGCTCATCGGTTGGCAGCGGTGAGATATCTGGAATATGTGTGTCAGAGTTCTGTCTCAGGAATTCTAAGAGAGTGATATTCAGCGCAATTTCCTCGTCGCGCTTGCGAATGTAGAAATCGCCCTTCTTGTAAACCATCTCGACAGGCATCATCAGGATTGGCGCGTATCGAGGCTTTTCGCTGAGGTCGGTCTCGTACCAGCGCAGGGTTCCGATGGCAAGGTAGAGCGCGTTTGCGCCAGTCTCTTCTATGGCGTTGCGCGATGCTCGGTATATGTTTTTCAGAACGTTGCGCGTCTCCGTCTCGGGCTGATAGGTGTGCAGCGTGTTGTGCTTTATGTCGTCGGTTATCAGCGGGTTGAGTTCGGGAATCGTTTTGGAACGCACAAGCATCGCTTCGCTTTCTATGCTGAAATTTGTCTCGGGCTTGTGCTTTATCACATATTCGTTGCCATCTTGCAGAAGGTCTTCGATAAGGGCGATGTCGAACGTAATGAACTGAATGGCTCTCTGCCTCAGATAAAGGTTAAGCAGAGAGTTGCGCAGCGAGAAGTCGAGCAGTTTCCGCTCCCAGATGTCGAGTTTGGTTACCTTGGCATTAGAATCCATAATGCGGCTGAGGTCGTAGCGCGAATGTTCCTTCACGTCGAGTATGCAGTTGTCGTGGCTCACGCCGTCGGTCTTCACCGTCCATACGCCGTTCTCGTTTATCCTCTGCGGAAGCGGAAGGAATCTTTCGAGGCGGCATCTCTTGATGTCGATAAAAATCTCGAATTCGCTGGCGTTCATCAAGTTTCTCTTTGCCGATTCTATCGCGTCCTCGAACGATGTATTTTCTGATGTTATCTGCGTGCTTTCGAGCACCATCATCTCGCCGATGGACTCGTTGCATCTCTTCTCAATAAACGAAGAGTCGTCGCTGACGCTGTATTGGCAGCAGTCGTCTACCAGCCACACGCCCAGATAAGCATGTCCTTTTTCTATTATTATCACGCTGTTAATGCCGATGCTCTCGAGCACGCTGGCAAACAAAAGTGTCAGTTCTATGCAGTTGCCCAGTTTGGTTTCTAAAACTTGGTCGGGCATGGTTATGCGCTGGCCTATGTCGAAGAACGATGCGGGTGCTTGTCGGTAGATGATTCCGCAGTTGTGTAGCGCGCCATAGACGGCTGCCACCTGCTTGCGCACCACGTTTGTGTTGCCCGACTGGTATGCCGTGAATGCCGACGACTGCGACAGGTCTTTCAGAATCTCGGCAGCCTTTACCACAATGCCGCTTATAGCAGGGTGGTTTGGCTGTACGAACGATGCCAGGTTCTGTGGCAGAATGGTTATTCCAAGCCATTGGTCGAACGGCATTATGTTTACGGGCAAATCTTCCGAATGGATTTCGGTTTTCAGATTGTCGTCGGCAGAATCTTTCCATACCTTTACGCAGAAAGATGAGGCTGTGCTCTCGGTTATCGACGCTACCATCTGCGGATTAAGCGTGATGTCGAATCCTTGCAGACGGACGCTTTCGCCAGCCTTTATAATATCGGTAAACAGCGGTTTCGCTTCCATCAGAAAATCGCCGCTGCATGTAATCGAAATGTTGTGCAGGTCTGTGTCGGTAGTGTTTGTAATCTCAACCGATTGGCATATTGCAACGTTGTTGTTTATAAGCGCAAAGTTGAGATACTTAAAATATTCGATGTGTAGTTTCACCATAAATATGTTAATTGCGTTATGATTTTTTTACGGAATATATGGCTTGTAATGAGTGATATACGCTGGTCTTTAGTTGGTTGCGCGTAATCGCACGTCGCCAAGGCGCAAAGATATGGATATTTTTGCATAGCAGCAATATTTTGTGCTTATATTTGTTTTGGGCAGATGATTTGCGAGAGTAATGGATTTTTCTACATAACGGTTCAACCTGCAAGTTGCTTGATAGCCTTAAAAAGGGATTATAACGAGGTTAAGAAAGAGTGTGCGCCTGTTTAGACACACACTCGTATATTCTCTTTCAACAGAATCTGCAAATTACATCTGTATGCAGATTCTGACATTTCAGCTAAGAGGTTCAATTATATTCCATTGTGGATTCTGAATCTCTACACATTTGAAAATCAGATTTAACTTTATATATTCAGTAGAAGAATGACCACACATGTATTTAGTAAAGTAATCTGCAAACTCGGCAGCTGAACCAAATTCGAAATTGCAGTTGGTGTCTGCTATCGCCTTTGAGTGCAGCACTCCGTTTTTCAGGTAAACGCTAAAGCTTTCGTTGGCGATTTTACATGTCATATCTACTTCTTGTTTAGAAGCCTTGTTTCCATCGATAAGGATAGAAAGATACTCAAAAATACATTTTGGAGTAAGTGATTCCATGTTCTTGCCAATAGAAAGGATTATTTTGCCTTTATCTATAGATTTGCCTTGAGGAATTCCTCTCAGTTCGTATGCACCGGCAAGGAATATGTTGCGCCATGTTCCGCCTTCGAATGAATATGCCAATTGTTCCAAGGCATCGGCTTCGAGTTTTCTGGCTTCATCATTTTCCGGATTGGCAAATACAATGTTGCGTGTCAGTTCTACTGTCCAGCGATAGTCGTGCTTAGAATAGTAATCACGTGCTTTGGACAGAACTTTGTCCTCGCCGCCCATGTCGTTGACAAATCTTTTGGCAACTTCTTCTTCTGGGTATTTGAAATAGTTTGCTGGATTTCCGTCCCACCAGCCAATATAGCGTTGTACCACAGCCTTTGTGTCATGATTCATCGTGCCATAGTAGCCACGATTATAGAATTCATTTCCCAATGATTCTGGAAGGGTGAATTTCTCGGCTATCTCTTCCATGTTATATCCGCTGTTAAGCATGTGTATCACCTGATTGTTGAAGAAATAGTACATGTCGCGCTGTTTCTCCAATATCTTCTTACATTCATCTTGTCCCCATGTAGGCCAGTGGTGAGTTCCGATAAGCACTTCTACGTTAGGATATATCTCCATAGCGCGGTCGATGGCATTTCCGAAGGCTTTTGCATCGCGCACCTTTGCTCCGCGCGGAGTAAGCAGATTGTGCATTGTGTGGCACACGTTTTCGCCAGGGCAAAGAATCTGAACATTACCACCGGAATCATTGGCTTTAAATCCAATGTGCATTTCTGCTGGAGCTTCTGTGCCCGGTACATTCTGGAACACAAACTCTTTTCCGTTTATAGTTATCTTCTGCACATCTGAGTTAGAGAAAGGAATCTCTAACGATGGGACTGGGATGTCGCCCACTTGATTACTTACAGTCTTGCCAAGTCCAGAGCCTACAGCACCGAATATTCCGCGTGGCAAAGCGCTTCCGTACATGTACTGAGCACGACGTCCCATGCAATTGCCCAAGTAGAGGTTCTCTGATATAGACTCGTCATAGAAGCCTACAGGAGCTATTACTACAACTCTTTTTTCTTTTACATCGATTACATAATCTTGTCCGTCGATAAAGTTAAGTTTTTCAGATGGAACTTTGTGTAACTTTTCGTGTTTGATAAGTCCGCTCACACCTTTGTAGTGGTCAACATGGCTGTGAGTAATCATGATTGCACAGATTTTGGCTTCGGAATCCACCTTGCTTTTGAATGTCTCCCATGCGGCTATAGCCGTATCCGGACCGAGTAGTGGGTCTATCAATGCCCATTGATGATCATCCACCTTTATGATGCTCATGGTTGACAAGTCATAAGAACGTGCCTGAAATACCTCTCCCAACTTAATGTCATCATCCGTTGCCTTGCTGCCTGTCATAGGCCAAACTTGGAAGATTCCATTGATGTTGTTGAGTTTCTCCATGCGCCACAGATTCTTGTGCACGGATTTTGGGCTAACTCCATCAAGAAATGAATACGATGGCATGTCCCATGCCACTCCATTGTTCGAATTCTCAATCGTTTCTGTGAGGTTAGTACCTGTAACAAAACCGCAGTTGGCATCTACAAAATCGGAGTCATTATCGTCCTCGACAAATGTCATAGGTGTTGGATAGTAGGTATCATCTTCTTTAGGCTTACTATATTCGGTTTCTATTCCCAAATACACCAATTTTGCTTTTCCATCATACTTGTAACGGGCATATAGATGACTGTCCTTGTCGTACATGTAGTATTCATTTCCTGCCAGCCACGGGTTTCCATTAGAAGGATAATTTATCATTACTTTCCATGTGTAATTGCCACAGTCGTATGTGCTTAAGTCGAAGACCTTTGTTTCTCCACTCGCAACCGACGGCATTTTGTCGAGTGAGTCAAATAAAAAAGTCTCGGCTCGCGACATGTTGAACCACACGCCTTCTGTCGAATCATTTTGGATGATTACTCCTTTAATTTTTTGTGTATTCTTCATGAAAAAATGATTAAAAAGTTATTATTTAACATTAGTAATAGACCTGATTATAGTAGCTTTTATTCAGATTATGTGTTAGATACTATCTGAAAAACTTTTCAAAGATATGGTTATTTTTCTAAGTAACAAAATAAATTTGAATATTTTTGAACATTATAAAGAGAAAAATATAAGCATAAGTGAGAGGCAGATATGTGAAAAAGAGAGGATTTGCTTTTTTTAACAAATCCTCTCTTTAGAAATCCGAATAATTATTTTCCCAGTTCTTCTTTCCATTTCTCGTAGTTGTCGAGAACCATTTGTGGACTTCTACCGTACCATCGGTAGCCGTTGCGGCGTTCGTAGCCTATTTCCGACATATCGTTCTTCTTTACGCCGTCGCGGTCGCACACATAAGGCTTTCCGGTTTCGAGGTCGTAGAAGCGTGCCCATAGCAGCGGCGCGCCCTTAGCCGTTTTCAGACGGCAGTCGTTCATGCCGTCGCTGTTCTTGAAGTATTCCACCTCGGCATCCTTTATGGCATGGCTTTTAAGCCAGTCTATGGCACATTCTATTGAGTATATAACCTCCTTCGAAGGCTTTTTTATCGACATCAGAAGGCGGATTATGTAAACCGTCTCGCCTGCGCCTGTTAGCGATGCCAGTTCGTAAGAGCGTGCGCCGATAGGGGCGAGCGTCTTCTCGTCGTGCTGCTGACACCATACCGATGGCTTTCCGCCAACCTTTATCTGGCATTTCAGTATGCAGGCTATGCCCTTGTCGAACTGCTTCTTCAGTTTGTCTTTTGTTTTCCGGTCTATTTCGAGTGACTTGTACGGCTCTTTGTCGTCGCAGATGTTTTTGAACAGTCTCAGAACGTGATAGATGGCGTTGTCGTTGTATGTTATGTGGGCAGAATAGTGCGCTTTTCCGTTGCTTTTCGGCTGTGCCGGATAAACCTGCGGAAATCCGCCGTTGGCATACTGCATAGCCATAAGGTAGTTGAGGCCCTTAATGAAAGCCTCCTTAACTTCGCTTCGCTTGGTGCTGGCATACACTCGCGCAAGAAACTTCAGTTCCGACACGGTTGCGCCGTTGTCGATAGTTGCACCAAATCCGCTGTGCTGTGCGTTGTATATCTCGTCGTATTTTATCTTGCCGCTCCAATTCTGGTTCTTTATCCATCCGCCGCATGTCATCTGATATTTTATGAGTGTGTCGGCAATGCTTGCAGCCTGTTCAGAGCCGTACCATTCGGGCGGCAAGGCTCGTTTAATGTCTCTCCAATCGGGTAGTTTGGCGGCATTCTGTGCCAGCGCGCCTGTTCCGAGGCCAAGGAACAGGGCAAGGATATAAAATACTTTCATAATGGTTAAATTTTAATAAGGTTCTTTTTCTTCTATTGCCGATGGCGATTGCCGCGAAAAGGTTTATTCGAACAGCATTCTGTAAAAATCGGCTTTCTTGTTGATGTTAAGCGGATATGCGCGCGATGATGACGGCATCCTCCACCATTCAATAAAAAGTTCTTTTCCGTCTTCGGCTGTGATGTTCAGCCTTGTAAATGTGCCAATCTTCGGCTCTTTCTCTATGCCGAACTGAAGCATTAGCTGTCGGCTTGCCTTTCCGCCCGTTGTGACTATTCGTCGGCAGTCGGGCATCTGCCTCAGAAGGGCGCGTATGTCGGTAGGCTCTACAATCTCCAGAAATTCGTCGCTGGCATTGTCCTTCAGCCTGTTAACCTTGGTGGCTGTGTCGAAGAATCCGAAGCCCTTATCCCGAGCGAAAGCCGTAACCATCCCGAAGTCGAACCTCTTCTCGCCCTTGACAACGAAATGCTCCTTGTCGGCAAAGAAGATGATGCCCATTATCCGCCAGAAATCGTTTATGAAGTTGGGGTAGAAGAAATCCATGCTCCATCGTGCCTTGGGAGGCGGAAAACTGCCCAGAAACAATATTGTGCCGCCCGATGGAAGGAACGGTTTTAGCGGATGAACTTCTATCTTACTCATAAAAACGGCTTTACGCCACAAATATATGAAAATAAAATAAATAATAAAAGAAAAAGATATACTATTTTTCTTATTGCAATGTGATTATGTTTTTTTATTTTTGCCGTGATATTATTTTTTTATTACCATGAAAACGAAAACTATATTGGTCTTGCTTGCGGCTATGAGCGTTGGCAAGACGTATGCGCAGAAGATTGATTTTAATCTGCCAAACAAGAACGATGCGCAGGTTCTTGAGCCCGATTTCTCGGGATGGGCGATTGGTCGCCAGATTTCCGACGAGACTTCGTTTCTGATGTCCGACAACTCGTCGAGCATCGGCATTCTTGTAGAGTCTGCGCCGGGGTTTGTCGGCAACGCCGTAAACTGTAACTGGTGGAAGGACGGATGCAGCAAATACTCAAAACTTGTTAGCGACGGAATATACTCGGTTATTCTCGACGACCAGAGCAACTACACATATTCTGCCGACCAGAGCATGGGACTTCAGTTCACCATCAAGGGACTGCCTGCCGGAACTCACTCTATCACCGCCTATCACAACAATACCGACGGACTCACGGGTGAGTATCCGCCGATAGATGTGGTGGTTAACGGAAAGACCGTTCAGAGCGGCGTGGCGCAGACCATCAGGGCGCAGACCGAGGCGCAGTCGGGACTATCTTACGCAACCTTTACGGTTGGTGAGGGCGAGACGGTGGTTGTGCGATACATCTCCAAGCCCGAGAGTGGAAAGACTTACATCAACAACGCGGTGGTGGTTAATGCGCTTGTGTTCGACCGCCCGAATCCGCTCACCACGGCTACGACGCCTTATCCCGAAAACCGCGAGTTCCACGCCGATGCCGACGGCGGTTCGCTCGTCCTTACATGGACTCCGGCATGGACGGCAAAGAAGCATCATCTTTATGTCGGAACATCTGAAACCGACCTCAAAAAGGTGGCTGTTCTTACCGATGCACAATACAAGCTGTCTAACGTATACAGCCTCGACACCTATTTCTGGCGCGTAGATGAGGAAGATGCCGACGGCAAGATTTACGAGGGCGACATATGGCGATTCCGTTCGCGCAAACTGGCATTCCCCGATGCCGAGGGATACGGACGCTTTGCCACAGGCGGACGCGGCGGTCAGGTGTATCATGTCACCACTCTTGCTGATAACGAAGAACCCGGCTCTTTCCGCTACGGAATAACCAAACTTTCCGGGCCGAGAACCATCGTGTTCGATGTGTCGGGCATCATCGAACTGATGGAACGCCTCACTTGCGCCGATGAGTATGTAACCATAGCCTGCCAGACTGCTCCGGCACACGGCATCTGCTTCAGCAACAATCCGTTTGGCATAGGTCCTGAGAGCATCGTGCGCTTTATGCGACTGAGAAAAGGCGCAGGCCATACTTCCGACGGCATCGGAATGGCTGGCTGTGACAACAGCATCCTCGACCACGCCTCAATCTCGTGGACTATCGACGAGGGCTTCTCATCGCGCAACGGACATAACATAACCCTTCAGCGCACCATGATTGCCGAGGCTCTCGGCATAGCCAACCATCAGAACTACGGGGCTGGCACAAACCACGGCTATGCGGCAACCATCGGCGGCGACATCGCTACGTTCCACCACAATCTGCTGGCTCACAACTACGGCAGAAACTGGAGTCTGGGCGGCGGTCTTGACGGCGCAGGAAGTTATGCTGGCAGGCTCGACATCTTCAACAATGTGGTTTACAACTGGGGCGCACGTGCAACCGACGGCGGAGCGCACGAGGTTAACTTCGTAGGCAACTACTACCGCATGGGCATCGACACAAGTCAGAAATATCTGCTGCGCGCACAGTTCGAGGGTACAGGCTCGGGCACGCAGAGTTACTACATAAGCGGCAACATTCGCGAGAACTATAACGGCACGAAGACAGCCGACAAGGAGGGCGACACTTATCGCTACGAACTCAGCGGCGGTCAGGACTACAACTGGAATGCGTGGGTTAGCGAGCCTTTCTTCCCGTCGTATGCCAAGATTGAGAGTGCCGAGGAGGCGTTCAAGAGTGTGTGTAGCGATGTGGGGGCAACGATGCCTTTCTTCGACGCGCACGACCAGCGCATAATCTCCGAAACGGTAAACAAAACCTACACCTACATCGGAAGCAAGAGCAAGATTCGCGGTCAGATAGACAGCGAGGCTGATTGTGGCGGATATGAGGTCTATCCAGAAGAAAGTCGCGCAGACAGCTACGATACCGACAAGGACGGAATTCCTGACTGGTACGAGGAGATTGTAGGCACAAATCCTAACGTGCCAAACAACAACGACGACCCCGACCGCGACGGATGGACTCAGCTCGAGGACTTCCTCGAGTTCATCTCGCACCCTTACCTGCTAATGGCTCCGGGCGAGCACGAGACTATCGACGCAACCAAGTATTTTGCTGGATATGTAAATGCGCCTGTCTTCACGGCAGTAAGCAACAGCGGAAACGTAACGGCAAAGGTCGATGGCTCTAAGATAATTGTCGAGGCAGGTTCGGCATCGGGCATAGCGTCGGTAAAGATGAAGGTGACGGATGCCGAGGGCGCATCTTACGAGCGTCTGCTCAACATCGCCGTTGGAAGCTCAACCGCGGACATCAGCATACCAACCGAACTGTCTGCCGTAAGGATTGCAAGTTACAAGGTCTACTCGGCCGAGGGCAAGCTGGTATTCGAGAACAACGATGCCGGCGGAGAGCTGATAAACAACCTTCCGATGGGTAGCGTAAAGCCAAACGCCATCTATCTGCTCAAGGCTGTCGATACCGACGGAAACGAGCATACGGCCAAGATTCTGGCAAACTGATTTCTGCCTTTTTAGGGAAATAAACAGTTGAAAATACATCAGCCCAACTCTTTTCGAAACGGAGAGTTGGGCTTTTCTGTTCGCTATGCCTTCGGGATTCGTTCGGGAGAAATGTCTTTTCTGCCTGTTCAAATGCGGATATGGGGTGGCTTTTGCCTTTTTCCGCATTGCTTTTGCTTTTTTTATGCCGTTATTTTGCGATTCATGCCCTTAGTGAAATTGACAAGTTGTTGATAATGTGTGATTTAATGTGTAAGCGTTTCGGCGTTTCAGCGTTTCAGCTACCCCTATGGTAGTTTCAATTTCTTTCTTTATAATATATAACTTATTTATTATTAATTAGTTATATATATATAATATAAGGGTTTGAAACAAAAATATACCCTCTGAAACGCTTGAAACGCTGAAACGCTGAAACGCCTGATGGCATTCGCAAGAAAAGGCTTACTTATTCCTGACAAGACAGAAGTCGAATGATTGATTTTTTCCTTATAGGCAGTTTTATGTGTATGTAGATGTATATAATGAGGCGAGAAGCAGAATAGGGAAAAGTTGTAAATATGTAGTCTGAAAGTCTATTGTAGCCATAGTATATTAAACCCAAATCGGTCATTAGAAAAATAGACATGCCTAATTTCTAATGACCGATTTGGGATTATTCTTTTGGCAAATACAAAATGATGGCAAGGTATATGCAGGGTATATGCAAGATATATGTAGGCTATATGTTAGCTATATGTAAGCTATATGTTGGCTATAGTAAGATATATGTTTGGTATATGTAAGATATATGCAAGGTATAGCCAGATTAGGTGATGGGGAGGTTGTGGTGAAGTTGAAGAAAGTCGATAGCAAGGGGGGAGTAAGAGGATAGCAAGGGGGTAGCAAGAGGATAGCAAGACGAAAGGTTCGTCCAATGTAGGTGGGGGGAGTTGAAAATAGAGAGATGAAAACTGAAAATTATTAGAGGCAATAGAGACTCTTGTAGCCGTTTGGATCAAACATTATCGGAGTTCGGAGAAGGGATTATTTCTCCCAATTGCTGCGTATGTGTAAACTTTTAACGTTTTTTTTGCAAGTTTTTATTCAATTTTTTTAACTTTGCAAGGAAAATACGTGTGCGCGCGCATTATTTCGTGTATTCGTCGGGCTCCACAAAGAAAAAGAATATTAGTTAATTATAATAATTGTGATAAAATATCAATTAGAGTATGAATTTATGTTTTATTAAGAATTTTCAACTTCCACAAGTAAACATAGATGTTGTAAATCAGTGGATTCGTTTTTGTGTTATTTTTTTGATTAGCGTTTTATTTGCCTCATGTTCTAGTACTGTATTATTGTCTGATGGAACGAAGGTGCAGCGTCCATCAAATAAGACGGTTATGCAGCATTTGCAAAGTGGTGATATTGAGGCTTTGATTTATGATCATACTTGTCAGTCAAAGAAGAATCAAATTATATATGATTATCTTAATTCGAGATGTGGTTATGGCACAAACAGTTATCTGCAGCTTATAAACTATACAAGATCCTCTTCTAGAGATGTAGAACTTCAGGAGATGTTCACGAAGAAGAAGGAGGACTATGAAACTATTGTATTGAAATCATTATCTTCAATGACTATTTCGGATGTTGCAAAATATTATAAAAGTCATAATGATGAGCATGTGTTTCTTGATGATGCAATACAAAGTGTTTATATAAATGGATTGGAAGGTTTTACTTATGAAAAAATCAGGGTTCTTGACAATAATTTTCAAGGGACAAAATTTTCCAATGAAATTCATCCGGTTAGAATCAGAATAAAGAATGAATTGATGCCAGATGTTATGAAAGTTGTGGAAGAAGAGTGTAATACTGAATTTTCTCTATTGGATGCTTCAAAAAGAATCAGTCAGCAGAAGGTTCTTCAACTATTTCCCGGTATGCTTGATAATATTTCAAATCAATTGTTAGACGATGATATGCCAAAGGAAAAAAAGGATATTCTTGCAAAATACAATAATTTATGTAACAGTAATTTTCCACGAGGTAAGATTTCAACAATTGTAAATGGACAACTTGCAGAAACTGTTACAAAGATTAACAGTAATAGACGTTCATTGTCTAAAGGTCTTGTTGGTTTTACTCCTAGGTATTCAACAATAAGCAAGATGACGATGAAAGTTATTACCCCGAAGGTTACATGTCCCATTAATGATCTTGTAACATTGTCAAAAATACAGCATGATTCAGGAAAATATACAGAAAAGAATTTAATCTTAGATGTTGCGGGCTTCTTAACAACAGGCGTACTTGGTGCAGCTGTAACCGCTTATGATATTTACAGTTCTTATCAAGATGCAAAAAAGGATGCACAAAAAATGTCTCCTTATTTGCGAAGTTCAGTAATGGGGCTTGGTAAAGGATTGCAAAAAGCTTTGCAACAAACGGTAGATAGTTCTTATTCTAGAGCCAAGAGTTCATTAAAGAAAAATCAAGAATTATTTAAGAAATCAGTTTATGAAAGTTTTTAATAAAATTACAATAACTCTATTTTTCTTTTTTGTTAGTTTGTTAACAGGTAATGCTCAGATTGCAAGGTCTGTAACAAAAGCAGCTGCAAAAAAAGCTACGAAATCTATAATAAAATCAGCGGTAAAAGCAGAAACAAAAAATATTGCGAAACAAAGTGCTAAGACTGTAATAAAGTCAGAAGTTAAAAATTCTGTGAAAAAGGCAGCTGTTGAAGCGGCAGAGGCATCTGTGAAGGGGGTAGCTAAACGTACTACAATCGAAGCTGCTGAAACAAGTGCAAAAAATATAACGAAGCGTACAGCTTCTGAGGCTGCTGAGATTGCAGCTAAACGTGCAGCAAAAAAAACGGCTGTTGAAACAGCAGAAACAGCAGCAAGAAAAATATCTTCACGTACAGCGATAACTGCTGCGGAAGATATTGCAAAAGAATCTGCAGAAAAGATGAGTAAGAAAGTTGTAGGTGAAACGAGTGAGACTGTAGTAAAGCGAGAAGCTAGGTCAACTGCAACATCTTTTTCTAAATTTGCAGAAGAAAGGGCTGCTAAATTAGCAGAGAAAAGGACGGTAAAAGTTGCAGAAAAAACGACTTTAAAGGAAGCGAGGACAGTTATTAGTAAAAATTTGAATAGTAAAGCTGCTAAGGTATGGGAACGTGTAGCAGGCAAGTCTTCTAAAAAAAGTACAACATTGGCTCAGGATCTTTCATCAAATCCTGAGTTTAAAACTTTTATTAATAAAAATCCACAGCTTTTAGAAACTTATGACAATCTAATTGCTTCAAAGTATAGAAATGATGTAACAGCTATTCGTTATTTTGGAAATAATGTGGATAAATATAATATGGTTTACAAACGCGTGCCAAGTAACAGGGCATGGTTAAATGGTAAGCAATTGGTTTTGTCAGATAAAAGTGGCGTTACCTACATATGCGAAAAAAGTAATATGAAACCACTTGGTACAATCGAGGGTTCTGCAAAGTCTGGTTATATTATTAATATTGACAAAACTGCTAAAACAGAATTGTTAGATGTATATCCTTTAGGAAATTGTAAGTATGTCAAAGGAAATATGTGTTGGATAACGGATAAATATGGTAGGGTGGAAAAAAGTATAGTTACTATTGATAGAAATGTATCTGCAGCAGGAAGGGATGCAAACTTTATACAAAGGATTAAAGATGCAAAGACAGATTATGATGCTTTTGGTAAGCAAATGAAGCTAACGGGAACTTATGATGATGTTTCTGGACATATAATTCCTGACAGTTGGGGAGGAGAGAGTACATCTATTAATATCATACCTCAAAATAAAAAGGTGAATGGAGCTGGTAGTCCGTGGTATAATAGTGAACGCGATGGATTAAAAATGGCAGAAAAAGGACATGAAGTTACAAGAACAATAATATTAGAGTATTCAGGAACAAGCCAACGTCCAGATCGGATAATTGTATCTCAAACTGTAGATGGGGACTTTCAAAAAGTAGGTGGAATGATAATGGATGCGATAAAGTTTAATAATGAGTAACAAACTTGTAAACGTTTTGTAAACTGCTGATATAAAATGGATAAATACTTTTGCGCCATAGTCATTAATACGAAATTTTGGCAGTATGTAGAAAAAGTTGCACTAAAAAAACTTGCTCATGTAAGCAAGTAATTCTATCTCCTTAGCTTCTTTCCTTGTGGAACAGGCGGCTGGGGACGAGGCTGAAAGCGCATAGGGTTGTCTCGGTCGCCCCATACAAAAGCCTTGAGAAGTCCGCCAAGAGGAAGCTCTATCTTCGAGTCGCCAATTTTGATGTAAGGGTTTACCAAAGGCTCAGTTATCCATTTGCCGTTCATAGGGTTGACATATCTGTTCACTCCCACTTTTGCTCCAAAAGTCTTGTTTAGTTGGATATCTGCATAGCCTCCGTAGTTGGTATTGTTAACATAAGGACTCATGGCTGGACCAACATGCATTTGGTTGGCATAGTAGTATCCGAAGGCATGAAGAGACACTCTTGAATTGATGTTATAGCCTATAGTGCCGCCATATCCCATCTGCGTAGAAAGCGTGTGCTGCCAAGGCATCCAATATTTGTTGGCAATAGCCATTGCGTTGAAATTCCATCTGCCTACATGCTGGTTTAGCGACACCGTTCCCCTTTCTGTGCCCATCAATCCAACCTGTTGGTTTGTCATTCCGTAGAATCCAATCGATGCACCTCTCCACAGATTAAAACTCGTATTGCCTGCTTTGGGAATATCTGTATAGATTCTTGAGTTGTCGTTGAATACCGGAAGTTTTTCTGGTTTAGGTTTTAGGCTCATAGTGGCAAATTTCGGGTATGTTGAATCGCGCTGCAACAGAGACTTCTGTTCGACAGGTAGCATATTGATGCTGCTGTCTGACTTTAACAAACCGTCCGTTTCGCTCTGTGCTTTTATTGCAGATGAACAAAACGCGCAACATAGTGCTAAAATGAGTTGTTTTTTCATATTGAATAGTTTTTCATACCTTAATGCAAAGGTATGAAATTTTTTAATATGGAGTGGGATTTTTGTAAGATTTGTTATATCAAACTCGAAAAACCTAAAATATTCTTTGAAATAACTGAATTGTAGTTTGTTATATATGCGCTTTTGAGAGAGAACGATGAGGCTTGAAACATCAAAATGTATAAGGTTCGATATTCAATCGGGCGGAAAACGAAGAATGAAGAATCCTTCAGCTTTCCGCCCGATATGTTCTCTGTATCGATAAAAAATCAATATTCAATCTTGTCAACCTTCAGACGCCAGTCGCGGAAGGCGCGCTGAGCCTCGTGGCGCAGCAGGCAGATTGAAGGAATGTTGCGCGAGTCGGCAGGCTTGTCAATCTCGTCGTAGATAAACTGGTCGTCGAAGTCGATGTCCTTGGCATCGACAGCCGTGTTGCCGTAGTAAATCTTGTTTATTCCGCTCCAGTAAATCGCGCTCAGACACATAGGGCAAGGCTCGCACGAGGTGTAGATAACACATCCGTCCAGTTTGAAAGTGCCCAGCTTCTGGCACGCGTTTCTGATTGCAGAGACTTCGGCGTGTGCCGTTGGGTCGCTGTTCGCCGTCACGCGGTTAACGCCTGTGGCAATAAGTTTGCCGTTCTTAACGATTACCGCGCCAAACGGACCGCCGCCGTTCTTCACGTTCTCGACAGATGCGTCTATGGCAATCTGCATAAACTTCTTGTCTTGTTCGGTAATCTCGCTGCTCTGCACAATGGCAAGACTCTTGATGTCGAGGTTAGGGTACTGCTCAAGAATGCGCTTGCGTCCCTGCATATAGTCCTTTTCGATGAGGAAGGCGCAGCCAACCATCTCTGCTCCAGCCTGATGGATAAGGTCGATGGCTGCCAAAGTCGTGTTTCCGTTGGCAATGAAATCATCTACAAACAGAATCTTGTCGCCCTTGCTCAGCATGTCGGTGCCCAGCACAAGGTCTATGTTCTTAGCCTTTGTAAACGAGTGAACCACGGTTGTGTAGCACTTATCCATGGTGCTTGGCTTTGCCTTCTTGATGTAGACAACAGGCAGACTCATCTCCAAGCCAACCATAATGGCCGGGGCGATGCCGCTTGCCTCTACCGTCATTACCTTTGTTATTCCGCTGTTGGCAAACATGGCGGCAATCTCCTTGCCGATGCTGTGCATCAACTGAGGGTCTATCTTATGGTTGATGAAACTGTCAACTTTCAGTATTCCGCCGGGAAGATACTTACCTTCTTCGGCTATTCGTTTTTCAAGTTCTTTCATGATATGTGTCCATTTTTAGTCGTTAATAATCGTTATTTCCACTCAATCACGTCGCCCAGACATCCGCTTGGCATCTGAATGCCCAGCATGTTGGCAACTGTTGTAGATATGTCTGTTATGTGGTGTGTGCGGTTGTCGGCTACGCCGTGCGGAACGTGCCAGCCCATAAGCATGAATGGGATGTGCGCGTCGTAAGGCGACCATACGCCGTGGCTGTTGCCCAGATAAATGCCGTTGCGCTTGTCTATAATTTCGCTGTATCCGTTTTCGAGAATGAGTGCAATCTCGCCGCTGCGCTTAGGGTTGTAGCCATTGGCAACCTGCTCCTTCAGTCGTGCAGGCAGATATTCTGGCATATTGTTTATGTCGAATGCATAGTGAACGTCTGGACGCTTCAGCATCTGCTCTATGATGAACTTCTTAAGAGCGGCGACATCTGCCTTCTGCTCGCCAATGGTGCGGTAGTTAAGATGAATCTGATAGTTCTTCGCGCTCATCACTACGTCATCCTTCAAGCCGAATTTCTCGTTTATCGCCTTGTTCAGTTCCTTGCATACGGTTTTGTCGTCCCATGCGCCGCCCGGCAGTTTGTGGTCGATAAGGAACGACGGATTGTGCGCTCCGGCGTGGTCGGCTGTGAGGAAGGCAAGATATCCGTCTTTCCCGAATTTTCCGTCGAGATAGTTGAAGAAATCAGCCAGTTCGCGGTCGAGGCGCAGATAGCAGTCCTCCATCAAGATTGAGTTTGGACCAACCAAGTGTGAGATGGCATCGGGAGCCGAGAAACTAACGGTCAGGAAGTCGCAAAGTCCGTTCTGACCGAGTTTTTCGCCCTCTATGGCAGCCTTTGCCATGGCGAGGGTAAGATTGTTGCCCCAATGCGAGTTCTTTATCTCCTTAGGGTCGAGCTCCAACTCGTAAGGACTAGCCTTCTTCGTGCTCTGAACGTATGTGCTCTCGTCGAAGAGTAGGTTGCCCCAGCCTTGTTTCAGGTATTTCTTGCCCAGTTCCTGCTTGTTGAAATCTTTTACCCACTTAGGCAACTCGTTCATATAGTAAGTGCTTGTAATAAAGCAGTTATCCTTTGTGTCGTACCAATATGCTCCGTTGGCCGTGTGTCCTGCCGGAAGAATGGCGGCGCGGTCTTTCAGCGCAACGCCTATGGTCTTGTTGCGGAAGTTGTAAGCCAGACGCAACTCGTCGGTGATGGTTGTAACGAGAAGGTTGTGAGGCGACATCTTTCCTGCCGCGTTCTTAGAGCCTACGCTCTCGACCGAGTCGTCCTGACAGCAGTAAATCTTGCGCTGCTCCTGCTCGATAAAGAAACTGTTGCCCGTGATGCCCGTGAGCGCAGGCACCGAGCCGGTAAAGATACACGTGTGTCCCACGGCTGTGATTGTCGGGATGTAATTAATCATCATGTTGTTGCAACTCACTCCCTCGCGCATCATGCGCTTAAATCCGCCGTCGCAGTAGCGGTCGTTGTAGCGCATAAGGTAATCCCATCTCATCTGGTCAACAATAATGCCTACAACAATTTTCGGACGTTCAACCTGTGCAACTACCGTTGCCATACTTGTCACAAGGAACGAAAACAGAAAAAATAGTTTCTTCATACGTTAATGCTTTTAAAATGCCGTAAAGATAGTAAATATTTATAAATTTTGGTTGTTTTTTAACTTAGGTTTCATTAAATTTGCATCTGTGAATTTCTGAAACCATGGGAAAAAAGTTTTTTTACAATGCTATGATTGTAAACGAGGGCACATGTGCAATGGGCTCCGTTTTGGTCTATGATAACATTATTGTCAAGATTGTATATATTGATGAAGGTGCTGCCGCGTACAACGATTTTGTGCACGAGGCACAGGAGCAGGGGGCTGAAATAATCTTCTGCCAAGGAATGTTGCTGATGCCGGGCGTGATTGACGACCACGTTCATTTCCGCGACCCCGGACTAACCCATAAGGCAGATATGGAGAGCGAATCGGCTGCCGCTGCCGCGGGAGGCGTTACAACCTTCTTCGACATGCCAAACACCAAGCCGCAGACCGTGAGCATCGACGACCTTAACGAAAAGTTCCGCCATGCCGCCGAGTGCAGTCACGTTAACTATTCGTTCTTTTTCGGAGCAACGAACAGCAATACCGAGATGCTTAAGCAACTCGACAAGAAAAAGGTGTGCGGCGTAAAGGTATTCATGGGCTCATCAACAGGAAATATGCTTGTAGACAACTACGAGTCGCTCAAGACAATATTCAAGGAAAGTCCTCTGCCGATAATGACCCATTGCGAGGATACAGAGATTATCGACGCCAACATGGCTGAGTACAAGGCGCACCACGGCGAAGATCCCGATGTTAAGTTCCATCCCGAGATACGAAGCGTTGAGGCTTGCCTCAAGAGTACCGAACTCGCCGTGAAACTGGCAAGGGAAACTGGCGCGCGACTGCATGTGGCACACATCACAACTGCCGACGAACTCGAACTCATCCCGAAGTCTAAGGCGGCTCTTAACGGTAATGGCGAAGATAAGTTCGAGAACATCACAGCCGAGGCTTGCGTGTCGCATCTGATGTTTAACGATGCCGACTATCAGACACTCGGCACACGCATAAAATGCAATCCGGCCATCAAGGGCGAACAGCATCAGAAGGCACTTCAGAAGGCACTCTTCGACGGACGCATTGCCGTTGTGGGCACAGACCACGCTCCGCATCTGCTAAGCGAGAAGGAGGGAGGATGCGCCAAGGCGGTGAGCGGAATGCCGATGCTTCAGTTCTCGCTCGTATCGATGCTCGACCTCATGACGACACTCTGCAACAACGACCGCCAGCAGGCTGCCATTCAGACAACAAGGCTGATGTGCCATAACCCGGCATCGCTCTTCGGCATCCGTCGCCGGGGCTACATAAGAGTGGGCTACAAGGCCGATTTCGTTATCGTTCGCGAGGCGGAATGGACTCTTAAGCAGGGCGACATCATAAGCAAGTGCGGATGGAGTCCGCTCGAGGGCAGAAAGTTCCATCATCAGGTTTATGCAACCTATTGCAACGGCAACAAGGTGTTCGACATCAAGCAAGGCGTTGACCGCAGTTGCATAGGCGAGGCGGTAAGTTTCGACCGATAGTTTTTCAGCAGAAAAAAATAATCATTTAATCGTAATTATCATGTTATTATCAACAACACCAACACTCGAAGGCCATCAGATACAGCAGTATCTGGGCTTGGTTTCTGGCGAAGTTATCATCGGAGCCAATTTCATAAAGGATTTTACAGCATCGCTGCACGATTTCTTCGGAGGTCGTTCTTCGAGCTACGAGCAGACTCTTATCGAGGCAAAGGAAGCTGCGCTGAAGGAGATGAGCGAGCGTGCCGCAAGACTGGGCGCAAA
>Ga0310695_10001082_pt1 | contig 66443 bp, 90 predicted proteins | sample RumenRJG_04DNA_FD_203882 | JGI IMG/M metagenome (GOLD analysis project Ga0310695, IMG submission 203882) | Bovine rumen microbial communities from Lethbridge, Alberta, Canada - RJG_04 (v2) (version 2) | ecosystem: Host-associated > Mammals > Digestive system > Stomach > Rumen | place: Canada... | reverse complement strand
TTCGGCCGATTTAGATTATGCGTTTCAACAAAGTGGCAATAAGTCGCGAGAAGTTGTTTTTAATTCGGGCGAATTCGCCCGAATTAGATTGATATGTGCATTTTTTTTGTTTATATTGCAATGTGCAAAAATTGCACATTTCTATTTAGGTGGAATTCCACCAAATTAAAACCCCCGAATTCGGGGGAATTAAAATTAACCAATACTCCATGATTTTGAGAATTCCTGCCCTGCAAACAGTTCGGGCAGTCCGTTTGATAACGACAACCGCAAGATTTCATCTGCCGACATCCCAACTTTTTTTGTCAAAAATTCATTGTCGCAACCTAATTCTCGCCATTTCTTAATCATCTTTGCCGCTGGCTCAACATTGCACCCCCACCTCTTCCGTGTAAAAAACAATAGGTTTGGTTGGTTGCCATTTGTTTATTTCCGCAACATATCCCGCATCTTTGATTAGCGCAGCTGGCGCTATCCACGCAATGACATCATAATCAGCACGCAATTTTGTCAATTCAATCATTGTCCTTGTCTTGCCCGTGCCCATCTCCATGAAGAGCGCACCTGCACGTAGTTTTGACAGTTTTTTGATAGCCGATGTCTGTTCTTGTGTTAATGTCATATCTTCACAAATATTAACACAATTATGTTTTCTAATCATTTTTTACTTTTCTCGTGCATAAACTCCCAAGAAAATTCACAAATCTTTTTACCATAAAAATAATATCCAGAACCTTGATATCTTTCTTTGATTGAAGCTATGTCGTCTAATGTTCGCCAAAACATAACACAATCAAAAACACAATTTTGTAATTTTTCATCCCATCTGTCTTTGTTTTTTACAATCCAAACGCCAGAGGATTCATTTGGTATTACCTCATATCCATCAAAATTATAATCTAATTGTTTTTTACTTACAGGACATCCACAAGCACGAGAAGGGGTGTGTTTAATTCCTTTTTCTACTAATTTTTGAAATTTCTTAAATGTTTTTTTATCAAACAATTTTTGCTTTTCCTCTTGCTCTTTTTTGGTTTCACTCTGTCTTTGCTGGTAATTTTTAATATTATCTTCAAGATTATCAACAAAATTATCTGCAAGTTCTTTTGCCTTGTTGTAAATACTATTATTATAACTATAATAATCGTTGCAGTAATCTCTTACGTTGTAAGTTGATTTCAGACAAGATATTAACAAATCTTGCAATATTTTCTTATGCACTACATCATTACTCATAAATCATATTAATAAACTGTGTGCCAGTTGCAGAAACGCACTGGCGGGCGCTGTTAAAAGTTATTTTATATGAATTGTCTTTCGCGCAATAGCGCTAATTGGTCGTGTCATATACACACCTCCCTATCTGCGTCAGGTGGTGTCGTGATGTCCTTCAAGCTCTTGCCAATCAGGTCGCTTGCGGTGTCCTTTTTTTTCGTGAACGTGGGCTGAAAGTATAATGGAATATGCTCACACGTGCAAATAGTATCTCCATCCTTGTCAACCTCCACAATGTAATACCTGCCACACTGCACGCCATAATACTCGCCAAACTCGTCTTTAATGACAATTTTGTTTTGCGCAAGAGCCATTTGAATAAAACGATAACTCCCGCCAGTTTCAATATATTCTACTACGCGTTGCAACTCATTAAAATTAAACTCGGCCACATGTCTACAAGAGAACCGTGGCAAAAACTCCTTTGATTTGCCGTCCCATTTATAAGATTCGTTATATTCAAAAAGACGCCTATTCTCCTCGCAAAAACTCGCAAGTGTCATTTTTCTAAATTTCAAATCATTCATAGTAACAACTCCCCCTCTATCCTCAATATCTTTGTCTGCATCTTCTTTTGAAGTTTTCCAAACATGATGCCATAGCCCGCAACCCCCTTTTGATCCCTCAAAATGTTTTACGAGAAAATATTTTTTGTTTTTCAAATCATCAAACCCATTTGCAGAACAAAAACAGTTCTTTTTAAATTCTAAATTCAACATATAAAAACTTTTAACATATATTTTATAACCTTTTAATTTTAATTGTCAAGCTTTTTTTCAAAAAATTTATTGCCTTTTGGAAACCCTCTGCGTTCCAATCAAAACTCAAAACTTCATGCAAGCTATACTACCCCTTCTCGCCCTTGAAACAGTCAAGCGGCGGTTCGGACGGTGTTTCTAAGTGAACTACCCAGCCGCTAAAGACGACTGGGCTTCTTGCTTCATTGAAAATTGATTATTATTGATTTTGACTTTTACATCTCCATCAACAATAATTCTTACATTCTCTCCACAAGTATAATCGCCAGTTCCTGACGATGTGGATTGTTGTTGTAATCCACAAACAAGAATATAGATAGCACTTTTTATGTCTCTATCATATTCAAAACCACACTTCTCACACTTGAATACTCTATCATTTAATGATACAGCATTTTTGCGTCCACAGAAGCATTTTTTGGTTGTTGCAATTTCACTTTTTATCACTCTAATATCGTGGGTGCTTTGCAAATCTTTCAATTTGCTTTTTATCGCCCCAAGATTAGAGTGCTGAACTGAACGACCAAATATTCCTTTATGCCATTGACTGACTAACTCATCTTGCAAGCAAATAATATCATTTTCTTTGACTAATTTGCTGACTAATTTATTTGTTGCATCTTTTTTTCTATTATTGATTTTTTGAAATTCAATATTTATCTTATTTCTCAATTTTAATCTATTTTTACTTTTTTTGTTGTTTTTGTCAAGTAATTTCCTGCTTTCGTGCCTTTGCAATCTTTTTAATCTTTTTGTCTCTGGGAAATCAAACTTGTATTTATCTCCATTGCTTGTTGTTATAGTGTCTTTTATACCAAAATCAAGTCCTATTGCTTGATTTGTTGGTTTTCTTTGTATCTTATCCTCCATTGATGTTATTTGAAAATAATAACCATCTGCTTTTCTTACTAATTTCAAATTGCTGAATTCTTTGACATTTTTGAGTTGAGAATAACCGAATACTCTAAATGCTTTTTTACATCCTTGAATTTGTATTTTATTTTGTCCAGCAAATCTCCAAGTTATTTTGTATTGCGGATAATCTATGCTGTTGATTTGAGGTGTAAATTTTAATCTACCGACTGATTGAATATGCTTTGCTTTTAATACTGATAATGCTTTTATACTATTGCATATTCTTTGATGCAGTTGCCTCTTTAATGAACTTGACAAATATTCAAGTTTTCTGTCCTCAAAAACATCTTTCTTTTTGATTTTCACTATATCTTGTTTTAATATGTCTTTTACATCATTATATTTCATTGAAATATCATTTTGCAGAAGAAAATTGTAAAACCACTTTGCTTCAATGAAAATCTTGTGTAAATATTCTTGTTGTTGTTTTGATAATTTTTGATTATTTACTTTGAGAGTATATGTTTTTATCGTTTGCGATTTTCTCCGCTCACGAGTTGCCTGTCTTGTTGCTTTAATTTGTAATCTTTTTGCCTTACTACAAGCGACCATATACTTTTATTAAAATTTAAATATCATTTTGTAAAAGTCAAGTTTTTTTACAAAAAAAATTCTTGACTTTTATTTTTTACCCTGCAAAAAAAATAGCAATTCATCACAGTGGCTGAAGACCCTCTGTGTTTTCTTGCAAAAATTATTATAAACCATTTTCTTTTCTTGCTCCGTGAACCCCAAGCCGTCAATAATCATGCTCTTCCCAGTCATATTTAATCAATTCCCATTAAAACATTAATAATTTTTTGTATATGCTTATCAGCGCCATAACAATCATTCAACAATACTTCGTTAGTTTTCTTGTCAATAGTAAAAAACACCCCACTCCTCCGTTCCTTACCATTCACACGCTCCAACAAAAAGCATTTAATCCTATTGTTAGAATTACTGCTCCTTTTACTTTTTGTGCAAACAAACAAACCATTGCTATATTTTTTACAAACTTCAATATTAGTCATATTAAAACCCTATACTTTTCAAAAACTCATCCGCCCCCGTGTCGTAATCCCAGTAATGCACTTGCACTCCGTCAATATCAACAATGAAATCTACCCGCTGCGTGCCATCAACCACGCTCTTGCTAAACATTACTTTTTTGTGTGTGTCTATTTTTTCTTTTTTGAACTCTTCCCACACACCAAACCCCCACCAACTCTCAATTTTTCTCCTTTGGACATATTCGTCAATCTCTTCCTTTGTTTTACAATCTAAATTGTCATAAGTTTCGATCTCCATGTCCTCGTTAGCCGCCGCAATGTATTCAGGAAGTAGATCAGAAGAAACATAATCGCCAATACTGCTATCATTGATATATTCTATTATCTTCTCCGCATCCTCCCGCGTGCACCTGTTATAATAAACAATATAATCAACATCATAATAATTTGGAACAATCACATCGTTATTATTCCACACCTTGCGGAGTAGCTCCCGTGAAGTATAACTATCCAATACAGTGCCTCTCTCCTCTTCATTCAAATTATTTAATAATTCGTTTATTTGCTCTATTTTATCATTCATACTCACCAATTAAAACACATCAATTAACATTTTCCATCTAAACCCCCATCAAGCCGCTTTTAACTCTTCTTCCGTGCTTTCGTAATCAAAACCAACTTTGATCTCCTCTTCAAAAATCTTTTTAAATTTTTGTCGTGCCTTGCCAGAGTAGCACGCACAAGAACATCTAAAAGCCCACATCAAGCGCTTATACATATCTTGCTTTGATATATCTTTAAAATCAATATAAGATGCAATATTTCTAAAAATATGCATATGCGGTTGATCTTCTTTTTTTGCATCAAACCCACACGTTGCAAAACACACCCCATTTATAAACATGCTCGCACCCTTGAAATGTCCGTCAACATATTGTCTATCAAACATAACGTAGTTGTCCCAGTAGATGCTTGTTTGTTTTTCTGTCATGACGCGCGCCGCCTTTGCACTGTGCTTTTCAATGCAATAACCGCCATCGGCGCACCATTGCTCCCGTGCAAACTCCTTCGCTGCCCAGTAATACCCGCCAAGCTCCTTGTGTAGTTTTTTGATGACTCGGCCGTCAATGTAATCAAAAACAAATGGAACTCTCACCGCCTTATACCCATCATCTGTTTTGCCAATAGCAATTTCAGTGTATTCCTTTGTTTTCAATTTTTTACTTGCTAAAACCAAAAATTTATCATGAAAATATCCGTAATAAGCCATAAATTTAACTTTTAAACACATTTAATATTCAACTCTCTTATTTAACCCTCTATAAACCCCCTCAAAAAAATTTGTTTCTTTTCTTTTTGTTTTACCAAAAGCTCGTGATAAAGCCCGGCGGACTCTTCGCTTGTTATGTCTGCCGTATCTCGCCACTTCCAAAAATCATTTTCTTCTTTGTCGCACCTTTTTTCAAAAGCCCTGTTCAATTGTTGCAAGCAGACATATTTTTCTTTTTCCATCTTGACATTGCCAACGCCGCCATATTGCCCTTTTCTTCTTCCATATGGAGTTGCCCAATCTACCCAATACTCGCCATTTTTACAATGTGCCGTAAAATACACACCATCATTAAAAATTTGTCTAACCATCATATCAAAAAAAATTAAAACCATAAAATTTATAAATATTATCTGTTGAATACGCTTTGTAATCTTCATAACTATGATTACTAAACCAAACGCCATTTTTCCAATGCCCCAGTTGCTCGTTGAATATTTTATATTTTCGCGGCGTCAGAAAAACGACCTTGTTATTTTTTCCTAAAATTTCTTTAAAATCATCACCTTGCACGTCCAGCACACCGCATTTAAGCAACGTTGCCATTATTTTAGTGTCGCTACAACATCTCAAAGATGGAAGAATATTTAATATGCCATTATGCCCCATCATCACGTTGTCGTTTATTTTAAACGGATGACAATTTCTTTTATTGCAAACGCTCCCTGTCGCAATTCTGCTATGAAAAAGCACAGGACTCGTTGCCTCTTTATACGCAATTTCTAATGCCTGTTGACAAAATTTTAAACTTTTCTCAAAACTTGTTTTTCCAAGTTTTTTGATAACTTGTCTGTTGCCAACATAATAGCCAATGCCACAGCCATCGGGGTTGTTTTTTAGACAACTTGACAGCTCCGCATTGTTTATTTTTTTTCCTTTTTTTATTAAAACCAAAATACACATACCAATATCATTAAACTTCCCTTATTTATATTTCCAATAATTCTAAAAAATCATTGTCTTCCTCAAAAATAACAGCCATTTTTTTTGTCTTTTTCAAAAGCAATTTGATAAAGCCATAATAACTTGCTATGATGTTCGCGTTCAACGTCCCCTTGAATAACCTTACTTCTATGGTTTTTCTGTTGAAAGTCACAAAATTGCTATGACTACTCATTGTTTGCCAAATATCAGGGTTCATCGCACGCTTCAACTCGCTAATATATCTGTCTAAATTGTTTAGATTGCCAATGTAATTAAGAAGATTGACATAATCCCTATAATTTCCAAAATTTCTTTTACAAACTTTTTGCAAAAACTCTCGGTTTTCCCATTCGCCTAAACTTTTGACAAAATTATAAAAGTGCTCATTTGTTGCAAAATTGTTGATGCTAATGTGTATATGATGCCCGCAAGTAGCGTTTGTTGTAGCAAATGGATTTATTATTGTTAGTATCTTGACAAGGTCTGTTTCTTTTTCTTGAGTTTTACGGATCTCTTCAAGCTTCGTAAATTTTAATTCGCAGGTCTCGCCTTTTACAGTGTCCAAGCTTGAGTCGTCTTCAACAGCCAAATCGCGGTTTTCAATACTTCCTTCAAGCTTGTTGAAAAAAGACGCCGCCACCAACAAACTTGCTCTTGCCAAAAATCGGTCGCAGAGTGTCAAGTTGTCTTTGTCTTCAAACAAGCACATTTCAATTTCAGGAGAGATAGCTTTGATGTCGGTTGCAACAATATTTGAAACACCGTGATAATTTTCTTGCAATCTTATTTCATTGAAGCCCCCGTCCTCGTTCTTCGCATAAAACAAACCGCGCTTGACAGAATAATACAAGCGGTCGGCGCTTAATGTTTTTCTGTTGTAATCAAAATTTTGTGAAAAAAAGCATTTATTATTTACTTTCAACAAAATGTTATCAGATGACACCTCTTCCGTTATTCTGTTTTTGAAGCTATCTAAAAGAGAGTTTTTAATTTTTTTAATTTCTTGAATATTTACCATAAAAGAATACTTTAAACGCTATATTAATTTTATTAAAACCACCACTTCACGCCGCAAGTTGTTTTTCAACTTCAACATCGTTTGCATCAAGCAATTGTAGAGTTTCACTTGAAAGATCGGACAGTTCGTCAAACTCGTTTTGACTTTCTGAGTCCAGCAAAAAAGCAGAATATTCTGCTACTTCATCATAATTAATAACAACCATATAATAAACTTTTAACGATTATTTTATAACTCATTGGTTTTAAAAGTCAAGTAAAAAAATAAAAAAAATGAAAAAAAATTGAAAATAATATTTTATCACATAATGCGCTCAATCAAATTAGGGTTTTAAATACTATTTAAGAGGTTTTTTTTGATGTAAAAAATTTTTTTTATTCAAAAAAGACATAAAAAAATAATGCTCTTAAAAAGGGCTTTGTTGACAATTAAAAAAAGGGTTTGAAAATCAAAACGATTTTAGCAATACACAATATTTTTTTCTTCTTTATTTTTTTGAAGAGGGAGCGCTGTTTCTAATATTTGTTATAATTTTCACATTGTGTTTTTTCAAAAAAAAGCGAGCGCCGATCATTTGATAATTTTGTGTTGCAACATGATAACAATTTGCGTTTTTGTCAATGTTGTTGTTTTTGTGTGTTTTAATATCACTTTTTTATTTTCTCTACAAAAATGAAAAAAGTGCCGAAATTTTCAAGGGTGTCAAATGCCATCAAAAAAAAACACTTGACTTTTACAATCAAAAAACTATAAGCTGTTGCGCTTTTCTGCGCTTCAATCATTTTTCATTTTGAATTTGTTGACAAAAAACAAAAAAAAATATTCTTGTGCGAATAAGAAATATTATGGGAAATGAAGGGCTGTTTTGCCCTCTATTTATGCGGGTTCATTTTACGAATTTTGATAAAATATTTTTTTGCAATTTATCAATTATTTTTATTAGTTTTGTCAACTTTTAATTATGTTCCACAGTGTTTGATTAACGGTTTTTTTGTGTGCTTGAATTTCAAAAACGTGTCGTTTGTTTGCAATGACTCCCCCCTATAACCCGTATTTTTTGTTTTTTATCTATACGGTAGTCGCAATACACATTCCTCGCTCGCTATCTTTTGCCATTTGCTAATTATCAACCAATTACAAACACTTTTCAAACACCAATGACGCTCTATTGGTTATTGCTATCAAAATTGTGCATGCATAGCATTGTAAAAAAAACACTTGACAATTATTTACGCTCAAAAAGACAAACAAGCAGTAGTAAGATCATTATGTCAGGAGAATACAAGAAGATCACCAAGAAGGTGTGGCCTGCCGACAAGCATGTGGTTTTTGGCGCAAACGGGAATAATAAACATTACAATTGTTGCATTAGACGCGATGATTTCGCTGTTGAAGCCAAAAAAACACGCGCAACAAACTCGGAGCCATCACACAACATTACGATTAAGAATGAACACCCTGGGGAAAGGGTAGGATACTTAAACAACATCAGGATTGAGAATTGTGAAAAAGACAAAGCTGGCGATGATGTCCAGGGGTTTGTCGCTGATTGTTATATTGTTGCTGACAAGTTTGAGCAAGTGAAAGACAAAGACATTTCATTGGAAATTGACACATCTTGCTTGTCTCTTAGCAAATTAAAAAAAGTGACCTTTGATAGAAGCGAATACAGCCTTTATCCTGATGTCATTTTATCAGGGTGCGCGCTGACAAATAAACCAGGTATAACCTTCTGTAATTCCAAAGTGCTATTTGATGACAAGGAAGAGGAAGTTAATACCGTTTTTGTCGCCCCTTCAGCGTTAGATAAGGTTGAAGAGCAGATAGAAACGAAACCGATTGAAGATGGAAAAGAGGGCGGTGAAACAAAACCAAAAGAGGCAGAAGGTGAGAAAGAAAAGGGCGGCGCTGGAAGTGAAGCGGGCAAAGATGATTCCGACAAGGACAAAGACAAAGGGCAGAATGGTGGCGATGAAGGTAAGACATCACCCGACCAAAAGCCAGCTGATGCACCAGCAGACACGCCAGCAGATGGTCAAACGCCTGTGCCAACTGATGCGCCACAAGATAGCACGGCGCAAGCAGGAGATTTGGCAAAAACAGATAATGTTATACAAGAATCCAACGTGGCCGTTGCGGAGCATTATCATGAAGATTTGGTTAAAATTAATGGAAAGATTGATAACCTCACCGCTATGGTAAACGCCATTGTTGCTGATTTGGCGGCTAAAACGGCCAGTGCAACACCAGCGGAGGAGAAAAGATACACCGTCAATGAAGTGGCACAAATGATGAGCGAGCACCCTGATATGTTCTCTCTCACGGTTTTAGAGGACTGGAAAAAATTAAATAACGGTGTCGCGGAAACAACTATGCATTTTTCAGCAGATGAGCAGAAGCCAGCGGCGGCTCCAACAGCCCCAGTGGCGCAAAAGGACAATCAGACAGTCAAGGCCAAAGAGGGCCTGCATGATAAGTATCTGTATGATTGTGATTAGTTTTAAGATAGGATTATGAGATGGAGTAATGTAACAGGATTGTGGGAAAAAGGCCAAGCACCGGCCGGTTTAGCGGTACAATCTGCCGAGCCTTATATTGGAGTGACCCAAAGGTATACCGGGGTGTTATTGAACACTGGGCCACGTGAAATTGCTGGTTATTACGACAGCGGTTTTATGCCAATAGTCGGCGAGTTATACATGTCTGATGAATATGGTCGTTTGGCAACTATTAACTTGGATAACATTGATAGCAGGTTGACCAATATCTCACAACTTTCTATGTTGGAATCAAGGTTTAATCAACCATACAAACCACAAATGCTGACACCTATTTCGGGTATTGATGCGATTGTGAATGAATGGGGTATTACAAAGAAGTTTTTGAAGAACCTTATTGTTGAACCAATGAAGCTTTACACACAAAAGCAAGACGGTATGTTGACAGACACACCAATGAAAACTGCCGGGTATATTGATGGATTGGAATTGACAATGCCAGTTTTGAACAGCTTAACGCAAGCAAAAAACCCAATTCGTCCGGGAATGAAGTTGACTATCGCAAGAGCCGATTGGGGAGTAATTACACCTGCACAAGGCAATACTCCTGCGGTTAGGGACAAAAGATGTTTGTTTGGTTTCTTGCAGGAAGCCGCACAAGGACAGGTTGTTGTTGCAACGGTCTCCGAGACATGTCAATTTGCAAGAACAGCACGCGACAACAATAAGACCGATGCGGTTGTTTTTGTTAGATTTAATAAAGATAATTTATCGGTTATGCAGTAGTAGTAAGTAGTTTTAAGGTTTGTTTATGGCAATGAGGAATGGAGTGAAAGATTACCCTGCAAGACCAGGGTTTTTTACCGACTTGGAGGAGAGAGAGGAATATAAGCGCGGGCAAGATGAGTTTGCGGGATACGTTCAAAATATTTGTAATAAAAGCAATACAAAATTAGGAAAGATTACAATTGCTAAAAAAGACGTATCGCAGACAGAAGAGGCGGCCGTGGCAGAACGCGAAGAAAGGAGGAAGGCGTGTGCAAGATACAATGAGATAAGAGAACAAAATGAAAAAAATGGCGCCTTGGTGGCTGCAAATGCAATTAGAACACACATTGCGCCAGAGGGTTCCGATTCTACGCACGTATGTTTCTCGGCAGATAATGGCAACGGGGCTGTCCTGACTATGAACCCTGCGTATATTTTCCAAAATTCACAATATACGAATGGCTCTTTGGAAAGCAATAGCGCAGCGCTCACAGTTGCAACCTCCGATGAGGAGACGATAGGAGTGAGGCTGTTATTGGAGGACAACGCAAGAATCAGACGCTGGGGCATACCTTGCGCAAATTCATACAACATTATGTTGTGTCCTGACAGGCCTGAATATGTTGGTTATGAATTAATAAGAAGGGTGCTGTCGTATGAAACTGCGGTGCACGCACAACAAATCAACCTTCTCGATCCTGACGCATCAGGGAGGACAACACTAAATGCAGCAATGCAGGCGAACAAAGAGGTGGTAGGTTATACAAACATATATAACAACACCGCGATGATTCAGTATGACGCCATGAAAGACGGGTTGTTTAATTTCTTGAGTTATAGTGTTGAAGAGCGCAAAGGGCAAATAGAGAATGACAAAGAGCGGATGAAAGCGATGTTGAAAATGTCTTATGAAATATACACAAGATGCTCTTTCTACTGCAACCCAGCTTTGAACATGATTCGTATTGCAGAAGTTGAAAAGCCAGTTGCTAACGTTACATATGACGATCTTGTCTTTGCAAAAATAAGCGATTACACGTTTTACGTGTCCGACTTTCCAACATACTCGTCATTGCCTACACAATTAACCCGCGTGGCAAAACTCCATTGTGGCGGAAAAATCATTAAAGCTTCTGATGTTATCACATTGGGAGAAGACGAAGAAGACGCATGGGTGTTTGGTGAAGTTGCTGACGGAATGTATAAGGTGCAACCTTATGGACTGGCAGACATTGCCAAAGAGCAACACTTGCAATATGAATTTGGCACTTTCTTAAAAACATCCATGGATGGAATTACAGGCGAAGAAAACGATAGAGAGATGTTGTCAACGGGTGTTGAGACGCCGTGCATCACGATAGATTACAACACGGCCTTGAGGCTTGAAAACCTTGAACGTCTTAAAGAACCAGCAACAAACGACCTGTTGATGGCCTTGTTTGGCAACAAAGGGGGCGGTTATGCTCCTTATGTTGACCCAACACCAAGAGCAGTTGCTTTACAAAACCTTCTGTTTTCAGGCACCCTGATGCCATCAGATACTCAACCACAGTGGCGTATAGAACAACTATTTACCAAGGGTTTGTGTAAGCAGTTGAACGAACACGGCTACATTCCTAAGGCCTTCAAAGATGTCTTCTGGAACCAAAGGAATGAGGACAGTGTTGTTGAGACAATATGCTACCACGACATTAAAGCTTATGTGTCACCACGTCCATATCCTGACTTTATAGCAAGTGAGGAAGAGTTTGTTGACAACTACTCGCGCGGGTTTGTCTTGTACAAAATGGCGTATGTAATTCCATATTACAAATATGCCGTTAACCATGTTAACCCACTGACAGACCAAACGTTGCACAGTCTTGTGGTAATTGAACATGCGAAGAAATAAATATGTCAAATGAAAGAGACGACAAGTTCTTGGAGTATGTGAACACCCATGAACTTGTTGTCGGATGGTTTGATGAGGAAAGCATCAAAAAATATCAATACAATGCAAAAAAATACAACGCCCTTGCTTTTATTAATAGCGGCATTAATGACGTTATTACTTCCATTTTACAAAAAAAACTTGACGAAGGTAAGGATAGCGCGGAGAAGGTTTTAAATGATATTGGCGAGAAGCTCGTTAAATCTATTCAGGGATGCATTGATAACAAAGGGCTGATAGTTTTTGAGGGGTTTAAATTTGGGATTGATTGGGGGGAGATTACAAATCCAAAGGTGCTTTATCAAAAAAAGAAAGCGGGCTCAAAAACTCCAAGAATACCTATGAAAAATTTAGGTGCTTTCTATAAGAGTTGTTCGTATAAAATTGTAAAAAAATGATGGAAGAGGGTTTTGACACACATGAGTTTTATGATGTCTTTGATAGTTTTAGGACTAAAATGTGCTTGGAGCTGAACGAAAATCCAAAGCAGGACATGGTTGTTGGTGTGCCTGATGAAATCATTTTTAACGATAAAGAGGGCGAAGAAGAGGGTGAGACAACAAAACAGTTCCGAACAATCTTTGCGAATGTAAAACGGTATAATGTCAAAAATGTAAATAAAGATGAAACTGAATTTACAAGTCGCGAACACATTAATTTTACAATACAAGACAGCGACTTTACTCCACTAATGAATAACGGTTATGCAAAGGTGTACCTGTATGACGCAAATGAGCAAAAAATAAAACAATATAACATTACAGAGCAACTTAACGCCGCGCCTGAACATGGAGGAATTTATTTTTTAATGGCCGTTTTTCAAAAGGTAGTTGGGGAAACGGAACAGGATTATAACACGTTGATTAATACACTGACATCCACAGAGGAAGAAGAAGATTTGTTTATATGACAGTTAGCTACAAAGAGTCATACGGAAAAGCGGACATATGCAGGGCGATTAAATGTGTGTGTGCTGTCTATGGATTTGAAGACGTTGACGTCTATCAGGGGTTCTCTTTGTTGCCAGAGCAGCAGAGTTTGTTGAAAACAAAACCGCTCTTTATCCAAATCGCCAACGCAAACGACCCTGACCAATATTTTTACGGTAATTCATGTGTTGTAGAAAAAGACAACAAGGAAAAAATTATAAGAACGGTGCGCTGTCATGCAAGGGTTTATATTAAAACTTATCAAACGACAATAAAAGTTGGCAATACCGCAATCAGCTCGCAGGAATTCTTGAACATTTTGTGTTCTACAATCCAAGAGGAAATAACAAGGAGCGGACATTGGGCCAATGTGTCTTATTATGTGCGTGAAGCTGACGAGAAAGAGACAATAGATGTGGCGGCGCTGGCGACCATTGAGATAAGTTATGCATCAGAGCAAATAATTACAATAGAACCTCACATATATGGTAAGATAGGCGATATAGCCGAAACAACAGGCGAAATAGCAGTTTTAATGAAAGAAGAATGAATGATACATTTGATTTAGAATTTACGAGCGAAAGGAACACGGTTGCTGAAATACGCTTGGATAAAGTTTTAGACGGGCATAGCAAAAGAGGCACGGAAGTAAGGGTGTTGAACCGTTTAAATTTGGATGTGGCGGATGTTGACGATCCGATGCTGGATGGTGTGCCATGGATTATTACAAAACAAAGCTTGAACAACTATCCTTCTGACACAAATGAAAGAAGGCGGATTTTCTCTGAATTTGCGACAAGAATACGTTATGTTTTAGCTGACATGGACAATATAGAGCTGTTAAAATTAAATGTTGACGGCGATGGTAATAAAGTTGTATCCAATTTGCAAATAAAAAACAATAATGGAGAGGAAATAGTATTGGAGAGATATGGATAAATTGGCGACAGACATAGACAGCGAGCTTGCCAAAAGCGCCGACCAAATTACTGGTGAGGCGGTTGGATGGGCTAATGCGTATTATCATAGGTTGAAAAATTCTTATGTGGACACTTCAAAAACGGGGCTTTTGTGGATAATGGTGCGCGCGGTGGTTGGGTTTTACCAGTGGTTAGTATCATATTCCAAATCTGTTTCTGACAACCAACATGTAAAAACGGCCGATGAAGTAGGATTAATGCTTTTTGGAGAAGAGCGCAGGGTGATATTTGGGCAGGGAAGCCCAGCTTATATTTTAGTAAAAATTATCGTCAGCAACATGGGCGACCAAGCATCACGGACGCTTTACGCGGAGAGCAATCAACAACTAAACAGGTATGCTTACAGAATCAGCGACCCACAACGGCAAAACGTTTTCACGCCAATGTATGATTTTACGTATTCGCGAGCTGGAACATATTATTGCATTTTTAAGGCAGAAAAAAGGGGAAAGGTTGTTGCTGGCGAAGGTGAAATAAATGCACAAATTACAACAGAAATAGGTATAGATAGTGTTGCAAATGTTAGTGGAACGATAGAATATGAAGGGAACGTTTATGAGGCCGATGAAAACGGTTTTATCAACACTGGCTCGGACACGGAAACGATAGATCATTACAGAAAGCGCACAGATGAGTACACGTTAGATTCGGTATTTCCCGGCACAAAAGAAAAAATAGAAAACGAGTTATATGCGCTTGGTTGCGAAAAAGTTTGCGTATATGAAAACACTGATGTAATCACGAGGAACGGGGTTCCCGGCAAACATGTTGCTGTTTCTGTATATGGCGGTGAGCAAGACAAATTTTTTGATGTTCTTGAGAAAAATCAGGCCTCTTGCTCGTATTATGCAGCTTTTACAGAGTCTGACAATGGCCACTCTTATATCAAGATAATAGACGGTGATGCAGGATATAAACAGCTGGCATATAACGTTCCCGGTATAACAGAGCCAAATATCACCGTGACGGTGTCAAGAGCTCTGACGGCCGATGAACAGGAAGTGTTAAGGGCAAGCGTAGATGAATATATGGCATCGGAAAAGTCGCGATATGTGCAGAATGAAGAAATTAGTTTAAACGATATTCGGATAGGCATCTTGCAAGGCGCAGCAAATATTAGTGATTTTGAGATTGTCAACATTGCGTTCAACGGCACAGATTTGAAAGTCCTGAAAGACACGGTTTTTGCTTTCTACAAATTTAATAGTGCCAATATTAGTTTTGAATATGGAAATTAAAGAGAAGGAGATACAGTGGGGCGACATGTGCAATGTTGAGAAAAATAAAGCCAACCTCGTAAAGGCAATTGAAAACTGGAATTTTGAATTGCCAATGTATCTTGATAACGAGTTTAATCAAGGATTATTGCGCGGTATTGTTAGCACAATTTTCAAAAATTATCCATTACTTGGCTATAAATATCAAAATTATTCATCTGCGCAAACTGGTGAAATATTGGAAGATGTAATAAAGCAACAGCTGAATATTGGCAGGTGTTTTTTAAATTATGTTTTAGATGATGATAATTATGCTAAATTGGCAAGAGTGGCGTGGGTTTTTCTCACGTTAGATATTAATTCAAGAAAAGATATTATAGACAGATATGCTCCACTTTTCAACTTTGGCCGCTATTTTTCTGATGGCAGAACGGCTTATTTATTTATGCAAGAAGATGATATTTTGAAAAAAGCAATAGGTTATTACCGACTTTTTCCCAAAACACTCGGGCAGCGTTTCATCGTTATAAATGTTCCAAAAGATATTGATTTGGAAAAAAACGAGCTTTTATTTATACCTCATACGCCGAACAATTTTGGTTATTATGTTTATCCAAAAGGAACAAAAAACTTTGATATTGAACACGTGCCGTTAATAATTAAACCTGAATGGTGTTGTATGTATGAGTAAGCAAATTATAGAAATTACTAACGATGATATTGAAGTGGGTGGTGACGAGTTCCACAAACAAATAATTGCCGCTAACGGCGACACCATTGATTTATATTTGTATAATAACGGTTTTAATGGCATCAGCGCGCGCATTGAATATGCCGCCGCCGATTACATCGGCGAAGAACCGCTGATTATCAACATCAATCGTGTGTGTTGCGGGTTTAGCTTTGTCCCGTATTCTTACAAGGAAGTATTTCCATATGTGCTACAATGTCGGACAGCAACACAGACAGATCCAACATATCTTGATCTTGTCAACGGTTTTTTAGCATTTTATTACATGACTTACGAGGATTTGCTGGAAGAAAGAAAAAAGTTTAACGCCTTTAACGGTTATGGCTAAAAAAAACACAATTAACATTTATAACGGCCATTCGTTTGCGTATACAGTCAAGATTTATAGGGGCGTGGTAAAAAACCCTACAAAAAGGTTGATATACAGTTTTACAGACGCGACCCATGACATATCTGTGTCAGGAACTTATATTATAAGTGGTTCAAGTGTGTTGAATTGTAAGTTGACCGTGTATCACTTTCCTGTTAATTTGGCAAAGCAAATCATGAGGGACGAAGGGTTTTATTATTTTCGTGCAGCAGAAGATTTTTACGAAAACGTCACGAGCGTAGAATTTGTTGCAGTGGCAAACGGAGATAATTTAAAGCGCTCATTCTTTTTTAATGTGGCCAGGGCGCGCCCAATAGGTGACCCCAAAGATGGCGCTTTTGTAATGGTCGGCAGCCCTGCGCTTGACACATTGATAGACAGGCAAACCATTGCAGAAATTTATCCCGAAGGCCAGTTTAGCAAAGGAATTATGAAATACGAGCTTAAGAGAGCGATAGCGGCCAAATATAATCGGCAATATCTATCTTTTGATCCAAAAGGAGACGCCGCGCTGTTTGTCTACCAGCACAAAAAGGAATATGTTGAAAACTTGATAGAATTTTTAGCCCGCGATTTTCCTGATCAGACACATAAGGTAGACAATTTTATTATCACTTGTTATCCAAAAGTCGGCAATTTAACTTTCTTGGGTCAACACGATGATTTGTACAAAAACACGATTGATTATTGCGCTGTACCAACTGGCGATATGGGGATTATAGAAAGCTATCTCAAAGGTCAAATATCTTCAAGGCCAACATGGGTGTACCATGACAACAATAACGCGATTTATGATTTTGTTACGCTTGAAGGGGTGCAACAAGTTGCGGTGACGGTCCCTTACACGCCATCCATCCAAATGGGAGATAAGGTGATAATATGCAGCAATGTCAACAATAACAACAAACTTTTCAATCTGCCCGAGGGTTATTATGTGCAGTCAGTGGAATTTAATGCAAAATTTGCAAAACACGAATTATCAAACGCGTCAACGCGGTTGGTGTTAAGTAAAACAGAGATAGGCGCTTCAAAGGTGCAGGGTAATATTTACGGGCTTGACAAATGAGAGTAATGAAAATTAATAACAAATGGATAGATAGCACAAAAAAATACATCGTTGTGCATGGGTTCGGCGCCGTTCCTGACGCTTTCAAAGACATATTAAAATATTCCCATAGAGACGGATGCATAGAATACGAATTATACTTGCCGTTGCTTGGGGCATACAACAAAAAAATTGCCGATTATATGTTTTCTGACGAGTTCAAGGAAGAAGCGAAGTTTGTGAAGTTTAACGGAGTGTGCTACGCGAAGGCGCGTTTTAGAGGGCACGGAGGGCGCGGTCTGAATGTTACCCCGATTAATGCTGTAATGTATAGCTCAATGCGTTGGGTTGGTGATGTTATGTTTTGCAAAAACCTTGAAAATAATAAATGGTTTAATTTACTTTCAAAGTATGATGTTATTTAGTGGTAAAAAAAAGATAAAAGAATTAACACAACTCAATTGCGAGCAACAAAAAGAAATTGATCGCATGAAATTGGAGCAACAGATATATGCATACGACAATCAGCAAAACATCAACCAATTGCGACAGGCGCAGGAACGGTATGAACAAATTAAAGCCACAAACGAGCGACTACACAACGTGATTGACGCGCTCGGCGAGCAACAGCTCAAAAAAGATAACGAAGAGGATAGCAATGCTCGCAAAGAGTATGAACGATTAACGACAGATTTGGCCAAATATTGCAAAGAACAACAATATGACTTTGGCTCTGACGACACCAGCCAGCATTTTGATGCGCGGCTTGGGTCGCAATGGCTTGAAAATACATTTGAAGCGCACAGACCGATTGATGTGTACAGCCCCGCAAATGCTTCTGCGGGGTTTGGCTATACCAAAGACAGAACATGGCGGGACATGTGTGCTATACAGCAGGTTTTTAGAGAGAGAATGATACCTCTTGTGATTTTTCAGCCACAATTGCTTTTATTTTGGCAGCGCAATGTTGTGTTTCAAAACATAGTGTCATTAATCGCCTCAACATTAACAAACAACCTGATATACAACAGGAAATATTGCGGTGTAAATGATTATGTCTGCGATGAAATAATAGTGAATGAAAACAATAGATATGTAAATAAAGCGATTGAGTACGCAGAAGCGTTAGGTGGTTGTTATGTAATTTTGCATCCACAATACGGGTTATTTTGTGTGCCACCTGATGACGTTAGAAGGTTGAAAACAGACAACGGCGCGGTCACAGAAGAGATAATGACCGAGAGTGAGAACTTGTATTTGTCTTTGCCGATGAAGAGAAAAAAAGAATGCAGGAAATATATTATTAGAAACATGTTTGAGGGCGAAGACGGCAAAGATGGCGAGAATGAGTTTGTTATTACTGACAGTTTTGTTGTTTTTTGCAAAGGGAGCAATGAAAAAAAATATAATTTGGCTAAAAATTGTTATAGAGGAAAAGCAGACACCATTATTGAATCAAGATTTGATGTAATTACAACCGCCACTTATTATTTAGAAAAAGTTCAACATGATTTGCGAACCATGAATGGCAAATGGTGGGGCAAAAAAGACACAAAAGCCAATGCCAGCGCAAGATCGTCTTTTCAAGGAGGACTTCCAACAGGCAGAGAGAGGGTAGAAGACAACGCGGACACCCATGGTTTTTGCCGTCTCCCATCAATTAATTTCGGTGGTATACTTGAAGACATTTCAATAGAACAGCTTGACGCAACGCCATCTATCAAAAGTTCGTTGCAAATGGTTACTTATCTTATTTATACGACAATACTTGGTTTTCAAGCGTCAGATTTGTCAAATGTAGACGCACTGAATCAGGTGACGTCAAGTAAAAGCAAGATGACGAACTTTGAAGGCCTGTTATACAACAAAATTAAAAACAAATATTATATTTACTATCAATCAATCCTTAATATTCTTGACTTATGCTCGGTTTATCAAGGACAAAGCACGGATTTATATCAAATCAGCTTTAAAATATCAGACACAAGCTTGGAGCGCGCTGTTAATTTGGCCAATACTACTGCGTTTCAGGACAATGTTGGAGCGAAAAGGAAAATTGAAGGCAATGTTTTTGGTTAAAATATGGCAGATGGCAGCGTGAGTGTAAAAATCGGCAAATTAAAAAAACCAAACAGGGGGGATGACAGCATTTCAAAGGCCGTTCAAAGACAAATCAGGCAGTTCAACACAACCAATTTGGACAAAAAACTTTTGGATAACTACAAAACCAGTTTTTTGCAGGCGGTAGGGGCGAGCAAAATGACGCGCTCGCGTGCCAATGATTTTGTCAAGTATATTGCGCTGCAAGAACAAAGAAAACATCCATCACTATCAGACACATTTAAACGCAATTACGCGATAGCAAGGCAAGATGAAGCTTTGGTTTCTAAATTTAATCAATACAGGCCCGCGTTTGAAGAAGAACACGGGAGGTTGACAAACAAAAACATGGACAGATTTGCGTCCTTTGTTGTTGAGCAGGAAAAAATACAGCGACAAAATGCCTCGCTTCAAAAACAAAAATTGGCAGAGGAGCGCAAAACAATAAAAGAAAAACAACGTTTGGATAGGGAACAAAAACGTTTGGAAAAGGAACAGGAGAAACAATTAAAAGAAAGGTTGGCGCGTGAGAAGCGGTTTAACAAAAGCATTGAAAACTTTGCGACAAAAACTGGTAAAACATTGTTCAATATTGGAAAGAAAGCCGCCTTTGCTGGTTCTACTGGCGCTTTGGCACTTGGATATAAAACTATTGGGCTTTATGATGACTATACTGCATCACACAAATACACACATAACAAAGACCAGTATGCAAATTCTTTGATATCAAAGGCAAAATACTCACCTTACATCTCTTCAAAAGAAGTAGATCAAGAAATAGCACAATATTATCAAAATCAGATGCAATATGTTCGTAGAGGATACGAACCAAACAAAATGTTGCACACGCTTGGCCTAAATTCTGCACACGATGTTAAAACGGTGCTTGATACCATCAAAGTAAAATATAGAGACAGAGACACACAACAGCAAATGGCGAGAGATGTGGGACTGGAAAACGCCTTTTTAGCAAGTTTAGAAAAGAGAAACACCATTGCGGAGAACCAAGTTAAATTAATGGAAGACACGAGCAAAAAATTCCATGCATTAAAAACCGCAGCGACAGATATTTTGTCATCCGCCGCTTTGCCAGCTGTCAACCATGTGCTAACGGGTGCCAATCAGATACTTGGAGCCGATGGGAGTGCGGCGATAGGGCGTAAGGTTGCCCCAGCGATTGGCGGGACAATGGGGGCTGGTGCTGGAATGTGGGCTGGCGCTAAAATTGGTGCGTTGCTCGGGTCGGCGTTTATGCCAGGGGTTGGAACGGCAGTTGGTGGTATAGCTGGTGCCGCCTTGGGGGGGGCGGCAGGCGTAGGGTTAGGCAGCTACATCAACGATCTCGTTATGCCGAAGAACGCTGAGACGCACAGGGTTAACAACAACAATATTAATTTAACAGTCAACAACAATCTAAACGGTGTTTCTAACCCTGATGAATTGGTTGAAGCCATCGGGCCAAGCATCAAACAAGTTGTCGCCGAAAGCTTAACGGCGGCAAACGAAGAGCAGAGGTGGAGTGAAGAAAGCACGCATTTCTTTCACAACGGCGGAACAAGTTATAACTCTTGACAATTATAAAAAATATTACATATACGGAGCATGACAGAGGGAATTATAATTAACGATCAGCTTCCGGTAGCTACCGAAGAACAACAAACGGCAACCGAAGAAATAAAAATGTCAACGGAGGAACTTGTAACCGAATTAAACAGTTGCAACATTAAAAAAAACGTTTTGATTGAATTATATCAAAGGATTGCGTTCAACCAGCTGGAAAAAAATCAGGACATCGACGTAAGTGAGATGGCCAACATGAAAGATGATAAAAAAACAATTATCAGCAAATTGCTTGTTGAAATTGGCCGTATAGCCCTTCAATCAAAAAGGATTGATGACCTGAACGATCAACTCGCAGAACTACAACACAAGCTTGATATATCGCCAAATGCCAAAAACTCCGCAAACGACACAAAAGACGCATCAAACAGCAAAGCTGCGCCACTGATATTTGTGAACAACACAAACGACACGCTGATACTTTATAGAAAGGCGCGCAAGGAGAACCCACAATGTTCAACAATCGCTATTACACCTCATCGCATGGTTCAATTTGAAACAGAAGAAAAGTATAAAAGAATGCTTGCAATAGAGGACAACAAGCCAGCGTTTGCGCGTTTATCACAATACAGCAATACAACATACGGCGGTATCATGAAGATTAAATAATATGGATTTACCAGCAGACAAGAAGAAATTGCAAGAGCTTCTTAACAAATATGTCGTTTTGTTTCGCGATTGGGGCAAGTTAACAGCTGCGGATCGCCAAAAACTGGAACATGAATTGGAGACGGAGCGGCAAAAAGATGTGGAATGCGATATTTTTGCTTACTCCATTATCATCCCTTTGCAAAACTTAATACCAACAATGTCAGAGACCTCTCTTGAAGCATTGATTGATTTTTTCTTGTCAGATAATAGCGATTACACAAATTTCACCACTTTCTTTAACGCAAATTTGAAGTTAAAAAAAATTAACAACCCAACCGAATATAATAGCGTCATGAAAATTATCAACATCACCGAGCCGTTAATCCGTTACTACACTTTTCTGTTAACGCAACAAAGCAGTGGCACTCTAAAAGACCAAAACACCGAAAACGAGGAACAAAAAGAGGCAGATTATGTCTTGCGAGAAATAGCACCGAGTGTTCCACAGATGGAGCAAGGGTTGTTGGACAAGATAAAAGAACAAGCAAATCTGTTGATTGACGGAGTTGATGGCGCCCTTGCATCATCTGACCCATCTGAATTTGAAAACTTTGTGTTTTATATCAATATTGCTTGCCGACTTCTCACGACATATTACACAACCGCCTTGCGTTTTGCGCGCATAAAAAAAAAGAGTGTTTAGCCGCATATCACAAAAATTTACATAAAGTAACAACAAGAGAGTGGCAAGAAATATATAATAGAGGATATATAAATGCTGTAAAAGATTTGTTTAATCTGCGGTGTTTTCATATTACAGACAATGATATAGAGGAGGTTGATTTTTATTTGCAGCTTTCCAAACAAACGCTATTGCCATTTTGTGGGAAAACATCAATAAATGAGCTTGATTTTAAAACCATGATAATACTTGCTTTAATGGCGCAATATGATTAAAGATGTAACTCCGACTTCACAAAACCCATTAATAACATGTCAAGAGCTGTACGACAGATACAGGCTCGGTGATCTCCATATAGATGACGGCTCTGTGCCTTTACGGACTATTGTGTTGACAATTTTGCAAAAATTACGTTTTAACGAAAAAATTAAACAAAAAAAACCCTCTGCGAAAGAGATTGTTGAATTGATTTGCAAAGATGTTGATGAAAATTTTGTGCGAGAAGATGAGCGCGCCAAGAGAGATGCCTTAAAGAAAAAAATACAAATGGCTCTTGATGATAGACAGTTGTGTGCGCTCTTGGAAGGAGCAAACACTGAATTGGAAATCTATTATCAACACACTCGCGACAAAATTGAAGAGACAACAAGCAATATTACAGATAGTTTAAAGCCAATGGTGGAAGCCGTGTTGCACAGTAAAATCAAAATGCAGCAAGAGCTTGTTGACAGTTTGAGTAAAGTGCTAAACGCCACGCTGTCCGACTTGACGGCGATGCAAGGGGACTCAAGCGCGCCCTTTATTAGTGTTTTTTTGGCTAAAATGTGTCGTTCGGCCTACGAATCGGATGACCCGAAGGTAATGGCAGATTGTTTAGGGAAAATTTCTAAAATGTTGCAAGACACCAAATCTGATGCATCAAAAAACATCTTGCAGTTTTCTTTCAACCTTGATAATAGGAGGACAATAGACGCTCCAAGCCCTTCCTCTCGTTCTTGACGAACTCCCTCGCTGCCGGGAAGTAATCCTCAATCCCGCTTGCGTACCCGCCGCCCATAAGCATGTCGTCAAGACGCATTTTATTTGCAATGCTCATAATGTGAAATGCCATGTCTATTTGTTCGTTTTGAGCAATTTTGCGCTCTAATGCTGCCTGTTTGACATATAAATTGAGAACAAACAATGTTGGTATGGCAGCGAGAACGCCTAAAATGATGTAAGCAAAAAATTTCTTCAATTTGTCTTTCATATCAATAAGGAAAATACGTTTCTGTTATAACAGGTTTGCGGCGCACCAAAGTTGACAACAATTCGTATGCCGCCATTCCAGCAGGCGTTGCAAACAATTTTTGCAACAACGGGTTGTCCAGCAGGATTGCTGGTATGGCTTTGCCGAAAGATTGGTTATGGAAAGATTTTGAGGTCGTATAGAGGCCACTCATGCTTTTGAACAGGGCGGTATTAATTGGTGGAAAAAGAACCATAATATAAGGTATAATTATTATTGCCAATATTTGGTATGCCTCTTCTTTGGTGTAGGGTTGCCCGATGTAAAAATCAAGTTGCAACCGTTTTACACACGTATCTATTATGTGAAAGGGGACAAACATCGGGTTGGTGACGCGCCTCCATGCCTCCGGGACATCGTCGCTTGGCTTTTCACTGTTGTTGTCTATCAAAGACATCCAAATGGATGGTTGTTTTCCAGCGTTCCTTTGTTGTCCTTTGTATTCAAATGACGGCTTGTGCTCTATTCTAACAAGTTCGCCTTTGTTATATTCTGTGTCGTCTGTATAAACAACCGTTTCCAACTCCAAAGAATGAACCTTGTGCATTCCGCCTTTTATTGGAAGTTCTATATTGTTTAACAAAGTGAGCCCGTCCCCGAATTCAAAAAAGCCACCTGCATCAAATTCACGCAACCACTCGTTCAAAATTTTTTTTGGCTCGTCTATCATTCGGGTGAAACATGAAAAAAAAAACAAAAATGTCAAGAATTATCTTGACAAATATTTTAATATTAATCTCTTGTCTATAAGATCATTTTTATGGGGAACGAAGTTGCGGCGGAAGACATCATAGCTGGCCGTATGCCAGCGGCTGCTTTCAAGTTGGGGAACACCGACAACATGACATACTACCTTTTAACAAAAGACAACCCGTTTGTCATCATAGATAATTCAGGCAAATACTCGTATAATATTATTTTCCCTAAAACATTATCAACCGTGCCTCCAATTCAGATAAATAAAACATACACCGCAAACATTCCTGATGATTGTAATATTAGGGTTTGGTCTAAACCGTCCCAGTTGGCAAACGGGCTTAGTATACCATGGTGCAAATACTGTCCAGCGTGTGAAACGGAACAAATGGTTTTTGATAAAAGTATTATTGGCTGCGACATTCTTTCTGCGCTAAATAGCGGCGCGAGAAGCGGCTTTAAACAGCTAATCACGGTTGATGCGGATAAAATGGGGGCAGAAGACCTATTAATATTGTGCGTGGTAAATTCATGAATGGAATAGGGCATAACAGACATACTGGTATAGGGCCAAATGGATACAGCGGCAGCGGGGCGAGTTCTTCGTCAAAAATCAAAATTACAGACCCAGCTACTGAAAGCATCAGTGGGGCCGCAACAACACAACAAGAGGTTAATAGGGAAATTGTTAAATATGTTGGCCAAATAACAGTGCAAATTGCGAGCGCTCAAAGCGAGTGGTCGTATGCGCATTTATTGCATAAATGTCCTTCCGTAAAATGTTACGACGAGGACGGGAACCAATTGATAGGATGGGTGACGTATCCTACTTTAAATGATGTCAAAGTCATTTTTGCAACGCCACAAAGAGGTTTAATGTTAATTAATTAGTAGTATGACTTATAAAATTGCAACTGATGTGGATTATTTAAAAATCCCCGGACATAATTTTGTTGTGGAACACTGCACGTCTCTCACGAGGCCTGCCAACCCGGTCGCTGGCCAGTTGGTCTACGAAACAGACACGGGGTGCGTGTTGTATTACGACGGCTCTGCCAACAAGTGGTCAACTTTCTCGGGCGGGCTCAAATTTAAGGGAACAGTCGGCGGAAGCGGAACAGGAGCGCTGGTTAATTTGCCGGAAGACCCTGATTTACAAGATGCTTATATTGTAGGAGCGGACGGAAATTATGGCCCAACTGGCAGTGAGCAATACGCGCAAATTGGTGATACTTTTTTCTGCGCGAAGCGCAAAACCACAACAACGCCTGCAACGTGGTTCTTGGTTCCTTCCGGAAACGGCCGTTTGTCGCAGACAGTCACTATTGTGGACGGAACAACCACTTACACAGTACCTAACACCTTGGGAACAACAAATTGCACGGTCACGGTATTTGATGCCGATGGGAACTGGATTGTTACCGGATTACAAGTAACCGCAAATTCTATTATAATGACGATTGATGCCAGCGCGTCTACATTATACGCAGGGCAAACGTTCAAAATAGTTGTAGTGTCTGGTTAATATGGTTGGTAAAAAAATGTTGCAACCATTGCAATGCGAGGGTGGTTTTCCAGTGGACAATCGTTTTGTCTTCAACACACTCTCGGCAATGCTTGCTTATAATCGCAACAAAATCTATGATGGGCTGATTTGTTATTGTAAGGAGAACGGTAAAACCTACCAATACAATCAGACACAGCAATCTTTTATAGAAATTGGCCCATCATATACTAAAACACAAACAGATACATTGCTGAACGCAAAGATTGACAAGAATCAGGGCGCCGAAAATGCTGGGATGGTATTAGTGGTCGGCGATAATGGAGAGGTAGGATTAGGTGAAGGCGGCGGAACAAGTAGCAAATCCAAATGGCACCTTGTCCTTGATGAAATCATGAAAAAAGAGGACCCCTTTGACTTGTTTTTGATGGACCAAGGTTATATCAAAAAATCAATAGGTGGCCTTGTTGACATCACGGATTGCCCGCAAATAAAAGCTTGGCTAAAAAATCTTGCTCTTGGATTTGATAAATATAACATCGCGGAAGCCAACAGGACAATAATCTACGATGATAAGGTTTGGCAACAAACAGCAATAGTGCACCACGTTACCAATCCTTACGGGCAGTTTGGTAAAATCAGGTGGAGCGACAAACCATTATTTGGTTGGCGACAAACAGAAGATCCAACAGATAGAGAGGTCACTATTGACGGCAACGGTTTCCGCTTGCCACTTGAATACAACCTAAACCCACAACCAGGAGAAGCGCAGGTGCAAGTAGACCAATCTTTTGTCATATCCGAAGCTGGCAAAATGGCGTTTAGAATTGAAGCAGACGGTTTGCGCCAGCGCCAAATAATACAGCAAGCGCCTCATACTCCAATAGCAAATGTTCCAAGTGAAACCCCGGGAGCAAACGGCGCACTTCAATTTACACTAAACAATCAGCAAATATTCGGCCCTCTCTTTGATGGCTCAAATTTGAACTATTACACAGGCGCATATAACTACACTAACTTGACATGTCCACAAGTTGTAGAACTTCCAGCAAGCGCGCAAGAAGGTGATTATTGCTATAACACGACAGATAATAAATATTATGTTTATTCTATTGACACAAGTGGTGATGAACCAGTGGGCGTTTGGCTTGACATATCAACACAGACAAACACGCCACATATAAACTTTGTTGACAATCTGCCCGAAGTTGATGTTGCAAATGTCGGCGAGTTATATGTGTTGAATGGTGAGGTTGGGTTTGTCAACTCTATTCAAACCTTGCAATACAGTTATAGCGCTGGCTCTGTCGCAAATTCTGCCATTAACAGCTTGAAATATGGAAATTGGTATAATGTTGTGTGTCCAGAGTCAACAACACCTCCTGAAAACCCTGCAACAACACCATTCTATTTTGAGCCAAATGGTCAGAAATATTATGCTTACAAGATTGTTGAACAAAACGGCGAGCAAGTTGGTATATGGGCGGATATTACGGCCGCAATAACACAAGGCACATCTCTGCCATCAAGCTATAATGATGGTGATTTCTTCGTTTTTACTGGCACATTCGGACAAGCAAACTCACTTTATGTTGCGGTTGTGGAAGAGTTTGACAGCAACAATCAGGCACTATACACAGTCGGTGGCTCGCTTGATATTCATTTGTTGTTGCAACCTGACAATGCAGGTTATGTTGATGTCAGCAATGTAAAAGTTTTAGCAACTTACGATTCAAGCAATTTGCAGTGGACTTTGCAAGTCGTCACAATCACAGGCAACAATTTAATTGGCACATATATCGGAACAGAAGCAGAGGCGCAGAGCTACATTAAAGACATAATTGCAACAGTTGCTAAAACAGCACTCGGGGAAATTTACACATTCATCCAATCTGACGGAACAACTGCAATTTATGATGAGCAGGCCACGTGGAAGGGTGGCACTGATGGAACAATATCAGATAACGGACAGTTTTTGTCGTGGGACGGGAATAAAAATTATACAAGAGACACGGCACACGACACAACAGCTGAAAATTGGTTGAGGTTGGCGAACACGGTTAACATATATTTTGATAACTCTGACACGGCGAAATACGGGACAACATGCCCGCAGAGCGCGCCTAACATCACTGCCTCGTGGGGCTACACGTATTTAAGACGTAATGGAGGCTCAATAACCGGCGCTGCCACTGGCAACGTAGGAAATGCAACCTCTTGGGGTGGCAACACTTCGGGCAGTATAAATTCAATTGGGCTTGACGCATCGCTGGGTGATGCTACGTATTCAGATGGTGCGCCATTACAACTATCAGCGAATGCATATGCACTTTACGTAGTCATAAAAGACCACGATGAGGTTGCAATGAGAAAGCAATTTGCCAACTATGTCAATCCAAATGCAAGCAATGTGCCTGTTGAAAATAGTGGAAGTTAAATGATTTGATTATGAATTTAGTAAAAAGCGAGCCAATTTTGAAGATTGAAAAAGAAAAACAAGGAGGTGAACGCCAGCAGTTTAATATCAAAAGAAATGAACTTGTGGAGAAAGGCGAACATGTTCCGTTTTCTGATGCTAAATATGATTATGTCATCAAAAAAAATCAGGTTGTAAAGGACGGTGTTGTATATGACAATCTTGACTATGATTTGGATATTGAAAAGGGCAAGAAAAAAGAGGAAATTGAAAAAGAGTTTGTTGAAAAGCAGTTATTTGATAACTCGGAAATAAATGAAGCGCTGGCAGTGTTTGTAGGACTTTTTGGTTATAAAAAAAATAAAGATGGGTTGATTGTTTTTAATTCTGGCATCACAAAATTTCAAGTTGAAGCATTGTTGCACGAATGGGCAAGTAAAAGTGAAGAGACCTTTGAGTATTTAGGGAAGATATGTAATAACAAGGAAACTGCGCTTGGCGTTTTATCAGTAATTGCAAACGTAATAAATACAGACAATGCACTTATTAGATGGATACGGCGTGTAAATAGCACCATGAACACCAATATTCTAAACAAAAAGAAAAAATCAGAATTGCTGGCACAGCTTGAAGCAGCGGCAACACTTGAAGAGGTGCAAGCAATAGATATTGAAAAAGCCAAGCAAGAGGTGCAAATTGAACTTGCTGGGTTGACTGGATTAAATGGAGTTGAAGGGGTTGAGGGGTTATGATTATAGTGCCGAAAATTGCTATTGATTTGATAAAACAGCGCGAGAAATATTGCCGTTGCGCCTACAAGCTACCGGGAGAGAAATGTTGGACTATCGGTTACGGCATATATGGGACTTATCCATCTGATAACAGCCCAGTTTGCGAGGGGCAAACAATTAATGAGAAAGATGCGGAATTTCAGCTTGTGTGTTATTGCAGGAAAAATTGTGGCGATTGTGTGGAGGAAATAGCAAGGGCTTTTAAATCGCGCGGACAGGTGATGACTGATAAACAAAAAGCCGCGCTGTATAGTTTGATTTATAATTGCGGTGCGCCACGCTGGAAGACATCAAAATGCAGGAGTTATTTGTTGTGTGGAAATCTTGACAAAGCAATGAGCGAGTGGGACTTCTGGGCTAATGTTGACCCTAAATTGAAAAACGGCATCAAAAAACGCCGCAATGAAGAAATAGAACTATTTTTTGGAGTTAAAAATTATTGGAAGATATGAACTCATTATTTAATAACGCTTGCATATTTTGGCATGGCGCATTGACTGGCATTGTCATATTTGGTTTATTCTGTGCTATCAAAAGTGCGGAAAAAAAATTGAACGTTTATTGCACCACTCTGAAAGTCGTGGCGTGTGTGGTTATTTGTTGCCATGCAGCGACCGTGTTTGCACCAGTTTTGAACCAGTATAACGCCAATAAGTTGAAAGAGGTTTGCATCCAAAACGGCATAACCGACCCCGCAGCAATAAGAAGTATAATGTTTTTGAAGGGTGTCTAATTCTGATGTAAAGACAAATGGGTGGGATTTTGCAATAGCTTTTGTGCTTGCCGTTGTTTCATGTGTTATCACGGTAGTTATTAAAGGCATATGGCATGATATAATTAACGTTTGCTTGACGTGTCAAGGAAATAATTGCGAGCTTGTTGCGAAAAATGGTTTGTGGATTTGCGTGCTTCTTACAGGGATTGATGCACTCCTAATTTTTAGCTTGGCTAAAAGAGCAAAGTATATTGTAAATGGTATAGTTGCGGTATCAAGACGACTAAAAGGAAAATCAGAAGTGTTTAATTGCGATGGGGAGAAATGACACAACAGGAACTTGATTACATCGCACAGAATGTCGCCGAGATTTTATGCGCAAGGGTGTCAAAAAGTGTTTTCAAGCGTGTTGATGAGTTTTGTTGGAGGCGTTTTGAGGACACAAAAATTGAGAAAAAAATAAACACAGATGCCTTTTTTTCTTGTCAAGAAAACCAGTTTTTCAACTACAAAACACAAAGACAATTTAGAAGTGTCAAGCTTGTCATGAAAATGAAGGATTTTTGTCTTGACCGCAAAGTTAATGATGACATGGCTAAATACTTTGCGACAGAGAGCCAATTTTACGCATGCAAACGGCGCGTAATGCACACGCAAATTAATAACTACTTGGTGATGAGTGTTGCGGGCGCTGGCGGTTTTGTCAACAAAAAAATCTATAACTATCATCAAACCGAGCCAATACCTGATGAGGAGTGGGTGCCAGTTGAAAAACGCACAGAAGCGCGTTATAAACAATCTAAACTCCGCAAAGAAATGATAGCAGAGGCAAACAATCAGTGCCAAATTTGCAAACAAATTTTTCCAGCAGAAAAGCTGGATTTAGATCACATCAAACCGTTAAGTTTAGGTGGTAAAACAACAAAAAAAAACTTGCAAGTTGTGTGTCATATTTGTAATTGCAAGAAGAGCAACAAGGTGTTATGATGACTGCTGATTTAACAAAAACAGTGCTTGCGGTTGCTGCAATCGTTTTGATTGTTGCATTAATTGCGTATAAACTTTATGACGACCACTATTGCAAACGCCAACTTGTTGAAGGCAATTTAAAGGACAAACAATATGCGAGTGATGTTTTCAAGGAAAATGTTCGCTCAAACACATCATCAATAAACCAATATATTATGCTGTTGCTGGGTGTGATTATTAGCGGTGCCGCGCCAGGAATTGCGGATCAGATTATGAAAATGGCGGATTACAAACCTGCAAGTGTTCAACAGATAATTGATGGTTCGGGTTGTGAAAATTGTTGATTATGAAAAAGTGGATTGTTGATAAAATTGTAAATGAAGCGATTGGCGCTTTTTGGCTTGCTGTCTTGTGTGGTGGGTTTTTCTGTCTTTCCAAATGCGTTTATGCAAGCGAGACGGTCAAATGCAAACGTCCGAGATGGAAGGTTGTTTATGTGGAGGAGCTGGGGTGCAAGATGCGTTTTAATCACTATTTGCTTTACAAGGAAGCAAAGAAGTTAAAACGCCCGATAACCTATGATATTGACAATGGGTTTTGTCGTGTGAAAACTGGGACTTGGCACGTTAAAGCAAGTCAAGGAATATTGACAACACACGACAAAAACCAGCTTCAAATTGATCACGTCCTACCGTTTGCATATCTTGCAAGGAGGATTGATTGCTCGCAAGTAGATGACTATTATAATTTTGAAGACAACTTACAGATTGTTGAGGCCAAATATAACCGCCATAAAAGTGATAAGATTTGCGAGAATAAGGATGATTGCAAGAAACAAAAAGAAATATGCGCGGTTATGGCAAAGACATTCAATAACGAGCATTTGTGTGATGATTTGTAATTATGGATAGTTTGAAAAAACTTGCAATAGCGGTTATTGTGTTGATTGCGGGCGTGGTTGCGCTGGTAATCTATATTGTCAATAGAGAGGCAAAAATTGGCAAACAAGCGCAAACGATAGAGCGGTTAAATACTTCGGTTCAAAGCTTGACAACAACCAATAGCGCTATGTTGGCTGAAAAAAAGCTTTACAGTCAGCAAGTGCAAAAATTGCAAGAAGAATTGAAAAAAATAAAAAAAATTGAAGTAAAAAAAGACGCAACAAGCAACGGCGATGACCTGATAAAAGCGTTATCAATGATTTTTGATTATGAGTGAACTTGAAGTGATTGAGAGCAATGTTGCTGGCAAAGGACAGGTTAGTTTTTCACAGTACAAAACAAACTGGAAGGACATGGGCATTATGGCGCTAACGGCCATCGGTGTTGTCGCGCTGATGACTATAATAGGCGTTGCTTTTACAGGTTGCACGCCAAACACGGTGTATTTAAAGGCAGATAAAGGCGAGGTTTTACAGATGGAAAGGTGCGTAAAACCCGATGATAAACTCCACTTTGCAAAGGTTGCGCCTCAAAAAGAAGGAGACAAATATGTTTTTGATGAGGAAAATTTTTTTAATTTAGTGCAAAACGCGGCCAATCTACGCAACGCTTACGAAGAGCTCAAAGTTTGCTACACAAATCAAGTGGATTATTATGTGCAGGTTGCAAATTTGTAATTCTCGCGAGCAAGAAAACACAGTGGGTCTTCAGCCCCTGTGATGAATTGCGTTGCAGGGCTTGACAATTAAATTTGATAATGTCTTTTTATTTAAATTTTGTTTATGACTGTTAGTAAGTTTTTAAATCTTTTTGTAAAAGATTTAGTATAAAATTGGTGTAGTTGATAATATTTTTATAAATGCTACAAAAATAACTAATAAATTTTTTTGTAGTATAATTGCTGTTGCTGCTGCATTTTCATTGGATGTTTTGCTTGCGTATTTTGCTGAAATATTTGCTGGAAATGTTGAATTTATCTTCAACGTAATTCATAATGATTTTTTTAGAGGTATAATTAGCTATTCTTTTGTTGTGTTAATTAATAATATTTTTGAAAAAATTAGAGAAAAAGTAACAGATTTATGATGTGCGGCTGGGTGGTTAACGCTCTACAAATAGTCAAGATATACAACTTTGCTGCGTGGGAGCTTGCTGGCTAAATTTGAATCAAAATTGGTGTTTGAGTGTATTAACCACGTTGCATTGTTGAAATAATCGTTATAGACGTTGAAATTGCTAAATTCGCCATCTGTTAATATGAACGTTTGCGGGCGGCGGAGTAATAACGCCATTACTGATTCATCAACATTTTGCAACTCTTTGTTGAATAGGCACTGAATGTCTGTGCCGCCACCACTTGGAATAAATATGTCTCTTTTTTTTGTGTTTGAGTCAATGATAGATGAAGCAACGATGCCCTCGCTCCAATATATTAGAGCAATCTTTGTGTTGTTACCCATTCTCCTGACGACACCGTATAAACAGTCAATGATTCTATTTTTTGTCTCGTCAGAAACACTACCGCTCACATCAATAGCAACACAACAAGTTGACATGTTTTGTATTTTTGATTGTTGTTTCCCTTTCAACACGATGCCATTATTGTAAATTGTATTAAATTTGTTATACTTGCTATAAGTTCTGTCATATTTTTTTGTCGTGTCTATTATGTATTTTTTGAGAGTTTTGTATAAAGGATAACTTGCTATATTGTCATTTTTTTTGATCATTTCATTGTTATTGGCCAAACTATCGGCCGAGCCGACACATACTGCGGCTTTGTTTGGAAGCACGCTGTTATACTCGGGTTGCTCAACGCCGTCCGTAAATTCGTTATACATTTGCGCTTGTGGCATTTGAAATTGTGGAAGTTCTTGAAACGTCCCCTTTGCATCGTGTGGTGGGGGCGGCGGCGTTACGTCTTTGGTGTCGTGCGATTCACTGTCGGAAAAGAATGCTTGTTTGAGCAAATAATACATTAACGGCAACAATATCAAACAAATTGCCGGCAAAACAATATTGCTATTGTTGCGACAGAACTGGATGATATACAAGACGACAGGCGAAATAAAATAATGAAGCAAACTCATAATTATACAGCCATTAACGCCATCCTACCAAGTGTGTCTTCTTCGTCCCTATCTTTTTTTTGTTTAAAACGGTATAAAAAATGTTTAAATTTTTCGTTCATCTCCTCTTGCATCTTTTCTGTGTCTTCTTTACCATTAATCCAAGCCCACCGAACAAAAAGCCCGTCGTCAATTAGTTTAATCGCGTCATCAAAGTTGTCAAGGATGACATGCATGCTTGCGTTTTCAAAAAGTTTTTTTTCTTTGTCTTTTCCTTCGTAAAGACTAATGAACGGGCGCAAGCAACCAACAAAGGTGTTAACGGGCAACGTTCCTGGACGATCGTAAGCTCCACGCGCGCAATCTGCCGCTTCTTGAAGCATTGGTGCAATCTTGTTACAAACTACGGAGTCACCATAGTAAAAAGGCCCATTATCTCTGTAACACAAACCTTCCCACTTGCCATCAGCTGTCCAAAAGAGCTCCAACCAAAACGCAACTTGCTCTAACGCAAATGCCAGTTTCTGCGATGCGTCTCCATCAATGCTCTTCTTCTCACTAATTAATTGTTCCAAAGAGTCCGTTCCCGACAGATAACATGAGGTTATTTTCTCCGATGGCTTTGACTTCAAAACGTTGATACCGAGCGGAAGACTCTCAAAGAAAAACGAAAGATTGTTGTTATCCAAGTAACCGATAACTGGTTCGGGGACGCCGCTTGCATTTTCACGAGCAGAGAGGCTATTCTTAACAAGGTTGACCGCGAGTTCTTTATCATTGACATACGCGTTAACGCAAAATACGACATCTTTAAGTCCTGCCCCGCTTGTAATCTGATTTGCGTTTAAAATTTTGCTTACCGCTTCCCACGAACGAGGCGTTAAATAAATCATCTCTTCGTTGTCAAGTTTGTCGCGCTCGTAAATTTTGTTTTTGTGTTGTTCAATATAACCAATTACCGCTGGGTTGATTCCTGCGCTCTTTGCCCATTTCAGCCATCCGTTTGCCAATTCTGTTGTGTCATTTGTAATGTAAATGTGCCCAAATCTGTTTTTTAATGGCTGTGATAGCTCGTTCGCGTTTATTGATGTATCAGAGTCATTACAGGCCGCCACAATAGCAACCCCGTCAGGCAACTTATACTGCTCGCCGTTGTAAAAAGTAGCACCCAGTGACCTTTCGTTAATAACTGACATTAACACATCTTGCACGTCCTTTTGGCAGTTAGTTAACTCATCAATAAACAATATTGCTTTGATGTCTTTGTCTGTTGGAAAGATTGTTGGCAATGTCTTTTCAAAACGTTTATAGCCGTTTTTATCAACAACAAAATTTCCCACGCCAGTTATTTCTTCTGATGGTGTTTGAGATGGCCGAATATCTATAAATTTCATATTCAACTCCTCTGCCAATGCTTTCACAAAAGCAGTTTTACCAACCCCTGGGGCGCCATGTATTAGTATCGGTTGATTCACCGAAATAGCAACTTTAATAACTTGTTTAGCTTGTTCTATTGTAAGTCCGTCCATATCAATACCTAATAAACCATCAATTGTCCATTTTGCTTAAAATCCAAGCACTTTTAACGCATTTAAAAGTGGCAATGAGAAGTAATATAAATATCGCCGTTGATAGCGCACGTGTTTGCACTACTCTATGGAGCAATATTAAAAACATCATTATACCATAATATATTCGCTTTTTTTTAGCTTGTTTATTATATTCGTGTGTGTGGTTTGGCGCAAAATATTTATCAGAGATATAATACTGCCTCATCATGCAAATAAAAAAGACGGCCAAAGTAAATATAATTACAGGTTCGCGCAAAAACTCTGATTCAGTCATTAACAACGCAATGGCCAAAACAATAAGCCAATTTAATGGCTTTTCCACGTACACTATTATTTTTTTACTTTCTTTTTTTATCATATTTTTTTCAAACAGCATATAACAACAAAAAATTAATTGTTAAGTTTTTTTTTATTTTTAGTTTTTTAAAAAAAATTTTTGATAAAAAAGCTTGACATGATGTAAAAAAAAAGTATAATGAGCTGTAAAAAATTTTTTTATGATTAGAAAGTTGTTTTTTGTTTGCTTTGTCGCCGCCTGCTTTTCGTGTGTGTATAAGTGGCTTGTTATTCAAGAAAAAAATGTTGATTATAACAAACAGGTTGCTTTAAATTCGCAAAAGAACAATAAACAGGTTATTCGTTTGGTCTTCCCACACGAATCTCGTGTTGTTGAGATTGATATTACGCCGTTAGATGAGGATATGTTGATTAGCGATGCCGTAATACGGGCAACGATTAGAAAGGTTGAAAGTGAAAGAAGGGCGGCTGAAATTGCCAAGATGTCCTTCAAAGACAGGATTAAGTTGTTTTATAAGAAGTTTAAAGGTGAGTAATATGATTAGATGTGTTTTTGTTTTATTTTTATTTATAGCCACAACTGGCAATGCTGTTGCTGTTGAAATCAGGCCAAATGCAATGCAAATGGCTAAAAAGTTGATAACTAAACATGAGACGCGCGACCGCAAGATGCCAGTTTTGAAGCCATATCATCACAAAGGAGAAATGATTGCAGGTTGCAAGCAAGGCGATTGCCGAGTATGGACGGCGTGTTATGGGAACACAATGCTTTACAATTGGAAGGGCAAATATGTCAGACACATCAAACAGACAGATGATTTTACGGTTGCAATTTGCGAGAAGGTATTCCGCAACCACATGATTGAAGTTGTTGACAATGTTGACAGAATTTTCAAACAAAATGGATTTGCAAACTGGAACACGATTTTGATGGACAGGGAAATTGCGGTTGTGCTGGATAATGTTTGGTGGACTGGTGCATATGGGCGTAAAATTAGAAGGTATTTGAAGGCGGTTGCGGATTATGGAAAGTTCATTAATTCACATGGCAGAAATGCGATTACAGAAAAGCAAGTTGAGCCAATTTTCAAAGCGCAAGAGGCGGTAAAAACAAGCAAACGATTTAATTTTACTCCGAGAATTAACGATTTGAATGAAGTGTTTGTGGGGCTGAAAGTGCTGTAAAAACCCCCTTGACTTTTATTTTTTTTATGTATTAAAATGCATCGGCCGAGGAGCACAGCCGAGGCCACATATTCTGTGCGTATGACCAAAAAAAAACAAAAAATCATTTTAAATTTTCAACAGAAACAACGTCAACAGGACATATCGTGCTATAATCAATTGTGCTCAAACAACCCCACAGGCCAGCTTTTAAAAGATGTTTTAATTGAATTAGATGATTGAATGGGCGCGGATACAGTGTGATTATTTTGAAAATGAAAAATTCAACACCGTAGCTATTTCCCTCTCAAAAAAATTCAAACGGACATTTGGTGCAAATCTACCAGCTTTGATTTATCAAAAATATATTTTTGAGACAACAAAGTGTGGGGTGGGGGATGTCAGAAAATTGCAAATGTCCGACTTCATGTGCGACTATTTTCCAAACGAATTTGAAAACCTGACAATCAAACAAATCCGAGAAGTAAGAGCAGAAATAGACACACAATTTGTCAAAGTCAACTTGCTAAATTCAAAATTTCAAATTGATGTCAACAAAATCAAAAAATTCAACCCTGGACTAAAATATGTCAGCAACGTCAACAATGTCAACATGGATGTCAACACAATGTCAACATCATGTCAACAACAATGTCAACATGGTGTCAACAATCAAAATGTTGACATAAAAAAACAAATTCGTAAATTGCAATTTGCTATTTCACAGGCGAAGGGACGGCTTAAAAAGGGGCTTGGAACAGAGGAAAACCTCAAAAAACTTCAAAACAAAATGTCAACATTAATGTCAACAATGTCAACAACTTTCTCCGATGTCAACAATGTCAACATGGATGTCAACACAATGTCAACAAATGTCAACGGGGGGATTAAGGGGGGTTATATAACCGAAACATTTGTTAAAGAAAATAAAGGAGAAAAGGAGAGGGAGAGAGCGCGCGCGCGCGAGGAGGCCGCCCCCGCCGTCCCTTCTACAAAAATTTTTGAAGGAGGACAAACGCAAGAACATGCCCCCGTGTCTTGTCATGCCAAAGAGAGCCACGACGTTGATGTCAAAAAGCGGTTTACTGGATTGTTGAGTGATTTGATGATGGAAATAAAGCAGTTCAAAAAGTACAACTATGTGTGTACGTGGCAAATGGGTTTTCCATACCTACATCACGACAGCAGACTATATGACATGTTGTCTGACCCAAGCAAACACACCGTCACCGTCAACACAATTACAAAAGCCATTAACGACTTGAAAAAACTGCAATTTTACTATTCCAGTTGCGCCAACAACCCCGATTTATCACCAATTATTGACTACTGGGCGAAGGTGTTACGTGAGAACACATCGCGGCCAAAAGGCATGAACGAGGACAGGTTTGTTCAGATGCATGAGTTGTTAGTTAAAATGTGGAAACACGAAAAGGACTACACTTTTATAACAATAATAAGTTTTATACAAGATTACTATGGCCGCAGAAGGTTAGGAAAAAACGGCAATGAGTATCTTGTTGATCACCCTCTAATATCAGATTGGGACAGGTATTCGGATAGTCAAAGACGAAACAGGATATTATACTATCAAGTCAAAGATTTGCTTCCGCATGTAGACAAACTATTGGAGCTAAAAAGACAAATGGATGTTGCCAACAAGAATAACGATGATGCGGAGTATAACAGGGTTTATGCGGAGTATAGGAGTTATTTTGATATCAATGTTGAGGATGTGTTTAGAAGTTAGTTTTGGCGATTGACACAAAATCAACTAACTGGCGTGAACCATGTAACACCGATACCCGCTGGCTGTATTGTGGACTGTCCTGTAACATACAGGTTACTGACCCATGACGCATCAAAATTGTAGTTTTGCGATCTTGATGAAGCGGTTCTTAAATTGCCAATCTTGCTGCCCTTTCGAAAGGCGCCTTTTACTGTCGCGCCAGTTCCAATACCTCCAAAACTACCCGTTATATTTGGTATTTTACCCTGTGTTCTTGCAAGATATTCCGTGACGTTTGTAATGCCGAACGGAACACCACCTGATAAATCAGGCATTCTAAAAGTCTCCCCAATTTCTCCTTGTTTATATCGTGTATAAACATTGCCGCCCACCGTTATAACCTGCTCTGTTGTAATGGATTGTATTTGCTGGGTTTTTGTTGTGCAATATTTGTCAGAATACAGATAATCGGCAATTACCGTTCCTCCAATGGTATAACCGTCCGCAATTGTAATCGGGTGCAGAGATTTGGTGTAAAAAAGTTGATCAGCTGGGCCAAGATAGCGACCATTATGTTCAGGGTCTAAATTATATTCCTCGCCGTCAATAGTAATACTATTTGAGGTGAAAGCGGTGTATATACCTATGGCCTCGGGATATGGCTCTGCGTACAACCAGTCGTTATTTTCAGGATAATCGGAGGCGGTGTAATAACTTTCATCACCAATCTTGTATTCTTTCAAAATGTCGGTTGGCACGGCCTGTTCGTTGTCGTCTGTTACCAGTATATTATACAAAGAACTTACTTTGCCTTTTTCTGTTTGAATTTGATCTAAATACAAATAAGAGCCAATAGTTGGTTTGTCGTTATCCGTGTAATACAAAACACCTGAGATGATATTGGCAAAATCATTAGATGGCTCTGACTCGGTTCGCTGGTATGTATTAGATGGCGTCGTCCCGTTGTCTGTGTACACATTGTATACGCTGTAATCTGTGATTGCGTACACATTCACCGGCTCTGTAAAAGTTTTGTCGCCAACACTTGGGGCGTTTGTTTCTGTGTAAAGTTCTGTCGCTTGGGGAGATACATCCTCTTCTCCTTCCGGATATTCTTCATCCCACACCCATTTTTTATCATTAATCGCGTCTCTCGTATAGTTATATTGCAACACAGTAATTGTATTGTCCGCCACTGACGACACGGTGCCACTAAAAACAATATTTCTTGGGTCTGTTGCTCCTTGGTATAAATAAGTCCCCTCGTTAATATCTTGGTTGTCAACATACGACCAAACAACAATCGCCCCATTTGTAAATTTTCTGTCGTTTGAAGTGTCATTAGCCAAATATTTGGTTTCTCCGACAAACACAGCATCTATACTACGGCCAGTTATTTCTTTATACTGCTGTGGCTGTGGTCGGTCATAAGCTATACTGTTAACGTTGATCGGTAAACCGTTAAAATAGACAACATCTTCATCATCTTCTACATTAATGTATTTTGTGCTCTCGTCTTGGTCTACCCGATAAACCTCTCCGTTATCTAAACCCAACCGATAAGGCAATTGAGACGCTATTTGCTTTTCTCTGTGCGGTGGAATAGAGTGGAAATAGTTATTGCCGGCCGCCATTGCATATTCTAAATCAATATACACAACCTCTGCACCAGTCCAGCAAAAGCCAGTTGTCGTGTCGGAGCTGTTCCTGTGATAGATGCCAAAATACTCCCACAATTTCTGATAATTGGCTTTCTGCAAATTTTGTCCACAACATCTAACGGCTCCGGGAAACGTGGCCCCTTGTGCCGGGAAAAACTCACCAAACGCATGCCCGCTATTTTGATAAAAAACAAGCTTCTCAAAACTCTCATTATAAATCAATTCAATGTATTTATTTTTCTCAAACGCACCACTCGGCACAGCCCCACCCTGATCCGTGCACAAACCCACTTCTACGCCGTCTATTGTAATAGTTGATAGCGCAACAGCGTTTGTCTCGTCCGCGACAAAACCAATTTTAAAGCCGTTATGGAGATAGTCAGCAACAAATTTCATTTGGTCTCGGTGTGTTAACACACATGCCTGCCCCTCTCCTCCGACAGACCAAAAAAAACTATTAAATTTTTCACTACATATCTGCCAAGAACTGGCGTCAGTAAGTGGTTTGTGATCTATCGCGTAATTGTTTTTTTTGTATCTAAATGCCGCCAAAGACACAGGGTCGCACGCAAAACCGCCCTTATAATAATACATGGTCGGGTTCCATGCTACATTTTCATGCCCGTGCATGCGCATTTGTTGTTGCAACCCACTCGTTACCACGATGTTTGCAAGAAAATTATACCCACCACAATGTTTCCATTCTTCACGAGATGCCTGCAACAATACATTCGGCACCATTTTTTTTAAGTTCATCGTTTGTTCGCGCTGAACCTCTCGCAGATTGGATGCATCGTTGTCTTGATAATCATATGTTCCGACTTCATCGGTGTCGGCGTATGGCACGAACGGTGGGGTGTCAGAGAGAGAACCTTCAAAAAAACCTTTATTTATCAAATTGTCAATTAAATCGTTTGGCATACACTATAATGTGGTATAAAAAAAACAAAAATGTCAAGATTTATCTTGACAAATCGGTAATTACCGATAAATCAACAGGTTGGTTTGATTACTTAAATATGATGAATGTAGGGTATTTGAAATGTGGACGAACTGACGAGAGCGACGAGGTATTAACGCCAAGATATGCGGTTGAACCAATTGTGAAATATTTGAGACAAAGCAGATATGTCAACATTTTGTGCCCCTTTGACAAAGACGACTCGCAATATGTGCGAGTGTTGCGCAGTCATGGTTTTCATGTTGCAAACACACACATTGAGAACAAAGATTTTTTCACATATACTCGCATGGACATGAAAGGGGTTGACTGTATTGTATCCAACCCACCTTTCTCAAAAAAAGACGAAGTATTGGAGCGTCTGTTTGCTCTGCACGTGCCCTTTGCCATTCTCCTTCCGCAAAATGCTTTACAGGGAAAAAAACGCACCGCTCTATTTCAACAATACGGTTTAGAATATTTAGGTTTTGATACAAGGATTAGTTTTTACACGCGCGGCCGATTAGATACAATCCAAAAAAATAATCACTTTGCAAGCGGATATTTCTGTCATTACGTTTTACCTGAAAGATTGGTTTTTGAGCATTTAGAATGCATCCAAGAGCCATATGTAGATTAATATTTGAGAAAAGCCACAGCATCGGCAAGATTGTCTAAAAAGTCGTCATCGTTATTTTTGGAATTGCCTTTGTCGTAATTTTCGCACTCCTTGTAAAAACTTTGTAAATAGTAATATTTCGTTTTAACAATATCGCCTAAATATTCTTGTTGTTTCCCGGTCGCGACACCGCGTATTGGCTCCTCCTGTTTTGATACTAAAATATACATGTCTACATCAGAGTATAAAGATATTACTGCGTTTGCAATTCTGTTTGCTTTACTGTTTTCCTTTTGCTTGCGTGGTGGTATAAAGGTTTTAAGACAGTTGGTTATTTCCGGTTTGTTAGTTGCACCGTGTCTGCAAGCCCAATCAAGACGGCTTGACTGCGACTCGCAGTTTTCGTGGGTTCTCCACCTCCCTGTCAGCAAATATTCTGACAAAAACGCCTCGCTACTTGGTTCATATAACAGCGCAACATCTGGGTCAACATTAGTAAGATATGGCATATATTTGCGCAACGAAGCCATGTTGTGCATCAGGTTTTCCGTCACAAAATTGTCAAGATGCGGTATAATCTCTAACGCATCAATTTTCCTATAAAAAAAATCAAGCAAATACAGTTGCGGTCTTCTTTCGGAGCTCATATATGCGCCCCAAAAACAAAAGCACGTGTGGTTGCTATATTTTTCTTCCGTGAATGCAAGGTCGGTTGTGAAAAAAAACCTATCAAACGTGATGGGTTTTTCTTTTGAGAAGCACTCCGTATATTTTAAATCAAGGCCAATACCGCAATCGTGTTCAACGTCTTGTTGGTAATTTGGTAAATAGGTGCTCATCAGTTTTGCTTTCTCCACCTCTTCTTCTTTGATAGAAAGCGTGCTACCGTGATACTTGCGCAGCCAACCTCTTGGGCGCGGGAATTTAACATCATTGCCGTCTTTGAACTCCACAACCACATCTCCATCTTCAAACGTTTCAAACGGTATAACAACTTTGTTTAGTTTGATTTTTGTTGTTTTTTTCTGAAAGTCGTAGATATAACCAAAAATGTCTTTTTTACTCACCCTTTGTCCTAAAAGCACCATCGGCAACGCTCTTTTTTTATTTTCATCAGCCGAATTTGTGGCGGTTAAACGGGAGCATAAATACGCATATGTGTGTATTGCGTTATCAAAAGAGTGCGCCGTGTTTCCAGTTGTCTTGTTAAAATCATCGCATATAATAATGTCGGCCGACAAACCCCCAAACTGTGCCGAGATGCTGCGCGCCTTGATGGTCCCGCCTGCGACGTTCATTAGTGTGTGTTTTGTTTTTTTTTTCAACTTCAAGCCGTTATCTCTTCCAACATTGATAAACACGTATTGGAATAATTCTGACATCATCATGTTTCTCATTTCCAGCAAAAAGCCCTCTACTGTATTTACTGCGGCGGACATTTCAATAATATTGCGCTCGGGATATTCAACCCAGCACCACACTGCAAAGAGCTGGTTCATGATGATTGTTTTTCCCATTCGCATCGGACAGTTGACCGCCAATGACGCGTCTCCTTCTTTCAAATTACCGTCTTTGAAAGCTGGCATCACAAGCATTTGCAAATCAGCAAACAAATCAACTATCAAGCGTTCGCTTGGTTTCAAGATGTCAAAGAAAAATATGCAGAAAAATCTAAAATTACGCCTGCATTTCTCGCAAATGTAAAGTTCAAACCATTTATACTCACTTTGAAAAGCTTGATAATCTTCAATGGGTGGGCGCTTCAAATAGTCAACATAGTAGCACACATTATCAACAAAAATGTCAAGTTTCAAAAGTTGTTGCAAAATCGGCGAACAGTTTGCGTCAACCCATTCTTTGTTATGTTCCTTCAACCATGCGTTATAACTGCGTAAAAACTCTATTTGTTTGCTTGTCGCTATTGCATCAAGCGGTTTGTGAGTTTGTAGAATGTTATCATAATATCTCTTCCAATTTTTTGTCATGATTTAAAAAGTAAGTTGCCATTTTGTAAGATAGTGTTTAGTTGTGCGTTATACTCACCAAGTTCTTGTGCTGTATCAGAAGGAGACGCCGATTGCAAAGTATTTACTATTTTCGGGATGTTTGTTGTCAATATTGTTAATAACGTTTGCAACAGTATTTTGAGAGAATAGTTGTCATTGAGAACCGAAAATAATCCGTTTTCATCACACTCTATTTTACCACCATTGCTACTGTTTAGCTCAAATCCAGTTTTACTGTTTGCTATAATTTTTTTCACAGACTCCAAAATTATATCTCCGAATATGCTACGAATAACCCTATTGATGTCGTTTTTACCGACTGGTGATAATGGCATTAAAATAAACGCATTGCGCTTGTTGTTCATGTTGAAGCGATTGTTTTTTGATGGCAGATCGCAATTACTGCCATACATCATACTCCTCGTGTTATTTGTTGTTGTGTAAGAGACAACTACAAGCTGGCCAATATAGTATTCAAGCGTCCCGTCTCCGTTGTTAGCAAGCATTGGGATGATGTCGTTGGGGCATTTATTGTTATTTCTATCAACGTAGTTGTCAAGAATTTCAACGTAAAACAACTTTTTCTCTTCAACAACCTTTATATCGCGAATTATGCCCGCGCTTGCCGTGTGGATCGGTTCTTCAATTATTGCATCGGCCATACTCATTTAATTGTCAAAAAAAAGAAGTCCCCTTGTTTTAACTGGGGGATGAATTTTTTTAAATCAAGTTTTTTTTACTTGACTTTTATTTTTTTTTATAGTTTTACATTATCATATAAATGATAACAAATATTGCTTACAAATACAGATTAAAACCAAATAAGCAACAAAAACAACTATTAGAGCATCATTTTGGATGTAATAGGTTTGTGTGGAATTACTTCTTGCATCAAAGACAAACATTCTATCAAACAAACAAAGAAGACATTGAAGCGAAAAGAATTAAAGGCACTAAAACATACTATGATGATGAAAAAGAATTAGTGAAATTAAAAAAAACCGAAGAATACAAATGGTTAAAAGAAGTCAATAGTCAATCACTAATAGCAACCTTGATGCACCTTGACACCGCATATAAAAACTTTTTCAAAAAGAAATCTAAATTTCCTCATTATAAGAAAAAGGGCGACAATCAAAGTTTCACAATCCCGCAATTCATAAGAGTTGAAAACAATAAAATATACTTTCCAAAGTTCAAAGAAGGCATAAGATTAAAAGAACATAGAAAATTAGAGGGTAAGATTTGCAATGCAACAATATCAAAAACATCAACAAATCAATTCTATGTGTCTATTATTGTTGAAAAAGAAATTGAACCATTACAACCAAACAATGATGCCGTTGGTATTGATTTAGGAATTAAAGATTTTTGTATTCTGTCAGATGGAACAAGATATGAAAACATTAAGCCCTTGAAAAATCATTTGAAAAAGATTAAATACTTGCAAAGACAATTAAGTAAGAGTAAAAAAGCAAGTAAAAGAAAAGAAAAGAAGAGATTAAAATTAGCAATATTACACCAAAAAATACATAATCAAAGATTGGATTATTTACATAAAATAACAAAAGCAATCACTGACGAAAACCAAGTCATAGTGATTGAGGATTTGAATGTGAGTGGGATGATGAAAAACCATCATTTAGCACAGGCAATCAGTGATGTTAGTTGGCACGAATTCAAAAGACAACTTGAATATAAGTGCAAATGGAAAGGGAGACAATTAGTAATAATTGACCGCTTTTTTCCATCAAGTAAAACTTGCAATCATTGTGGGTATATCAATCAAGAACTGACACTTGATGTTAGACAATGGGATTGTCCGCAATGTAAGAGCAAGTTAGATAGGGACTTGAATGCAAGTATAAATATCTTGCAACAAGGTCTCAATATGGTGCAGGGAACAGGCATCAAAAGCGAGGGGAGCTGTCGGCGTTAGCTGAAGCTATGAACCTTGAAGCCCCTTCATTCATGGAGGGGTAGTTCACTAGCTTTTGTTTTTTTGAGTGAAATATTAAATTTTGTCAGATCCACTTGCATATCTTCATCGCTATCAGGCGCTTTGAGAGTGATAAAGTTCTCGCCAAAAAGCTTGTCGGGTATCAAGTAAAACATTTGGCCGTTTAACTCCCCAAGTACATAATGCGGCGAGGTGAGCGTTTTGTCCTCTCCGATGTGTTGATAGATAATGGTTGGCAAGTGGCACAATGCACCCTCGGTTTTTGTATCGTCGTTAATATTGTGTTTGTGTGCAATATCAGTCGCTTCTTTTTCCTCCGCGATTGCAATCAGCCCATATTCGTCTTGTTTCGTTTCAACATCTTGAAGCATTCTCTTTGGAAAAATGTATAAAATACTTGCAAAGCTGTTGCGCGCTATGTAATAACCGCCCAATTCATCATTCTCATTCACAAACACCTTTTTGTTATTTTTTTGTCTTATGTCGTAAACGTATTGGTAGAGTGCCAAAACCATTTCACTTGTGTTGTGAACTTTGCTGTATCTGTATGTCACTTGCTTGGCGTGAACGCATACACCTTCATTAAGTTCATTGTGTTTCATGTGTGCAAAACTACATATCTTTTATAAATGTCAACATCATCTTGACATTTAAATTGTCGCATACAAACTATCGGCAGTTTTAAGATTATGACGGTTAACCCAATGGATTTGTACATCCAAAATAATATCAGTGCGGCTGTTGTAAGAAATTATGGGCCTGGCAACTATTGCCTTGTTACCAATGAAAAAAGCAACATGCCAGCCCGCGTAAATACTTTTACGGCGCTTGAAGATATTGAAAAGGCATTTGGAACCAACACAAAGACATATTTAATAGCGGAAGCAATGTTTGCGCCGTCTGCCTCGTTTAGAAGCACACAAGGACAGCTTACAATAGTTGAGCTGATTGACTTTGTAGATGCTACACGCGGAAAATATATTGTCCCTAATATACACTTTTCTGACTTTGAATATATTACAAACGGAAGCTATGCGGCCAGACATAGATATGTTGATAGCACAAAGGGCATAAACGCCGCGAGCCTCCTACGCTCAACAAGCTGGTTATATTCTTTGGATTTTTCCACTTGCAAACGAACAAATGAAAATAACGAACTTGACGAAGAGGCAAGTTTAAGAGCCGTTGCAGAAGTGTTAAATACAGGTAACCTTAACATCTATTTTGAAATTGAAAAAAAAGTCGTGATAAACGGCGAAAATGAAAACGCCGAGTATAATTTAATCGCGGAAACAGTAGGGTTCGGGCCGTACCATTCTTTTACAATTGACACATATGGCGCGGCGGCCGATGATGTTGGAATTCTGATTGGCAACAAGCGGTACGCAAATGTTGTATCGGGCGACATCGTTTTGGCAAACTTTAATAACGAAGAAATACAAGGAAAAACATGTCATTTGAATTTAGAGATTAACGGGGAGCCGTTTGTTGTTAGTTTTGAAATGACACAAACCTTTGATAGAATTGAGGACTTGTCAGTGTTTTTACAAGACAAAATGGATTTAGACACCCACATTAAAGGTATTGTAAGAGTAATGGCATGGGGAGGTAAAATTATGTTTTACCTCAAAAGAGAACAATTTGGCGACAACGAAACCATTGACATAGTTGCCGACGAAAGCGGCTTGGCAGATGTGGTAGATTTGGCCGCTTCCGACTATTTGAACGCGGACGTCTCGGTTACCAAACCATCAACCTCATCAAAATTTATCAATGGAAGTAATGCTGTAAGCGGCGCCCGCACGATTTCAGATGCGCTGATTGAGGTTAACGACTACGACAAGCGCACGTTTGCTGGCGTCTTTATGACATCGTTTGATTTATCTTGTTCTGATGTTGCCGATATTGTCAGCCAAACAAAAACCAAAATATATCCAACATTCCCATCGTGTTTTGCATATACACATCCCGATCCGTTTGAATGCAAATTTTGGCAAGACTATATAGCCCTTGATTCACGGCCATATTTTGCGCAAAGTTGCGGTAGGTTTGGGCTTGGCAAAGCGGTTACACAGCAATGCACTGCGTTTTTAATGTCCGTGTTGGCATCCAAAGATTATGCGAAAAAAGACAATCGCGTCCCCAACATTGACCTGATGACAGTAGAAATGAACGGCTTTAATTCCTCTGTAAGTATTACAACAGATGAAGCAAGGGGGCTGGCAGATGCAGGAGTGCCTTGTGTTGCCTATATCAAGACAATAGGGTGGGCGTATTCTACACACAATGACATTAACTCGTTTGGGTTTAAAAACGCAATCATTGGCGCATATGTAGTTCAGAAAATTAATTCTTTGCAAATAGATTTGAAGAGGAACGGCGAAGCTGATTTATCAGTGAAGAGCCGTGACACTTTGGTTGGCGAGTTGATGAATCTTGGGTGTATCATGCTCAGAAACGGCGCTTTATCGGCAGAAATATCAGAACAATCAGCATCAAGTGCCCGCAACTTACTTGGTCTGACAGAAACAACAGAGGAAATCGTTAAGGGCATAAAAGATCTTGGGCTTGGAATTTTTGATGTAAAAGTAGATGGTATGAAATACCTTCTATCAATCATCATAAATCTTAACAAAAGCGCCTTCGGGTTTGTTAACAATATATGTTTTACGGTTAATTAATATGAACAGTTTTTGGGGGACAAAAGGAAATGGAAGGTTGATTTTAGCAGGCCTAAATTGCACTGGTCTATATGGTTTTGACCACTCGGACCCAGTAGTCACGATGGGGGAACCACAGGTCTCTCTATCAAATGGAGGTGCAACAATTACTCCTACGGTTGAACAAGAAGTTGTGTCGTCAGTTTTATATTTTAAAAACATCATGAGTATCGCAACAGATGTTGGCATATTAAATCAAACGTGGGAAGCCGTTTTACAAAAGTTGCGACAACGCGATGTAAATGGGTCCGCCCAGCTGTTATGCGGTGAAACAGCGCTGTGGATACCACAAGCTTTAAATACGGTTGGAACCATGCAAAAGTATTTAACAATAAAATGCTTCCCTACACAACAACTGCCATCTTTTGACGTGCACGGCAATTCGGATCAAGAGGTCGCTTTCCAATGGCAAGGGCAAAGAATAGAGTAATAATATGCCTGATTTTTCTGCTTTTTTTGATAGCATTCCAGATGCGATAAGCGGAACAGAGGAAGTAAGCCAATTATTGCAAGGTTCAAGAGGTTTTTTTCAAGGAGATGACAGAATTATTCCAGTTGGTTCGGTTGATGATTTCCGCATTGAAGTGGCATTGGAACAAACGGTTATAACACCGACATCTAACACACCGCCGCAATGGTGGGACAAAATTTTGTCAAGAAAAAAAGTTCAAAGAGGTTTTTTTGATTTAATCGGAAAGTTTGATTTTGTCATCGGTGGCATTGGTGTTAATTTTGGCGAGAAACAGTTGCCGACAGGGGCGACTATTGGAACTTACTTTAACAGGCCTTTAAAAACCGTTACTGTCAACGGCACCATATCAGAACTTTGCTGTTTTTTTCAAGAACCATCCATGATTACGGATGTCTACACAACAGCAGACACAAGCATGGGTTCGTTGGGTGTCAGGCAATATGTTATGGCGGCGATTCCTGATGAAGTTGAAAAAACTGTTGCGCAAATAAGAGATACAGTTGACAATATAAACAGCCATCTTTCTGCCGCGACAGCAGTTGCAAGAGATTTTAACAGAATTTTTGGAGACAACAAGCAGATTTTAACAACCAAAACGCAACAACTGATAGATTTTTTGTTAAAATATAGTAGCCAGCGTGAATTTGCCAATAAAAAAACAAAAACATATGGGTTATTAGTAAATGTTACCGTAAACGGTTTTCGGTTTCAAAATATATGCATGACAGCCGACAGCTCAATTAAATCTTCCAATGCAATTAAAGCCAGCACAAATATTTCTCTGTCATTCAAAGAAGTAGACAGGCGGAGCAATGTGCGAAGGGCTAAGTGATGCTACTTTTTGCGATACGATCTAATTGTTTCACTTTCTATTTCACTACAAAACCCCAACAAACTTGTAGGCAATATTTTATACTTGTAAATCTCCTCTTTAAGTTTGGCGGCCGCAATAGTCAAAAAAAGCTTTCTTCGTGGTTCTTCAACCAGCCATGCATATTCTATAATCCCTTTTTCAAACTGAATCCTATTACTTTCATTAATCATATTTTAAATATTTGATAACGCATCCGCAATCCCTTTGTCATCTATTGAAAAATCAATGTGTAAAGCTTTTAATATTTTGAAGAAACGAACTGCACTGAATCTGTCTTTGCCGCGTTCGTATTTGAAAAGTTGCTGTGGAACAACGCCGATTTGTTTAGCCATAAACACTTGGGTGACGCCTCTTGCTTCCCGAGCTTCAACAATTTTTTGTGCCAATTCCTCGTCTATTTTAGTAGCTCTTTTTTTAGTCATGTGATAACAATATATGGACTTTTTTAAATGTCAAGAAAAAAAAAACTAAAAATAAAAAAAAAACACTTGACAATTAAAAAACTTTGCATAAAAAATAAATCAAGCAACCGAAACGCAAAGTAGTGAAACGCAAAGTAGTGAACCTTCGGAAGTAGCGAAACGTAAAGTAGGCGGGAAGTAGTATTGTTTTTTTTATATGGTAGAAGACAAGAATAAAACGAACACCAATCATCCAATTGTCAGGAGGCAGGCGATGAGTGATTGGTTCCATACATAAAAATTATTAAACCGTTAGCCCCAGCGTTGCTTCCAGGGGCATTGTTTAAAGGAGATGATATGAGTAATTTGGATTTTCATTTTACAGAATGTTTGATTTTATCAGGTGAAAAACAAGCGCCACAAATAAAACAATCAAAAGACGGCAATTTGAACTGGTTTGAGTTCAATGTATTGGTAAGCAGAAAAAATAAAAATGATGAGCAAAAAAAAGACATCAATTTTGTCGTTAAAGTTATGTGTTTTAATGAAAAAATAGCCAATGCGCTTCAAGATAGAATAAAAAACGACAAAAACAATTTTTTCACGGGCTCATGCAGGTTGCAAAGCCATATGATTAAACCTTTTGAAATTGATGGTAAAACACACAATTACTATAAGTATTTCACATGCGTTTTAGAGGATTTTAAATTTGTCATATCATATAGCGACAAACAGAATAACGAAACAGAGCCAAATAAAGGTTGGCACACAAACAACAATAACAACAACGTCCCGACTGGCGATTTGCAGCCCGAAGATCCGATTGTTGATGATGATATCCCGTTTTAATGATGTTTTATGAGTTTTAAAGAGTTTTTGGAAGATTTGAAGTTTGAAGGTGAAAAGCCAGCGATTAAAAGGGCGTTTTGGTTGACATGGACTGTTGCGTTGGTTGCGATTAGTTTAGCAATTAGAATAAAAATAGACACAAACACCCTCAAGCGAGAGCAGTTAAAAAATCAATACATGCTGGCGGCGCTGTGTAATATGCCCGAAAATCAATCAGCATGTGTAGCAGGTTTGAGTGATATTGAATATGACAAGGATTAAATTAATAATGAAGAGCGCGCTTGATAACATCAAGTTCAAGTTCAGAAATATTGTTGACACAGCGCGGCATTACTATTACAGATATACTGACGACTTTAATATTGGCAAGACGGCGCTCAATGCTGTTTTGTCGTTAATAATCGGTGCGCTGTTTGTGGGTGCGGCATATGGTTTTATTGCAATACTTCGTTGCAAAGAATATTTTTTTATTATCGCAACCCTGTTAATTGCAGTCCTTGCGTTCATATTAAATTGCATCAGTGACGTAAAAACGCATGAAGAAGAAAATATAAAAGAGTTTTGTGAGTGAGTTATGAAGAGTGTTTTGAAATTTGTGAGTTTTTTTTGTAGGGAGTCTGTAAGGGCGTGCGTGGTAATATTGTCAATACATATTATCGCAAAGTTTTTCAGTGGCAATCTTCAAGTTGCGTCGTTTGAGGGGTTTGTTGGATTGGTATTATTGTTAATGCTAGCGGCCGCAGTTGTGAATTTTGTGGACAAAAAGTTTTTGAAGGATTGATATGACAATGAATTTTATAGAAAAATTCGGCAAGGGCGCGGTCATTGCGGCTGCGGTTAGTGCTGGTTTAGTTTTGATGTGTTTGATTTGTTTTTGATATGGAAGTGGAAGAAGTTCAAGTAAAAATGGAAGATGAGGCAAAAGCAAGCGGTGATAATTCCGAGAAAGTGTTGGTTGATAAAGAATTGTTGAAGATATTGTTTGATATTATATTTGATCCAATCAATGAAGAGCATTATAAACATTTTTACTTAATCAATGCAGACAAGGAAGTTGAATGCTATCAAGTTGGTGAGGACGGCTGGGAATATGCAGGATGGGGCTCCATCCAGGATGCGGAAGATCTTGAATTCGTAAAGAATGAAGGTTATTTATGCCCCGAACTATCCAACCTCTCATTTGAAGAAATCAAAAAACTTGGTGAGACAAGTGCTCCAGGGGTTTATTTCAAAGGTAAAAAAGTTTGGGATTTATGACTTACAATCCATGGGACTGTCAGCGCAGGCAACAGCCACCAAAGCAAGATTACGATGATGACAACTATAATTATAACTGGATGGATGTTGTTAACAACAGCCCTGCAAAGTTTCAGCCAATAAAAAAAGAAATACCAACAACCGAGGAATCCTTGAAAAGCGGTTTGTGTGGTAAAAATACATGCAAGGAGGATGCCGATGATGAGGATGCGGGCGAGAAAACAAACGAGAAGAAAACAACACGAAAAGGTCTTTATGTATGTATTCCATTTTGTGGCTATTCGTCAATTACAGAGTTTGCAAAAGCAAACTGCATGTCCGTTCAAAAAGCCCGAGACAGAAGAGCGGCGCTGATAGCGAGAGGAATTAAAGCAGATGATATAACTGCTGATGATATTTTGAATTTCAAGCGCATGCCACATGTTGGTGGGAGCCCGCGCAATAAAACCAGTATTCCACAAAATGTAGACAACTCAAAACTTGACACCTTCGCAATCAAGCAGGCGGTTCAACAAGAAGGCGAGTTTAAAGGCGCGGAAGACAAGACAGAAGACAAACTGGGTGAAATCACCCAGTTTGATAACAAGGAGCACGCAAAGAAACCCGCAACAGATGATTATCTTGACAAGCTGGGGCAGAAATACAATGAAATCCGTATTGGCGATTTAGAGGTTGAAGTAAGACAGTTGCACGATGATGTTGACAACCTCAAGGCCATGATAGCAAAGCTTGTTAAAGGTGAGTTTGCAGGGAGTGGCGATTTAAAAGAGTTTTTAGAACAGATTATAGCAAACATAATCGTTAAAACATATGCCAAGTGATACGATGTCGGCAGAGGAATACAGGCAGATGCTCGGGTTGCAGGTGACGCGCAAACCAACACACCCCGAGCATGATTTGCAATGCTATCTGTGCCAACTGCTTGATGCGCATGGCGTCTATTACTTTGCAATTCCAAATGGCGAGTTGCGCGGCAAGAATGCAATACACGGAAAGATTATTGGCGATAGATTGCGCAAAGAAGGTGTAAAAGCTGGCGTCGCGGACTTACAAGTGCTGCTTGAAGGTGGTATATCAATTTTTGTTGAAATGAAAGCAGGTAAAGGGCGCCAAAGTGAATTACAGAAAAACTTTGAGCGCAAAGTAAAATCGCTTGGTTTCAATTATATTGTTCTAAACTCCTCCGACAAATGCGATGAGTTTGTAAGAGCTATAACAGATAAAAGTTGTTTTGAGAAGATGTCGCAATATTTTGAAAACTTTTAAGATGGCGGATATTGCCGTCAATAAACGCTCCGTTTTTTTTTTTTTATTTTTAGTAAAAAAAACTTGACATTTAAAATAAACATGTTATAAAATGGATGTAAAAAGTAAAAACTTTTTTACAAAACGAGTTTTATTTTTGTGATGCGATGATAAATAAAGCACTTAAAGAATTTGCGAACGAGCAGTTTGACGGCATGCCTGTCCGCGAGCTTTGCAAGGCAATCATGGATATTCATTTGAATGATTTTTGTGACGAGATAGAGCAGAAGACAAAAGGCGTGGTTCTCATGTGGCCGAGCACAAAGCATCTTGGCTGTTTAGTTTGCAACAATGGCGCGATAACCGTGCGTTATGACCGACAATCAGGCAAGTTTGTTGAAGTGGAACACGATGAGGCAAGGGCGAGCGAGGCGTATGAAATTTTGAGGGTTTTAAATTATGAATAAAAAAGACGATATTCGCGAAGCATTGCTTGGCGTTTTAGAGCCACTCTATTGCGCGTGTTATGGGCTTGGCGCTTGGGAAAAAGATAAACACGAATATGACGAGGATGTTTGCAACAGTGCGGAAATTCGTAAAGAAATCGAACTTTGCAAGGCGATTTTAGAAGAGCGAGGCAAAGATTGGGAAGAAGTAATAATGGCGTTTAAAAGGATTAAAAAAATATGTTTGAAATAAAAAAACCAAAAACAGAGCAGAGTTGGTTGAAGGAACGCCAGCAGATAATTACTGCATCGGAAATGGCATTTGCACTGGCGAATTTCTGCGAGGATGAGACGACGAGGTTGTTTTACGAGGACATTTTGGACAAAGTCGCCGCTCCCGGAAAACCAAAGAGCAGATATGCTTTTTATGTTGAAAAGCATCTGCCTGCCGAGCGTTTGGAACTCTATCAAGAGGCAATCAAAACAAAAGCAATGGAACTCGGCAATCAATGCGAGGAAATTGTCGGCGAGAAGGGTTTTGAAGTTTTGAAAGAGCGGGACGAACGCTACAAACGAGCAAAGTTGAAGGCGAACGGCCGAACACTTTACAAGCTAAAAGTTGAACCAATCGGCGCAACACCCGACTATATCATTGAGTTTGCTGACGGGGCGAGCGAGATATTAGAGTGTAAAACCATTGACATCAAAAATCAGGACAAAAGAGACATCAAGCTTGAACTTTACAAGTTGCAAGTGCAAACACAACTGCTTTGCAGTGGCCTGACAAAAGGGCATATTGCTATTTGCTGTGTTGAAAACGGCGAGGACATATATGAACCTGATTTGATTGAAGTGCTGGCAGATGAGGAATTGCAAGAGAGCATAAAACAGTCGGCGATTGCTTGTGCAAACTGGATGAAGTCGGTTGAAGATGGCGAGGCGAGCATTGACGAATATTACGACCCTTCAAACAAGAAAGATGTGGCCTGCAAGAACATGGCCGAACTGGATTTAGAGCAAATGTGCGCGGCGCTGGAAGATGCTGAATATAAAAAAACAATGTATGAATATCGTTATAATCAGGATTTCTTGAAAGCGGTTGTCAAGGCGACTGCTCGGCAGAATATTGAAATCAAGGGTTATACGATAAATTTGAAAACTTACAATCCGACTTATTATTCTGACAAGGATATTCCAGAGCTGGAGCAGTTAATTGAAAAGATAAAAAGCGGATTAAAAGTAGTAAAAACATCAGGAAGCACGAGGATGAGCGTGCTGAAAAATGTTGAAGAGGGTTTAAATGGTTAATATATGACGCAGTTAGTGATAACAAGTAATAGCAATGGCGCTGAAATATTGAATTTTTTCAGGCAAAAGGCAGACACGTATATTGCACAAGATGTTGTTGACGGAATAATTAATGAAAAGTATGGCACCAACAATGCATTCGGCGTCAAGATTGCTTTGTCGGCTTTTTTCAAGAAAAATTGCGATTCAATGGCGACAATATCTAAAAATTCTAAATTATGTTATTCGTTCACAGAACAACTCGTTCGGTTGCTTACAGCTGGCACAAAAATAGACAGCAGGTATTTATACGTTGCATTATATGGATTACAAGGTGATAATCCGTCAGTTCAACTCGGCTTGCAATACCAACAAGAAATTGATATACTGCATGATGCTGGGTATATGTTCGGGCAACCTGTATTGGTGCCAGCAGGACAAGAGGACAAGGTGTGTTCTGTTTTTAACGAGAACGGCGAGGAAACTTTGAAATATGAAGGACACCGCTGCACATTGTCATCAGAAAGCACGCTTGGTAAAAGTGATGAATATGGGAAAACCTTAAAACAGATAGCATATGCTTTCATCAACTATCAGTTTTATGACGCTCACGGGCTGCTCCACGTTGGCAAGTATGAAATACCGCTTGACGCTTTGGAATGCAGTGTGAACAGGACAAAGCAGCAAAACGATAATGCGGTTAAAAAAGGAAAATCAAAAAGCGCCAAAGTTATGTTTAGCGGTCTTTTCAGAATTGTTGAATCAGCATGTTATCATAGATTATACAACTATCTTATATTGCGCGATAACGATATGGAGGAATATGAAATTGGACAATCTTTTGAAAAAGAACAACCAAAACCAAAAGAAAGCATCGCGGAAATCACCAAACGCAAGGCGCTTGAAGATTTCAAAAAAGAAAAAGAACAAAAAGAACAAAAAATAAAAGAAGCCGAGCAGGTTGAAGTTGAAAAAACGACAGAGAGCCAGTGGTTGAGAAAACACAAGAACTTTGTTGACAGTGCGCAGGGAGATTTAGACAGATTGAGAAGCGGGGCGTTAACTTATGAAAATATGCACGTCGGGCCTGATGTGCCGACAGAACAAGACAAACAGGCGATAATTGCTTATGTCAATTCTAAAATTGCGGAAGCCGAGAAAGGCACCGAGACAAATGAAAAAGAAGGGATGTTTTAATGATTGATTCATGATTAAAGATGTGTTTTTACAAAAAATAAGAGGGGTGTCAACAAGCACCCTTCGGCATGGGCATTATTTTACGAGAGGCCAAGTTGCGAACGAGCCAGTTTTAAAGGATTTTTGTGAGAAGGTTTTGAAAAAAATTAAAGCACCTGTAAATCTTGATGAACTGACCTTGCATGAGGGCAAAGCAGTATTACATTTTTATGGTAGCGTTATCGGCGAGGTTGTAGTGTTCTATTCAGATTATGACAAATTTAATGATGGTTTTAGTGTTTAGGCGATATGGCAGTAAGAAGAGATCGTTTTTTACGTGAACTATTTGGAGCCAGAGAGGCGTTTCGTTCTTGGCTTGATGCATATCCGAAAAGAGTGAAGGATCACCTTGCTGGTTATAATGGTTGGGTGCTTGTTGATGGGAAAAAGCTCGTTGTAGATTGGGATGACCCAGTGGAAATCAACAACAAGATAAAAGATTTAAAAAAAATGTTAGGTGTTTAGTTTATGACTGATGAGTTTTTGAAAATTGATAAGTTTTTACTTGGCAAGGGGTTTTACAAAATCAACAAAGAACAGGAGAATAATACAATTTGGTGTATTTATTGGAAGGAGAACGAGAAAATAAAAGTTGAAATTGATGTTAGCAGCGCAGGCCACATCGGGCTGCGGGCGTATACAAAAACGCTCAGAACCATAGATTATCACTGCGTGTTGGAATGTACAACAGAATGGCGTTATTTAGAGGATTTAATGGAATTATTGGGGATGAAATTTTAGTTTTAATTTGTTTTGATTATGATTAAAAAATATATTAAAAAACAACTTCCTGTTGAGGCGGTTTTGTGGAATGGTGATAATTTTGAAGAAATAAAGGAATTTATATTATCAAAAAAACCTGATGAGATTGTTTGCAAGCCATTTAAGGAGAAAATGAGGTGCACAGACAGATTTAGCAGTTTTTATTACAATAAAGGCTCCGTTCTGTGTTATGAAAAAAAAAACGAGAAAGATGTGTTTAAATATGGCGATGATTGCTTGAATAACTATTCACGTTTCGGCATCCTGCCATTAGGTTATTATCTCTATTTTGATTGCGAGGGTGAATGTGGTAGCTTAAAAAAAGAAGAATTTGAAGCCGAATACGAGCAACAGGACAGCAACCACACTTCAAAACCAAGCGGTTTTTCACTGCGCGATTTAGTTATGCAGATAGCTCCAAAGCACATAAAGTATTATATTGAGAGGTTGGAGGAATATGGGTTTAAATTAGCAGGCATCCTTAACGCGAACATTACGATAGAAAAATTGTATTTTCCATTTACGGTGCTTGAAAATAAAAGAGGGGACCAGGTTTGTATTGTTGATAAGGATGGGCGCATAAGTGATGGCGACACAAGACGTGCATTTGAGCTCATATTGTCTGACAAAAGTGGTCCAACAGGAGATTACGCTATGAAAAAGAAAATTGAAGTAAAAAACAACAACTGGCGCGAGGCATTCAACGAACTCGTGGCTTCGTTCCCCGATGAAATAATGAAGAATACCAACCATCATGCAAGTTTGACATTATGATGATTGGTTAAAACGCAGGGCTAACTCACCTGTGCGCAAGGGTTTCGTGGCGTCTCACAAAGCGCCTTTTTAACCTGCGGTTTGAGAAATGTTTTTTTTATTTGTTATATGAATGAAAGTTTTATAAATTTTATAGATAGTAAATTGGTGGAAGTTAATGATAAAATACAGATTTTGTCTGATTATGTGGATAAGATTAAAAAGAGGTTCCCTGATGTTAGAAAGATGTCTATTGAGGAATTGTGGAAAATAAATTGCGGAAATATTATGGTTGATGATAGTTTCCTCATATTCAAAGATCGTGATGGCACAACTATATGTTTTGCCATCGGTAATGGTTCGCTGTATAGCGTTAGCGTGCGTAATTTAAGAGATAAATATGGTTATACGTTCAAAGGCAAATATACTAATGGAGAGTGTCTGATAGGCGAAGATGGGAAATATTGGAATGGACATGCTTGTTTATTAAATATTGCTTACGACAAGGAGTTGGCAGATTTTATTTTAAATAACAATTTGGAAATGACACAAGAAGAGTGTTTCTGTGTGAGAGATAAGGATTATTACGTCTTGGAGGATTATCATTATAATAAGGGCCCAATTTTTAAAGTTAATAAAATGTTATATGGCACTAAATATTCACGTTATATTAGCAAAGTTAAAATATCAAAAAATGGCGATATTGAGCTTATTGACTAAAATATGAAGGAAGAGCATCGTAAAATACTTGATGACAAAGCGCAGAATATAATCTTGCGGACAATGCGTCTGCCTGATGTCATGGCAGTTTGCAAGGAAATTCTCTGCAGGAACAAGATAACTTTGAAAATTGAGCGTAGACAAGCAGAGTATTCCAAGATGGAAGACGAGCACATTGCGGGAATTTTCTATGCAAAAGAAGATGGCGGATATGAAAACGATAAGAACGACGTGATTGTAATGCGAGCAGGATTAAAGTTGCAAGAACAAGAGGAAACTATTGCACACGAATTAGGACATTATTTCACGCACAGATTGAATATATTTGAAGGATATACAACAAAAGAGGAAGTAAAACTTGAAGAAGAAAAAGCGGACTATTTCATGCAAGAATTGCAGGTTTGGTTTGCGTTCAGGGATTTACTAAAAAAAAGAAAAGAAAAAGAAAAGGTTTTAAAGAAGGTGGTATGAAAACATTGAAAGAAAGAATGCTTGAACTTGCTCAGGGTATAAATTTTTGTGGTAATACAGGTGCAAAGGAACAATTCTTGAATAATATTAAAACTGCGCCAAATTGGTCTATTTCAAGAAATAGGTTTTGGGGCGCGCCAATTCCAATTTGGAAGAAAGAATATGTAAAACCGCCACGAGAAGTATTAAATGAATGGCAGAAACAAGGAATAAACCAAGTGCTGCTTGACAAAATAGGGAAACATAGCGGTCTTTATTATCACGTTGACAGGAACGAATTACTGGCGGTATTCGGAAGCGTTTTTGATTTGGAATTGTTTTTTTACAAGGATTACATCCTTGATTATTTAGATGGCAGAAATAGCGGCAAATATATTGTTTTACCAAAAGGTTATACAAGAGAACAGGTTGTAAATATCTATAAAAATAATGGTGAGAAAGCACTTTTTGAACCCGCCGATAAACAACCACCAATCGGCTTTCAAATAAACGATTTACACAGGCCTTACATTGATGAATTGGTAAAATACTACTCTGATGGCTCATGCCTAAAAAGAGTTGAAGGTGTTCTTGATTGTTGGTTTGAGAGCGGTTCAATGCCGTATGCGCAGGTGCATTATCCGTTTGCATTTAACGAGATAGAACATTATTTTAAAGGGTTTTAGGTATGAAAAAAAGAGAAAAATGTAAAGAGGAAAAGATGCACTTTTTAATGCAGTGCAAGTGGTTTGTTTTGTTTAGTAATGGTTTTTGTTGTTCCATAATACCAATGAAATGGATTGAAAAACCTCGCTGTTATGGCAGCAAAAGAACAGGGCGCAAATGTTATCTTGGTTATGTAAATGTTCGGGATTATTATAAAGGGTTTTAGATATGAGTATGAAAATGTTTAATAACGATATGATCGTGAAATTGTTTGATGACAACATGGAAGATTTTGATAGATTCCGTCAAAAATTGGAACGTTCCGTCCGAACGAATACAAGCGTATGATGCAGGCAAAAAAGTTGTTGAATTTTCGTTCTAAAAAAAACTAAAAATAAAAAAAAAAAACTTGACAATTAAAAAAAATACTATTATAAATAAGTCGTGGAAATGATTAAAAAAAAATACACAATCAACAACGTTGATGCTCGCCAGCAATGTGCCAAATCCATTAATTACTTGGACACCGACAAGGGCTTGGAGGTTTGGATAATCCAACCTGACAAGTTGAAAACCAAAGAGCAATGTGCGCTATTTCACACTGCGCTCGCGGAGTTTGTAAAATTGTTGCAACAAACTGGCGCCAAAGGTTGTGATTGGAATTTTGGAAGGTGGAAATATGAAATCAAAAAACGTGCAGAATTCTTAAACAGTCGCAAAGGTTATTTGTTTGCGCCTGACGAGGCGCGTGAAATTAACAGCCATTTGAATAAACTGCCAGCGGACATTAAAGACAAAATTTGCGATGCAATGCGGATGGAGACAAAAAGCATTAGTGAAGCAACATCCGCAGAAATTAGCAACTTGATAGATGTGTTGCAAATTACAATATTAGAAACCTTGCCAAAGGATATAATTGACACCAGCGAGATGCTGGCGGAAATGATGGTTAAAACAAAGAACAACCTTGACTGTTATGAGGGTGTTTTGTCGGAAAAACAGCAGAGGTTGTTGGAGTTGTTAAATGGATTTTGATATGAAGAAGGCGAAGCTTATAATAAATGGCTGCGAGATTGGCGACTCGGTCGGTTTTACTGAAATAAAACACGGTGAAAATAGCGGAGCAAATGGCGATGACGATGGGCTTTACCGCAAAGCTGTGAAAATTGTCTTGGAGGATAAAAAAACTTCAATTAGTTATTTACAAAATAAAATGGGAATTCGTTATATTGAAGCAGCAAGTTTAATTGTGCGAATGGAGAAGGAAGGTATTTTGTCGGCACCTGACAGAACAGGACATCGTGTTATTGTTTGTAAATATTATAAAAGATTTTGATATGAAGAAAAAAATATTAACATTTCTTATTGTTCCGCTGTATAATGCTATAGCATTATACACGTTGACAGCTGGATATTACGTCCATAATTGGTATATTGCTTTGTTGCCAGAGCAATCGACGTTGGTGTCGATGACGGAATTCATATTTGGTTTCATTGGATTTTGTTATTTTATTGTCTTTATGGCAGGTGAATGTATATCGTTCATGTTTAGCTTCTACTGCTTCGCTAACAACAGAGCTCCCGATTATGAAAGTTTGCGTGCTTTTTTTGAAAGTCGTTAATGGTTAGTTTATGATTTTTTTGGAGTATATAAGAAAGAGACAAATATGTGCAGTGGTATTGAACTTACTAGCTTGCGGATTATTCGTGATCAGTTGTTCTGTATTGGGCGTTGCGTTTCTCTTGCACGCGAACGGTTTATGTATAGTCATTAGTTTAATATGTAACTTTTTTACTCTTGTTCTCATGACAACGCCTACTTTCAGAAGATGCGCAGGTAATTTAGCGTATATTTTAACATTAATATTTGGAGCATTAGGTTTTTTTTATGGTTTGTGTTTATGATTTATAAAAGTATTAACGACCTTGATGAAGGTGTAAAAAATAAGTTGATAGGATGTTTATCTTTGATTATTTTTTCTACTATTAGAACTGGTGGTTTAAATAAAAAACAAGAAGAAACAATTAAAGAAATTCGTTTAGTTAGAATAGAAGGTGGAAATAGACAAATTAGAAAATTTTCTATTGATGAGTCACTTTTTGTAGGTTTTGATTATGAAATTGAGGAAACTAATTGCCCTGAATTTGGCAGCCCACTCAAAGAGAAATTTGCTGATGAATGTTATAACGAAAAATATGAATACAACACGGCACAAGCAGGGCTGTATTGGAAGGATTATAAATTGGTTTGAAGTTTTTATTATATGACAAGAGAAGAGTTTATTGATGCTGTAAATCGGTTTGAAAAGCTGGAAAGGACGCAAAGGGAGTTTAGCAATGAGCTTGATAAGGTGTTATGTAAATACACCGACAATCAAAATTGCACTTTTACATCATATTGCGCGCAAGCTTGCGAGCTGGGAATTTATTGGCTTGTAAGGTTTGCTTTTCCGAAGTTGACAGCAGAAGAAGTAGAAGCAGAGGTTGATTATTTTACTAGCGACTGCGATTATGGAAAAGATCCGCGCGATGTGGAATTTAAAGGCAAAGAATATCTGCTTGATGGTGCAGGGAGTTTTTATGATTATTTGAGTGATTTATGATTGAAGTTATGACAAAGTGTAGAGTTTTATTTTTAGTTGGTTTGATGGTGGCGGTTGGTGGGTGTGACGGTGAAAGCCCGAGTGATAACCTATATTGCGCAAATAGTAAATGCATACACAACGTAAAACACACTGCCCTTCCGTGTATTGATGAAGAAGACATAAGAATAAGACTTAGTATTATTCGAGAAAGAATGCAGAAGCGAAGATGCTTTACTTGTGCAGAATACCAAACATTGTTTTGTCGTGATATGATAAAAGGATATTAAAGAAGTAGTTAAAGGTTTGTTTTATGCGTGATTTTATGAGTAAAAAATGCGTTAGTGAAATTGGAGATTATAAAATGTCGGCGCAAATTGCCGATCATGACGGCTGGCTTATCTGCGATGGGCGTGAGCTTGGCAGGAAAGAATATGCAGAGTTATTTGCCATCATCGGCACAAGCTTCGGCGCTGGGGATGGGAAGACAACTTTCAACTTGCCTAATTTTAAGGATGAAACTACTTGGAAAAACAGGATGGCAAAAGATGACGGCTATATTACCGAGGGGGCACCACAGGTTGCAGGGTATGTCAAGGGTGATGATTTTGTTCCAGCAGGACACGAATTTGAAACGATGGATGTACCAAATCTATCGGTTAATGTGTTTATTTCAGCTAAAAAATTATGAAAACGAGTATTTTTAAGAAAATGGCAGGGTGGGAGATTAAAGAATACAAAATATGTCCGCATCCACATGGCGCAAGGAGATATACGAGGACATATTTCAATAGAAAGCTTCGGCGGTATTCTAACAGGATTAAAAAGTTGTTTGGTGGTTTGTTTTAATTGTTTGATTTATGAGTGATGAGAAACAAGGTTATGTAGATTATTCAATGTTAAAATTGGATAAATTGCGCAATAGGAAAGATTATGTAGATTGTTTAATGTTAGAATTGGATCATTTTAAGAAATGGTATGAACAAGATACAAGAGGTTTTGGTGGTAATCAGAATATGCTACGAATATTTGAGGGCGCGTTAACCGCCTTAACTATGATAAATTTTGATGGTTTAGACAAAGAACTCCAAGATGGTATAAATGAGGTTAAAGAAATTATGCTGATTTTAAGGGCGCAAAGTAGCAGTCCAACTGCTGGTTACACGTCACAAGCTGTTTGTGTATGTTATAAAGCATTAAGTATTTTAATTAATAAGTTGAAATGATTTGTGAATATGAGAAATGAAATGGGTTTTAATTTAAGTGAGTATTCAATAAATACTCCAGGAGATTATGGTGTTTTTGAAGGGTTGGCAAATGACGCAAGCACTGTAATTGGGACATTAAGCGATAACTTGTCTTCTACTTTGGATGATTTAGCAGATGGCGAGATATTATCTGCATGTTCTGACGTGGTTGGGACTGCTGGCAGTTTGGCTTGTGGTGTGATAGAAACAGGATGCGGGTTTATAACAAATACAATAGATAGTATTAGCGATTTTTTTGATGAGTGGTAATGTGTTTTAATTATTGTTTTATGAAGAATTATATTGTATTATTAGATTGCATTGGTTGTGTAGGAAATGTTATAGAGGTTGATGAAACCAATATAGAGCTCAAAAAAAAATTAGCTGATATTAGATATTGTGGTGATATAACTGAAATACCCGACACGATATTATATGATGGCGATACAAGTAAAAATAATAATTTGGTAAAGTGCATTTGTCTTGGCAAAAGTATGAGTATCAGTAGATATATTTATGTTTTTATGCGTGCGACGAATATGATTATAGCCATGCAGGTTTATTAATGCATAAATTTACCAAAGGTAATCGTATTAATAGATTAAAGATTATTTTAAAATTATTAAAATTTGTTTTCTTTTTTAAAATATGAGTAAAATAGACAATGACAAATATATGCTGGTGTCTGCCAAACAATTGAGCTATACTATTTCAGCAGAAAAAATGGTTGATTGCTGGTCGGAGTTGCTTCGTGGCATGGAAGAGATGACGATGTATTCCGAGGAGCAAATATATCAAATAGCAGTTAGAGCAAACAGTAAGGGGTTATCGCGTTTGGCAAGAGTAGCAGTAGACAAAAGCCGAAAAAACCACTTGCATGTGTTTACTAACCCGCATCCTATTTTTGATTTGGTCTTCAAAAAAGTAATAGAAATAGATTATGACCAACGAGATTTTTAGTGCATTAAAAGACAAACGAAACAGACAAGAGTATTTAACACCGTCTGAACTTATAGATGTTTGTTATGATTTGTTGGGCAACACAACTGGCAAAGTTTTGTTTGATTGTGCCACTGGTTCGGGACAATTATTATTCAAGCATAATGGAGTAAAAAAAGGTTGTGAGATCGGCGAGAATGGTTATAAAATGGCGCTTAAAAATAACGTTGATTGCGTGCTACACGATTATATTACATTGGATGATACAAATATCCAATACGATTATGTTATTGCCAATCCACCCTTTAGCATTAGAGCAAATGAGGAACAATATAACTATTTACAAAGCAGGTATTGTTTTCAATTTCAAAAAATAAATAAAATACTTGACCAATGGTTCGTGATCAAAAGTTTTGAAAAAGCAACAAAAGGGGTTTATATTTTATTTCCAGGGCTATGTTATAGGCAACAAGAAGACCTGTTTAGAAGATATTTAATAAACAACAACTACTTATCAAGCATATATTGGTTTGATAGTTGTTTGTTTGAGGATAAAAAAGTTAATGTTATTGTTATATTATTAGATAAAAATAAACTAAATAATAATATCATGTTCAGAAAATACAATGACAAGTATAAATTGGTAAAAGAAGAAACAAGGACGACGGAAGATATAAAGACAGCGGATTATAAACTTGAACCGCCTTACATAGAACAAAAAAAAGAACAAATAGACATTGATGCGGTAGAAGATGCCTTATATTTGGAGTTTTTAAAAGGACTAAAAAACGATATCGGTAATTTTCTTTTTGTAAAAGAGACCCTCGGGGGTTATAAACATTTTACAAAAGAGCGGTTTAAAACCGATTTAATACGGATAGTTGATAAAATTGTGTAACACCGAAGCGGCGCGGACAAGGCCTTTTTCCGCGCTCTACATAACAACGCGCCAACGTTGCCGTTCGGCCGAGTTCAAAACTCGTGTACCATGAAAGGCCTCCGACCCAACCTGGCAAGATCCAGATGTCACCGCCATTCAATCACTTGATTACTGATTGTGATTTATAATTGTCAACCGACATCGCTATAACGATAACGACACCAATATACTTATTGCATAATGCAATTATTGCACATTGCGAGGTGCAAATCTGCACATCGTAAGGGTGGTCTTGGAAGGGCGTGACCAACATGTGCTTTTTTGTTGTTTTTTCCATGTGCGCGCCCGCTATTTTAGGGGGGTTGCGGGAGTGTGCAGCATGGTGTTTTTTCCACCACTTTGCCGATGTCGGTAAATCGGCATCGGAATTGCGAACATTTCGGAAATTCCGAAAACTCAGTTATTTCCAAATTGGAAATATGTGTTTTTAATTCGGCCGAATTCGGCCGATTTAGATTATGCGTTTCAACAAAGTGGCAATAAGTCGCGAGAAGTTGTTTTTAATTCGGGCGAATTCGCCCGAATTAGATTGATATGTGCATTTTTTTTGTTTATATTGCAATGTGCA
>Ga0310695_10001080_pt1 | contig 66534 bp, 53 predicted proteins | sample RumenRJG_04DNA_FD_203882 | JGI IMG/M metagenome (GOLD analysis project Ga0310695, IMG submission 203882) | Bovine rumen microbial communities from Lethbridge, Alberta, Canada - RJG_04 (v2) (version 2) | ecosystem: Host-associated > Mammals > Digestive system > Stomach > Rumen | place: Canada... | reverse complement strand
CCCGAGCCACCCACGATGGAGATGAATTCTTCGTCATAGATATCGAAGGAAACATCGCGGACAGCCGTCTTCAGCGTCTTACCGGCACCGAAGTCCTTGCTGATGCGCTTGGCGGAAAAAACAACGGGCTTATCACTTAGCATAGTCGCACCTCACGTCACGATCCCCGACAACGCGGAGATTCTGGGTATTCTTCTTGCAGTCGGGGCAAGCCTTGCTGCAACGCGGAGCAAAGCGGCAACCCACGATCTTCTTCTTGAGGCTCGGGGGAGCGCCTTCGATAGCCACCGGGTGACGGCCACGCTGGCTCGCCTCGGTACTGAGCATGGCGCCCATGAGGGCCTGCGTGTACGGGTGACGCGGGTCCTTGACGACCTGTTCCGCGGTACCCTTTTCCACGAATTCGCCCGCGTACATGATGGCGATATTGTCGGCCACGTGGTACAGGAGCGGAAGTTCGTGGGTAATGAAGATCATCGTGGAGAAGATGCCCTTGTCAAGAAGATCGAAAATCATCTTAATCACTTCCTTCTGGGTCGAAACGTCCAGAGCAGAAGTCGGTTCGTCGGCAATCACCATCTGCGGGTTGAGCAAGGTGGAGATACCGATAACGGAACGCTGGCGTTCGCCGGCGGTCAGCTGAATCGGGTAGGAATCGAGCACGCGCTTCGTGTCCATGCCGAACAAGTCGAAACGTTCACAGAGGCGGTCGTAGATTTCCTTGTGGTCGAGTTTCTTGCCCGGCTGCTGGTGGGCAGCAATCACGTCGGCAGCGATATCCTTGATCTTGCGCACCGGGTTCAGTGCGTTAAAGGCGCCCTGCGGAATCATCGAGACCTTCTGGGCCAAGACGTTCGCACGGACGTCCTCGATCTTACGGTTCATGAGGGATTCCATCTTCGTGCCGTTCCAGACGCGGACATCGCTCTTGCCTTCGGGATAGAGAGGCGGGATGCACATGCCCATGAGGCCAGACACGAGGGTCGACTTTCCGCAACCGGATTCGCCCGCGATGCCGAGGATTTCGCCCTGCTTCATGGAGAAGCTCACGTTAGTCACGGCATGGGTCTTATCGCCAAAGCGCCCAAGGTAATAAAGGCTGAGGTTTTCTACTTCAAAAACATTTTCAGACATTTCGTTACCTCTTACTTGCGCAGGCGCGGGTTGAAGACGCCTTCCATGGAAGTGTTGATCAGGTAAAGCGCGAACACCGTAAGGGTGATGATGATGGTTGCCGGCAAGAAGGCAATCCAGATACCACCGGAAAGGGCGCCGTTATCCTTGGCCTGGTTCAGGATGATGCCGAGGCTCGTGGAATCCAGAGGACCAAGGCCGATCATGGAGATGGAAGCTTCGGAAAGGATACCCGAAGACACCTGCATGATGAACACCATGAACACGTACGAAAGCAGGTACGGAAGCACATGCTTCAAGACAATCGTGAGCGTTGAGGCACCGTTGATTCGGGCGAGCGCGATATGGTCGCGGCTACGCAACGAAGACGCCTGGGCACGCACGGCACGGGCAGACCAGCTCCACGCGGTAAGGCCGATGATAAGGCCGATGAGCGTGAGGGAACGTCCGTCCTTGACAGCGGAGCTGATGAGCACGAGAATCACGAACTGCGGAATCACGATGAAGATATTCGTGAGCATGTTCAGGACTTCGTCAATCCAGCCGCCGCGGAAACCGCCGAACAGGCCGATAAGCACACCGATTGTCGTAGCGATTACACCGGCAACGAGACCCACGTACAGCGAAGAACGCAGACCTTCGATAAGGAGGGACACGTAGTCGCGGCCGAGGTGGTCGGTACCGAGAAGATGTTCAGCGCTGGAGCCTGCGTACGGACCCGCAGCCATGTCACGGGCATTGATGTCCACGTGGTAGAACAGCGGTCCGAAAAGGGCGATCAACAGCGTAATGATAAAGATGCTCACACCGATGACGAACATCGGGGACTTGAGAAGATTTCTTAAAAGCTTACCCATGATTACTTACCTCCCATCTGGAGACCGGCCTTGACGCGCGGGTCAAAGATTGCAATCAGAACGTCGACTGCGAAGTTCGCGACGAGCACGCAGGTCGAGATCATCAAGGTGCAGCCCTGGATAGTAGCGTAGTCGTTCTGCTGGATAGCAGTGAGCATAGCCATACCGAGGCCCGGGTAAGAGAAGATCATTTCGGTAATGAGGGCGCCGCCCACCATCGCACCGAGGCTCTGGGCAAGGCCGGTGAGCTGCGGGAGCATGGCGTTACGGAACACGTAGCTAATAATCTTGCCTTCGCGAAGACCAAGCCACTTGGCGTACTTCATGTAGTCGGTACCGAGTTCGTAGATGGACATGGAACGCATACCGGTTGCCTGACCCGAAAGAAGAATCGGGAACACCGAGAAGAACGGCAGGATGTAGTAGAACCCGACGCTCTTGATGCAGTTCCAGTTGAACTGGAGTTCCGGAATGTCCGGGCTATACGCGCCCATGGCCGGGAACCAGCCGAGCGTGATAGAGAAGAGCGCCACGAGCAGCATACCGAACACGAAGAACGGCACACCGTTCAAGAACATGGCGCACGGGAAAAACACCTTGTCAAAGATGCCGCGCTTGTATGCAGCGAAAGCACCGAGAAGGTTACCGACAATCCAGCCGAGGATAATGGTCGGGGCCTGGATTGCAAGGGTCCACGGGAGGGATTCCTTGATGATTTCGACAACCGGCTTCGGGTACTGGCTGTAAGACAAGCCGAGGTCACCCTTGAACACGTTGCCTATGTAGACAAAGAACTGGGAGAGGCCCGAAGCGAGTTTCGGATCGGACTTCAGCACCGGTTCGTCTACCATGACAGTATCCTGATGTTCGGCCTGGACCTGCTCCATGACGGCGACCTGTTCGACCTTCGCGACCTTCTTCTTGGTCACGGGATCCTTTTCCATCACGGGCTTGCCCTTCTCGTCGAGGACCGGCTTCTCTTCGAACACCGGGTTACCGGCTTCGTCGACCTTCTGGCGCTCGATCATTTTCGGCGAACCATCTTCGTTCACCTCGAGGACCGTCTTGAGTACCGGTACACCGTTTTCGGTTTTCGGCACTTTCGCCGTCTTCATCTGTCCGTTTTCGTCGAGTTCGGGCTCATAGATAACGTTGCCCTGATCGTCGAGCGCGGCCATACCGAAGGCCTTCAGGAGGGTTTCCTTCTTGAGCTTGGCCTGTTCCGGCGAGAGACCCTGGGCAGCCTTGCCCATGATGATATCCACCGGGTTGTTTTCACCCATGCGGGGCAGGGTGAAGTTGATTGCGACCGCTATGACGAACGTCAGAAGATACCAGAACGCCTTCTGCAGGACATAGCGGAGCATGGGATACTGTTTAAGCATTTATTGACCTTTTTTATTCCTTAATTACTTGGCGAGCTTCAGGCTCCAGAGAACCTTCGTACCGGAAGCGATCCACGGCAGCTGGGCCGGAGCGTAGGCGTTTTCAGCAGACGGCCAGTTGGTCCACACGCGGTCGCTGAATTCGTAGTACTGTTCCGGGAGGTAAGCGAGCGGGATAGCCGGCTGGTCTTCCATGAAGATCTTGTTGAGTTCGCGGTAGGCTTCCTTCTTCTTTTCCTCGTCGGTCATGAGAGGAATTTCGGCAAGGAGCTTGTCCACTTCGGGGCGGAATTCCTTGGTGCCCGGCTGGTTGTAACGACCGATGTTGGTACCGGCCCAGTCACCGAGCTTCTGCCAGTCGCGGCTAGACATAACTTCGTTGAAGCGGCTCCACGGGAGAGACGGAGACACGTCGGCAGTCGGCTTGTGCATGATGAGGTCGAAGTTGCCGGTGCCCATGGCAGGCCAGTACTGACCGCCATCCACAAAGCCTTCACGAACGTCGATACCGGCCTTGCGCATGCCTTCAACAGCGATGTTCACGATGGATTCCCAGTCGGTCCAGCCGGCCGGAGAAGTGATGAAGAGGGTCGGGATCTTTTCGCCCTTGGCGTTTTCCATGTGGTCGAGAGAACCGTCATCCTTGAACACGGACTTGTAGCCGGCTTCGGTAAGCATGGCCTTCACAGTGTTGAGACGTTCGGCTTCGTCGGTAATGTCGAGCTTCACACCAATCTTCTGGTCTTCGGCGTTGATGTACTTGCCTTCGAGGTTCGTCGGCATGATGAGGCCCGGCTGAAGCTGGGAGGTGTAACCGGAGAGAGCGAACTGACGGATAGCGTTGTAGTCGATGGCCGTAGCGAGGGCACGACGGAAGCGCTTGTCGTTGAGGGGTTCCTTCATGGTGTTGATCATGAGCATCGGCATAGCGCCCGGAGTGAAGAACGGAGCGTCGTTCAACCAGGTGTGCACGCCAGCGCTCTTGAGGTCGCCAATACGCGGAATGAAGGACATGGAAGCATCGAGTTCGCCCTTGCGGAGAGCGATGGTATTGTGTTCGTTGCTCTTGTAGATCGGGTGAACGATGTACTTCGGAGCCGGGAGCTTGCCTTCGTGGAGGGCAGCGTTGCCCCAGTAGTCGTCACGACGTTCGAGGATAATCTTGTTCGCAGAGTAGTCCTTGATGGTGTACGGACCGGAAACGACCGGAGCCTTGTCGAACATCATCTTCTTGACTTCGTCGAGGCCCTTTTCGGCAACGAGCGGTTCAAACACGTGGGCCGGCACAATGCGGATGGCCTGGAGGAGGTCCATCACAGAAAGCGGGTTGTTGCGCTTGTCCTTAGCCACGATGAAGGAGATGCGTTCAGCAACGGGAGCGTCCTCTGCTGCCGGTTCGGCCTTGAGGGTATCCACATGGATTGCAGAAATCTGTTCGGTAGTATTGATAGAGCCGTTCGTGAAGATGAACTTAACGTCGTTGGAGTTCACCTGCTTGCCGTCGCTCCACTTGGCGGCGGGGTTCAAGTCGACAACGATGCTGTCGTTGTTGGACAGTTCCGGAACGAGCGTGCCAAGAAGGGCTTCCACCTGGCCGTTCAGGGTATTATAGGTAACGAGCGGTTCGTAAACGAGGTTGAAGCGACCGCCAATCGGCCATGCGGCCATCCAGCTTTCGGCGAGCGGGTTGAACGTAGCGGGAGCACCCCACTGCTGGCCGGAGAGGTAGAGAGTTTCCTGACGCGGAAGAGCGCCTTCGGCGGCTTGTTGCTGTTCGCCACCACCGCACCCAAACAGGGCGCCCGTTGCCGAAACGACGACGGCAGTCTTGACAATAGATTTCATTCCAATCATGTGTATCCTCTTATTGTAAGCCTATTTACGACTTTTGATGAAAATCGGAATCTAATATAGATTTAATTGGGAATTTTGTTTCCCGCTTTTTGGAAAATAGCGTTTACAAAGCAAAACAAGCACCTGCAGGTTTACGAAAGTTTACAAACGTAAGACAAGCGCTGTTTCCCTTACTACAATAACACCAAGCCGGGAGTAGATAAAAAAGAGACGTGATCGCTCACGTCTACTTCGTACACCTATAATATAGGAACGGGAGGGAAAGCCTCCCTCCGCTTTACTTCGAGGCCTTCGCCTGGGCGAGTTCCTCTTCCAGCTTCTTGTTGCAGTTGTTCTGGACGTCGCAAACGTTCTTGAGGTTCTCGATTTCGACCGACTGCTTTGCGACCTGGTCCTTGAGTTCCTCGCACTGGGCGGCGAAGGTCTGCTCGGATTCGATGCGCTTGCTCAGTTCGCTGCGGAGGCTTTCCACGGAACTGCGGAGGCTCTCGACGGCGTCGCCTTCCCCGGAACCGGATTCACCGCATACCGGGCACTTCCCGCCAAAGAACTTCTTGCTGATGGCAACAGCGGCAACGGCGCCGATAACCGCACCGGCGACAAAACTTTCAGTCTTCATATACAACTCCTTGCATTCTACTCTACTAATATACCTACAAAATCGCTCCCGGACCAACATAACCGACAAAAAAAACAAACAAAAAGTCCCCCGGATTTCTCCGGGGGACCTTTGCAGCGGGAAGAGCGAGATTCGAACTCGCGATAGGATTAAGTCCTATACGTCCTTAGCAGGGACGCGCCTTCGGCCAACTCGGCCATCTTCCCATCTTGGGGACACTAATTTTACTTAATTTCGGCCAAATTTTCAAGGGCAGAGGGCCATTTTTTGCACATTTTCTATCTTTAAGCTATGCGCCTTTTGAAAAAATTGCTCAAAATCGTCGCGGCATTCACACTGGTGGGACTCATCTGCTGCATTCCCGCCTACATTATCGTATTCAAAATCCTGCCGGACCGCGACCCCGACAACCTGTTCAACCGAAACACCATCCTGCAAGTCCTTTCCGGGGAGACGCGCGTCTTCTATAACGACGGCAACGAACTCCTCGGCGCATTCTTCGACGCGAACCACCGCGTGTACGTACCCTACGGCGACATCCCGGTCAACATCGTGAACGCACTGGTGGCCGCCGAAGACGCTGGCTACTGGAGCCACGACGGATTCAGCATCCACGGCTTTGTCCGCGCCATGGCATCGAACCTCAAGAGCGGCCACATGCGCCAGGGCGGTTCCACGCTCACGCAGCAGGCCGTCAAGAACATCTTCGGCCGCGAAGAGAGGAGCGTCAAGGAAAAGTTCAAGGAACTGATGAACGCGCTCCGCATGGAAAGGCATTTCACCAAGGAAGAAATCCTGGAATTCTACCTGAACCAGTTCCACGTATCGGGAACCGGCAAGGGCGTGGCCATCGCGGCACAGTACTTCTTCAACAAGGACCTCAGGGCATTGACGCTCGCCGAGTGCGCCTTTATCGCGGGCTCGGTCAAGGGACCGTTCAACTACGACCCGTTCATCCAGCGCAACGTGGAGCGCAGGGAAAAGGCCATCGCCCGCGGCGAGGAACGCCTACGCTACGTACTCGGGCGCATGGTCGAAGAAGGCTACATCGAAAAAGAGGACATGGAAAAGGCGCTCGCCAAGCCGCTGGAATTCAACCACGGCAACTTCCGCTTCACCATGAGTACCACGCTCGAACGCCTCGAAGAAAAACTCGACACCGACTTCTTCCACGACCTGTTCGAAAAGGAAGGCATCGAGGACTGGCGCAAGGCTCAGCTCGAAATCGTGACCACGCTCGATGCCAGGAGCCAAGACGCCGCCAAGCGCGCCTTGCAGACAAACATCAGTAACCTGCAGATGCAGCTGGGCGGTTTCGTATTGCCCAAGGCCGAGTTCGCTAACCGCGCCCAGAGCGCCCGCCTGGGCGACTACCTGTACGGCACGGTCGACAGCGTGTTCTTCGACGACACGGGCAAGCTCAAGAGCCTCAAGCTCGACTTCGGGCAGCTCAAGGGTGTTGTGACCGAAAAAGCCGTGAAGGAATTCGGCAAGCAGGCCGGCGGCGACGTGAACAAGATTCTCGCGGCACAGCTCAAGCCGGGCGCCATCTTGCTGGTGAGCGTCATCGGCGAAAAGGATTCCACCGGGTACGCCCCGTGCAAGATAGAGACCGAACCCGTATTGCAGGGAGGCCTCGTCGCCATCCAGAACGGCAAGGTCATCGCAAGCCAGGGTGGCTTCCACAATACCGGATTCGACCGCAGCTTCAAGGCGCTCCGCCAGCTCGGTTCCAGCTGGAAGCCCCTGCTGTACGCACTCGCCCTGCAGCACCACTGGAACTACCTAGACGAACTCGAGAACGAATACAACGTATTCCAGTACACGAACCAGTTCTACTTCCCGCGCCCCGACCACAAGAACAAGGGTGACGTCGTTACAATCGCCTGGGCCGCCACGCGCTCCGAGAACATCGCGAGCATCTGGCTTTTGGAGCACCTGCTCGACAAGCTAGACAAGAACGAATTCGAGGAAGTCGCAACGCAGAACGGGTTCGCACGCGGCGCCGACGAAGAGGACAAGGCCTTCTACGAACGCCTGCGCGACAAGTTCGGCCTCACCATGAAGGAAGAAGTCAAGCGCGAAATCGAATTCACCAAGGCTCGTGACGCGCTCGTGGAACGATACAGGAACGAAGGCAAGAGCGCGAAGGCCCGTGCCATACAGGCGCTCCGCTACGGCACCTACACCGACCTCGGTATCAAGCAAGCCAAGAAAGACGCGACCCTCACCAAGTACCTGTACCACAACTACAAGCACTATTCCGAAGTGCTCCGCGCCCGCGAGGCACGCGAACTCGACCCCGAGTCTGCCGGAATGCTACCGCCGCTCGATAGCGTCATGCTGTTCCCCGACATGAGCCTCGCCGACTTCAAGCGCCTGAACACGATGATCGAACCGACCGACCCGGAAGCCGACTACCTGGATGCAGAGCACCTGCGTTACTGGCCCGACTACCGCCGCGCGCTCTCCATGGCCGAATTCGCAAGGTTCGCGAACGAAATCGGCATCCACCAGAAGTTGCAGAAAGTGTTCAGCATGCCGCTCGGCGTGAACGAGATTACGCTCGCCGAAATCAGCACCGCCTACCAGACCATCCTCACCGGCAAAATCTTCAAGTGCAAGGATGGCGAATGGACGGACCCGTGCTTTATCAAGGAAATCAAGAACCGCGACGGACGCGTGATCTTCAGGAACGAGATCGAGAGCAAGACCGTGCTCGACGATACCGTCACCACGCAGATGGGCGTGATGTTGCGTTCGGTGTTCACGAACGGTACCGCGCATAGCCAGCTTAAGGCACTCTCCGTCAAGAGCCCCGACAACTCCACGACGCTCCGCTACCCCGCCCTCGGCAAGACGGGTACCACCAACGACTACAGGAACGTCGCGTTCATGGGCGCGCTCCCCACCTACGTAGAAAGCAAGAACGGCGTCGCGCTCGATTCCGTGGTCGCCATCGGCAGCTACGTGGGCTTTGACGACAACAAGCCGCTCAAGTCCGGACGCACGCGCATTGCAGGCGCCTCGGGTGGCCTACCGCAGTGGGCCGCGTTCGCCAAGGAAGAAATCAACATCCTCGGCATCCCCGAAAAAATCGACTTCCTCGACATTTCCATTCTCGCCACGGGCGAAGTCCCGCTCATATTGACGAACGAACGCGGTGAACTCACCGTCGACCCGATGACAGGTATCGCCATGGCGGGCGCAAGCATTTCCGAAGGCCGTCCGCTTCCGTGGCTCGATGTTCCGGGATTCACGCCGCCGCAGGTGCAGGAACGCGCCGCCGAGGCCAGCGCCGAGATGGGCATCATTACGAGCCTGCCCACGCCTGGCACCGCCGAAGAACCGGCCGCAGGCCCCGACGCAGGCGCCATGGCCGCACAGGCAAGCACCGAAGTCCCGGCCGAGGCGGCAGGCGCAACACAGCCCGTCGCAACTACCGCACCCGCCGCTACTGCCGAGCCCGCGCCGACGCAGGCCACCGCACCGGCCACACCGCCCAAGGCTGCCGCAATGCCCAAGGATGACGACTGGGATTTGCCCGAAGGCCTGGACGGAAACGCGTTTGTGCCTATCGAAGCGGAGTAAAAAATGCGCATGAAATTCTTGACAAAATCTATCCTGATGGCGACAGCATCATTCGCGCTTGCCGCCTGTGCGGGTAACGCTCCCCGCCCGGCAACGGAAGGCGAAGCTCCCGCCGGCGACACCGTCACCACAGCGCCCGAGGCACAGCAGGGCGAAGCCGTATTCGTCTCCACCTCGCTCGACAACTACCGCCTCGCCACTCCCGAAAAAACTCCGCAGTTCAATACCGCCAAGGATTCCGGCACAGCAAGCACCGTAACGAATCCGCAGCAGTCCACGACGCAGGAATCCACCAGGGTCGTCGATCCGTACACGGCCTTCCCCGAACTTGCCGAACAAGTTTTCGCCCACACGAACGAACTCATCAAGGCGGGCATGCCCGATTCCGCGACCGCCTACCTCCAGCGCTTCCGCATCATCAAGCCGCTCTGGGCCACCTGGGAAACCCGCACGGATTCCATCCTGTTCGCCCTCGGCAAAGAACGCGCCGACAGGGCAAAGGCATTCGAGCCGCTCGTCCTCGAAATCCAGAACATGAACCGCGCACAGGCCGCCTACAGCATGGTCGCAAGCACCGCCGACAGCCTTATCGCGCTTACCCCCGGTGATTCACTCACCGCCTGGGCGAATGCCCAGAAGCAGACCGCCTACAACAACACTCTCGCGAAGGCCAAAAAGGAATACGCCGAAATCAAGTCGCTCGCCGACGACAAGGCGCAATTCGCGGAAGCCAAGAAAAAAGCCAACGAATTCCTGCTGCGCTACCGCGACTTCGACGAAGTCCTGCACATCCAGGAACTCATCGCGCACATCGAGGAACTCGCCCAGGCCACCGACGCCGAAGCCGTGAAATTCTGGGAAAAGAACGATCCGGCCCAAGCTCTCGCCAAGGCCGACGAACTCATCAAGGCCGGCAAGTACGGCGAAGCCAAGAAGCTCCTCGTAAAGCTCAAGGCCAGCAAGCTCCGCAAGGAAGCGAACGAGAAGTACAAGGTGCTCGCCGATTCCTTCTGCAACGAGCAGCGCAAGGCCACGTCGCAGCTTTTTGCCAAGGCGCAAAAGCAGAAGGACGACGCCAAGAAAAAGGAACTCCTGAAGCAGGCCATCGCGCCGCTCGACAAGTGCCTCTCGGAATACCCCGAGAATAGCCAGAAGCAGAAGGTCGTCGAGAACAGGCAATTCCTCGAGAAGGAACTCGCCAAATGATTGACGCGGAATGGTGGCCGTACGCGCAGTACCCGGCCTTCTTTACCCTCGGACTAATCGTAAGCCTCATCAACAGCATCGCGGGCGGCGGTTCCACGCTTAGCCTCCCCATCATGATTTTCCTCGGGATGCCCGCCACCGTCGCAAACGGCACGAACCGTATCGGGCTTATCATCGGGAACCTGAGCAGCGTCTATAACCTCGCGCGGCACGGCTACCTCGACAAGAAGATTTTCAAGCAGCTCATCATCCCCTCGTTCGTGGGCGCCCTCATCGGCGTTTGCTTCTTGGTGCACATCGGCGACCGCGCGTTCCAGGCCATACTCGCCTGCGTCATCTGCCTCGTGGTTATCATGAGCAACCTGCGCAAAGACATTCTGGGCAAGCCGCCTGCAACACCGCCGCAAAAGCTCACGTGGAAAGGCGCCATCGGATTCGCGCTCATATCCATCTACGGCTGCATCGTGCAGGTGGGCGTCGGATTCGTCCAGATTTTCGGACTCACCCGCTATACCGGACTCGACCCCATCCACGTGAACGCGCTCAAGAACGCCCTGACCACGGTATTCCTCGTCATCGGGACTTTAGCGCTCGGCATCGCGGGCAAAATCGACTGGCCCATCGCCATCATCATGGCCGCGGGCGCCTATGTAGGCGGCTACTTCGGCAGTTTCTTGCAACGCAAAAAAGGCAACCGCTTTATCCAGCACTTCATTAGCGCGACAAGCATCGCCATGGCCATCTACCTGATTGTCGACCTGCTTGTAAATTAATTACGCCCTCTTTTTTTTGCAACTAATTAGTTGCACAGAATCCCAGTCTTTTTTCCTACTTGTTTTGGGAATGGGAAAAAAAGACGAAATACATTTGCTATTTGACAAGATTGTCGGGAACGAGCTATCGAAGCATCGCAGCAACATGAACGGCGCCGCCCAAGAAGACTTGGCACGCAAGGCCGGAGTGTTCCGTCAATGGATTAGCCGGATTGAATCGGGGAAGACAACCCCGACCCTGTTCAACTTTGTCCGGTTCACCATTGCCACAGGAATCGATGGAGTCGATGCTTTCAAGAACATCTTCGACAAATTCATCAAGGAGTCCCTGCCCCTGATGAAGGCGGCCGAAGAAGCCAAATATCAAAAATATCTCGAGCAGACAAAGAAAGAGCGCAAGCGGTAAACCGCCGGCACTAAAGCCCCTCGGCTTTTTCGCCCTCTTTCTTTTCGCGGCGCTCCCGCATGATTCGCCGACCCCGTTCTTCGAGGGTCTCCTTCAATCCTGCAACCAGTTCGCTTGCTAGCGATTCGTCGCCCGCGGCGAGCCGCTCCTTTGCCGCACGGTTGAGCAACTTGATGCGCGCCTCCAGGCGGAGCGCCTCCTCATGAGTTTCAAGCTCGAATTTCCGCAGAATGCACTCCGGCGGAAAGGCACGTGTGAACTTGGCTCCCTTGCCCGCCTTGTGCTGTTCAAAGCGGGCTTCAACGTCAACGGCATAGCCCGTATAGATGCGGTTTCCCGCACAACGGAGCATGTAGACATAGTGAGGCATGAGGTGTGAAGTCAGCCGAACTTATTCCTTCTTCGACACGATGCTCATGTAGATCGTGCCGAGGATTGCCGCACAGAAGCTGCCGAGCAGAATGCCGAGCTTCGCGGAGTCCTGACGGTCGCCCACGTCAAAGGCAAGGCTTGCCACGAACAGAGCCATCGTAAAGCCGATACCCGCGAGCATGCCACCACCCCACAGCACCTTCCAGCTGTAGCTCGGTTTCACCGACACGCCCACCTTCACGGCGAGCAGGCTGAACAGGAATATGCCGATAGGCTTGCCAAAAATCAGGGCGAGCGCCACGGCGCCCATCACGGGGATTTCCACGCCACCGAGCTTGATTTCGACACCTGCGTTGCTGAGCGCGAACAGCGGCATAATGAAGAAGTTCACCCACGGAACAAGAGGCTTGAACAGGCGTTCCTGCATCGAGATACTTTCACGCGCACCGCGCTTGAGGAGCGTAAACACCTCGTACTGTTCGTTGCGGTCCTTCGTCTCGCCCGAAAGCTTGCCGCCAACGCTGCCCGCAAAATTGGCAAGCTTGCCCTTCGCAAGCACGGGCTTCGCCGGAACGGAGAGGCCAAGCAGCACACCCGCGATAGTCGGATGCACACCGCTCTTCACGAAGAACGCCCACACCGCGACGCCAATAACGCCGTGCAGCAGGAGGTTCCTGACACCGATGCGGAACAAGACGTTTATCAATACGAGCAAAGCAATGCCCGAGCCCAAGGCCAGGAAGTTGATGCCGTCACCGCTCGGGTAGCCAATCGCAATCACCAGAATCGCGCCGATATCGTCGGCAATCGCCAAAGTCAAAATCATCACGCGGAGCGCATGCGGAACCTTACGGCCCAGAATCGCCATGCAACCCACCACGAACGCGATATCCGTAGCCGTCGGGATTCCCCAACCATGCGCCGCACTATTTGCTCCATGCGGGCACAGCAACAAGTAGATAATCGCCGGGAACAGCATACCGCCGGCCGCCGCGATAATCGGCAAACTCGCCGCCTTCGGGTTCCTGAGTTCGCCGTAAGTCATTTCGCCCTTGACCTCGAGACCGATATTGAAGAAGAATATCGTCATCATCGCGTCGTTGATGAGCCAATGCAAGTCAGCCGCACCTAGCCATCCGCCAATCGTAAGCGCGAAGGGCATGTGCCAGAAGTGATGGTACGATTCCGGGGCGAGGTTCGCCCACAGCAAGGCCGCCACCGTCATGATAATCAAAACGATGCCGCCCGTCGTCTCCACCTTCATCAGGCGTTCAATCGGGGTGATAATCTTTCGGATAGATGTTTCCGGAAACAAATCTTCAATCTTGTCGCTACTCGTTACTTTTGCAGACATGGATACCTCAACATCTAAAATAATCATTTTTAAATAAAAAAACCGCCCCGATTGGGGCGGCCTTACGTTTTTTACATACAACTAGAAGAACTGAGGCGGCCAACGCGGGTTCTTGGAGGACATATCGATCTTGTAGAAGTCCTTCTCGAAGCGGCCATCGTCCATGCCGTACATCTGCATCACGTGGCGGGCAATCCACTTGCCGAGCTTCAGCACGGTGAGCTTCTTGCGGAGGCGGCCCTGGCAGTCGCGGTTCATGATGTCCGGGAGCGTCGAGGTCGTGAGGATTTCGTCAATGGCCGGGCTGTTCAGCTTTTCGCGGGCTTCGGCACTGGTGTGGAAGTGCGTCACGCCGAAGCACACGCGGTTCGGGTGGCCCTTCTTGATGTGTTCGCAGCACTGCACGATCGTCGTACCCGTACGCACCATGTCGTCGAACACAATCACGTCCTTGCCCTCGATTTCTTCGATGCTGATGTCGGAGAGTTCCGGGTTGAAGGTCATGCTGATTTCACGTTCGCCGGTACGGACCTTGTCCATCACCACGCGCTTGCACTCGGGGAGCTGGAGAGCGTCGTACACCGCGTTCATGAACGGGCGGGCGCCCTTGTCCGGGGAGACAATCACGAGGTTGTTGCCGTCCTTGCCGGTCTGGACGAAGTTGCTGCTCTTGATGTAGTGGGCGTACACATCCGTCGGGATGAGGTTGTGGAAGTTGCCCTCGAAAATTTCGCTGAAGAGGTTCTGCACCTTGACGCTGTGGTTGTGGACCGTCACCACGGCATCCACGCCGGACTTCTTGAGGAGTTCGGCGTAAAGAAGGCTCGTGAAGGCCTGGCCGTCGAACTTCTTCAGGTCGATGTCCGGGCGATCCTTCTCGAGGGGGCCAATGCGGTGCGGACCGCGGTCCTGGGCGCTGTAGAACAGGTCGGGCTCGACGAGCACCACCTGTTCGGCACCGTTGTCCTTGGCGGCGCGGGCCAGGATGCAGTTGCGCATGGCGTAGTCGTTACGGCTGCGTTCGTGGTTCGAAACCGAGCAAATCAACACGATCTTGCCTTCCAAGCGGCGGCCGATATGTTCCATATCATCCACGTCCAGCATGTAGCGGGGGCAGAATTCGGAGTTGGCGAAGGTCTTCAGGGAGACCACGTCGGAGATGTCTTCACGGAGGCCGATGTACTGGGCCATGTCGATGGCGAACGGGTCATCGGTGAAGTTGCCGGTCACGATAAAACGATCTGACATATTTGCGCCTTCTTAAAGAGGTTGTTTTCTGGTAGCACCAAATATAGATAGAAACTACCGCAGTTTCAACTTATAAAAGGGCGAAACCTACATCCAAGACTGAAGTCCGACCATATCTCCAAGACAATCCCAAAAAGCTTCCCTCGAATCGGCATAAATGTATTCGTCGGCTTCTGCTCCAATCACCGTTTCATAGTCATCGTCGTAATCGTGGTAAATCTTAAGATTATCCACCAATTCCGACTTGCAGGTCTTTTCAGAAATCTGCTCAAAACCATAATGGAAACTGCACGTTTTCCCGTCATATTCGAGATCAAAACTAACATCCAGATTCCGGAAGTAGTTAATCTCGGTCTTTATATTCGAGAAAACAACGCTCTTTCCATTAACCTTGAATGCAGCCACCTCCGCATCTTCAGCAACCGCCTTAACATCAATGGACGTGCTGTCAAAGAAAGACTCGGGCGCTAAGTAACCGACAGACACAGCCCTTTGGGAATAGAAGTCTTCACCATTATTGCCTATATGAAATAAAATTGTTTGCGCAAGAATAGATTTGCCAAAAGAATATTTGCTGTTAGGGACTTCCTCCATCAAGAAGGAATCCTCCCCAACAGACATCAGAGAAAGGACATTGTTCATGAAAGGATTTACATAGGTGTGGGGATCTTCATGATACGAGGTAACGTATTCCCATGTTCCCAAGATTCCCCGATGAGAATCCGAGACAAACACATCCACAGCATGTAAGGTATCGCCCGAACTTTCGGCATCATAATCGTTAACTTTTTCATCAGGAGATCCAACCAATTCCTCGGTACTCTTTATTATCAAGGTATCCCCATGAATACTGTACCTGTATGTAATCGCGAGCTTGATTCGGTTGGGTTTCCACGCCAAATGATTATCATCAGGTCCCGAACAACTTCCGGCTTCATAGGCAACAACATACGTTAAAACGCTGTCAGCCTCGTTCAAGGAAAAGGAAACACATTCAACATTTTCCAAGCCGGCATATTTTTTAATAATACACTTGCCCGGCACAAGCGCAGACGCTCCGGCACCATCAGAAAATTCACCGGCATTGCTGCTGGAATCGTCCCCGCAGGCCACAAAGGCGAACGGAATTAGACAAAATAAAGCTTTAAAGATAACGTTTTTCATATTCGCAAATTTAAATAAAAAACCGACAAATTGAATTGCCGGTTTTAAATATTGTTCTGCTCGCTATGCGAAGCTTATAGGTCAATAACCCTATCATTCTGTAATAACTGTTCAAACGTCTGGCGCTCGCGAATGACCTTGAGTTCACCGTTGGTGTACATGGTCTCGGCGGCGTAGCGGCGGCTGTTGTAATTGCTGCTCATGGCCGCACCGTAGGCACCGGCATCATGGAGAATCAGCAAGTCGCCGACCTTGGCCTTCGGGAGCTTGCGGGTCACCACGAATCCACCTTCTTCCTGAGTGAACACGTCACCGGATTCGCAGAGCGGGCCTGCCACCACAGTGTCGACCATCTCGTTCATCTCGCGACCGTCGCGGGCGATGATGGAAATGCCGTGATAGCTACCGTAGAAACTCGGGCGAACAAGATCGGTAAAGCCCGCGTCAAGCAGGTAGAACAGATTGTCGCCCTGTTTTTTGACGGCGCGGATTTCGGCCATCAGGTAACCGCTTTCGGCCACCAGGTAGCGACCGGGTTCAACTTCCAGGTGAACCTCGTGGCCGATGCTCTGCTGGATGTTCTTGCGGGCCTTGTCCCACAGGTCGTAGTAGGCCTGCATGTCGATGCGGTTGCCCTTGTCTTCTTCGTGGTAAGGAATCGGGAGGCCGCCCCCTGCACTGATGGTGCGGAGGTGAGAGCCCAGGCGGCGGCTAGCGTCCACCATGGCGTCGCAAACCTGCGAGAGGTGTTCGAAGTCGGAGCCGGAACCGATGTGCATGTGAAGCCCGGTAATCCACATGCCGTTTGCCTGCGCGAGCTTGACGCAGTCCTTGATCTGCTCATGCCACACACCGTGCTTAGAAAGCGGGCCGCCGGTATTCACCTTGCTCGAATGCCCGTGGCCAAAGCCCGGGTTCACGCGGAGCGTGAGTTCCGACTTCACGCCGAAATCGGCGAGCTGCTGGATCATGTCGGGCGAACCCACGTTCACCGCGATGTCGTACTTCTTCACGAGTTCAAGCGCGTCGTGGTCAAAAATATCTGCGGTGTAGACAATCTCGGGAGCCTTGCCCTTCTGGACTCCGCCCTTGAAACCCGCCTTGAGGGCGCGGACGATTTCACCGGCAGAGACGGCATCGACCACGCCGCCGAGTTTGCGCACCAGCGCTACGATGGAGAGGTTCGGGCATGCCTTCTGGGCAAAACGCACGGTGTCGAAAACCTGGACCTCCTTCACGCGCTTCTCGATGGTGGCGCGGTCATAAATCCAGAGGGGGGTGCCGTACTGTTCGGCAGCCTTCACAAAAACTTCTTGGGGAATAGAATAGTTTGCCATGGGGACAAATTTAGTTTTTAGACGAGAGACGAGAGACGAGAGACGAGAGAAAATGGCACATACAAGCAAGTCGGAAACGGCCCCTCGCCCACAATATTACATAAAATGAAAAGGGTCCCGGAATCCCGAGACCTCTTTCGTCTTTCGTCTGTAGCCGCGAAGCGGCGTTCTTTCGTCTAAAATTAGACGTGCTTGATCTTGTTGTCGCCAGCGTCCCAGTTCTTGCCGTCGCATACGAACTTGTATTCGTAGTCGCCAGCGGCGAGAGACATCTTGGCTGTCCAGAGACCGGTCTTCTTGTCCTTCTTGAGCATGTCCTTATCGACAGCCCAGTTGTTGAACGTACCGGCAACAGAGACGGTCGTTGCGAGCGGGCAATCAGCGACGAATTCCACCGCGACCTTCTTCGGGGCGGCAGCCTTCGGGGCGGCCTTCTTGGCCGGAGCCTTTTCGACAGCCTTCTTGGCAGCAGGCTTTGCACACGCCTTGGCGCAAGCCTTCTTTTCGGCGGCCGGCTTGGCGGCAGCCTTCTTGGCGGGGGCCTTTGCGGCCTTGTTTGCGGTTGTTTTTGTCATTTTTTTAATCTCCTACTTGTCTGACGAAGCAAAATTAGTAAAAAAGGGGGGCCGTGGCTAGCTTTTATATGTTTTTTTGTTTAGTTTAAACTAAACTGAACGGAGGTTCGCATGACATTGATGATAATCCAGCTGCTAATTGTACTCCTCGCGCTTTACGTGGGTTCCCGCTACGGAAGCCTCGCGCTTGGCGCCATCTCGGGCATCGGCCTTGCGATTCTGGTTCTCGGGTTCGGGCTGCAGCCGGGCAAGCCCCCTACCGACGTCATCTACATCATCATTGCGGCCGTGACCTGCGCCGGCATCATGCAGGCCTCCGGGGGCATGGATTGGCTTATCCAGATTGCGGAGAGGCTCCTGCGTAAGCACCCGAACCACATCACCATTCTCGCCCCGCTCTGCACGTTCTTCCTCACGGTTCTCGTGGGTACCGGCCACATCGTGTACACCTTGATGCCCATCATCTGCGATATTTCCCTTAAAAAGGGCATCCGCCCGGAACGCCCCTGCGGTGTCGCCTCCGTCGCCTCCCAAGTGGGCATCACTTGCTCGCCCATCGCCGCCGCGGTCGCCTCCTTCGTGATCATCTCTAACGCGAACGGCTTCGAAGTCAACAACCTGCAAGTCATCGCAATTACGATTCCCGCCTGCATTTGCGGCCTCATGGCCGCGGCCGCCGTCTCGTACAAGCGCGGACTCGACCTCGATAAAGACCCCGCCTTCCAAGCCCGCCTAAAAGACCCGCAGATGAAGGAATACATGTACGGCAGCACCGCCTCCGTGCTCGACAAGGAAGTCCCCAAGGAAGCCAAGCGCGCCGTGTTCATCTTCCTCGGCGCCCTCGCCGTCATCGTGCTCTTCTCCGTGTTCCAGATTATCGGCCACGACATCCGCCCGCAATTCCCCACCGGCAAGGTCGTCGACGGCGTGGCACAGGTAAAACCGCTCGCGATGAACATCATCATCCAGATTGTGATGATTTCGGCGGCCGCGTTCATGGTTATTTTTTGCAAGGCAGCCCCCAAGAAGGCCGTCGCAGGCGCCGTGTGGCAAAGCGGCATGGTGGCCGTCGTCGCCATTTACGGAATTGCCTGGCTTGCCGACACCTACTTCGCGAACTACATGGACGTGATGCAGGGCGGCCTCAAGGACATCGTGCAGCATTACCCGTGGGCCATCGCGTTCGCTTTCTTCGCAGTGAGCGTGCTCATCAACTCGCAAGGTGCCGTCGTGGTCGCCATGCTCCCGCTCGCCTACAGCCTCGGCATCGAAGGCCCTGTGCTCCTGGGCGTGCTCCCGAGCGTGTACGGGTACTTCTTTATCCCGAACTATCCCTCCGATATCGCGACCGTGAACTTCGACCGTTCGGGCACTACCGTCATTGGCAAGTACCTGCTGAACCACAGCTTTATGCTGCCGGGCCTTACGAGCGTCATCGTCTCGACTATCGTCGGAACGCTGCTCGTGAAGATTTTCTACTAAAATTGCCTATTTTAGGTTGCCTTTTTTAGGCAATTTTTGCTTTATCGCGAAACGCAACGCACCGAGCGAAAATCCCCCTTGGGGAACGCGTTCATGTTTGCCGACTTGCTGCTGAAATCCAAGAACAGATAATACGCGAGATCGTCGGGCGTTGTCGATGCACTCCAGAAGTAGGCGTAGCCGCCAATGCCGTCGTATTTCGCAGCGCGCTCCGACTCAGCATCGCCCGGGACCTCGACGGCACCGCGGTAACCTGCGGGCAGCGCATTAAAGCCGAGCGCGTCGGTGCCGTTTCCCTTCTTGAACCACCCGCCGGTGGACTTGAGTTTTTCGCCCGCGACTGCCATGCTGCTCGCAAAATCCGCACCGCCCGACTCCGTAATAAGCGACGCAAAATCCGCGCTATCCGGGAGCAGCCAGCCTTCGGGGCAAACCTCTTGCGCCGAAACCCAGGTGTAGAGCCGCCCATACTTATCGCAGTTGCGGTCGTCCCCCTCGGGGCACACGCTCCCCTCGGTCGCGAAATTCAGGTTCTCCGCAAACCAGGTAAGGCCACCAATCTTCACTACGTCGTAGCTCTGGCCATCGCGCGGGTCGGTAAACGACTCGGAGCAGGCAGCAAGAAGCACTGCGAAAAGAACGGGGATGGCAGAGAATGCGCGACGCATGGGAAAAAAAATAATAAACGATTCCGCCCTGTTCGGCCATTCCATGCGCATTGCCGCCTGTTTCCTGCACGAACCAGAAAATGAGTTTTTGAGGCTTATAATACGCTCGGCGAGTTGTATATTTTAGTTGAAATATTTTATAAGCGGTATTTAACATCTTTAGAGAATCCCCACGAGGTTCCAATGACGAACAAGACTCTCAAATTCGCTATTTTAGGTTGCGGCCATATTGCAACAAAAATGGCCAAGGCCGTCAAGGCGCTCGAAACGCGAAACATGGGCGTAGAATGCTATGCAGTCGCATCGCGCACGCTCGACAAGGCGAAACAATTTGCCGCCGAATACGGCTTCGGCCGCGCCTACGGCAGCTACGAGGAGCTCGTCCAGGACGTGGGCGTAGATTTGATTTACATCGCGACCCCTCACTCCGAGCATTACAACAACATCTTGCTTTGTCTAGAGCACAACAAGAACCTACTCGTGGAAAAGGCTTTTACCGCAAATGCCCTGATGGCATCGGAAGTAATCGCACTCGCCGAAGAGAAGGGCGTGTTCATGTGCGAAGCCATGTGGACCCGCTTTTTGCCCGCGGTGCAGATGGTGAAGGACTGGATTTTGGCCGGGAAGATCGGCAAGGTCGAAAGCGTGGAGGCAGACTTCTCGATGCCGCTTTCGCATATCGGTCGCCTGCACAAGCCAGAACTCGCAGGCGGCGCGCTCCTGGACTTGGGAATTTACAGCCTCACGTTCGCGGACATCTTCTTGACGGATGAGGAAATTTACAAAGAGATCCCCGCCTCCGCGGGGATGACATCGAGTGGGAACTGCACCGCGAATCATATCGTGCAGACAAAGACGAAGTGCGTCAAGTTCCATACGGGCGTCGATGCGACGGACTGGATCGATTTAGTCTATGCCAACGGGCAAGTCGCTCACCTCAAAACGTCCATGGTGGCCCCGCTCAAGAACGAAGGCGTCATCTATGGTTCCGAAGGCTTTATCCGCGTGCAGAATCTCAACGACATGGTCGAAATCCAGCTGTTCGACGTTGCCGGATCGCTCGTAGAATCCGCGCAGCCGCCCCGCATTGAGAACTGCTACGAATACGAAGTGCTGGGCTGCAAGGCCGCCCTCGAGAAGGGATTGAAGGAATGCCCCGAGATGCCGCACAGCAAGACCATGCAGATAATGACGCAGATGGACTCGCTCCGCGCGCAGTGGGGAGTAAGTTACCCGTTCGAGCTCAGCCCGGGAGAAGTCTGGGACCGCAGCGGCGATAAGTCGTTCCTCGAAGTTTATGACATCGAGACCGGCGAATCAAAACTGCTCAAGGAATTCGACTGCGTCATCGAAGCGCCCAACTGGAGCGCCGACGGCAAGTTCCTCACGTACAATAGCGAAGGGCGAATCTACAGATACGAAATTGAGTCGGGCGCCATTACCGAAGTCCCAAGCCACTTCGTGAACAACTGCAACAACGACCATGTACTCGCCCCCGACGGCACCGGGCTCTACGTGAGTCACCACACCAAGGAAGACGGCCTTTCGCGCATCTACAAGATTTTCTTTGACGGCCGCATGCCGGAACTCGTGACACCGCTTGCCCCGAGCTACCTGCACGGCGTTACCGCCGACGGAAAGATGCTTGCCTACTGCGCCGAACGTGATGGCGAATACGACATCTACACGATTCCCGCTGCCGGCGGCAACGAGACGCAACTCACGACCGCATTCGGGCTGAACGATGGTCCGGAATACGACTGCGACGGGGATTACATCTGGTTCAACTCCGTACGCACGGGCCGCATGCAGGCCTGGCGCATGAAGGCCGATGGCTCCGAACAAGCACAAATGACATTCGACGCGCATTGGAACACCTGGTTCCCGCACATCTCCCCCGACCGCGAAAAAGTCGTGATGCTCGCCTACCACGAGCGCGACGTGCGCCCCGGCGAACACGTGCCCAACAAGAACGTAGAAATCCGATTGATGACCGGCAGCGACGAAACCGGATGGAGCGAACCCCGCACTATTCTAAAACTCTTCGGCGGCCAGGGCACCATTAACGTGAACTCCTGGGCCCCCGACAGCAAGCGCTTTGCCTACGTACGGTACGAGAAGGGAAAATAAAAATCCCCGAGCGTCTCCGCCGGGGAATAGGGTTACTTGGTCGTTGGGCATATATCTTTCTAAACGGTTTCTGCAAAGTTCCTCATCTTCTCGAAATCATGCGAGGGATTGTCAACCACTTCAGGGATACCGAACGCGTCCTCCTTCAGCGTGAGACCGTACTGACCGATATCATCAGCAAGCTTCGTGCCTGCATAGACCTGCAAGGGGAACGCGCCAACCCTCCCTACACCGTAACTCTTGACAATACCGATATCGCGAGCGAAGGAATCATAGGTCTGCAAGGGAAGCCCATAAATCAGGGTAACCATCGTCCCAATGCCAAGCTCTCTGCAACAATCCAACTTTTCACGAAGCTGTGCTTCTGTCTTGTTGCCACCACGCTGAATGGTCTTCAGTACAACCGGATCAAGGCTCTGCACACCAATCTCAAGACTCACGTTCGGATTCAACGAAGCCTCTTCCATAAAGCGCTCCGTCAATAATTCCGGGCGAATCTGCAGTGTGACCTTTCCGTTAAAACCGACCTTGCGGATAAGCTTCAGGTACTGTTCCCCATGCCCCTCATAATCGTTGAAAAGCGGGTCCAGAACGTTCAACTTTTTTACTCCGTGTTCCTTGAACAACTTGAGTTCATCAAGATGGCGTTCGTAATTATCTATGCGGTACACCTTGCCCGAAAGCGTATCGCGATGCTTGCAGAAGGAACAGCGAAAGGAACATCCGCGACGGGTTTCGGCCCGCACGGTATCAACATCGCCCTCAAGAGAGATAACGCCCGAAAGATAGGGAGATTCAAGCTCCCCGAACTTGGGCAAATCCATCACGCGAGCGACTCCCTGATTGATATAGTAACGCAAGTTCGCGAATATCTTTTCGCCATAGCTGAGCGTAAACATATCCGCGAACGGAAAGCGCCTGCGGAGTTCCTCCTCGTTCCCGAAAACGGAGGCTCCCCCTAGCATAATGAAAATGCCCGGAACACGCCGGCGAAGCCCCGCGCCAGCGAGCGCAACCATCTTTTCGCACCAGCCGAAAACACTAAACGCAACTACGCTGTATTCGCCGATGAGCACCCTTGTGACAATCTCGCTTGCCACAAGATTCCAGTCGATATCGAAACCGCCGTTTGTCTTCTGGAAGCGATTCAAGTCGCTAGTGAACACGTCGAGCGTATCGCCTGCATTGACCGGACTGCTCCGGAACGCAGAGACAAGGCAACTTGCGCCATAGGCATCGCGCGGTTCGTTCTTGCGGCAGAAATTGCTGCTCACGAGCAACACGCGAAGCGGTGTATGAAGGAAGGTGTGTTTCATGGGAGTCTCCGTTATAGGTAGCTATAGAATCAAATCCTACCCATTAAGGATGGACTTGAGACACGTTTCATCATAAGCGTCAGCATCCGTGAAGAGGCCAAACATCTTCTTCATTGAGGATACAAGCTGGACGGTTTCGCAGTCTTGTACCTTGTCTTCAGAAGAAAACTCCAACCAATTACACAAATCATCCATCGAGACTTCGGTCAGCCCCCTCAAAGGCACGTTTTCTACATTTTCAGTCTGATAGAGACTCCCGTTGGAAGACACTACCAAGGCGCGTTCTTTCGTAGAATTCCTGACCTGTACAGAGAGCGTCGTATCCATGACGTTATTACGGAGGAACGAGAAAAACTTGAAATTAGAGATTGTTTGCATTCCGGAGTCATCCTGTCGTAAAATTTTCCATTGGCAGTTCCTGAATCTTTGAAGAGAATCTGCCAAGATTTCAGTGTAGTTGTTTTCGTTCACTACCGTCCTGAATTTGACACTCAGCTTCTCGTTAACCTGACGCAGTGATTCAATCTTGCGGCAAAGACCTTCAAACGAAATATTCTGAGCAAAGGCATCGCGATTCTTTTTCTCGACAGCTTCGGGAACAAGCGAATCAACGGGTACCTCCACCTCTGTAATCAGGTGCGCCATCGGACGCAGAATGCCGAGTTGCAAGTAATCCACCAATACCGAGACGCCAATGCCATTTTCTATGGCGATTTTCGAAACCCTTAGAATCTCTTCCGGATCGAAAGTCCCCCTTTTAGTGGGAATACACAAACGAATACCGACATCCTTGTAGTGATCTCGTATTTTCCTGGCAACTTGCACTGCGCAAGCACAGTCACCATAAGTTTCTTCTTCGAAATAACAGAGCGAAAGCCCTAACCCCAAAGAATCTTTGGAATTATTTTGTGGAATGATTGTAAGCGGAATGAACTTTGACATGTTTATCTCCTGTTGTTATTTTTGTTGAAGTTTAGGCGATGATGACGCCGGTTTGGATGAGGAACGCGCGAAGGTAATGGTTGTATTCGCGTCGCATCATTTCATAGGCGTAGTTGTTGCTGGGCGTACTCGATACGATGAGCGTCTTGAAGCCGCCCTTAGACATATGCCTGAGCGAAGGGTGCGTTTTACCTGGAATGAATTCCCAACGCTTGCTCCGGATGAGAGCGTTGCAGAAATCGTTGATGCGCCTATCGGCAGAGATGTAGATCATTGGGTACCTCGCTTGGGTAAAATTTTGCGTTGAAGATGTGTTTGGAAACATCCCGTCCGGTTGGAACGGAATTCTTGGCTTTTGGCGCTGCGCAAAACTGCCGCAGACAAAACGCCGAAAACCACCTATTGATTCAATAGGTGACTACTAATAAATGTCAATGGATCGCTGTCATAGAACCTCCCCTTTTGACTCCAGCGATTGTCAAAAGGCTCAAGCGACTTGCTGGATTCGGGATCGTCAACTATGACACTTATAATATACAATAAAGACGAAGAAAAAGCAAAAAAAAAAAAAAAAAAAATGACAGGTGGAAAACCTGTCGTTTTAAAATATAGGGCTTGTGTTAAGATTCGTTATTTGAGAAATCTTTCGATTGCGACATTTCAAAAGAGACTCTTATTAGATACAGGAAGAAACGGTAGCCGTAAAGGTCCAGAAGCGTTTTTTCTGTTTCATGGAACTCGCGGTCTCTTTCATAATGCCCTATAATTCCGAATATGAAATTCAGGAATTTCTGGAGGTCGTCGCGTAAGGGTTTCTCGTACATTTTTAATTCGAGAGTTTCTTTTATGCCACCTTTGCGCTTGTCTCCGTACAAATCATGTCTGCTGAAGGGGAGTTGACCGCTAACATTGAGTAACGGGTTTTCGTTTAATTTTGTTCGAATTTCCTCTAATGAGGTTAAATAACAAATGGTTCGCAGCAAAAGCGATTTTGTAATTTCTAACAAATGAATGTTGTATGTGGAATCGTTTTCAAACACATCAATGCTTTTGGGATCAATTTCCTTTTGTGCTTCAGTCAGCTTCTCCCGCGCCTTTTCAGAAACTTTCCTTGAGATGGCTATCAGATCGGGGGCTATAAAATTCGATTCTATTAGGGAATCGATGTCGGTTAAGAACTCGATAAAGTCAATTTTGTATTTGGGGCTGTTGGGATAGTAGTATTCGTTTCTTAGAACCTCGTATTCGATGAATTCAAGGTATTTCTTCATTTCCTCAGTATCTTTTTCTTTCGCAATTTCGTTGATATCGTTCTTATACCATTGATAATGCCGTAATTCGTCATCGTTGTCTGATAGCGAAAAATCGTAATCCTTGTATGCACCGAAGTCGTTTCTACGGCTATAAATATTCCTGAATAAGATGAACGAGGGAAGCTGTTTGGCTATTTCTTGGATTTCTTTTTCGCATAAATTGTAATCTCCCAATTGAGAGCATTTGTCCAAGCTTTCCAGATCAACTGCCTTTGCTAGGTCCTTTTCAAAGTAATCTAACTTGCCTAGGGCCTTTTTTGCTGATTCCATATCTCTTCTAACCGTTTTCCATACAAAGAAGGATCCCCAGGCTTCGATTTCATAATAAATTGCACAGTGTAAATTTTTCTCGTCGGGAGTAGGTTTTTCGGAAGGAAGAGAATGACAGTAAATACTGAAAAAAATCTGCTTGAGGCAATTTAAGGAGGTTATGATTTCTCTATATTCCTTTTTGTTCCACTGTTTGTCGACATATTTTACAAAATCATCTCTTTTAGATTTTGCAAAGCCAAGGCATTCGGGGGCGAGCGATTTAAGTTTTTTTGTTCCTATTATACCTTTCGTTTTTTCATAGACGGATTTGAATACAGGATCATTTGCTATTGAGATGTCGGAGAAGTCTATCGGATTGATGATATCGTTGTTTTCTGCAATATATTTAAGGTATAAAGCTCCGGAATCTAGAATGATATCAAATGTTTTCTCTATGATTTGGTTGAGGGATTCTTTTTTACCGTCAACAGCAAATGCGCCCTTGTGAACGAACTTGAAATCCTCGTAGGTCTTGGCGACGGAAAACAAGACAGATTCGTTTTCGATGCGATCTTTTACATCGTATAAAATTCCAAGCAAATCATTAAAGTTGCGTACATCTAATAAGGTTTCGGTTGATTTAAACGGAGCGTAGTGAACAAACATGTTTCTTGCGAAGTTTATATACAGTGTCGAAAGCATGGTACGGTACAGTTGCCGGTATGGCTTGTAGTCTGTTGTGGTGGGCACACACGAAGTGTCTGTCTCCGAAAATACTTTGCACTTGAAATCGCGTAATAAATTACCCCTTCGATTGGTCAACTTTGTTTGAGAAACGTCTTTTATTTCAAAACCGCAATCAATTGATTGAAACTTGTCAAATTCATCTTTATAGAGAGTTTGTTTGGGTTCGTCAACGTTGTTCCATGAGGTAATTTTTTCATTATGATAGTCAAATGTGCGGTCACGCAATTCGTCAAGGTGGTTGACTTGCTGAACGATTCCATTTTCGGGATTGATTGAGGTGAATGAAATGATATTGTAAATTAGATTGACTGCACTTTCTGTTTGCGAAAATCCTTTTTCATCGGCTTTTCCGTCGAATAAACAAAAATCAACATTTTTTGTTACGGTCGGCAGGTCGTTGTTCTTTAGCAATTCGTTTAATAGTTCGAGTTGCGTTTTGGGATTACACCAATCCATCTCTGGGGCCATCAGCGCATCTTTGAACTTCTCGACTAGTTTCTTGTTTTTCGTAGAAGAAAAACTGATTCGTTCGAGCTTCGGTACGTTCACAAGATCTAGCAAGGCGAAAAAGAGGAGATACTGTAATAATGAGGCTTGGTTGCTTTTCTCGGTTTCTTTGGGAATAGCGATGAAGTCATTTTTGACGAATTTTTTGTATTCAGTATTCTTGATATAGGGGTGATTGTGGTCTTCAAATTGATAGGCTTCAGGCTTGTTTGTATTTTCTAAGAATAAGGATTTGAACTCGTTGTACTTAACGAAACTGATGGACCAGTAAATGAAAAATGCGATTGTGGGGAATCTCTGTATAATAGATTGAGGAATTGAGAGGGCTGTTCGCAAGTATGCTGTGACTTGTTCGGCGGATTCCATTTCGGAGCCGTATTCCCAAGAACTTTTTCCGAAGCATCTTTTTATCAGTTCAATGATACTTTTTTCTTGCTTGACAAAATGCTTGCGGGGGTTCTCCTTTTCGCCGGATATGTCGTTGTAGTAACGGACTTTTTGGGCCACGATGGAGTGATCGAGATTTAAGACGGAGATAATGTCATCTAGGTTCCAAAATAAAGATTTGAAATTTCTTGTGTCATCGTAATCACCATGGGTGAATGTACTTTTTTGTACAATCAATCGAAGGTTGTCTGGAGAAGAGATGTTTTTCTGTTTATTCTCAATTAATTTGTCTAGAAAAAAGTCGTTGGCGTTCTTATAAATGAGATTTATATTGGAATGGTAGGCGCAGAATAGCGAGATTCTGTACAACTCTTTTTTGACAATGGGAGATTCTTCGTAATCGAAAAATTTGGAACAGTATGAAAATAACATGTAAGGAAAATCTTCATCCGAAGACTTCTGTTCTAGAGCAAATTTTTTTAGGGCGTTCGTTTTTTTCTTGTGCCACGAATCCTTGTATGAATCAAAGTGAGATACGAAGAAATCGATGTTTTCGTCATTATAGAGTTCTTTGTATTCCTGCGTGAGCATTTTAAGGCATTGAACGAGCTTGCACTTTACTTTGACCATTTTTTCCTTACCATCGTCAATACCACAAAGAGCGGATATATAGAACTGGTAGTATATGGCGCACAACGCCGCAAAGAAAATGGAAAATTCATCGCAATTAAATCTTGCGTTTTTCTTGTTTAATTCAGGTATGTCGTGTCCAACAAGAAAATCGCACTCTAGCATCAAACATTTTCGGTCATTGGTGGTCCATCCTTTTGCCAAATCCGAGACATTGTGTCTAAAAATCATTTCAATGTCTGTATTGATGGAAATCGAATTATTCGATTCTTTAGAGTCATTGTTTGATACGGCATTATCGGAATCTAGAGTGTCGTCGCCAAAAATGTCTTCAAAAGCTTCGTCCATATCAAAATCGTCTGTATTCTTATTCATATTTTCCTCAAAAAGATTGTCTTGTTTAACCATAGACCTACACTCGTAAATCTATCCTTTTTGTCTGAGGAGTGGAGAACAAACACGAAAAGCCATATCACAGATGTGATATAGCTCCGAAAAGACTATGCTTGTATTATCCATTCTAGACTCCCAGTCAAAAAAGCACATACACGACTCAGAGTCCCTAAGAATGTACTATGAATATATAAACAAAAATCCAGCTGGTCAAGCCCCGTGGCAAAAAATATGCCTTACATCTTCTGTAAATGCGGCATTCTGTTAAAGATTACAAAACCGGCTTTTTTGCCTTTTTTAGCGAATTTAGAGGAGCCCCCCCCCATTCCCTGACCTTCGCCTACACCAATTTACTGGGATAACGACTTCAGTGCTCACTTCTTAAAGATATCGCTGTGCGTTCCTGTATCGACCAAGGTCAACACGAGCACACCATTATCCTTCAAGTAAAGCAACAGCCAATCAGGTTGAATATGGCATTCCCAGACGCCTTTGAAATTCCCCGACAATTCGTGATTACGATGCTTTGCATCAAGCGGTTGATCGAGTCGCAATTTTTCAATGACATTTTCCAGAAGAGAAATATCCTGCCCTCGCTTGCGCGCAAGCTTTACGCCCGCTTTAAAGCGGGATGTCTTAAGAAGCTCATATACCATTACTTGCAATCCTCTAGGAGTTCCTTAGCAGAAGAATACCTTTTCGCTCTGGGATTCCTAGCAAGGCTCCTAGCTTCTTCAATGGCGGCTATCGTCGAATCGGAGAACTCGCGTTGAGGAGGAATAATATCGAATGGGATGCAGCGCTGGTTAATCGCTTGTTTCAAGAACAGTCTAATAGCCGTGGTGATATCAAGACCGAGCGATTCAAACAGGCGCTCAGCCTCATCCTTAGTGGCCTTATCGATTCTTGTCTGTAAAACTGCATTTGCCATATGATTAGCCTCGTTTTTATACAAATCTAATTCATTTTCAATGCAAATGCAATACATTTGACCGCTAATTTGCGGATTTGAGGCCGATTTCGGCCATTCTTTTTCAGTCATCGTTCACTCCTCTCCGCCTACAAGCATAAAAAGGCGGGGCTTTATTGCTTAGTCGCTCAAAGCACACAAATGCACGTTTGAGCACTAATAAATATAAATTACTAAGTAGTGATTGTCAAGAGATTTTTGACAAATTATTCCTTCACGCAGCGGATGGGCAGGTAATCGTTTCCGCTTGGCTTGTAGTAAGTCGTGAAGCGGTTATTGAAGCTCAGGAGCAAGAGTTCCTTTGTGCTATAATCGCCATATACCCAGTAGAAGGTAGAGAAGTGGGAGTTGCCAGCTGCAGACGGTTCATAGTACCCGAGGGGTATAAACGACGTCCCATAAGCATTGCAGGCGAATCCGGCACAATGTTCGCCGATTTCCGACATGAACTGTCCCAGGTACGAGGCTTTTTCATATCCGGAAAGGTCTTCGTATTCCGGAGTGTAGAACGAGTTGAAATCCGAGGAATCGGGCAGTCTCCAGCCGGCGGGGCACGCCATTAGCGCGGCGGTAGCCGAGTAGTACCTACCCGCGATTTCGCAGCCTTCTTCCGCGACAACGCTCTGCGCGGCATCTTCTGTAGCAAGCCTCAAGTTCTCGGCCATCCATGTTCTGCCAAAGACCTCGACGGTCCTGTAGGCTTCGCCATCGCGCGGGTCCGTAAGCGTCCCGTATTCCACATCGGGATTGAAGAAGTATTCCTTCGGGTAATCGCAGTGCCATTCGGACATTTCGCGCCACGTGCCATTGTAGCAGATATACTGGTTGTAATCGTTCCCGAAGGGCGCTTCCACTCGCTTGTTGTTCGAGTCGCAGGGAGCGTCGTAAAAATCGGTCCATGCATTATTGTAGCATACGTAGGACATTTTCTTGTTGACTATTCCCTGGATGGTCTTGCCTTCCGCATCGCAGGCGCGTTGGCCTATATCGGCTTCCCTGTCGGTCGCGATGTCCCAGCCTGTCTCGCGGCATATGTAGTAGGGCCTGTCGCAATAGGCGCACACTTCCTTCTTGCTTTCAACAATCTTTCCGACGCTGTCACAGGGAATCCCGTTCGTCTCGATTTCCAGCTGCGTCGCAATTTTCCATTCCGAATCCTTGCACAGATAAAAGAGCGTATCGACGGTCGGACTCGCGACAAGCTTGAGCGGCGTGTCGCAAGGAATTTCCCTAGTCTCGTAAGCCATTTGGGTAGCGATGTTCCAGCCGTCTTCCTTGCAAACGTAGTACTGCTTTTCGACGGTTTCGCTCTTGAACATCTTGCCAACTTCGTCGCAGGGCGTATCCTTGATGTCCTGGTCATAGTTTTTCAGGATGGTCCATCCGCTGTCCTTGCACACATAAGACGTATCCGCGACAATACCTTCGAGGCCGGCGTGCTTTACGGAGCCGAACAGTTTCTTGTCGCAATAGGGCAAGTCCATGCATTTCCTGAAGATGTTGTTAAAGATAAGGAAGGGTTCCTCCACATCGCGACTAGTATAAACGCAGCCACGAATGCCGACTTCGCGCGCCCAAAAATTCATGGTCGGACTGGTCCAGAAATCGGGACCGCTCTCCCACGAAATATTTTTCCATACACCACAGAAATCGGTACGCTGCAACGTTCCGCTTTCCGCAAACGCATCTACAAAGTCGTCGTCAAAAGCGGAGACCATGAAGAACAGGAAGTTTATGGCATCCTTGATGGAATATTTCGAGAACGTGTCGCTGTTGAGCAGCGTATCCAACCCGAGAGCTTTATAGAGATCCTGCTTGGCAGCGTTTTCGGCATCCTCTTCCGACGCCCCGCCCAAAACAAGTTTTGCAGTCCTGCCATTCACGAGAAGTTCGTACGGGTCCTTCTTTTTCTGCGTGGCAAGGCTGGGCGCACCACAGGGGACATCTTTTTCTACAAAGGAATCAATGACAAAATAAGTGGCAGATGAGAGAACAATCTGGCTCGAAGAGCTCGCTTCCAGCGCGGAGCTCATTTCTACAGCAGAGCTTATTTCCGAGGCGGAACTCACCTCCAGAACAAGGGCGTCGTCTTCATTGGCTGCGGCGAGTTTTTCAGATTCCGAGCAAGCGACTAACGCAACTATAGCCAACAACGACGCAAATTTCTTCATTTTTCCTCCTAATTTGGCCATAAAATAGATTATTCACATTCCTATTCCACATTCGGGCCCGAAATACCATTTTCCCGTGACACAAGATACGTGAATTTGCCACATCCCTTCGCGACAAGAGCGGCCAATATAAATATATTGTCCTAAAAAAAGGAGCCATTATGCGCAAGAATCTCGGAGTCAAGGCATTCCTGTACCCGCAACCCACTTTGGTCATCGCGACCTACAACGAAGACGGTTCCACGAACGCGATGGTGGCCGCCTGGGGCAGCATCAGCGATACGAACCAGGTGGCGATTTACGTGGCCAAGAGCCATAAGACCATGCCGAACATTCTCGCCCGCAAGGCGTTTACGGTGAGCATGGCGACCGCCAAGGTCATCAAGGCGATTGACTACCTGGGCGTCACCAGCGGCAACAAGGTCGCCGACAAGTTCGCGAAATCGGGCCTCACATCTGTCAAGAGCGAAAACGTGGACGCCCCGCTGATTGCGGAACTCCCGCTCGCGCTCGAGTGCAAGATGGTGAGCTACGACGACGAATCGGAACTCCTGCTCGGAGAAATCGTGAATGTGACCGCCGACGAATCCGTGCTGGACGCAGAAGGCAAGCTTTCTGTAGAAAAGATGGAGCCGGTTTGCTACGACTCCGCAGGCCACGGCTATTACGTGATGGAACGCCGCGTAGGCAACGCCTTCTGCGACGGGAAAAACTTCCAGGGGTAAGTATGTTCAAGCACCTCTTTTTCGGAATGTTCATTTCGGCCGCAGTCATCGCGATGAGCGCATGCGGCGACGACAGTTCCAGCAATTCCACGACAGACGCGCCCGGGTCAAGCGCGACAATCCCTGTTTCCAGCGCCGCGTCCACAAAGGATACCGTCTGGAACAAGGCGAATCTCACGTGGTACACCTCGTGGCCGGAGCCCGGCAGCGAAGAATGCGAAGACTACAACGGATGCACCTGGGCAGGATGGTTCGCAGGCCTAGACGAACAGCAGACGGAAGAATGGGTCAGCGAGCACAACATCATCGCCGTCCACGAGAAAGACTGGAAAACCTACAAGCTCAAGACTTTCAGGCTGAAGCAGAACGGGCGTACCATCGACGCCGTCGTTTACGACATGTGTTCCGACAGCGACTGCGACGGATGCTGCACCGAGAACGCCGGCGAACTCGGTTTCTTGATTGACATCGAGAGCTATTCGTGCAAGCGCTTCACCGGTGACGGCGATTGCGACGGCGTTGTGGAATGGACTTGCCTTGACTGCGAATAACCATGCTCGTCAAAATCCTCATTGACAACATCGAAGGCAGTTGCTGCTCCCGCAAGCTCTTTGGCGAATGGGGCCTTTCGGTGTACGTGGAATTCGAGGGCAGGCGCTACCTCCTGGATACGGGAGCGTCGCACCTGTTCGCAAAGAACGCCGGAGTCATGGGGATCGACCTCGCAAAAGTCGACACGGGAATCTTGAGCCACGCCCATTACGACCACAGCAACGGCATGGCAAAATTCTTCAACGTCAACAAGACGGCCACCTTCTACCTGCGCAAGGGCGCCGGCGAGAACTGCTACCATACGCACAAGCTGCTCGGCCGCTTTGCCTATCACGAATACATCGGCATTCACAAGGGCTGGCTAAAGCGTTTCGAGAACCGCATCAAATTTGCCGAGGGCGATGCGCAAATCGCCCCGAACGTCTACCTGATTCCGCACAAAAATAACGTCGTGAGTCCGGAAAGCCGCGCTGGCATCGCACAGGCGGCAAGCCTCTCCGTCAAGGAGAACGGCAAATACCGCTACGACAGCTTTGACCACGAGCAGAGTTTAGTGTTTGACACGCCCCACGGGCTTTTCGTGATGAACAGCTGCAGCCATGCAGGCGCCGACAACATTGTAAAAGAAATCGAGGCCACCTTCCCCGGCAAAAAGATTTATGCATTGCTCGGCGGGTTCCATCTGTTCCGTTACAAGGATGAAAAAGTCCGCGCCTTCGCCGAACGCCTGCGCGAACTGGACGTTCAGCACATCTACACCGGGCACTGCACCGGGAACCGCGCCTACGAAATCCTCCGCGGAATCTTGGGAAATCGCGCCCAACAGATGTTTACGGGCTTGACAATCGAAATTTAATTTCCCCGCCGATTGACATAATCTCAAAGATTGAGATTATATTTCAAGTATGGCCATCTCGCGTCACACATTCCGGCATGCGCTCCCCGCGCTTTTGTGCGGCGCGTTTTCGCTTGTAGCGGGGCCGTTTGCCGTCGCAGTTCATGCCGCGGAGGCGAACATCATGGGGCTCGCGGGTGTTTTCGATGCGGGCTGGTCCACGGCCTACTACCCGCAGGATTCCATCACGCACATGCACCAGCGTTTGCACGCGCTCGGGATGGACGAGGTCGTGTTGCAGTACGCCGCGGTCGAGGCGACGCACCTGTATTACCCCTCGCAACTGGACTTTTTGCAGAACACGCAATACAAGAACAACGAGCTTTTCCCAAAGAGCATCGAGGCGGCAAAAACTGTAGGCACCAAAATCTGGCTCGGGCTATACTACAATGGCGAAAACTGGTACACCCCGCCGACCGCCGAGCAGCTCGATACGCTTACATCCAAGAACCTGAAGGTGCTCGAAGAAATCCATTCGCTATACGGGAGCGAGACCGCTGTCGAGGGCGTGTATATTCCGCAGGAAATCGCACGCTACTACTGGGACGGCTTGCGCGATGATGCGACTCCGGAAATGCTCGCCGAGCACTTCTTGAAGCCCGTTACCGAGGCCGCGCAGGCAAAGGGCTGGAAGGTGATGGCAGCACCCTTCTACAACCAGAATCTGGAAACGCCCGAAAAGTTGCAATCGTTTTTCGAAAAGCTCTTTGCCGCAGGATTCAAGCCCGACGTAATCGCCGTGCAGGATGGCGTAGGCGCGAGCGACGCGGGCAAGCACCATGCTGAAACCGCGACCGTGAGCGGCTACGAACGCGCCGTTGCGGCAGCCTGCAAAAAATACGGCATCGATTTCTGGGTAGACCTGGAACTGTTCCGCACCGACGATTCGCACGCACTTGCCGACAGCGCAAGGATTTCGGCACAGCTCGATTCCGCATACGCCGCAGGCGCCATAAAAGTCATCGGCTACGATTTGGCCGTCCTCGGAAACGCGGGTCTCGATTCTCTCGAAAAGTGGAAGCTGGAATCGAGCGTGGAGCCGACAACCCGCATCTATGAGGTCCGCCGCGCATTCCATGCCCGCGACAAAAAAACGCAGAAACGCGAACTCTTCCTGAACGGTCGTTTACAGAACATCCGTTCCCTAAACGAAAATTCGCAGTATTTCAAGGCGAACGGCGTGAAGGTCAAGCAGAATTAACGCTCGCCGGGCCGCAAAATAACTTATATTGACAACATGAAGAAGAAGCGCAACTCGTCATTTTAAGTTGCTTTGAGGCCAGAAATTATATATTTGGCCTTGCACTTATATGAAAAAGGCCTTCCTTCTCATCATCGCTTTTGCGGGATTCCTGCACGCCTCCGTCTATCTTGATTCACGGGTGTTGTTTATGCTTTTGACAGAACCCATACTGAATCTCGACATTGATAAAACTATTGTACATAACGGGGCCTTGGTCGTTTCTCCGGAAATAACATGGGCTCATTACCTTACGGAAGACGGGTCCTGGACTGCAGCCTCTTTAGGGATCGGCTACCGCCAATACTTTACCTTCAAAGATGGTCAAATGATTTCGGACCACCTCACCGAAAATTCCTTTTCAATGTTCAGCGGAATTCACGTTTACCCCTCCCACCTTTACGTTAGCAGAAGCCACAAGGACTATTCCTCAATTGCGCCTGAACTCAGGACCGGCACATTGATGGTTCTCAACACTATGATGTTCCAGGTGTCTCTCGGAATCGGGTACAACTTCACCGATTACAGCGGATCGCACCCCTGGGATACCTTTACCCCAAATACCGCTTTTGCCCAGGGATTTTACTACCGCATCAATTTCTGCATAGGCGGCGGCGATTTCTAACCTTCAAAAAAAGACCCCCGGCCGTTAGGTCGGGGGCGGCACCCACTATTGAGCACTTAATTTCTCCTGAAATATAGCATACAATCTTATTTTAGGTTTTTACAAAAAAATTTTCCCTTTTCATATTCATTATATTATTTTAGTATAGATAATTTGCGCAAACTAATTATAAAAGGCCTTATTCCATGAAAAAATTTAGCTTAATAATCGCAGCCGCAATGGTTTGCCAAGTTTTTGCAATTTCGGTTGATTTTTACGATGAGCAACAAAACAACGCCTCCGCAATTGGATTGCGCATCAGAATAAATAACGATACAAACGCTCCCATTGTCAATGCAAAAGTTCGTTATTATTTTCATAGAACATCCGTTCCATATATTATTGAAGATTACTATCTAGCTGGCGCCACTTTAAATATTTTCAACATCAATAACGAACTCGCCTATTTTGAAATCAGCATTCCATCTATCCCCATAGGATATTATCCAGATATGGCAGGCTTTAGCCTTGCTCTACATCACGACCATTACTTGATATGGGATAAAAATTCTGACTATAGTTATCTCACGGCATCAAAACTGATGGAAAACCCGAAAATCGTATTACTTTCAAACGACGAGATTATCTTTGGCGAACCTCCCAATGCAACCTACACGCCTGAGCCCAGCAAAATTAGTTTTTCTGGTATAAAATTTTCAAATAGCCCTTGGCTTGAGATAAAAAACATCGGTACTTCTACCGCTAAAATGTCAGATTATGCACTTATAGGAAACAATAATTCAATTTTTACCATAGGAGATGATTCTCTTGATGTCGGTGAAATTTTACGCATCTGCAAAAATCAAATAGATTGCGACAGCATCGCAAAATCTTTCATTTTATCAGAATTTGATTGGAATGATGCTGGAGAAGCCTTTTTAAGAAGAGATTCTTCTATGGTTTCATACATAGCATGGGGGCAACCAGGATCGAGCGCGGCGGAGGCCTATAAAATGGGATTATGGGACGATTCCTTAGCTTATTTTCCTCACGAAATTGAAATTCATGAATTTAACGCAGATTACACCAAAAACGTCTTCTTTCGGTCAATGCCCCAAAAAGACGCAGCCAACATCAACAATTGGTTCAATTTCACTAGTAACGATAACCCTGCTAAAATTACCTCCACGCCTCTACCCATCAAACGATCCGCGAACAAACCCGTCATTAAACGTATTCCTGGAGAGAATGACATCCTTTTCAGTTGGGTTCCTGTGAATGGAGTTAACGAATACAGAGTCATTATTCTCGATCAAAGTCAAAATATTATACACGATAGAAAAACAGCTAACACGTCGCTCAGGCTCCCTCTTGCGCAAGGGAATTACTCTTGGATTGTATTAGGCGGAGACGAGTATGAACAATCTAGGGAATATAAAAAACAAGACGGAGGTATAAGACCTCAATATCTAGAAAATTTTTGCATTGAGGACGCAGATATAAACACCAATATTTACAAGCAACTCCACATTCATGAAATATCAGCAAGACGAGACACAAAAATGTTGAATCTTGGTTATATGGGCAATTCCTACTTGTATTCATGGGATAGGCCAAACCTTGACACGGAAATAGAGCCACATGAAAGTTCTCGATGCTGGGCTGTCGCAATTGAGGTCATGAACCACTTCTACGGGGGGAATTTGACTCAAGACGAAATTGTTTATAAGGCAAAATTTAAAGACAACGATCCATTGTTGTCTCCATTTTATAAGGACGCATCTAAATTAACAGATCCAATCACAAATGAACTAACAGGAGAAACCGCAACAACATTAAAATGGGCTTTACATACAGATGTATTAAATTATCACACAGGAACTCCATCTTATGCGATTGTTAAAAGCGCCATTGATAGTGAAAAGCTCATTTACATTGATGTCCAAGATCACGCGATGGTCATCTATGGCTATGTGGGAGACGCCAGCAACTATGCGTTTTATTATGCTTTTATAGATAACGATGGAAATGTCAGTAATTCTTTATACTATGACACTCCGATTCTAGCATACGCGATTCCAGACGTAGCGTATGGCGATGTTGAAACAAGTGACTCTCGCGTTCACATGGATTCCGATAATGACGGAATAACAAACTTCGAAGAAGAGGAACGATTCCATACGAGTCCTATTCTTGTTGATACCGACAATGATGGCATCGAGGACAAACGAGAAATTTATGATTACACCGTATTAGCAACAAACAAAACACCTGTTTCATCCAACCCTTATGGAAAGATTTTGATTCCCAGCGGAGTCTCAAATCCAATATATGAAGATTTCAACAAAATCTATAACAAGGCCGATTTCAACAAAAACAACATTTTTGCGGAAAAAGACCCCGACGATGATGGAGACGGCATTGAAGATGGACTCAAAGGCGGTAAAATTATCGCCAACATGGATGTTCCAGAGGATTATACGATTTTTGGTCGCGAGTATGTAAAAATAAATGATGGCGTAAAATGTTACAACACACCAAGAGAAAGCAATTCCTACTGTAATATCGCTGCAGCAGGAGAACATATTTTCTCGTACAATTTCTCTTATGAGCCTGTCAACATTGGGGCTCGGGCGCATGTCGGAAAAATCGATGTTCAAAAGCCAATAATTATGGATAGGACTCCTGGAAAAATATCAAATCCTGTGATACGTAATTCCGCGTTAATTCATGGAGATATAAATCTATACGCCCTACCCAATATTTATGCCACAACTGAATTTTCCAAGCTAAGAGAGAAATTCGAAAATATCGATGATGCGAAAAGCGCATACATACAATCACTAAACATTTCTGATTATCTCACGACTCAGCAGAATGCATCCATTGAAGGCAGCACCAATCTGCTTCTTTTAAGTGATTGGAATAAAAATTATACCTACGAGTATTCTTGCAACTTGGCTCAAGTACCAGCTACTCAAAATAAGACGGTACATGCAGGTGAAACTTATCATTTGTCAAATGGAACCATATTTAGCGCTCTGCATGTAGAACCTCGCGGAACTCTGATTATCGAACCTGGAGAAATGTTCATAGACAAAAAATTTCAAATTGATCCCAACGCGACAATTCGTTTTTCAGAACCCGGCAAAAGTACAGTTCTTCATACAAATGGAGAAATCATTTGGCGACCTTATAATAGCGAAGACGCAAACAACATTCAGTATTGGACAAGCGTAGCGAGAGGATTCAAATTGGTACACCATTCCTCACAGAGATTCTATATTGAAGGGCTGTGGGCAGGAACAATTTTTGCGCCAAAAGCAAAGGTAATCATGGGACAAGTGAACAAGACAATCTACGGCCGTATTCTCGCACGAGATGTCGTCGTACACCAATATGCAAAGGTATATCGTGTTGACTTTAACCCAACCGACGCAATGCAAGTTGCATATGCTCATTTTTACAAAAATAAAAAAGGAGGCTCGAAATGAAATCATATGTATTAGCAGGAGCACTTACGATTACACTGCTTGCCTGCTCAAATGATGGAGTTTCAGGAACACCCGACAGCTCTGAGACCTCAACTACAAAAATCGAATCCTCCTCCAACCCCTCGGGCTTAGAACATTCAAGTTCCTCATCTGAAGAGGTATCGTCTTCATCTAATTTTCATCCACTCTGCAAAGCAAGCGGAAATTGGGGTTCTCGTGGAGGATGTTCTGAAATATGGCCTCATGGCGATGGTGACTTATGGTCTAACGGCGACCTCAAAGTAAATACGAGTATATATATAGATGACTCCACCTCATTTGGTGAAAGGGCGGGTGAGTTCTTTTTCGAAACAGATTCCGCCGAAGGTGGCGAATCACAAATCATTTGGAGTGAGGGGAAATACGTTTTGTCTGAATTTAAGGGCCTTCTCTATGCCATGGTCCAATTGGTAAGAGGAAATCTTCCATATGATCCCTTTTGTAATATCGGTTTCAATATAGCTGGCTTTGATTCTAGCAGCCATGCGATATCTGCGGATATTTCCGCTTGGAATGGAATATGCGTTCTTTATCAAGGAACAATCAGTCCAACTATACAACTGGATCTAGGTGATTCCATCAACCAGAAGATTGGATATGCATTGCCGTCCGTGAAAATGTCTTCACAAGAGGAACCTCAATGTTTCGAGTGGAATCAATTCAAACAAACCAATCTTAATGAAGATGCAGAAACCATTTCAGGCGAAGAGGCGGCAAAAAAAGTAGTTAGAATCGTTTTCCACTTTCAGGAACAGCCGAACACAGAACTCGACGGGTATGAAGCCATTGAGTTTATAGCCATCGGTACCAATCGAGATGAGTAACAAAAACGGCCCGGATTTTATTCCGGGTCGTCTTTTATATTCCGGTCTGGGTCCTTTGCGGCTTCGCCGCTCAGGATGACGTTGTGGGTATAACATGGGCTCATTACCTTACGGAAGACGGGTCCTGGACTGCAGCCTCTTTAGGAATCGGCTACCGCCAATACTTTACCTTCAAAGATGGTCAAATGATTTCGGACCACCTCACCGAAAATTCCTTTTCAATGTTCAGCGGAATTCACGTTTACCCCTCCCACCTTTACGTTAGCAGAAGCCACAAGGACTATTCCTCAATTGCGCCTGAACTCAGGACCGGCACATTGATGGTTCTCAACACTATGATGTTCCAGGTGTCTCTCGGAATCGGGTACAACTTCACCGATTACAGCGGATCGCACCCCTGGGATACCTTTACCCCAAATACCGCTTTTGCCCAGGGATTTTACTACCGCATCAATTTCTGCATAGGCAGCGGCGATTTCTAACCTTCAAAAAAAGCACCCCCGGCCGTTAGGTCGGGGGCGACACCCACTATTGAGCACTTAATTTCTCCTGAAATATAGCATACAATCTTATTTTAGGTTTTTACAAAAAAACTTTCCCTTTTCATATTCATTATATTATAAGTGAACAAGACAATCTACGGCCGTATTCTCGCACGAGATGTCGTCGTACACCAATATGCAAAGGTATATCGTGTTGACTTTAACCCAACCGACGCAATGCAAGTTGCATATGCTCATTTTTACAAAAATAAAAAAGGAGGCTCGAAATGAAATTATATGTATTAGCAGGAGCACTTACGATTACACTGCTTGCCTGCTCAAATGATGAAGTTTCCGGAACAACCGACAGTTCAGAGACCTCAACTACAGATATTGAATCTTCATCTGACCTCTCAGACTTAGAACATACAAGTTCATCTTCATCTAAACTTGAGTCCTCCTCAAGCACCTATCAGACTCTATGCAAAGCCAGCGGTGGTCGAGGATGTAGCGTTACAGGTTTTGGTGACTTGTGGGGTTTGGGTTTTCGTTATGTATTGACAAACACATATGCAGATGATTCCTCCAAATTTGGCAATCGTGCTGGAGAGTTATTTTTTGAGACAGGTTCTGAAGATGGAGCAAATACAACAGTTGAATGGAATGATGGACGTTTCATATCAGAATTTGGAGAAGGGGCATTGTCTGCCAATGTATGGTTAGACAAAGGCAACATGAGCGAGAACCCCTTCTTCAATATAGGTTTCAATGTTGCTGGCTATGATTCAAATGGCATTGCGCTTTCTGCCGATGTCAGCAAATGGAATGGAATTTGTGTCGTCATCAATTATGGTTTCGACAAACATGGAGAGTTGTCTTTACAACTTGATATTGACAACAAAATCAATGAGAAGGCCTGCCATGTATTACCTTCAGTTGCCTTAAAAGCAACTGAATCAGCTCAATGTTTCGAATGGAAGGATTTTAAAGTCGCTGATTCAGAAACAGATTGTGATTTAATCTCGGGGGAGGATGCGGCAAAACATGTGAAGAGAATTATTTTTCACTTCCAATCCACAACAGAAAAAAACACACTTGCTTTTGAGTTCCTAGCCATCGGTACCAATCGAGATGAGTAACAAAAACGGCCCGGATTTTATTCCGGGTCGTCTTTTATATTCTGGTCTGGGTCCTTTGCGGCTTCGCCGCTCAGGATGACGCCGTAGGTGTTACTTCACAAACGCGCCGTAGATAGCCTTGATGGCCTTCTCGGTATCGGCTTCGTCAACACCGGTGATGATGTTGATCTGCGAAGAACCCTGGTCGATGATGCGGACGTTCACCTTGTTCTCGGCGAGAGCGGTAAACAGCTTCGCGGCAACACCGATCTTGTTCGTCATGCCGTGACCCACGGTAGCGATGAGCGCGATACCCGGGAACACCTTGATACGGTCGGGGCGCATCTGCTGCGTGATGTCTTCGAGAACCACGTCCTGCACGGCGTCGAGGGCCTTGGAGTCCACGACGATGCTCATGGAGTCGATAGCGCTCGGGCACAGTTCGTAGGAGAGGCCTTCGCTTTCGAGCACGGCGAGCACGCGGCGGCCGAAACCGACTTCCTTGTTCATCATGGACTTCTCGATGTAGATCATGGAGAAGCCCTTGCGGCCGGCGACGCCCGTAATCGGGAGCTTCGCTTCTTCCGGAGTGGGGCCGATGATGGTGCCAGCGTCTTCGGGGCGGTTCGTGTTGCGGATGTTGATAGGAATCTTCTTCGCGCGGCACGGGGCGATGGATTCGTCGTGAAGCACAGAAGCGCCGGAGTAAGCGAGTTCGCGGATTTCGCGGTAGCTCACGTATTCGATCGGCAGCGGATTTTCGACGATGCGCGGGTCCGCCATGAGCATGCCCGAAACGTCGGTCCAGTTTTCGTACTTGGCGGCATCGATGCCGTTAGCGAGGATGGCGCCCGTGATGTCGGAGCCGCCACGGCTGAAGGTCTTGACTTCGCCACGGAGGTTTGCACCATAGAAGCCCGGCAGCACGTAGAGCTGGTTCTCGTCGGAGAGCGTCTTCGCGATGTCTTCGTAGGTCTTCGGGACAATGCGGTACTTGTCGTCGAAGGTGATCAGCGGGAAGGTATCCACAAAGTTTGCGCCCAGGTACTTGGCCATGAGGCGTGCGCACAGGAACTCGCCACGGCTCACCAGAAAGTCCGTGCTCACGGATTCAGGCTGGTTCTTGAGCTTGTCTTCCAGGCTGTCGAGGTCTTCGGTCAGCTTGTCTTCGAGGCCCAGGTCCTTGCAGATCTCGTCGTAACGCTGACGGATCAGGTTCCACGGGGTCGAAAAGTCGAGGCCCTTGGAGGCGAGGTCGTAGGTGCTGTAGAGGAGGTCGGTAAGCTTCGTCTCTTTGGGATTGCGCTTGCCGGGGGCGGAAACGACGATGACCTTGCGGTTCTTGTCGGATTCAACGATGGCCTTGATCTTCTTGAACTGGCCGGCATCGGCGACAGAGCTGCCGCCGAACTTGCATACGATTCTTTGACTCATTTTTTCCTTTCGGGCCACCAAACCTCTCAGCTTCGAGCGCAATCGCTTTCCTCGCGACCGTCGTGCCCAAGCCTACCCATCTGGCCAGCCACTTGGTTTTTGTGTCTATGTCTGCGACGGCATTTTACCGCCGCGCGGGGCGAAATTTAGAAAAATGAGGGAAATGCGGCAAGGTTTTTAAACCCGGCAAGCCCTTTCTAGACCCAATTCATACTCAAAAATGACAAAAATTGATGGATTTCCCTATTTTCACGTTTGTATTTTGGGGAGCACTCACAAATTAATTATTTCAAAGGGGGACTCCTATGAAGCACCTAATCCCTACCGCCGCTGCGGCATCCGCATTGCTATTGACCGCCTGCGGTGACGACAATTCTTCAAGCGCCAGCAACGACGACGAAACAACCTACTCCGTTTCCGCTTCGGGCACCTACACCGTGGACGAGGCGGAACGGCTGTTAATCATCACGCCCGACGACGCCGTAGACGCATGCATCCGTGACGGCAACGATTTGTCCTGGAAAAGCCTCTCGCCTACCGACAATGTCGACAGCATTGAATTCGAGTTAAGCGGGGATACGCTGGTATTGTACCCCAACCACACCGTCCACGGGGACATCTATGTAGGAGGCAACGACGGTGACATCGAAGGCTCATGGACATATACTGGCTGCGACCACGACAGGAACAATCAGCAAACCACATGCGACGACGCCTACAAAACAATCTCGTTGTCCATCTCCAAGGGGAAAATCAAAATGGAGACTGAAAGCCTCTTTGGCAAGTACCTCGAAGACATCGAAAAAGCCGGCTACACGAATTCCCTCTTCATGTCCACGTTGTACGATGTCCTAGCAGGCCAAACAGACGACTTCTTCCCCAGCTTCCCTAGCCTCCTGCAGATCAATAAAGAAAAAACCAAGAATAACGAAGCGGCCATCAAGGACAACAACATCAAAATCATCGAAACATCGAAAACAAGCCAGACATTTTCGATAGGCGAAAAGACATACACATTCAAGGTCAACAAGGTCGAACTGAATTATGAAAAAAACGGCCTGCTTTCCGCTGACCTGAGCCTGGAAGTATCGAGCGGTTCTACCACATGTACCGGCAGCTACACGCAAAAAGTAGTGAACAAAGACTTGTGCAAAGCTAAGCCCGAAACAGATCTAGAAAAGATCCGTAATGGGTTCTTACCGGATTCCAAAAGGGGGTCACAATCTAGAGTAGTGGACTTCTACACTGTTTCAAAAGCCCCCGAATTCAACAATTGCCTCAAAAGCATAGCCTTAGACTAACCGTCCATTTTGTAAAAAAAAGAGCATTCACGTAAAAAAAGCAGATTCCCCGGAACGAACGGGACCAAAAATCCGTTTTATGGAGTGGAGGTCCCATGAAACCGTTCAAGGAACTGCTTAAAATCGCATCCAAGTCATCCATAACCGTCCTGCTGCAGGGCGAATCCGGCACCGGCAAGGAGGTGGCCGCGCGTTTTTTGCACCGCGAAGGCGACCGCTGCCGTGGGCCGTTCGTGGCGCTCAACTGCGGTGCCATCGCCAAGAACCTGGCCGAGAGTACTCTGGAGGGCGCCAAGAAGGGCGCCTTCACAGGCGCCACCGCCGACCAGCCCGGGGTCGTGCGGTCGGCCCACGGCGGCACGCTCTTTCTCGACGAAATTGGCGAGATGTCGTTCGACATGCAAAGCAAGCTGTTGCGCATTCTGCAAGAACGTTCCGTGATGCCCCTCGGTTCCACGACAGCCATCCCCGTAGACTTCCGCCTCGTCTGCGCCACCAACAAGAACCTCAAGGCCGAAGTCTCGGCGGGGCGCTTCCGCGAAGACCTCTTTTTCAGGCTGAGCACCTTCCCCATACAGCTCCCGCCCCTGCGCGACCGCGAAGACTTCGACATCATCGCGAATGAAATCTGGGATATAGAATCGCACGCCGAAAACCTGTTACCGCCCTACGACGATTACCGCCTGAGCGACATAGAACTCCTGCACCTTCGCCTGTGCCGCTGGCCCGGCAACATCCGCCAGCTGAAAAACGTCTTGCAGCGCTACGCCCTGCTGCGCCCGCACGGCATAACGCTCGAAGAAATCCTGCAAGACGAATTCTCGGGAAGCGCCTGCCGCGAAATCGCGTTCACGCAGCAGATTCCAACGAACAAGAGCCCCGCATGGCCCGTAATCGAGAACATATTGCACAAGTTCGGCGGCAACAAGATGCAAACCGCCCGCGCCCTCGGCATAAGCCGCAGCAACCTCTACCTGCAAATAAAAAAAGCGACGCTGCAATCTCCGCAAGCGTCGCAAACGGCCTAGAGAAATCTTTAGAATCTAAGTCCGAGTGCCAGGTAGTGATTGCCGCCCTCGAACGCGGGGCGCGGTTCGTAGGCGTAGTCGAACACGATCATGCCAATGAGCACGCCGAGACCGCAGCTGATGCCGTTCTCGGTCCCGTTCTGCGTACGCACCGCATAACCGGCGCGGAACATCAACGCCTCGGCGTAAGAAAGCTCGCCACCAAAGAGCCACTGCGGATCGGTATCGGCACGGCGGTAGGCGTCGGCCGAAAGATGCAGAGCCCACTTGGCGCCAAACGGCACAAGGCCCGCGATACCGGCCTGCAAGGCCATAGGCGCATACTCGTCCTCGTGTTCGTATTCCGTCACGTAGCCCGCGTTCGTGAGCGTCGTGGCAAAGGCAAGGTAGCGGTTCACGCGGAAGGAACCACCCACGTTTCCCAAGAAGGCGAACGCCGTGGCATCGTCAATCGTCTGCGAGGCAAAGCGGAAACTGCCCGCCCAGTTGAACACCTTGTTGCGGCTACCGAATCCGGCCTGCAGGCTCCAGGCGTAAGCGCCGTAATCGCCCGTCTCAAGACCTTCCTCGTCGCGGCCCTCTATTTCGTCGTACCCGAGAAAATCGACCGTACCGGCCGCGGCGAAACTTTCACCCACCGGGAATGCGAAATAGGCCGACGTGAACTTGTCCATGGCGGCACCATCCATGATAATCTGGTTGATGCCGAATTCCGGAATTTCCGCAGTGCTCATAGCGAGCGGATTGCGGGACACTTCAGATGCACGGGCAACATCGGCGACACCGGCGCCAGACATGGCGGCCGTTCGCGGCGAAACATGCATCGAGAGGAACTTCATCGTCGTTCCACCCGGATCCACGTTCCAGTACTCCCCGGCAAAAGCGAGGGATCCTGCAGCAAGGGCGAGTACAAGAACTTTCTTCAACATACGGAATATAAGATACAAAAAATTATTTCCTCCAGCCTTCCATAATCTTGAGGCAGCCTTCCAGCAGTTCGGCGGAACGGACCTTGTCCTCGGTTTCCACGTAGCAGCGGAACTCGGGAGCGTTGCCGCTCGGGCGCAAGTGCACGATATCGCCGGAATCAAACTCCATGCGGTAGCCATCCGTCTCGTCGATAGAGACAATCTTTCCCTGGAACGGGGCCGGCTTATTGCCCGAGGCATCGGGTTTGGCGAATCGGCTCGGCTTCGCGGTGAGCGCGCCAAAGAGCTTTTCGCCCAATTTCTGCTCGCGGATTTCGGCAAGCTTGGCCTTCGAGGTTTCGGTCGGGAATTCCTTGAGGCGGTCGCTGAGCGTAAAGCGCTTCGGGAGTTTCTTGAGCAGGTCCACCACGCACATGCGCTGTTCGCGGACGCTCACCATCACCGCAATCATCGGGAGCAGGGCGTCGCGGGTCGGCAGTGCCGGGAGCGTGCGCGTACCGTCTTCGAAGGCTCGCGTGAGGTTCGTCTGCAGCAGGAATCCGCCGTTCGCCTCGTAACCGGCGACAGAAGCACTCGGGTCGTTTGCATCCACAAGGCTTTCCATGCCGGCAATCACGTAGGGGCTGCCAATGCGCGTGCGGCAAATCTTCTCGAAGGATTTAGACTTCTCGAGCGACGTGTTGCAACTCACCGGAGTTGCAATGCGCTTGACGCCAAGCGCCTGGGCAGCGAGGATGCCCAGCACGTCGCCACGCAGCCACATGCCTACATCGTCTGCCAAGAGCGGGCGGTCGCTGTCGCCGTCCGTGCTGAAAATCGCATCCACAAAGTCCTTGTGCGCAAAGTCGCGGGCCAAGTTTTCATCTTCCTTGCGAATCGCCTCGGTATCCACCGGGATGAACGTCTCGCTGCGGGCAAACGGCTTCACCGTCGCGCCCAGGCTTTCCAAGACCTTCACCACGATATCGCGGCCCACGGCGGAATGCTGGTACACGCCGATGGTAAGGCCCTGCAAGGCCTTTGTACCGAAGAATTCCGGGTAGCGCTTGCAGTAATTTTCTTCGGCCTGCGCTTCCACTGCCGGGAGCGCGGGGGCATTCTTCAGCATGCCCTGCGCATCAAAAATGCTTTCGTCAAAATCCACCGCCTGCGAAACGATTCCCTGTTCGTCCTTCTTGGAAATCTCGCCCTTCGGGTGGTTGAACTTGATGCCGTTACGGTCGGCCGGAATGTGGCTTCCCGTGACCATGATGGTCGGGAGCGCCTTGTCGATGCCGTACAGCGCAATCGCCGGGCTCGGGATACGGCCGCAGTACACCACCTTCCACGCACTGTCCTCGCCCGCTTTCACGAGCGCCTTCAGAATACGTTCGGTACTCGGGCGCAAGTCGCCAGCAATCGCAATCGTGTGCTCGCACTTGTAGCTTGCTTCGCAGTACTTGATAAAGCAACGCGCATATACATAGCAAACGCGGTCCGTCATCGCGGTCACCAGGCCGCGGGCACCGCTCGTGCCAAAAGCCACGCCGGACTGCTTCATCACATCTTGCATCGAAACGCTCATAAAAGACCCTTTATAAATTTTTTGTGTTTCACAAAAATACAAATTTACAGGGTTTCCAAAATCACCCTGTACGCCTCCACGAGCCTTTCCATCGAGACGGCGCAATTCGCGGGCGACGTGGACGGGAGCTTCACGGCATCCATCCCCACTTCCGCGGCACAGTATTTCTGGTAGAGCCTGTGGGCCGTCGCCCCGGTACAGAATATCCGGGAAACCTTAGACTTTTTCACGAGCTCGCCAATCCTGTTCGGCACGGCATCCTCGATGCTCGTATCGCTCGCGCCAACGATGGTGCAGCTTTCCAGCACGTCCCAGAGCGCCACATGATGCTTTTTGAGCATCGCCTTCTTTTGCGGAATTGTCGCGGGAACATCTTCGCCAAGGACGGCGGCAATCACCTTCCAAAAGCGGTTCTGCGGATGCCCGTAATAAAAACCGACCTCGCGCGACTTTGGCGAGGGAATCGACCCGAGCAAAAGTACACGGGATTCCCGGTCAAAAACGGCCGGAAATTCGTGCGTCACGGGTTCTCGGTAATTTTTTTTAGCCATACGGCGTTCAGTCATGTAAAAATAAATATAGATTTATTTGTATGAAATCGACGACTTCTATCATTTGCCTCACTCTCGGCCTGTCCATCGCGGCACTGGCCCAGGAACCCGTCCTTCCGGCGCCCGAAGCCCAGCCAGCCTCCCAGGAATTCCAGACCCTGGCTCCCCAGGAACCCGTTGCGACCGTAGCAGATTCAACAGCACAGCCAGCCGACTCCGCAGCAGCGCCCCAGGCGAGCGCGGACTCGGCAGCCAGCGCACCCGCCGTCGAAACCGCGGTAACGGATTCCGCCACCGCCGACTCCCAGGCCGTAGCCGCTAGCGTCGTGCCCGATTCCGCGGCGACCGCGCCCGCCGACACAGCCAAGCCGGCCACCGTCGCCGCTGCACCCGACACGACCGTCAAGGCCGACAGCGCCGCCGTAAAGCCCGACTCTACAGCAGCGGCACCCGCCGTAGTTGCCGCCGCCCCGGCCGACACCGCGAAGCCCATCGAAGCAGCCCCCGAAATCGAAAGCCCGCTTGACAAGATACTGCACGGCAACGCCTACAACCTCGTGGCTAACGAGGCCGCAGCCGCTACCGTCGCCGGCGAGATGGCAATGCCGCACAAGATGGTCAACCGCAATTTCGCCTATTTTGAACCCGTCGACGAAGAAGGCGTCGTCTCCTTCGGCAAGAACATCACCTACTTCTTCGCCTTCGACAACAGCAAGCACCTCGCCCTCGTATCGGCGGGCCTTGCCATGAGCCGTTTCGGCGTGCTCCTGCAAGCTGCCGTCGGCAAAAAGTGGAGCTATGTCGATAACGATAACTCCGGCGCCGAAGAGACCATCAAGGGTACCGAAGCCGGAACCGCGGTGGGTGGCACCGTTTCCGCCAAGCTGGCCAGCCTCGATTTCGCCCTCAAGCTCGGCTACGAACATCCCGAAGGCGAGCTCTCCGTCCAGGGCGGCGATGTAGCGAACGAAGCCGAAATCTGGAATCTTGGCGGCAAGTTCCTCGTCTCCAGGGCAGGCAAGTCCGTCTCGTGGACCGCCGGCATCGGCGTAGCCCGCTACAACTCCAAGAATACAAGAACCGAAAGAAGCATCTTCGAACAGAACGGAAAGTACTACATCGCGACATCCACCACGCACACGACCGACTCCACGGCACGTGTCGAGGTCGTTCCCGAATTCAATATCGGATGGGCAGTCCTCAAGCAAGAAAAGGGCCGCGTATTCATGGGCGTCAACACGGAAATCCCGCTGATGGCCTTCGACAGAATCGAGGGCGTCTGCAGCAGACATAACGAATACGCCATGACCGTCACCCCCAACATCTTGGGCGAAGTGATGCTCGGCAAGTACGTTGTCGCGTTCGGCAGCGCAAGCCACCAGTGGGACCTCATCCGTTACAGGGATTCCTACATCGGCGACGTTTCGACAAAGACGATGGATATTTCTTCGGGCGTCACGACGGCCAACGTCGGCCTGCGCCTGGAATACGAAATGGCAGCCATCGAAATGGCTTTCACCAAGCAGTTCCTGAGCAACCCGTTCGGATCGTTCTCCACCACCGACGAGATGGCGACCTCCATCGGGATGTTCATCAACTTCTAATTTAAGCCGGGTCGTTCACAGGCATCGAATAGTCGCGCTCGCCGAAGAGGGCCGTACCCACGCGAATCATCGTGGAGCCTTCTTCGATAGCGACCTCCAGGTCGCCCGTCATTCCCATCGAAAGCTGATCGAACTTCGCGAAGGCACCACCCTTCGCGAGGAATTTCTGTTGCAATCCGCGCAAGAACGCGAAGCACTCGCGAGAATCTTCGGCGACTCCCGTATTCTTACCGATAGTCATGAGCCCGCGGAAACGCAGGTGCGGAAAGTTTTCGCTCTTGCCGTCAGCGCTAGCAGCGCCCGCTTTTTCTGCAAGCCCGTTCAAGAAAGCCTCGGCCTCATGTACGTCGAGACCGCTCTTGGTCTCTTCTTCGCCGGCGTTCACCTGGAAAAGGATATCGAGAATCTTGCCCTGCTCGCCGCTTCCGCCGTTGCCGGGGAGTGCAGCGCAAACGCGTTCCAGCTTTTCCACCGCCTCGATGCTCGCGATGGAATGGATGCAGTCGGCGACAATAGCCGCCTTCTTGAGCTTGTTACTCTGCACGGGGCCAATCACGTGGCAACGCACACGCTCGCCATTGAGCGCCTTGCGCGGCTCGCTGAACTTGAGTTCGGCCTCTTGCACGCGGTTCTCGCCGAAGTCGGTAGCGCCCAGGCTGATCGCATTTTCCACGGCTTCTGCCGGGTGGAACTTGCTCACCCAAACAAGCTTAACCGAGTCGCGGCTGCGGCCCGCAATCTTGCAGGCTTCCGCAATCCTTGCTTCGAGAGTGGCAAGGTGCCCACGCATTTCATCAAGAGTAAATTCCATAATAGTCGTTAGTTATTAGTCACTAGTCATTAGCAACTATAAACTAATGACCATTGACCAATGACCTTCCTTATTTTTTCGCATTCTTGAACAATATCTTCACGATCTCGTCAATGTGCTTGTGCGTATAAATCTTGAGGCCCTTCTTCGCGGGTGCCGGGAGTTCGTCCACGTCCTTCTTGTTCTGGGCAGGCAGGCGAAGCGTCTTCACGCCGGCCTGGAGAGCGGCCAAAGCCTTCTCGTTGAGCCCGCCAATCGCAAGGCATGCACCCGTGAGGCTCACCTCGCCGGTAAACGCGACATCGGGCGGCACAGGAATCCTGGTAAACGCGGAGAGCAGGCACAGCGTAAGCGCGATACCCGCCGAAGGACCATCCTTCGGCACGGCGCCTTCGGGCACGTGGATATGGATGTCCGTCTTCTTGACAATCGCCGGGTCAATGCCAAAGCGGTGCAGGCGTTCGCGCACCAGGCTCACCGCAATCTGGGCGGATTCCTTCATCACGTCGCCGAGCTTTCCGGTCATTATAATCTGACCCTTGCCGCTCAAGAGCATACACTCGATAGGCAGAATTTCGCCACCCACGCTCGTCCATGCAAGGCCCGTCACCACGCCGGGGCGTCCAGGTTCGGGCAATTGGCTGTCGAGGAATCTCGGGGCGCCGAGGTATTCCTGCAACTGCTTGGATGTAACGGCGGGTTTGATTTTTTTGCCCATCACAATCTCTTTTGCTCGGTGGCGTACCGCACTTTCGAGGGTACGTTCCAACTCGCGCACGCCCGCCTCGCGGGTCCATCCGCGCATCACCTCGTTGATGATGTTCTCGTCAAAAGAAACCTGCTCGCCAAGCTTTACGCCGGTGCGTTCACAAATGCGCGGCACCAGGTACTTGGCGGCAATCTGCAACTTTTCGTGCGGGTAGTAGCCGGGCAGGCGAACAATCTCGAGCCTGTCGCGTAGCGCCTCGGGGATTTCGCTTTCGCTGTTCGCCGTAGCGATAAACAGCACGCGGCTAAGGTCGAGCCCCACTTCCATAAAGTGGTCGGTAAAGTCGTGGTTCTGTTCCGGGTCAAGCACCTCGAGCATCGCGCTCGCGGGGTCGCCGCGGAAATCGCTCGCCATCTTGTCGATTTCGTCGAGCAATATAATCGGGTTCATGCACTTGGCACGGCGCAGCGCATGGATAAAGCGGCCGGGCATCGCACCGATGTAGGTACGGCGGTGACCACGGATTTCGGCTTCGTCGCGCACACCACCAAGCGTGATGCGGACAAAATTCCTCTGCATCGCATTCGCGATAGATTCCACGAGCGTCGTCTTGCCCACGCCCGGAGGGCCCACCAGGCAAAGAATCGGGGCGCGGCGTTCGGTACCGGTAAGCTTGAGCACGGCCACGTACTCCATCACGCGTTCCTTCACCTTGTCGAGCCCGAAGTGCTTGGAATCGAGTTCCGCCTTCACCTTCTTCATGTTGAGCACGGTGTCGGTGTACACGCCGTAAGGCAAATTCAAGAACCAGTCGAGGTAATTGCGGCTCACCGCGTATTCCGGCGATGTCGGCTGCATCAGCTTCATGCGGCTAATCTCGTCTTCGAGCTTTTCCACAATCGCCGGGCTGAACTTTTTCGCACGAATTTTCTTTAAAAGCTGGTCCGGTTCCGAGCCACCATCGCCGTCGCCGTCCAGTTCATCTTGCAGCTGGCGAATCTGTTCGCTAATGAACCACTCCTTCTGCTGCTGCGCCATCTTCTGGCGCACGTTCTGCTGGATGCGCACCAACACGTTCTCGTTGGCGTCGGTCAGTTCCATCAGCGTAAGCAACTTCTCGGACATCTCGTCGAGCGATTCCATCTCGAGGAAGCTCTGCTTTTCGGCAAGCGACACCTGCAAGAAGGGAACCATCCCGTAAAAGGCGTTCAGCTGGCTCTCCATGCCAAAGAAGGCGTCGACCATGCCCTCGGCAATGTTCCTCTTTGTCGCGTATTCGCGGAACTTCGAGAGCACCTCGTCAAAGAGTTTCGTCTTGGAATCGAGCTTGATGGAATTCTTGCGCGGCGACACCGTCACGTTCAAGAACCCGTTCAGCATCAATATGGAACGGAGGTCCACCACCTGTTCGCCCTCGAGCACCACCTTCACGCAACCGTTCGGGAATGGAGTCACGTTAGACACGCGGGCAATCACGCCCACGGAATAAAGGTCCAGCATAGGGTTCTGGAGTTCTTCGGCAGTCACGTCGCGCTGTGCGACCAGGACAATGACGTTATCATGGTTTTCGGCATAATCTAGCGCGTGCAGCGACATCTCGCGGCCCACCAAGATACGGCGGGTCGTCATCGGGAACACGACGGCATCCCTCAGCGGGAGCATCGGAAACGTTTTCGAAAAATCTAAAGCCATACAGAATAAAGATAGAATCTTACCTACGCCGCCATTTTCCCGCTAGGCAAAAAAACGCCCGAGACCCATTCAACGGGAGATTCCCGGCCGGACCTGCAACATGTACTTTCCCGGACCGGGAACGGCTATGGCAAGCGACGTTCCGGGACCGTTCCATACTCCGCGAGCAACGACTTGCCCTATCGCGTTCATCAGCACATAACGCGATCCCGGTGCAATCCCGTTCACGGCAACCTGCTTCCCGCTGGCGACAAGGGCGTATCTCAGGCCGGCATGCGGCATGGCAACATGTCTGAGCGCCTCTGTCGTATCGACAGCCTTCGGATTTTCGGAAAAGAGCAACAAGGCGGTAATGGACTTGGCCGGGAGAGTCATCTTGATCATGTCCGCAGATGCCGCGGTCGCAGTCGTTTTTCCACCCGCGACGGATGCATTCACGGCGTTTTCTTTCAAGGCGTTATTCGTGTGCGAAACAAACGTTTCGCCCTTGAGGTTCTGCAGCGTGAGCGTCTTGAATTTCAGGTCGGCATCGAAATTGGCCAATTTCAGTTGAACCTCTTGCGCATCCTTTTCAGCGCGGTTCACGAAGATGACTGTGAGCGAATCGCCCTTGTTGCTGATGGAACTGTAGGCGGACACCAGCGAATCGTTGCTGGAGGTGGACTGCACGCGGTTCGGGTGGCCGTAGCGGCTGAACAGGTGCACCGTTTCGTACATGCCGTCGCCCCATGTCCACGGGGTGAAAATCTCGACACCGTTATCTTGCATAGTGCCGAGGAACGATGCGTAGATGAGCGCTGTCACCATAGGGTCAGAATCGTTCAGGTCGGTTTCGGTAATGCCGAGCGTGATGCCGTGATCTTTGCCGAAGTACTTTTCGAGCCAGTCGTTGATACGCTTGAAGATGTATTCCTTTTGGTTGTCGTTGTCCCAGCCTCCGTTCACCATCTTGATCCCGTTTGCTCCGGGATAGTTATAGGTGGTGTCGAATAGAACTCGATGCCAGTTCACGCGCGATTCGTAATCTTTTTCACTCGGATACCAGTGAATGTCGAAAACATCGAGAAGACGTGTGCCAGAGGACTTTTGCGCCTCGGCAACTTTCATGATGAAGTATTCTAGCCAGCAGTAATCGCGATCGGGGCCTTTGGGTCTATCCTGTTTGTTGTACGAGGACACGGAGCACCATTGCCATTCGTTGGCAACCACGGGGCCGGTAAGCTTGATATCTTTCCAGGCGGCGCGCGCCTTTTTGGCGACATCGATGTAGCGTTCCACCAAGAAATCCCCGGTCACGGGCAGGTCGAGGTCGGAATGCGTACCGCGCCAGATTTCCATCTCGTTGTCCATGCTCCAGTACTGGAACCGGCTCATGTCGAATTTCAGCTCGTCTCTCCAGTACGGGACAATCCCCACCGTGGAATCGGCGGGCCATTCCTCGTTATAGAGCGTGTAGTCGCCCGCCTTGACAAGCGTCTCGCCGTCTTCCGATACTTCTCCGCCACCAGCAAGGTCGAATGCCCGTGACGGATATGAACCATGCTCCTGTTTCCAGTTCCAATCCGGGAAGTTGTAGTCGGTGCTGCTTGCCGCATAGCCCGTGAGCTGGAAAGCGTACATCGCGTCGATTCCCGGCATCTTGTCGAGCACCTTCTTCGCGGTGATGGCCCAGTCGTGCGAGTAGACGTTGTTGAACCAGTCCGGGTGCACCGTGAGTTTCTTGCGCCAGTTGTAGCGCGTCGCGTTGTTGCCGTTGTTCGCGCGCATCATGTGGATGCCCGCCTCGCGCACCTGGCCAATAAATTCCTGCTCGGCCGAATCGCTTTCGGCAGACCCGTCGTTCACCTTGTCGATGTTGCGGCCATACAGGTAGGGGGAAATCTTCTTCACGCCCTTCTGGGTATCGACGGTAATGTCGATAGCGGCAAGGGCCGGGGAAATTGCCAGCACGGAACCGAAAACCGCACCGGCGAGAATCTTCGCAAAAACCATAAGCACCACCTTTGGCCGCTTCTCGGAAAGCGGCTTTCAAATAAAAATATATCTGAAAAACGAAATAGCGCCCAAGAAAATCCGTCTACGTGGATATTCTTGTCAACCATCACAAAAAAAACCGGGATTTTCACCCGGTTCTTTAAAAAAGTGTTCTTATGCGACGTTTTTCCCGATTTTCTTCCGAGATTTCTTTTCGGATGTAACGGTCTCGGGACTCAGCCCGTTCTTCACTATCTCCGCAGTAATCACGAGCTTCTTCACGTCGGAGCCGGGCATCGTGAACATGGCCTTCTGCAAGGTACGTTCCATCACGGAACGGAGCCCGCGGGCACCGGTCTTGCAGCTCATCGTCTCGCGCACAATTTCCTTGAGCGCGTCGTCGGTGAATTCGAGTTCGATGCCGTCCATGGCGAACAGGCTCTTGAACTGCTTCACGAGAGCGTTCTTCGGCTGCGTAAGGATGTTGAGGAGCGCCGACTCGTCAAGTTCCTCGAGCGCCACCGCAATCGGCAAGCGGCCCACGATTTCGGGAATCAGGCCGAACCTGATAAGGTCATCGGGTTCGAGCTGCCTGAAAAGTTCACTCAACGTGTTGTCGTTTTCGCTGCGGATGTCGGCACCGAAACCCATGCCGCCCTTGTTCACGCGCTGCGCGATAATCTTGTCGAGCGTTTCGAAGGCGCCACCGCAAATGAACAGGATGTTCTTCGTGTTCACCTGCACCAGGGGCTGTTCGGGGTGCTTGCGCCCGCCCTTCGGCGGCACGGCAGCCACGGTACCTTCCAAAAGCTTCAAGAGGCCCTGCTGCACGCCTTCACCGCTCACGTCGCGAGTAATGGAGGGGTTCGCAGTCTTGCGCGCAATCTTGTCGATTTCGTCGATAAAGATAATGCCGCGTTCGGCACGGGATACATCGTAGTCGGCAGCCTGCAACAGGCGCACGATGATGCTGTCCACGTCCTCGCCCACGTAGCCCGCTTCGGTAAGCACCGTCGCGTCGGCAATGGTAAAGGGCACGTCCAAAAAGCGCGCCATCGTCTGCGCAAGCAGCGTCTTTCCCGAGCCGGTCGGGCCGACCAGCAACAGGTTCGACTTTTCCACCTCCACGTCGTCCTTGGAGGCATGCGCCTGCTTGTAGCGCAAGCGCTTGTAATGGTTGTAAACGGCCACCGAGAGCGCCGTCTTGGCGGCATCCTGGCCAATCACGAACTCGTCCAGGTGCGCCTTGATTTCCGTCGGGAGCGGGAGTGGCTTCTGCACGGCAAGTTCGGCATCGGCCTTTTCCTTCATAGCACGGGCACGGTCTTCCTCGATGATGCGGTAACACATGGCCACGCAGTCGCTGCAAATCTGCACGCCTGCGCCCGTGATCATCTTCTCGACACGTTCGGCGGGCTTGCCGCAAAAGCTGCAAACCACTGCCGGATGATTTTTCCCGCTACGATACATTCAGGTTATACTCCCTCTTTACGCGGAACAAAAATCTCGTCAATGACGCCGAATTCCTTAGCCTCTTCGGGACCCATGTAAAAGTCACGGTCGGTCTTGGCGCGGACTTCGTCGATAGACTTGCCGGTATGCTTGGCCACGATCTCGGTAAGGGTATCCTTGGTACGGACAATTTCCTTGGCCGTAATCTGGATATCGGTCGACTGGCCGGTGGCGGCACCCGACGGCTGGTGAAGCATGATGCGGGAATGCGGGAGCGCATAGCGCTTGCCCTTGGTACCCGCGGCAAGCAATACCGCAGCCATCGAGGCGCAGCTGCCAATGCAGATGGTCGCGATGTTCGGGCGCACATGCTGCATGGTGTCGTAAATGGCAAGACCTGCCGAAACGTAACCGCCCGGGCTGTTGATGTACAGCGTGATATCCTTTTCCGGATTCTCGTACTCGAGGAAAATCAGCTGGGCCATGACGTTGTTCGCCACTTCGTCGTTGATAGGCGTGCCCAAGAAGATAATGCGTTCCTTGAGGAGTCTGGAATAGATATCGTAGGCACGTTCGCCGCGCCCGGTGGTCTCGATGACGGTAGGGATAATCATTGACTAACCTCTTTACTTGGATTCGGCAGCCGGACGGATTCCCACGATGAAGTCGGCAGCCAGCTGGATACGGAGTTCCTCGCGGAGGCTGTTGATACGGCCGGACTGACGGAGGTGGCCCTTGAGGCTCTCGAAATCAATCTGGTAGGCAAGAGCCATCTGCTTGATGCGTTCGTCCACGGCTTCCTGGGAGGCCTTGAGCTTTTCCTTGGTAGCGATGAAGTCGAGAATGCGGTGTTTCTTGATTTCGCGAACGGCTTCAGCGGAGAGGCTGTTGATCTGTTCTTCGGTCGGTTCCACGGCATCCTTCGGATCCTGCACGTTGCGGTTGATGGACCACTTGATGAGGTCGACGATACGGGCGTGCGGAACTTCGAACGGGTTCTGGGCAATGAGCTTTTCGATGGCTTCGTCAACGGCCTTGGCCTTGGCGGCGTCACGCTTGCGGTTGGCGAGGCTTTCGGTAACGTTGTTCTGGAGTTCTTCCTTGTCCTTCACGCCAATCTGCTTGCAGAATTCTTCGTCGAAGGTCGGCGGAACAATTTCGCGGACATCGGTGATTTCCACGTTGAACTTGGCGGTCTTGCCGCGGTAGCGTTCGTCCTTGTGGTCGTCCGGGTACTTGAAGTTGATTTCCTTCTTGTCGCCGGCCTTAACGCCCATGAGGCCTTCGTCAAAGCCCGGAGAGGCAGATTCGCCGAGGAGGCTACGGAATTCCTTGTTCTGCGGGAGTTCCTGGGTTTCGCCGTCAATCACGACTTCGAGGTAGTTACCGACGACCACGTCGCCCTTCCCCGCCTCACGGTCCACGTGCTCGTCGTGGCTCCACATCTGGGTCAAGCGGTCCATTTCGTCCTTGACTTCTTCTTCGTGCACGGCGGTATCGGGGACGGTCACGCCAGTGTCGGCGTAGCCCTTGATGTCGATTTCCGGGTCCATTTCCACTTCGACGGTAATCTTGATGTCGGCCTGCTTGTCATCCTGGAAGTTGGTCACCTTGAGCTGGCCGACCGGGATGATGTTCGCCTTCTTCAGTTCTTCGCCGACGATCTTGTCGACCATCTCGTTCACGATTTCGTGATGGATGGCGTCACCGAACTGCTTCAGGACCATGGCCTTCGGGACCATACCCTGACGGAAACCCTTCATGGTCACCTGCTTCTTGTACTGGGCAAGCTTCTTCTCGAAGGGGGCCGAAAGGTCCGCCTGGGGAATGGTGATTTCAAGGGTGCGCACGGTAGCGCTAGTTTCTTTGATTTCAACGGCCATATAAACTCCGATATGCTTTTTTTTAGTTTGAAAATTTCTGCGAGGGGTGGGAGTCGAACCCACACACCGAAGTACCAGATCCTAAGTCTGGCGCGTCTGCCAATTCCGCCACTCTCGCGTTTCCGCACCCAAATTTAGAAAAAATGGGCGTCAATTCCGAGCCAAAGTTTTGAGGTCGTCCCTCGATACGTACCCAAATACGCCGATAAGCGCAAGCAGGGCGGCAGCCGTAGCCGCAAGCCCCCACCAGGGGACGCATCCCTGCATCCAAAAACATACCACGCTGGGCAGCAAAAGCAGGTGCAGCAGGATTACCTTGCAGAACTGCCTGCGCATGGCCGGGGTCACGCGCGTCAACAGGAACAGGAATATTCCCGATTCCGAGCAGATTTTAGCCATGGCGGCGCCGAGCACCCCGAATTCGGGAACAAGCGACACGTTCGAGACCACGTTCACAATGCCCGCGACAAGTGCGAGCTTCAGGTAATCCTTGCGCGACGTGGAAATAAGCCATTCGCTCCACGGCACCGAATAGAACGCGACCACGAGCCACCCCGCGAAAAGAACCATCACCTTCGAGGCGGGCAGGTCGGCGTCGAGGGGAATGACCTGCGTAAAGAACTTCTCCGAGAAGGCGAGCGTACCCAGCAAGAAAAACGCGCTCATGGTACCGAGCACCTTGTGCGACGACTGCACTAGGGTGGCGCTGTTGCCGTGCTGCCCGAATTCGCGAAGGCGTGCAAGCTGGCGGCGCAGCGGAATGCTCAGGGCGCTCCCGAGCACGAACACGAACATGGCGTAGCGGAAGCAGTAGTCGTAAATGCCCACCGCGCTATTGCCGCAAAAGAACTTGAGGAAAAAGATATCCACGTTCTGGTGCAACAGCAGCAGCGACGACGAAAAGAACAGGATGAACGAGCTACGGTAGCAGCCCATCGAGGATTTCCATTCCTCCCTCGAAGGAGGCGCCACCGAGAACTTGCGCTTGGGCCCCAAGAACCACAGAGCCGCCGTCGCGAACACCTCCGAGCCAACGTCCAGCAAGGCGAAAGCCTCGATTGTAGACAAATTAGCAAACCACATCACGGCAAGCACGCAAGCCTGCCTTACGCACTGCACCACGGGATTAATGCCCGCATAGCCCTTGCGCGAAAGCCACCAGTCCAGATTCGCGGGCCGCAAGAATACTTGCAGCAGGTACGCCTTTAGCACGAACCCGCCCGAAATGTCCATGGCAAAATACGCCCCCGCACCTATGGCCGCCAAAAGCAGCAGCACAATGCCGCGCGTGTAGCCCATGGCCACGAACAGCTTGCGGTCCATCTTCTCGTCATCGGGGTGTTCAATCAGCGCCAGCGACGAAAGCCCGAAATCCAAGACGAAATTCAAGTACGTCACGAGCGTGAGCGCAAAAACGACCTCGCCCCACGACGCAGAACCAAAGCGCAATATGGCGATACTCGTCACCACAAAGCGCACGAGCTTGCCCAATCCCTGGGCCGAGCCGTTCATAAAAGCATTCACAAGCAGGGAGTTCGCACGCATCATCTACCCCGCAATTTTTTGTAAATCTTGGTACGCACGAAATCGCGCATAGTCCAGAACAGCCAATAGCCAAAGAACTGCGGCAGCGCATGCCTGTTGCGCGGTTCCGGGCACAAGTCATCCACCAATTGCGCAAAGCGGCGCCCGTTATCGTCGGAGCGGAACCGCTTATTCACAAAATCGAACATCTTCTCGCCGTCGGCGGCAAGACTCTCGCGGGTCGCCGACTTAAAGTAATCGCGAATCGCTTCATAGCTGTCGAACACGAAGGGCGTCACCTCGGGGTGAGCGCACAAGTTCAACGCGATACCCGGACGGTGCGCGAATCCCGCCTCCACGAGAGGCAGGTTGAAGTTCTCGCATTTGGAAAAACTCACTACGGCGTCGCAGTCCCTGTACAGCTCCGCCATCTTCTCGGGATCGCTAATCGCGGCACGCGCATCAATACCCGCGCGTTCCAACTTGGCGCACGTATCGGCGTCACCGCCGCCTACCGCAATCACCTCGAAGCCGTCGCCCAGCTCCGCCTTGAGCCTGCACAAGTCATCGAGGCCCTTGTACAGCCATTCCGTCGTGCGGAAGCGCGTCACCGCCAAAATGCGGATACGACCCGCGACGTTTCCACTGTTCCCAACGTTCCCACCATTCAAACCGGCGGGCGCTTGTGAAACAACGTTCTTATAACCCTTCGCCGGCAGCAATTTCGCAAAGTGGTCACCGCCGTTGTACAGCACCTCCGCCTGGGGCCACCTAATGTACTGCGCCGCATAGTGGCTAATGGTCACCACCGCGGTAAACGCCGGGTAAATCTCGCCCACGCGGGCCTCCACCATCTTGCGGTGGCCCTCCCGTTCCTCGGGAATCGTCAACTCCACCGGGATATAGCCGTGCTCGTAGGCAATCGTCACCGCGTCAAGCTTCAAGTCCGCCACAATCCTGTAGAACGGATCCGTACACGCAATCACTACATCGTAGCGCCCCGAACGCAAGGCCCCCGCCACGCCCTTGAAATGCGTAGGCACCCTCACCGCATGCACACCGCGGGGCACCAGGCGCCTATCAAGGTCGCAGGCAAAAAGGTCAACGCAATGCCTGTCCGCCACCAGGTACTTCAACTGGTTCTCGAGCACGCGCGTCACGCCGTACTCGCCAATGAAAACCGTCGTGAGTACCGCGATTCTCATTTGTCGCCCCCTGTGCGGGATTCATCACCAGTTTTCTTGTCGTCTTGTCGCAACGAGAGCATCACGCCCATGTACCAGGCGCCCCAGCCAATCGACGAAGGGAACAGCGGGAAAACGTCAAACAGCCCGAGGAACAGCAACACGATGCCGCCGCTCAGCAGGGCAAGTCCAAAACCGTCCCAAGTACGGCGGATATAGTTGAAAAGCCTCCAACCGCAACCGGCGCAAATCACCGACAGGGCCGCAAGGCCCATAAGCCCTTGCTCCGAGAAAACCATCAGCAGCAGGTTGTGGGCATGCCCCAGTCGCGGCAACGTCTGCACGACAGGCAAGAAGTTGTAGCGCCCAAGGTATTCCGCGTTAAACGCAAGGAAGTTGCCCGGGCCAATCCCCCACAGCGTATGAGTCTTGATAAGCGAAAGCGCCGTGCGCCATGCGGCAATGCGCCCAAGCGAACTCGCGTCCAGGTTTCCGCTCAAAAAGATCTGGAATCCGCGCTTGAGGAACATGTCGTCGGGCAGCACCATCCAAAGCCCCGCGCAAAGCACAAACAGAATGCCCGAAATCACCGCGAGGCGGAACAAGATGCCAATCACGCGCACGCGCTGCATCACCAACAGCTTGCAGACCGCGGCCAGCACGGAACCGAGACCCATACCCAAAATGCCCATTCGGGTACCGCTAAAGAATATGGAGAGCAGCACGAGGAACGTCGTAAGGCAAAGCCAGAACACGCTCGTCTTCTTGCTCACCCATCCGTTAATAAACCAAATCGTCCACGACACCGCAAGCATCACCGCAAAATTCGTCGAGCTCAGCGCCGGCCCCTCGATTCGCGTCTCGCTCGAAATAATCCTCTCCACAAAAGCCCAGGCAATCATGAACGCAATGTGCGCCGTCAAAAGCGTCTGCACTTTCGACGAATCCCACCGCACAAGGGTGGCGCCCAAGAAAAACGCAAGCCCCGTCACGTTCACAAAAAAGAAAATCATCATCATCTGGTAGGGGCGCACCAGCACGAGCAGCGCAAAGTACGCCATCTGGCTCAGCACCATCAGCCACCACATCTTGTCTATCTTCCAGTCGCCCTCCCGCGTCATGTACAATGTAAACGCCGAACTCGCGAGGAACATCAGGTATATAGAATAGGAAATTCCCTCCAGCTGGAACCAGTGGAGGGCAATAATAAGCAAAAGGCAACCCCACACGGGCGACTTCGCAATCGCCGTGCAAAACAGGCTTACCATCATTATCCCGAGCGAAACTATCCCAACAACGTTCTCGTCAGCGGAGCCCAAATAGACTACCGTCATCAAGATAGGCAAGAGGATAAGGATGAAGAACTTGGGAATCATTTACGCAATGATGCCTTGATCTGCTCCAATTTCCGGAGAGTATCGCCGCTGTTGGCTATGCCTCCGGTACGGATACCCTGGTAAATGACAAAGAATAGCGTAAAGACGAACGAAGCGGTAAAACCGGCAATGGCCCAGATGGCGCGCTTGGGGCGAGTCTTCCAGTCCGGCAAGTAGGCGTCCTGGACAATCTGGATAACCGGCTGGTTCTTGAGGCTCTGGGATTCCGTGTTCATCTTCTCGGTAGACACGTATTCCAGGAGAGTGTAGTAACGCTTGAGGTCGGCGGAACGTTGCTGCTGGTAGAGCATCTTCTCGGACGCCCAGTCCGAATTCACGTACAGCGACTTGTCCGTAGGCACGTACTTCTCGTCGTACTTGCCGCGCAGTTCCCTGAACTTGCGCTCGAGCAGCTGGCGCTTTTTGCGCATCTCGCTCGCGTCGGCGTTGTCGCGGCCCTGCACCTGTTCCGAAAGCTTGTAGTTGTTTATCTGCGTCTCGTAGCCGGCCAGCGCCTTCACGGTCAGTTCCGTCTGCGCTTCCAAATCCACGAGGTTGTTGTCGCGGTAGAACGCCACCAGCTCGTCGCTAATGGCCTTCACGCTGTCCATGAGTTCGCCTTCCTGCTTCTTGAGGTAGTCAATGGAATACTGCAGGCGTTCCTTTTGCAGCGTGAGGTACCGCTCGTTCGACATCTGCACCATGTAGCGCACAATGTCGCGGGCCATCACCTTGTCCTTGGCCTCGAACGCGCAGCTGATAATGCCGCTGGCGTCTTCGCCAATCATCACGTCCTTGGCAAAGCGCTTCAACGAAAGCTCGTCGGCCTTCTTCTTGTACAGCGTGTCCAGGCGGAACTTGTGGATGGTGCTCAGCGCCACCTCGCGGCCCGAAAGAATTTCCATGTAGAGGTCGGAGGGCTTGGTGCCCTGCATCCCGAGAATCGACGAGAGTCCCGAACCCGAGAATCCACCGAACGACGAAGACTTGAGCACAGAGGACACGGCCCCCAGGTTCCCCGTCTCCGTTCCCGACGTATCTATCTGCAACCTGATTTCCGTCGTATAGATGGGCGGCATGATCCAAGCTATCCCGAAACAGATCAATGCGACCACCACCGGGAAAAAGAATAGCTTCTTCCTCGTCAGGCAATAGCAGAATACGTCAAAGTAAGCCATAGGAACCTAGTAAGTAGATATGATGATTGCCGTCGCCACCACGCTCAACAGCGAAGCCAAGAAGAGCGTCACGTCCTTGACGGATTCATAGATGCTACGCGGAATCTCGATGTAGTCGCCCGGCTGGATTTCGCCATTGTACGGGTCTATAGATTCGCACTTGCCGTTGCGGATGCGCGACACGCGGCGGAACGAACCGGTAATGATGGTAACGCCCGAGGCGCCGATGTAGTCAATAGCGTGCAGGCCGGGAGTGTACAGGGCTTTGCCCACCGCGGCCACGGCACCGCCCACGTAAATATAGGGGTCCTTGTTCCACAGCTCAATGTGGGACTGCGGTTCCAGGCGCAAGTCGCGTGCCTTGGTCAGTTCGTACACGTCCACCGTGCCCGAGGGCTTCTTGATCTTAACCCACTTGGCCTTCAAGTCCATGGCACCGGGAGTCTTGTCGAGGTACTCGCCAAGCGTGCGTCCTTCCACGTACGGCACCGTCACGTTCGCCGCGACCGTCTCCACCGAAATCGTCGCGTCGGACTTGATGTAGGGGACAAAAATCACGTCGCCGCCTTCCAGCATCAGGTTCACTTCACCCTTGCCTTCGGACTCGTACTCGTTGTAGTTCACGGTCAGCGTATCGTTACCGCGAATCACCTTGATATTCTTCTTGTCGGCCATGCCCACGAATCCGCCGCCAAGCGTAATGACACCGCTCAAGCGGGTCTGCTGTTCAACGGTAGCGCGGCCAGGGGCCTGCACGGCGCCAAGCACCGAAACTGTCATCTTCTTGGGGCGAACGAGCTGCACCTGTATGTAACGTTCGTCGAACTTGGACGAGAGCAGCTTCTTGATAGCATCCTTCGCCTCGTTCAGTTTCATCTTGTCGACCATCACCATGCCGCAGCTCGGCACCGATATGTTGCCTTCGGGCGAAACCTGCACAACGTCAAAGCCCTTGGGCGTCAAAATTTCAAAGTAGTCGCCCAGGCCGACCGTGTACGTAGAATCAACAGTCGTCTCCAACTTGAGCGGCTCGGTGGCAATGGTGTTTCTCTGGAACTTGCTGTCTTGCCCCTGGAACGTAGGCAAGGCCGTAGGCATGGCCATGCTTTCGTCTGCGGAGGCGGCAAATCCATAGGCCGCCATCAACAATATCAAAATAGCGAACATGGGGAATAATATACAAAAAAGTCCGGCTGCAAAACAGCCGGACCCTTTTTTAAGCGCATTGCACTAGTTGGCAGACTTGCTCTCGCCTTCGACCATGCTCACGGCATCGGACTTGGCGGGTTCGGCAGCCTTCTTGGCCTTGGCAACGATCTCGTCTTCGACGAGGCCGATGAGGGCCATTTCGGCGGCGTCACCAGCGCGGTTCGGGCCGAGCTTGATGATGCGGGTGTAGCCACCGTTACGGGAAGCGTAACGCGGGCCAATCGTGTTGAACAAATCCTGGAGGACCTTCGGGTCCATAACGAAGCGGGCAGCTTCGCGACGGGCAGAGAGGTCACCCTTCTTTGCATAGGTAATCATGCGTTCCACGTTAGAGCGAACAATCTTCGCCTTGTGGAGAGTCGTGCGCACGTAGCGGGCAGACTGTTCCGCTTCCATGCCCTTGCCGATGATGGATGTGGTAAGGGCGCGGAGGATGGCACGCTTGTGTTGGGAGTTAACACCCAGTTTCTTGTTTTTTACACCGTGTCTCATTGTTAATCCTTCAAGTAATCATCGACGTCCATGCCAAAAGAGAGGCCCATGGAGGTCAACACCTCGTTAAGTTCCACCAAGGACTTCCTACCGAAGTTCTTGTATTTGAGCATATCGTTTTCCTTGTTGCGCACAAGTTCGCCCACGGTATGGATGTTGGCCATACGGAGGCAGTTGCTGGAACGAACGGAGAGTTCGAGTTCGTCCACGCGGGTGCGCAGGAGCGTTGCAATACGCTGACGTTCTTCATCCATTTCCAGTTCTTCGGGGCTCTCGAGGTCGCCTTCGAAGTTGATGAAGATTTCCAGGTGATCGACGAGGAGCTTCGCAGCGTAAGCGAGAGCGTCTTCGGGATCGATGGAACCATCAGTCGTGATTTCAAGTTCCAAGCGGTTGAAATCGGTACGCTGTCCAACGCGGGTATCGCTGATGTGCATAGCGACCTTCTGCACCGGGTTGAAGTTGGCGTCCATGGCGATAACGCCAATCGGAGCGTCCTTGTCCTTCAGCTCGTCGGCAGTGACATAGCCACGGCCGCAGGAGATCTTCACGTCCATCGACAGAGAAGCGTTGCCGTTCAGTGTCGCAATATGGACATCCGGAGTCAGGATGGCGACGTTCGGATTGTCCATGAAGTCCTTCGCCGTGACTTCGCCATCACCGGACATGTCCAGGTGAAGGGTTTCGTCGTGGTCGGAAAGGAGCTTCACGCGGATGCTCTTGAGATTCAGGATAATGTCAGTGACATCTTCCTTGACACCCGGAATGGTAGAAAATTCCTTTTCCACGCCTTCGATTTTCACGGAGACAATAGCCGCACCCTGCAGGGAAGAGAGGAGCACGCGACGGAGGGCGTTGCCGAGGGTGATACCCCAACCACGTT